>Ga0163162_10002835_pt1 | contig 16492 bp, 13 predicted proteins | sample S55metaG_FD_115310 | JGI IMG/M metagenome (GOLD analysis project Ga0163162, IMG submission 115310) | Switchgrass rhizosphere microbial communities from Kellogg Biological Station, Michigan, USA - S5-5 metaG | ecosystem: Host-associated > Plants > Roots > Rhizosphere > Soil | place: USA...
AATCGTCCGTCGAAACTCATTTTTCTGACTCGTGCGAAAAGGTCACTAATTATGTGACGTGGTGTCGATTCCATCAATGATCGCTGGCGCCTATGATTCAACCCATCGCAGGCAAATCATGCCAACCCTCTCTGAACGAAGGGCGTTTCAGCGTTCAGGGACACGGCAACCCGACATCATGCGGCCGCCTGTCGTCGCCAACACTATGCAAGGAGCATCCATCATGTACGCAATCACTGGCATTACCGGAAAGGTCGGCGGCGCACTCGCAAGCGCGCTGCTCGCGGCGAACGAGCCCGTTCGCGCGGTTGTCCGCGACGGCGAAAAGGGCCGCGCGTGGGCCGAGCGCGGCTGCGAAGTCGCGCTCGCTGACATGGACGACGCCGCCGCGCTCAGCGCCGCCTTCGACGGCGCACGCGGCGTCTTCATCCTCCCTCCGTCGGAATTCGATCCGGCGCCAGGCTTCCCCGAAGCGCTCGCGGTGATTTCGGCGGTGCGGACGGCGCTCGAAACGGCGCGGCCGGGGAAGGCCGTCTGCCTGTCGACGATCGGCGCGCAGGCAGCCCAGTCCAATCTGCTCACGCAGCGCACGCTGATGGAACAGGCGCTCGGCAAGCTGTCGATGCCGATCGCCTTCCTGCGGCCCGGCTGGTTCATGGAGAACGCGGCATGGGACGTCCGACCGGCTCGCGAAGACGGCGTCATCCAGAGCTTCCTGCAGCCGCTCGACAAGCCCGTGCCGATGGTCGCGACTGCGGATGTCGGGCGCGTGGCGGCCGGTTTGCTTCGTCAAAGCTGGGACGGGCGGCGTGTGGTCGAACTGGAGGGGCCGCGGCGCGTGAGCCCGAACGACATCGCGGCGTGTTTTGCCAGCATTCTCGGCCGCCCGGTGCGCGCCGACGCGATTGCGCGCGAAAGCTGGGGCGCGCTGTTCCGCTCGCAGGGCATGCGCGATCCGGTGCCGCGCATCCAGATGCTCGACGGATTCAATGAAGGGTGGATCGAGTTCGAAGGCGACGCGGCGAGCAGGGTCAAGGGCGAGGTCGAACTGGAAACCGTCCTGCGGGGGCTCGTGCAGGGCGCGGGCTGAGGCGGTCCCGCAGTACCGGCGAGGCGCCGCGCACATGGGCGGCGTCCTCACGCCCGCGGGCCCGGGCGCCCGGAACGAACGATCGCCTGCACGCCTGTGCAAGCGATTGTTCGTTCCGGAACAAGTCGCGGCAATTTCGTCCACCTACTCTCGAACGCGTGCGATGCACCACGCCAGCCACGGCGTGACCATTTTCGTTGCCGCTAAGGGAGTTTCACATGCACGACCATTGTCTCGACGACCGGCACGCCCCGCGCGCCGGAGGCGGCCTTTCGGCGCGCTGGCGCCATGCGCTCGCAAGCGTCGTCTGTCTTCTCACGCTGGCCGTCTGCGGGCACGCCCGTGCCGCCGCGGTCGCCGCGCCGGCCGAGTGCCAGGCCCTGCAGGCCAAATATCCGCAGCTCAAGGGCAAGACGCTCGTCAACGCCATCAATCCGCACACGCCCGGATACGAAGCACTCGATCCCAGCGACCCGAGCAAGTACATCGGCTTCGACATCGACCTGGGCGAGACCATCGGCAACTGTCTCGGCTTCACGATGACCTACAAGCCCGTCACGTTCGCCGCGCTGCTCACCACGCTGCAGAGCGGCCAGGCGGACATCGTCATCTCCGACATCTACGCGACCGAGGAACGAGCCAAGGCCGCCGACTTCATCACCTATTCGAAGGTCTACGACGGCGTGCTGGTCGCGAAGGGCAATCCGAAGAAGATCACCGGCATCAACACGTCGCTGTGCGGCGCGACGGCCGCCGAGAACACCGGCTATGTCGAGATACCGCTGATCCAGAAGCTCGGCCCGGCCTGCAAGGCGGCGGGCAAGCCGGAAGCCGCCATCCAGCTCTACGACAACAACGCGAACTGCATTCAGGCGATCCTCGCGGGCCGGGCGGACACGTACATCAACGACGTCAACACGGTCGACCAGGCGGTCAAGGCCTACCCTGACAAGCTGGAGAAGGCGGTCGCCGTGACCTTGCCGTATTCGGTCGGCATCGGCGTGCCCAAGAACAAGCCCGAGTTCCGCGAGGCCATCATGGCGGCGCTGGTTGCGATTCAGAAGGCGGGCATTCAGACCCAGTTGCTCAACAAGTGGGGTCTCGGTGCGGAAAACCTCGAGACGCCGAAGCTGATCGTGGCGAACTGATGGATCTGTTCCTCCACTACCTGAGCCTGCCGTATCTCCTGCGCGGCATCGGCTTCACGATCGCCGTCACGGTGCTGGGGCTCGGTGGCGGGCTGCTGGTGGGGCTCGTGCTCGCCACGATGCAGTTGAGCCGCATCGGGCCACTCGCGGCGATCGCGCGGGGGTACACGGTAATCTTCCGTGGTACGCCCCTGATCCTGCAACTCGTCTTCGCATACGACGCACTGCCGCACATCGGGCTCAAGCTGAGCGCGATGGGCGCGGCGGCCCTTGCGCTCGCAGCCAACGAAGGGCCGTTCATCGCGGAGATCCTGCGCGCCGGGGTGCTTGGCGTCGATCGCGGTCAGACGCTGGCGGGGCAGGCGCTCGGGATGACGCCGGCGGTGCTGATGCGCCGCGTGATCGCGCCGCAGGCGATCCGTACGATGGTGCCCGCGTTCGGCAACGAGTCGGTGAGCGCGCTGAAGAATTCGTCGCTGGCGTCGGTGATCGCCGTCGATGAACTGACGTTGCGCAGCACGCAGCTCGCGTCGTCGACATTCGACTTCTTCTCGATCTTCTTCGCGTCCGGCCTCATGTATCTGCTGCTGACCGGCGCTGTCGCGATGATCCAGCTGATCGCCGAACGGGCGCTCGATCTGGACCGGCCGCCATCGTCGCGGCCGTTCGCGCGCTTGCTGCCCTGGTCGCGGGGAGGCCGTGCGGCGTCACCGGCACCCGCGACGCCGGGAAGCCCCGGCGGCGATGGACCATCGGCGCTGCCGGCGCACGCGAAGGCCGACCGGGCGAATCGCGCCGCGCAGCTCGCGCGCAACGGCGCCGCCGTTCAGATCAGCGGACTGAAGAAGCGCTACGGCGAACAAGTGGTGCTCGACGGCTTCGATCTTACGATCCGCTCGGGCGAAGTCATCGCGCTGCTCGGGCCGAGCGGCTCGGGCAAGAGCACGCTGCTTCGCTGCATCAACCACCTCGAGCAATGGGATGCGGGCGAGATACGCGTCGGCGGCAGGCGGCTCGGCTTTCGCGACGACGGCAGGCCGCTGGGCGCCCGCGAGCTTGCGAACGAGCGTGCGGGCGCGGGCGTCGGCATGGTGTTCCAGCACTTCAACCTGTTCAGTCATCTGAGCGCACGCGAGAACATCGCCGGGCCGCTGCGTTGGGTCCACGGCGTGCCGGCAGAGGAGGCCGACCGCCGCGCGCTCGCGCTGCTCGAACGCGTGGGCCTGAGCCATCGCGCGGACGCGCTGCCGCGGCATCTGTCGGGCGGGCAGCAGCAGCGGGTCGCGATTGCGCGGTCGCTCGCGCCGAACCCGCGCGTTCTGCTGCTCGACGAGCCGACCTCCGCACTCGACCCGGAGCTCGTCGGTGAAGTGCTCGAAGTCGTGCGGCGCCTCGCCGTGGAGGACGGCCTCACGATGATCATCTCCACGCACCAGTTGCGCTTCGCGCACGAGGTCGCCGACCGCGTCGTGTTCATGAGCGGCGGGTGCGTGATCGAGGAAGGGCACGCGCATGAGGTGCTGACGAGGCCGAAGCATCCGCTGACGGCGCGCTTTCTGCGCGTCATGGCCGCAGACAGCGAACTCGCCGTCACCCCATGAGCGAGGCGTCGCGCGACGCCTTGCGCAAACCGCGCAGCTCTCCCGATGACCCTGCGCGGCATGGACGAAGACGAAGCGAGCCGTATCGATGTCCGTCGATGCGAACGGGGCGCCACGACGGTGCACGCGTGCGCGACGCTGGCGCGGCGGCGCGGCAGGGATGCCGCTGCCGTGCACGCATCGCCGCGGCAGATGCGCGCCTGTCATGGCGTGTCGGGCGGCGGTATCGCTGAAAAGCCCTATGGCGCAAAGGTTGCTTTCATGATCCGGGAGTGCGCGTCCGGCACCGGATGCCAACCGGTAACGGGACCGCGCGCGACGCAGTCGCGTCGCTTGTCACCCGCCTGGAGCCCGCCTTGGATTTGCTGCGCTTTACCACCGAGTCCTATCCCGAAGCCGAACGCCAGCGTGCATGGCAACAGGCGCTCGACCGGCTGGGGGTGCGCAGCGACACGCTTCAGGCAGCGCGTTCGCTGCACGGCACGATCGATTCGCAGAGCTCGGCGGGCGGCTTCGACCTGAGCCTCGTGACATCGGTCGCGCAGACGTTCAGGCTGAAGGAGTCCGCCGCCGACAGCCTGACCATCGTGCTGCTTCTCGACGGCGAGGCCACGCTCACGATCGACGGCGACCGCGAGGCGCTCGCGCTGCTCGACATCGCTTATCTGTCGCCACGCGAGCCGGGCGCGCTCGCCTTCACCTCCGATTTCCGCGCGTTCGTCGTTTCCGTGCCGCGCGAGACGATCGGCCAGCGCCTGGTCGGGCCTTCGTCGGTGCGCACGGGGCGGATCGCCGCAGCGACCGGGATCGGCCATGTGTTCTCGGGGTTCCTGCATTCGATTGCCGAGAGCATCGACACGCTATCGGCCGACGAGCTTCGGCCGCTCGAACTCGCGCTCTCCGAGTTCCTCGTTGCGAGCCTCGCGGGGCACGAGCGGGAGGGCGGCTTCAGCGGCCTCACGTCGTCGCAGGCCGCGATCTTTACGCGCGTGTGCCGCTGCATCGAGGCGCGCCTGGCCGACCCCGAGATGAGCCTCGCGCTCGTCGCGAAGGAAGAGCGCGTGTCGCCGCGCTACCTGCAGAAACTCTTCGAAACCGTGGGGCAAAGCTTCTCGACGTATCTGCGGCTGCGGCGCCTCGAACGCTGCCGCGCCGAGCTCGTCGATCCGCGCTTCGAGAAGATGTCGATTTCCAACATCTGCTTTCGATGGGGCTTCAACGATCCCGCGCATTTCAGCCGCGCCTTTCGCGAGCAGTACCGGACCTCGCCGCGCACGTTCCGCCACGAGGCGAGTCTCGCGCTGGCGCGGCATCTGGTGCGGCGCATCTCGCGCGGGCTGCCTGTCAACGCGCAGGGGCTGCTCACGCATGCGCGGCAGGGCGAGCCTGCGGCGGATCGCCGGCCGCCCGCCGCATCGAACGATGCGCGCGCGCTCCTCGCCCAGCCACACGCAGACGAACAGCCCGGCGACGTCGAGACCGTGGTGCGGCGTTCGGGCAAGCCGCGCCATCACTTGCTGCGTGCGACGGCGAACACCGTGCACTGGGGCTATTTCAGCCACGACCTGAAGCCCGTGCTCGAAGTGGAGAGCGGCGACACGGTGACGATCGAGACGCTCACGCAGCACGCATCGGATGACTGGGCGCGCATGGTCGCAGGCGACCCGGGCGCCGAGAGCGTGTTCCACTGGACATCCGAGCGCAAGAACGTCAACCGGCGCGGCGCGGGTCCGATCGATGCATCGATCTATGGCCGTGGGGCGGGCGAGGGCTTCGGCGTGCACATCTGCACCGGGCCGGTCGCGGTGCGCGGCGCGGAACCCGGCGACGTGCTGGAGGTGAGGATCCTCGACATCCACGCGCGGCGCTGCGCAAACCCGCAGTTCGCCGGGCGCGTGTTCGGCAGCAATGCGGCGGCGTGGTGGGGCTTTCATTATCGCGAGCTCCTGACCGAGCCGAAGCCGCGCGAAGTGGTCACCATCTACGAACTCGACGCGGAGCTGACCGACAGCGGCGCCGCGTGCGCTCGCGCCGTCTACAACTTTCGCTGGACGCCGCAGCGCGACCCCTTCGGCGTAATGCATCCGACGATCGACTACCCCGGCGTGCCGGTCGATCATTCGACGGTCGTCGAGAACCACGGCATTCTGAAGGACGTGAAGATCCCCGTGCGTCCGCACTTCGGACTGATCGCGGTCGCGCCGCAGCAGGACGGGCTGATCGACTCGATACCGCCATCGGCGTTCGGCGGCAACCTCGACAACTGGCGGCTCGCGCGCGGCGCGAGCGTGTATCTGCCGGTGGGCGTGGCGGGCGCGTTGCTCTCGATCGGCGACCCGCATGCGTCGCAAGGCGACTCGGAGCTGTGCGGCACGGCCATCGAATGTTCGCTGACGGGCGACTTCAGGCTCGTGCTGCACAAGAAGGAGACGCTTGCGAACCAGCCGTTCGCGGACCTGACGTATCCGCTCGTCGAGACCGCCGACGAATGGGTGCTGCACGGCTTCAGCCACGCCAACTATCTCGCCGAGTTCGGCACGCAGGCGCAAAGCAAGGTCTATGAAAAGTCGACGCTCGATCTCGCGATGCGCGACGCGTTCATCAAGACCCGGCGCTTCCTCATGACGACGCGCGGCCTGACCGAGGACGAGGCGATCTCGCTGATGTCCGTCGCGGTCGATTTCGGCGTGACGCAGGTGGTCGACGGCAACTGGGGCGTGCACGCGATCATCCGCAAGTCGCTGTTCGAGGACTAACCAGGCGGCGCCCCAACCGGGCGCTGACGGGGGCGGATCAGAGCATCGGCATGTGCAGATGATGCGGGTCGGCGAGCGTATCGGCGACGCGCCGCAACGCCTCGCGGCAGTCCTCGCGGTCCTGCGGGCCGCCGAGGCACAGGCGCAGCGCGTTGGGCGGATTGCCGTCGGTCGAGAAGGCCGCGCCCGCCACCGCGCCGATGCCCTGCGTGCGAAGCTGGAGCGCGAGTTCCGACGCGCTCCAGTCGCAGCGCGAAGGAATCGGCAGCCAGAGGTGAAAGCCGTGGGGATGCGCGTCGAAGGCGAAATCGCCAAGCGTCTGACGCGCGATCGCCTGGCGGGCGCCCGCCTCGGCACGAATGGAAAGCAGCATGTCGCGCGCGGTGCCGTCGTTGATCCATTGCGTCGCGAGCAGCACGGTGAAGGGGCTTGGCATCACGGTGGTCGCGCGCAGCGCGCCCGCGACGCGCTGCCTCTGCCGCGCGGTCGGCGCTTTCAGATAGGCGACGCGCAAGCCCGCGCCGAGTGTCTTTGACAGCCCTGTCACGTGATAGGTCAGCTCCGGCGCAAGCGCGGCGAGCGCGGCGGGCGCGTTTTCGGGCAGCATGCCGTAAGGCTCGTCTTCGATGATCGGCACGTTGTAGCGCAGCGCCACGTCGGCGAGCGCTTCGCGCCGCTGCATCGAGAGCGTCAGCGTGCTCGGATTCTGCAGCGTCGGGTTGCAGTAGAAGCCCCCCGGGCGCTCGACCTTGCAGAGCGCCTCGAACGCATGTGGCAGCGGTCCTTCGTCGTCGCGTGCGAGCGCCTGCAGACGCACGCCGAGCTGCGACGCGATCGCCTTGATGCCGGGGTACGCGAGCGAATCGAGGCAGAGCATGTCGCCCGGCCGCGCAAGCTGCGAGACCAGCGCGACGAGCGCGCTGTGAATGCCGGGGCACACGAGCACCGTATCGTCCGTGCAGTCCGGCAGACGGTGCCTGAGCCACGCGATGCCTGCTGCGCGGTCGGCCGCGGTGCCGCCGAAGTCCTGATAGCGCAGCAACTGGTACGGGTCCGTGTTCTGCAACAGGTTTGCCGCCGACGCGCGCAGACGCGCGGCGAGCTCGGGCGGCTCGGGCGGCATGTTCATCGACATCTCGATGCTGCTGCCGCCCGCGAGCGGCAGCGTTTGCGTGCGGCCGCGCACGAACGTGCCGCTGCCCGCGCGCGCTTCGAGCAGGCCGCGCTTGCGGGCCTCGGCATAGCCGCGCGCGACGGTGGTGTAGTTCAGGCAGAGCGCATCGGCGAGATCGCGCAGACCGGGCAGCCGGTCGCGCGGGCGCAGCCGTCCGCTTGCGAGATCTTCCTCGATCAGATCGGGAATCGTCAGATAAGCCGGCTTGCGGCTTTGCTCCAGCTTTCTGATCCAGTGATGCGCCGGGTTATTCATGACGGTATTTCATCCGTTGAGTTTGATCGACATTAGCACGCGCAATAGGAAAACAAAAAAACATATCGCGCGCATTCTGGTGCATTGATCGCATTGATTGCATCAATGCACGGCTTCGGTGTGCCGCGCACCAGCCGCACGCGCACATGCGCAGAAAACGTGCGTCCCGGCGTTGGCGCGGGAAGCGTGCAACGCCGCCGGACCGCTGTCGCATAGGGCTTTGCGAAAATTTTTTCGGCTCCGCTTCGCACTCGTGTTTTGCTTGATTGCAAAGTGATTGCATTTAACGGGCCAATCATTGGCATATCCGTTGCATTTAATGGCCAGCAGTCTGAATCAACCATCGGATTTTCATTTCATAAACCAGAGATTAAATAGGAGCGCGCCATGCCTGCTGTCAGCCATCCCCTTCATAAAAGCGGCGACTATCTGGTCGACTACGAGGAAAAGGTGTTCGAGGACGTGAAAGCCGAGCCCGGCGAAAAGGCGCTCGTCACCTTTCACACGGTCGCGTTCGAAGGATCGATCGGGTTCGTCAACCTGCTGCAGGCAACTCGCCTTCAGCGCAAGGGCTTCGAAACATCCGTCCTGCTGTACGGACCCGGCGTCACGCTCGGCTTGCAGCGCGGCTTCCCGACGCTCGGCGACGAAGCGTTTCCCGGTCACCTGAACTTCAACAAGCAACTGATGAAGTTCATGGCCGAGGGCGGCAAGGTCTACGCATGCCGCTTTGCCTTGCAGGCGCTCTACGGTCACGGCGAAGCGTCGCTGATCGAGGGCATTCGCCCGATCAGCCCGCTCGACGTGCTCGACATCCAGCTGCTTCACCGCAAGGAGAATGCGCTGGTGATCCACACGTGGACCGTCTAGCGCGAGAGTGACGACCATGCCCGACAAACGCATCGTTCGCGCGGCCGCCGTGCAGATCGCACCGGACTTCGAGCGCCCGGGCGGCACGCTCGAGAGGGTTTGCAGCGCCATCGACGAAGCCGCGTCGAAGCGCGTGCAACTGATCGTGTTCCCGGAAACGTTCGTGCCGTACTACCCGTACTTCTCGTTCGTGCGGCCGCCGGTCGCCTCGGGCGCCGATCACATGCGGCTCTACGAAGAGGCGGTCGTCGTGCCGGGGCCGGTTACGCAGGCCGTGTCCGAGCGCGCGCGCCTGCACCGGATGGTGGTCGTGCTCGGCGTCAACGAGCGGGACCACGGCAGCCTCTACAACACGCAGCTCGTCTTCGATGTGGATGGCCGCCTCGCGTTGAAGCGCCGCAAGATCACGCCGACCTTTCACGAACGCATGATCTGGGGCCAGGGCGATGCGGCGGGGCTGAAGGTCGCGCAAACGGGCATCGGGCGGGTCGGCGCGCTTGCGTGCTGGGAGCACTACAACCCGCTCGCGCGCTACGCGCTGATGACGCAGCACGAAGAAATTCACTGCAGCCAGTTTCCGGGCTCGCTCGTCGGGCCGATCTTCGCGGAGCAGATCGAAGTGACGATCCGTCATCACGCGCTCGAATCGGGCTGCTTCGTCGTCAACGCGACGGGCTGGCTCACCGAGGCGCAGATCGCCTCGGTGACGAGCGACCCCGCGTTGCAGAAGGCACTGCGCGGCGGCTGCAATACGGCGATCGTCTCGCCGGAAGGCCAGCATCTTGCCGAGCCGCTGCGCGAAGGCGAGGGCATGGTGATCGCGGACCTGGACATGTCGCTGATCACGAAGCGCAAACGCATGATGGATTCGGTCGGCCACTACGCGCGCCCCGAACTGCTGCGCCTTGCGATCAACGCCGATCCGGCGTCGACCGTCATGCCGATGGCATCGCATCCGAACACCCCATCAACCGGAGAGCCGGACCATGAAAGCGAGCGAGAACCTGTCGGCTTCGAGCCGTCAGCTGATGACTGAACTGCAGTCGGCGGGACTGCGTCTCGTCGATCCTCGCGCGGGCGCGTCGAGCCGGCGCGGTGGCGCGGGGCCGTCGGACCACAAGGCCGTGACCGTGGATGGCGTCACGATCATGGTGCCGGTGCATACGAGCACCGCGTGGAATTCGCCCTTCATCGCGTCGCAGCCGGACGCGCACGGCACGAGCGCGCTCATGCGCGGCACGATTCCGATTGCGAACATCAGCTTTCCGAAGGCGCCGCGCTTTTACGGCATGCAGACGCTTGACGGCGTGCCGTACTCGCATATCGCCACACTGCACAGTGCCGATGTGCTCGCGACCACGGTCCTGCAAACGTGCATACGCTATGAAAGCCGGCGCAAGTCGTGCAAGTTCTGCGCGATCGGACAGTCGCTCGCGGCGGGACGCACCATCGCGCGCAAGACGCCGGAGCAGCTTGCCGAAGTCGCGCGCGCGGCCGTGCTGCTCGACGGCGTGAAGCACATGGTGCTGACCACCGGCACGCCGCCCACGCCCGATCGCGGCGCGCAGATCCTGTGCGACAGCGCGTTCGCCATCAAGGCCGCGGTCGATCTGCCGATCCAGGCGCAATGCGAGCCGCCCGACGACGACCGCTGGTTCGAGCGCATGAAGGCGAGCGGCATCGATACGCTCGGCATGCATCTCGAAGTGGTCACGCCCGCGTTGCGTGAGCGGATCATGCCCGGCAAGGCAAGCGTGCCGCTCGCGCGCTACATGGAAGCGTTCAGGGCGGCCGTTGCGGTGTTTGGGCGCGCCCAGGTGAGCACGTATATCCTCGCCGGGCTCGGCGACAGTGCCGAGGCGATCGTCGATATCGCGCGCGAACTGATCGGCATCGGCGTGTATCCGTTCGTCGTGCCCTTCGTGCCGATCAGCGGCACGCCGCTCGAGGATCATCCCGCGCCCACGCCCGAGTTCATGCGCTCTGTGCTTGCGCCCATCGGCGCGATGCTGGCGCAGGCCGGCATGCGCTCGGCCGACATCAAGGCCGGCTGCGGCAAGTGCGGGGCATGCTCGTCGCTCTCGTCCTACGAGGTCTGACCATGTTCATTGATGCCATCGAGCCCGATGTCTCCGCGCTCGCGTACACGCCCGCCGAGTACCGCATCAAATGGGCGACGCTGCCGTGGGAAGCCGAGGAAGCATACAAGCTCCGGCGCGCCGTGTTCTGCGTCGAGCAGGGCGTTTTTGTCGGCGACGATCGCGACGACACCGACGAACACGCGCAACTGCTCGTCGCGCTGAGCTGCGTGGCCGGCATGCCGGAACAGGTGGTCGGCACCGTGCGCATTCATGAAACGGGGCCGGGCGTGTGGTTCGGCTCGCGGCTCGCCGTGCATGCCGCGTTCCGCTCGCACGGCAAGATCGGCTCGACCCTGATCCGGCTCGCCGTGAGCAGTGCGCATGCGCTTGGCTGCAAGACGTTTCTCGCTCACGTGCAGGCGCAGAACGTGCCGCTGTTCCGGCGTCTCGGGTGGGACACGCAGCGCGAGGAAACGATCTTCGGCCGGCCCCATCACCTGATGCAGGCGCGGCTCGAAGCGTACCCGCCCTGCGCCACGCCCAGAAGCGGCTTCGTCGCATCCGCGCGGAGGGCGTCATGAGCCTGGGCGCGATGATCGCGCGGCTCTGCGCAAGCCGCGGCTTTCTGCACAAGAACGATATCGCGGATGTGGTCGCGACGCTCGCCGAGCGGCTGCCGCGCGGCGCGCGCGATCTCGCGCAGGCGGTCGCGGTGGGCGACGACTGCGCGGCCATTCGCGACGGCGACGGCTACCTGCTCTTCGCGATTGAAGGCATGGTGAGCGACTTCGTCGAAGCGATGCCGTGGTTCGCGGGCTACAGCAGCGTGATGGTGAACATCAGCGATGTCTACGCGATGGGCGGCCGACCGCTTGCCGTCGTCGACGCATTGTGGAGCGACGGCATCGGCGCCGCGGATCAGGTGCTCGCGGGCATGGCCGCGGCGTCGGTTGCCTACGGCGTGCCGGTGGTCGGCGGACACAGCAATGTGCGCAGCACGCAGTCACAGCTTGCCGTGGCGATCCTCGGCCGCGCGCAGGCACTGCTTTCGAGCTTCGACGCGCGCCCCGGCGACCGGCTCCTGATGGCGGTGGATCTGCGCGGCCGATTCGAGGACCCGTATCCGTTCTGGAACGCATCGGTGGGCGCGCCCGAAGGACGCCTGCGCGCCGACCTCGACGTGCTGCCGTCGCTCGCGGAAGACGCGCTTTGCGCCGCGGCGAAGGACATCAGCATGGCGGGAACACTGGGCACCGCATTGATGCTGCTCGAATGCTCCGGCGTGGGTGCGCGCATCGACCTCGGCGCGATGCCGCGCCCCGCAGGCGTCGATTTCGAGCGCTGGCTCACGGCGTTTCCGAGCTTCGGCTTTCTGTTGTCGGTGCGCGAGGAGCATATGCAGGAGGTTATCGCGCGCTTTGCCGCACGCTCGCTCGCCTGCGCGGCGATCGGGACCGTCACGGCGTCGCGCGAGGTGATCGTGCAGCAAGGCGAAGAGAGCGCGCCGCTATGGAACTTCGATGAAGCGCCCTTCATGCGCGCACGCGAGAAGAACGCAGCGGACCCGGACGCGGTGGACGCGCAAGCAACGGGCGCGCCGCGCGACCACCATTCCATCCGGACGGAGGCCTGAACATGCCAGCCATGCATTTCACGATCAGATGGCCTGACGGCGAGGAAGCGCGTTGCTATTCGCCTTCGACCATCGTGCGCGAGTTTTTCGCGGCGGGGAGCGAGTATGCGGTGGGCGAGTTCGTCGCGCGCTCGCGCGAGGCGCTGACGATCGGGTCCGAACGCGTGCGCCAGAAGTACGGTTTCGCGTGCTCTTCCGCGCTCGATCAGCTTGCGCAAATCGAACACCATGCGCGCCGCTTCGACGGCGAGCCGCGCGCCGTCGTCACCGTGCTCGCGCTCGGCTGAGCGTGCAGGCACGTCGGTCTTCAGTGGTCTTGTCTTCGTTTATCGGGAATCGAACATGTCGAACGCAACCTTGGCGAAAGAACCCTCGCCCGCAAGCGGCGCTCATTACAGCGTGATCGTCGTGGGCGGCGGGCAGGCGGGCCTGTCCGTGAGCCACTATCTTCAGCAGGCGGGCATCGATCACCTCGTGCTGGAGAAGCACTCGGTGACGCATACCTGGCGCAGCCAGCGCTGGGACAACTTCTGCCTCGTCACGCCGAACTGGCAGTGCCAGTTGCCGGGGCACCCGTACAACGGCACGGACCCGCATGGCTTCATGAAGAAGGACGAGATCGTCGCGTATCTGGATGCGTTCGTCGCGAAGGTGGATGCGCCGGTGCTGGAGCATGCAGCCGTCGAGCGCGTGCAGCGCGGCGGCGACGGCCGTTTTACCGTGAAGAGCACGCGCGGCGAATTCACGGCGGATCAGGTGGTGGTGGCCTCGGGCGGCTATCACACGCCCATCGTGCCGCGCATGGCCGAGCGTTTGCCCGGCCGCATCGTCCAGTTGCAGTCGTCGGAGTACCGCAACGCGCAGGCGTTGCCCGACGGGGCGGTGCTCGTCGTCGGGTCGGGGCAGTCGGGCGCGCAGATTGCCGAAGACCTGCATCTGGCCGGGCGCAAGGTGTACCTCGCCGTCGGAGAAGCGCCGCGTTGCGCACGCTTCTATCGCGGCCGCGACGTGGTCGACTGGCTCGCCGACATGCGCTACTACGAGATGCCGGTGCAAGAGCACCCGTTGCGCGAAGGCGTGCGCGACAACACCAACCACTACGTGACGGGCCGCGACGGCGGCCGCGACATCGATCTGCGCCGCTTCGCGCTGGAAGGCATGGAACTGTTCGGGCGGCTTGACGACCTGCGCGACGGGCAACTGCGATTCGCCCCCAACCTTGCCGCCAATCTCGACGACGCCGACGAAACCTATAACCGCATCAACGCGAGCATCGACGGATTCATCGCCAGGAATGGCATCGATGCGCCGCCTGCAACGAGGTATGAAGCGCTGTGGCGGCCGTCCGAAGAACGCACGGCACTCGATGTGGAGGCGAGCGGCATTGCCTCGATCGTGTGGTGCATCGGTTTCAGGCCGGACTTCAGCTGGCTCGACGCGGCGGTGTTCAACGGCCGCGGCCACCCGGCGCACGTGCGCGGCGTGACGGCGTCGCCGGGCATCTATTTCGTCGGGCTGCCGTGGCTGCATACATGGGGGTCGGGACGTTTCTCCGGTGTGGCCCGCGATGCGCAGTTCGTCGTCGATGCGATCCGCGCCGCGCGCGAGACGGTTGTTGCCGACCAGACTGCCGCCGTCTCGGCCTGACGCGATGATGATCAGCTCAGAAGCGTGCTATCTCGCGGGCATGCCGCAGCTCAACTTCACGGGCCTGTCCGAGAACTGGCTGCTCAAGGAGTGCGGCCATCGCCACTGGGAGGCGCTCGCGCGTGAGTCGGGGCGCACGGTGCCGGATTTTGTCGCGGATGACGGAAGCCGCGCGTATGCGGCCTTCACGTCGGTTCGCATGCGCGCGCATGCCTTCGACGAGGTCGGCGAGAACGACGAATTCACCATGCAGACCACGCTTTCCCGCACCGGCGCGGTGCGCCATTTCAGCGAGCATCGGATTGCCTCGCGCAAGGGCGCGATTGCCGACGTGCTGATGTCGTCGACGTTCGTGCGCCGCACGCAGGCTGGCAACAACCGCTCGGTTGCGCGCGCGACGTTCGCGAGGCTGGCCGGAGACATCGCGCCGCCGCCCTCCGACGCCTCCGGCATGCACGCGACGGCCAAGCTGCTGCGCGCCGGAGCGGTGGCGCCGGACGTCGAACGCCTCTTCGGTCAGGCATGCGATCGCGAGCCGGTGGAATTTCTGCCATGTCCGAACAGCGACTTCAACGGTGCGGACTTTCTGTACTTCGCGAGCTTTCAGGCGTTTGTCGACCGTGCGGAGTGGCACGCGCACCGCTTTTTGCAGCCGCCGGTGCTGGCGGACCGCGATCTGTATTTCCACGCCAACATCAACGTCGGCGATACGCTTCGTGTGCGCTTCATGAAGGAGTCGAAGGAACCGGCACATCTGGCGCACTGGTGCGCGATCTTTCGCGCGAGCGACGGCGCGCGGATCGCCGACGTGGTGACGCGCAAGCGCTGGAGGAAGGCATGACGGGCCGCAAGCCGCCGCCGCCGGCCTCGCGTGCCGGTTCGTCGCGGGCAGCGCGGCATCGGCCCGTCGAGATGAAACGCGTCTATACGCCGGCCGATCTGGAGAGCGTGCCGCATCTCGCGAGCCTGCCCGGGCAGGCGCCGTTCGTGCGCGGACCGTATGCGACGATGTACACGCAAAAGCCGTGGACCATCCGTCAGTACGCCGGCTACGCGGATGCCGCCGATTCCAACCTCGCCTTTCGCACGGCGCTCGAACGCGGCGCGCAGGGCCTGTCGGTCGCGTTCGATCTGCCGACGCAGCGCGGCTACGATTCGACCGACGCCGAGGCGCTCGCCGACGTCGGCATGGCAGGCGTCGCGATCGACACGGCCGACGACATGGCGCGTCTTTTCAGGGATATTCCGCTGGACCGCGTATCCGTATCGATGACGATGAACGGTGCCGTGCTCCCCGTGCTCGCCGCCTTCATCGTGGCGGCAGAGGAAAGCGGCGTCGCGCTGCGGTCGCTTTCGGGCACGATCCAGAACGACATCCTGAAGGAGTTCATGGTCCGCAACGCGTATATCCACGCGCCCGAGCCCTCGATGCGAATCGTGGGGGACGTGGTGCACTTTCTGTCGGAACGTGCGCCGCGCTTTCGGCCGCTGTCGGTGTCGGGATATCACTTTCAGGAGGGCGGCGCGGACGCTGTGCTCGAGCTTGCGCTTACGTTCGCGAACGCGCGCGAATACGTGCGCACGCTGCAAGCGCGAGGACTGAACGCCGAGCACGTCTGCGAGCAGTTCAGTTTCTTCTTCGGCGTCGGAACGGATTTTTTCGTCGAGATCGCCAAGCTGCGCGCTGCGCGCATCATCTGGTCGGGCATCGCCGGGGAAGCGGGAGCGCGCTCCGATGCGAGCCGCGCGCTGCGCATGCACTGCCAGACTTCGGGCTGGTCACTGAGCGCGCGGCAGCCGGACAACAATATCGTGAGAACGACCGTCGAGGCGATGGCGGCCGTATTCGGCGGCACGCAATCGCTGCATACGAACGCTTTCGACGAAGCGCTGGCGTTGCCGTCGCCCGAGGCCGCCCGGCTCGCGCGCGACACCCAGCTCGTCCTTCAGCACGAGATGGGGCTCTGCGATGTCGTCGATCCGTGGGCCGGGTCGTACATGATGGAGTCGCTCACCTCGCAACTGGTCGAACGCGCGCGCGGCCTGCTCGACGAGATCGAGGCCCAGGGAGGCGTTCTCGATGCGATCCGCTCGGGATGGGTGCAGCACCGTATCCAGGCGTGCGCCGTCGCGACGCAGGCACGCATCGATGCGGGCGAGCAGGTGATCGTCGGGGCGAACGCGTTCGTCTCGCCCGATGCAGCCGACGAGACGCCCCCTTGCTTCGAAATAGACGC
>Ga0163162_10002837_pt1 | contig 16491 bp, 20 predicted proteins | sample S55metaG_FD_115310 | JGI IMG/M metagenome (GOLD analysis project Ga0163162, IMG submission 115310) | Switchgrass rhizosphere microbial communities from Kellogg Biological Station, Michigan, USA - S5-5 metaG | ecosystem: Host-associated > Plants > Roots > Rhizosphere > Soil | place: USA...
ATGGACGTCGCGGCCAAATACATCGCGGTGTGCGCCGGCATCCCGCCGTCGTCGGTCAACCAGTTGGATCTGGCTGACCTCAATGCGCTGAGCTGGGCCGTTGCGAGTTTTTTCATGAGTGCGGCGTCGGCGCCATCACCGACCTGATCGCCGTCGCCTATGACCTGGCCTGGTTCTGGAAGGTTGACCCCGAACAGATGATGGCCAGGCCACTGGATGTGCTCCGCGAATCGCTGGAGCACGCGCAACGGATCAATGCGATGCAGCAGGTGCAGGGATGGCAGACGAAGAGAAAAAAGTGAAAACGCCGGTGCTGATCACGGGCATCGATGAACTGTCGCCCAAACTCGGCGCCCTTCAAGCCAAGGTCGAGGGTTTCAAGAAAAATCTCGAACAGGCTGGCCTCGGCAAACTGGACATCAGTGGTCTGTTCAAGGGCGGCAGCGTGATCACGCCGTTCGTGGAGGGGATCAAATCGGCGGCGGCGTTTCAGGGCAAATTGACTGAAGTGGGCGACGCGGCAAAAACCGTCGATTTGCCCGCCACACCGAAAGTCGCTGCACAGAACATGAACGTGTTCAGTGCGTCGATGGAAAAGGTTTCGGCGGCCGTCGACGCCGCGCTGGTACCGGCGGTAGGGGCATTGGTGGTCGGGCTGGAACCGATGCTGACCCAGGTCGGCAGCCTGCTCGCCGACAACCCGAAACTGGTCGAAGGCCTGGCGGCGGGGGCAATCGCTTTCTCCGCCATGCAAACCGCCGTCACCGGCATGACCCAAGTGATGGACGTGATGAGCATGGTGCTCAAGACCAACCCGATCATGCTGATCGCCATGGGTATCGCAGTGGCGGCCGGTCTGATTTATGCCAACTGGACGCCGATCAGCGCGTTCTTCAAGGACATGTGGGAGGGCGTGAAAAACATCGGTGTGAGTGCGATGGCGACGTTGCGCTCGATCCTCGATTGGCGACCACTGGATGCACTGGCGGCATTGTGGTCACCGATCGCGGGATTCTTCTCCGGGATCTGGGATAAGGTCAAAGCGGTCACCGCGCCAGTGATCGACTTTTTCAAATCGGTGTTCTCGTGGATGCCCGCCGGCATGATCCTGGAAAACTGGGCGCCGCTGACCGGTCTGTTTTCGGCGATCTGGGACTTGCTCAAGGCCTTGAGTGTGCCGGTGATGGCATTTCTCAAAGGTCTGTTCGACTGGACACCGTTGGGAATGATCATCAACAACTGGGGGGCGATCACCGGGTTCTTTGCCTCGATCTGGACGGCACTGCAACTGGCGGCACAAGCCATCAAGGACTTCTTCGGCACGTTGTTCGATTACTCCCCGCTGGGCATGATCGTCAACAACTGGGGCAGCATCGTGGCCTTCTTCGAACCGATCTGGGCCGCGCTGCAAGCGTCGGCGCAGCAGATCAAAAGCTTCTTCCAGAGCCTGTTCGAATGGTCGCCGCTGGAACAGATCGCGATGTACTGGCAGCCGATCAGCGAAGTGTTTTCGGCGCTGTGGGGCGTGGTGCAAGCGTTGGCCGCACCGGTACTTGAGTTTCTGCACAGCATGTTCGAATGGACACCGTTGGGGCAGATCATCAAGAACTGGGGGCCGATCACCGAGTGGTTTGGCGAGTTGTGGCAAAAGCTGCAAACCGTGATTGCGCCGATCAAGGAGCTGTTCGACGGCGGTTTTGCCGGACTCATCGCCAAGGTCACCGGCAAGGTTGAAACGTTCACCGAAGCGCAACGCCAGACCAATGCCGAAGGCAAAGGTGAGTTGGCGCCGGCGTTCTTCGGAGCAACGCCGCAAGCAGCGGGTAACGGTGGACTGCAGAGCGGATCACTGCCGCAAAGCTCCGGCGCACTGATTCAACAAAGCGCAATCAACAACCGCACGCAACTCGAAGGCGGCCTGACCGTGCGCTTCGAAAATGCACCGGCCGGATTGCGCACCGATCAACCGCAAAGCAATCAACCGGGCCTGGCGCTGTCTTCGCGCATCGGCTATCGCTCGCTGTCGGCAGGAGGTTCCAATGAACTGGCGTGACCGTTTGTTGCCGGCATCCTTTCGCGGTGTCGGCTTCTGGATCGATCAGGCGAAAACCCCGGTCGGTCGCAAAGGTCAGTTGCACGAATATCCGCAACGCGACCTGCCGTATTTCGAGGACCTCGGCCAGCAGGCGAGGATTCACGATGTCACCGCATTCATCATCGGCGCCGATTGCCTGGAGCAGCGCGACAAGTTGCTCAAGGCTTTGGAAGCGGGCAATGGTGAACTGGTGCATCCGTGGCTCGGGCGCCTGCAAGTCAAGGTCGGCGAATGCGACATGACCCACACCCGCCAGGACGGCGGGTTGGTGACCTTTACCCTGAAGTTCTATCCAGACCAACCGCTGCCGTTCCCGACTGCCACCGTCAGCACACAGAAAGTGTTGCTGGCCAAGGCCGACACGCTGTTGGGTTCGGCGGTGGCACGCTTCGAACAGGCGATGACGCTGATCAAGGCCGCGCGGATCGGCATTGCCAATCTGCGTAACAGCCTGACCGGGGTTTATGAGGTGATCAAAGAACAGCTCAAGCCGCTGATCGAGCAGTACCGGCAGATCACCGAACTGGTCAAGGCAGTGAAGGAGGTGCCCAAGGAAGTGGCGGCGGAGTTCAAAGGTTTGCTCGGCGATATCAAGGAGCTCAAGGAATTCGCGAAGGAAGGCTACCGTGGCGTGATTGCCGACGTCTCCCAGCAACTTGAAGCCATCCGCAAGGCTGATGCGCCGAAGATCACCACCGGCAAGGACACCAATGCTGCGGCGCAAGCCATGGCCGATCTGGTACAGGACACGATGCTGGTCAAAGTGGCGCAATGGGTAGCGTCGATGCCAGTGGCGAGCCCCGCCGTGAAGCTGTCGTCGACACCTTCGGTGGCGCAGCAGGCGGATCAACCCGTGACCCGTCCGGAAGTACCGGTGACCGATGAAATGAAAGCACTGCAGAAGGCGGTCGGGGTGGCCATTGATCCGATGCTGGACAAGGCCGATCCCAAACACCACCAGGCAATCAACGATGTGAAGGAAGCGCTGCTGGCGCATCTCAAGGCAGTGGCGTCATCCGGTGTGCGACAGGTGACTAAATCGTTCCAGGAAAGCCTGCCGGCGCTGGTTGTGGCCTACAAGCAATTTGCCGATGCCACACGGGTGACTCAAGTGACTCAAAGCAACGCGATGAACCATCCGGGCTTTTCACCCAACGACGTGAAAGTGTCCAGGGAGTGAGCCATGAGCGAGATGGATAACCGCGTCACGTTGACCGTCAACAACATGGAATACGGCGGCTGGAAAAGCGTGGAAATCACCGCTGATCTGGAGCGCCAGTTCCGCACTTTCAAACTCGACATCACCTGGCAGTGGCCGGGGCAGACGGTGGACCAGCGGATCAAGCCGGGTGACCCCTGCGAAGTGAAGATCGGCCAGGACCTGGTGCTCACCGGCTATGTGTTCAAGGCCCCGATCCGCTATGACGGACGGCAGATCAGCCTGAGCATCGAGGGCAGTTCCAAGACCCAGGATCTGGTCGATTGCGCCGCCAGAAACCAGCCGAACCAGTGGCAGGAGCAACCGCTGTTGAACATCGTTCAGGCGCTGGCGATGGAGTACGGGCTGATGGTGGTCAATGAAATTCCCGAGACTGCGCGGCTCGCCAAGCACACCATCGTGCCGGGCGAAACGGTGTTCCAGTCGATCGACCGGTTACTCTCGCTGTTCCGGGTGTTTTCCACCGATGACGCGCAGGGCCGGTTGGTGCTGGCCAAGCCTGGCAGTGGTGGGCGGGCCAGTGATGCGCTGGAGCTGGGCAAGAATATCCTGTCGGCCAACGCCCCCATGGATCAGAGCCAGGTGTTCTCCGAATACCGGGTGATCGGCCAGCAGAAAGGTTCGGACAAGAAGAGCGGGGCAGCGGTCAGCGAGGTTGAATCCAGCGCGACCGACCTGAGCTTCAAACGTCGACGCACCACCATCATCAACGAGGGCACCGCGCTGACGTTCGAACTGGCCCAGCAACGCGCCCAGTGGGAGAGCGCCACCCGTATGGGCCGGGCACAGACCACCACGTATCAGGTGCAGGGCTGGCGCCAGGCCAACGGTGATCTTTGGCGGCACAACACGCTGGTCAAAGTCACGGATCCGGTGCTTGGGTTTGATGGCGACATGCTGATCTCCAAGGTCACTTATTCGCTGTCGGCACAAGGCTCGGTGACCACGCTGCAAGTGGCACCGCCGCATACCTTCGATCCTGATCCAACACCCCCGAAAAAAACCTGAGCCTGACTCCGGACCCTGTGGGAGCGAGCCTGCTCGCGAAAGCGCTGGCAGCTTCAACATCACATTGCCTGACCCAGCGCATTCGCGAGCAGGCTCGCTCCCACAGTGGATCGCGTGATGCCTACCTCTTGAGGACAATTCATGAGCCTACTGACACGCCTGCTGGCGCGCGGCACTGTCGTGCTCGCCAACTCGGCATCCAAACTGCAATCGCTGCAAATGCGCCTCACCGCCGGCGAAGTGAACGACGACATGGAGCATTTCGAGCCCTACGGCTTCACCAGCCATCCGCTGGCCGGCGCCGAGGGCGTCGTCACCTTCATCGGCGGCGACCGTTCCCACGCCATCGCTCTGGTCATCGCTGACCGCCGCTATCGCCTGCAAGCGCTGGCCGCTGGTGAAGTGGCGATCTACACCGACGAGGGCGACAAGATTCACTTCAAGCGCGGGCGGATCATCGATATCGAAACCGCCACGCTGAACATCCGCGCCAGCAGCGCGGTGAACTTCGATACGCCGGTGATCAACCAGACCGGCAAGATCGTCTCCACCGGTGATCAGCTTGCCGGTGGCATCAGCCAGATCAAACACGTGCACGTCGGCGTACAAGCCGGCAGCGGCCAGACCGGTGCGCCGGCAGGAGGCAAGTGATGCTGATCAGCCAAAACCTCCACGCCGCACTGACCCGCGCCGTGCTCATCAGCCTGTTCACCTGGCGCCGCGCCGCCGATGACGACGCCCTCGACGACGAAGAGCGTTTCGGCTGGTGGGGCGACACCTTTCCCACCGTTGCCGACGACCGCATCGGCTCGCGGCTATGGCTGCTGCGCCGGGTGAAATTGACCCGACAAACGCAGATGGACGCCGAGTTCTATGCCCGCGAAGCCTTGCAGTGGCTGATCGACGACGGCCACTGCAGCGCCATCGACATCATCAGCGAACGCCTCGACGCCCAGCGCCTGAACCTGCGCACGACGCTGGTCCTGGCCAACGGTGAACGCCTGGACATCAACCCCGATAACAGTTGGCAGGTGACCTATGCCCTTTGATACCCCTTCGCTGCCGGTGCTGATCAAGCGCACCCAAAGCGACCTGGCCGGCGATTCGCTGCGCCAGTCCGATGCGCAAGTGCTGGCCCGTACCCTAGGTGGCGCAGCTTATGGTCTGTACGGTTATCTCGACTGGATTGCCGAGCAAATCCTGCCCGACAAGGCCGATGAGTCGACCCTGGAGCGCATCGCCGCACTGCGTTTGAACCAACCGCGCAAACCCGCGCAAGTCGCCACCGGCAGCGTCAGTTTTACCGCCACGGCCGGTGCAGTGCTGGACGTCGACACGTTGCTGCAATCGAACGACGGTCGCACCTACAAAGTCACCGCCGCACGCACCACGGCCAATGGCAGCAACAGCACCACCATCGCCGCACTCGATGCCGGCAGCCTCGGCAATGCCGACGCCGGGCTGGCGCTGACGCCGGTGCAGCCGATTGCCGGTGTGGTCGGCAACAGTTTTGTGGTGCTGGCGCCGGGGCTCAGTGGCGGCGTGGCACGGGAAAGTCTGGAGTCGCTGCGCTCGCGGGTGATTCGTTCTTACCGCGTGATTCCCCATGGCGGCTCGGCCAGCGACTACGAGACCTGGGCGCTGGAAGTGCCGGGCGTGACCCGCGCGTGGTGCCGTGGTGGCCTGCTCGGCCCTGGCACCGTCGGCGTGTACATCATGCGTGACGACGACCCGCAACCGGTGCCGAACGACGAGCAACTGGCCGAAGTACAGGCTTACATCGAGCCGCTGCGCCCGGTGACGGCTGAAGTGCATGTGCTTCCACCGATTCAGGTGCCCGTGACTTATCGCCTGAAGTTAACCCCCGACACCAGCGCCGTGCGCGCGGCGGTCGAAACCCAACTGCGCGACTTGCACAACCGCGAGGCCGACCTCGGCGAGGATCTGCTGATCAGCCATATCCGCGAAGCGATCAGCAGCGCCGCTGGTGAAACCGACCACGTGCTGACGGCCCCCGTCGCCAACGTCCCGGCCAACGACAGTGAACTGCTGACCTTCGGAGGTTGCGTATGGGGGGCATAAGAACCGCCGCGCAATATCAGGCGCAACTGCGCGCCTTGCTGCCCAGCGGCCCGGCGTGGGACCCGGAACGCGTGCCGGAACTCGAAGAAGTGCTGCAAGGCGTTGCCGTCGAACTGGCCCGCCTCGATGCCCGCGCCGCCGACCTGCTCAACGAGATGGACCCGGCCGGCGTCAGCGAACTGGTGCCGGATTGGGAGTGGGTGATGAACCTGCCCGACCCGTGCCTGGGCGCCACGCCGCTGTTCGACGACCGCCGCCTCGCCGTACGCCGACGCTTGCTCGCGGTCGGCAGCCAGGCTGTCGGTTACTACCTCGACATCGCCAAAAGCCAGGGCTATCCCAACGCGACCATCACCGAACTCGAAGCCCCGCGCATGGGCCGCTCACGTTTTGGCTCGGCGCATTGGGGCACTTGGGAAGCGCAGTTCATGTGGACGCTCAATACTGGCGGACGCTTGCTGCTCGGTCGGCGTTACGGCGCGAGCTATTGGGGCGAGCGTTTTGGCGTCAACCCGGGTGCGGCGCTGGAGTGCCTGATCCATCGCAGTGCGCCGGCGCATACCAAGGTGCACATCAATTATGACTAGGGAGGCATGAGCCATGGATTATCCGAACAGTGTTCCCAGCGCCGGCTTGGTGAATGGGAAGTTTGTCGATGAGAACCCGATGACCGGAACCCCGGGATCGCTGATTCCGGCGGACTGGGGGAATGGGGTTACGCAGGAAATTCTCAATGTGATCAATGCGGCCGGGCTGACGCCGGACGAGAAGAAATACGATCAGCTGTTGCAGGCGATTCAATCAGTGACGGCCAAAGGCTGGAATCAGGATCTGGCGTTGCCACTGGTGGCGTTGCCGCTACCAACGGTAGCCACTGCCGATGGCCGGCTGACGGTCAGCCCGGCAGCTGCCGCTACCAGCGGTGGCAAGGTTTCGATCGCGGCGGGTACGTTTATCAGCCTGGGGCAGGAAGTGGTGAATGGCCAGTTGGGCCGCTCGCGCACTTTTGTGACATCGGCCTGGAGCAGCGTGGATCTGTTGCCCAGCAGCCATTACTTTCTGCGTGCGCAAGTTTCCGGTGGTGCGCTGACGTTCTACGTGCAGCGTGGCAACATTCATGACGTGACGCCCGAGTCGTTGAAAGGAACGGCAAACGGTGCCGCCGGTGGTGGGTTCCAGTCAACGGCACTGGACATGTGCCTGGGCTGGGTCGTGACCGGCGCACCGGGTTCGGTGCCGACGGTGCGAACGATTTACAACCGTGCCCGCTTGACCTGGACCCAGACCGTCAACGGGACCGGCGCGATTTTCCTGCCGCTGGATCCGCCCGCACGTTCTGCCCGATTGGTTGCCGGCAATCCAACGCCGTCCTCGACGGCAGTGACGTCGGTTGCCTTTCCGTCAACGGGATGGGCGGGCGGTAACTATTGCTTCCTGTCGCCCATTATTGCGGGAAGTTCCAACAACCCCGGGGGCTGGAACCCCGCCACGGTTTCCCCTTGTGTGTTGTTCACCAACAACATCGTTAACGACGTGACGGTTTCAACCCTGGCCGCCAGTTTCGACCATGCCAATCTGCGCTCGTTGTGGCAGTGCTATCAGGCAGAACACAACCTTGGTCAGTCGAACGCCGACAGTGATGAGCTGTTACTCAGCATGGGCATCAAGAGCCACCCTGTCACCGACTACAGCGTCGGGATTGCGATCAACTTTGCAGACGCCGTGAACGTCCAACTGTCGTGGGAGCTTATTCGATGATCGTGATTCAGGAACTTCATCAGTTCGACGGCGAAATGCGCCTTCCTCAACCTTCTGCCGCCCATGACTGGGACGGTGAGAAGTGGGTCGTGAACGGCGATAAGCAGGCTGTACTGGACGAGCAGGAAACTGAACGTCTGTGTACCAAAGTCGACGCCACCGCCGACAACATCCGCACCGCGCTGGCCGGCGACCCCCTCAAAGCCTTGGAGTACGCCCAGGCCGCCGCTGACGCGCAGGCTTATCAGGACGCCGGTTACCCGAAAAAGGAAGTGCCGCTGTCAGTCGCCGCGTGGGTTGTCAAAGGGCGCACGGCTAAACAGGCCGCCGAGCAGATTCTGAGCAAGGCCGATCAACTGACCGACCATCTGCTGGCGCTGCGTACGCTGCGCCTGAAAGCCAAAGCGCAAATTCGCGCACAGGCAGCCAAGGGCAACATGGATCTGGCGCGCAGCGCGGGTGAGGAAGCTTTGGTCGCCATTCGCGAGCTGGCCAGCGGCCTTTCCAACTAAGCCGAAAAGCCTCCGTTCAGCGTCACCCAAGCCCACTTCAATGTGGGCTTTTTATTTTCAGAAAACAGACCGCGGGCAGGCACCTAAAAGGCGCTGTGTCGACACCGGTCATTTGTCATTTCAAAGGAACGAACAACCTATGGATTATCCAAAAAGCGTACCCAGCGTCGGCTTGGTTGATGGCCGCTTTGTCGATGAAAACCCAGTGGCCGGAACACCGGGATCTTTGATTCCGGCGGTGTGGGGCAACAGTGTGACTCAGGAGATTCTGAGTGTGATTACCGGCGGTGGGCTAGTGGCCTCAGAGGCGGATACCACTCAGTTGTTCAAGGCGATTCAGTCGATTGTCGGCAACGCCAGCCCGATGCGTTCGGTGATTACTCGGGTTGGAGCGTCCAGGTCATTGACCACCGATGAGTTGGGCTTGGTTTTGATCGATGCCGGGGCCAGCGCATTGACCGTCAGTTTGCCTGCAGCCAATACCAGTCTGGGGGTGCGTGACGTCATTGTGCGACGTGTCGATAACAGCGGTAATCGCCTGGTCGTGAAAAGTTCAGGCGGCGATGCGATCAAGTTTCACACCCACCTGAATGCTTCGGGTTATCCGTTTCTCGTATTGATGGGAGCCGGTGACTGGTGGCACTTGCGCAGTGACAAAGTGGGCAATTGGTGGCCGATCGGTCGTCTGGACGGTTCGTCACTCGGATACGTAGCCTTCGAGACCACTCTGGCTGTGCTGCCCGGTGGTTATGCCGCATTGAATGGTTCCTTAATGAACCGCGCGGAATGGCCATGGCTTTGGGATCACGCGCAGCAGTCGGGCATGTTGCGTCCCGAGGTGGATCGTGGCGGTGCGTGGACTCCTGGAGACGGCGTCACGACTTTTCGCCTGCCAGAAGCCCGTGGTGAATTCTTGCGCGTCCTGGCCGAGGGCGGTTTGGTCGATACCGGTCGGGCGCCGGGGTCTTGGCAAAAAGGCTCTTTGGTTCAGGGCGACAATGGCATTGGCGACAATATTCTGTTCGCGACACACATCGGTACCCAGAAGACCCAGTTGGGTTTCGATATGGGTAACTACGCCGATTACGCGGGCGCTACCGTCAAATACATCACACCTTCAGAGCTGGTTTCTCCGATCTCGGATGCTGATTTGCTGAACCACGGAGGTATTACGCGCCCCCGCAACATCGCCTATCCCGGGCGCATCAAACTTATCTGAGGCACGCCATGTTCAATTATCTACTTGATGGCTCGGGTGCTCTGTGCGGCCCCGTCGAGTTTCCCGTTACGCCCGGAATCGGGATTCAGCTTCCCGCCAACGCCGTTGAACTGACGTACGAGTTGCCTGCGCCGGAAGCCGGTCGCAGTTGGGCGCTCATCAACGGCGTACCCCGTGAAGTGATTGACCACCGCGGTTTGGTTTATCGCAAGGGCGGCGGCGCTCAACAAATCTGGACAGAACTGGGGGAATTGCCTGACAGCCTGACCGCACAGCGTTGGCCTGGCGAGTTCCATGTCTGGCGGGACAACGCTTGGGTGCTGGATGAGCAGACTCGCCTGGCGAGCGTCAGACAACAAAGTCTCGACTTGCGCGATGAGTTGCTGCGCGACGCCGTCCTGCGCATCGCACCCCTGCAATACGCCGAAGACATTGGCGATGCCAGCCATGACGAACAACTGCTGCTGATGGAGTGGAAGCTCTACAGCGTCGAGTTGAACCGCATCGAAAAGCAGAGCGGTTTTCCCGAAAACATCTCTTGGCCGGTGGTGCCTGGCGCCGCTGTCGCTGACTGAACCCGCACAAGGAGTCGTGCAATGGATTACCCGAAAAGCATCCCCGGCGTGGGGCTGGTCAACGGTGGCTTCATCGATGAAAGCCCCGTCGCCGGAACACCGGGGTCACTGATCCCCGCCGCGTGGGGCAACAGCGTCACGCAAGAAATTCTCAATGCGATCAAGGCTGCCGGATTGACCCCGGATGAAGCCAAAACCGATCAACTGGCCACAGCCATTGGCGCCCTCGTTGATTTCACCAAACTGAAAAATACCCCAACCACGTTGGCTGGTTATGGCATCACCGATGCGGTGGGGCGGTTGCTGGGAGTTCGACAGTTCGAGACGGTCGGGATCACGGTTTACAAGCCCAGCCCGAGGGCTAAACGGATTCGTGTGCGGCTGGTCGGAGCCGGTGGCTCGGGGGGCGGCGGTGCACCGGTGGCAGCGGGTTATCACAGCATCGGCGGTGGCGGTGGTGGTGGCGCCTATGGCGAGAGTTTGTATGACGTGAGCGCGGAAATGATGGCCGGCGTGCCGGTTTCACTGGGAGCGGGTGGTGCTTCACGTAACGCGATGGGACAGGCCGGTGGTGGTGCTTCTTTTGGCAGCTACATGAGCGTGGCAGGAGGCATGGGCGGGCAAATCCTGACCTTTCCCGTGACAGCCTCGGCAGTCGGCTTCGTTCAGGGTGGCGCCGGAGGGCAAGCCGTCACCGGTGGCAACCTCGCTAACGCACGTGGAATTGGCGGTGGTTACGCCATGTACAACGCCAATTGGGGCGTATTGGCAGGCGGTGGCGGAGCGAGTCCGTTTGATGGCGGCGGCCCGTTGATGGGCCTCAGTGGCCCTGGCACTTCAGGGAGCCGAGGCTCGGGTGGCAGTGGTTCTTGTTCGACCAGTGCGTCCGCCTCTGTCCTTAGCGGTGTCGGCGGCAATGCCTTCTGCGAAATCTGGGAGTACGAGTAATGGCCGTTTATGCACGGATCGAAAACGGCGTGATCGTCGAACGGATCGATACCGGTGACTACGCAATCAGCCAACTGTTCGCGCCGTCTTTTGTCGAGTCGATGGTGCGAGTGCCGGATGGTCAAGACGTTCAAATTGGCGCGCCGATCAGTGAGTTGCCGACAGCTGCCGAACCTCTGCCTGCACCGCAAAGTCCGGTGATCCTCCTGGCGCCGGTTGTTGCAGATCAAGTGCCTGCGGCAGCGGAACGCAGCTGGCGTCAGACATCCCTTTCAGCGACCGAATGGCTGGTCACTCGCCATCGTGATGAGCAGGAACTGGGGCGCGGAACCTTGCTCAAGGCGGCGCAATATCTGGAACTGCTTGAGTACCGACAAGCGCTGCGCGACTGGCCTGATTCAGCGTTTTTTCCCGCTGCAGATTCCCGACCATCAGCACCACTTTGGTTAGCCAGCGTGTCTGGCTGAACGTGTATTTTCAATCAAGGAGATGAACATTGGACTACCCAAAAAGTGTGCCCAGTGTCGGGCTGGTCAACGGCCAGTTTGTCGATGAGGACCCGATTGCCGGAAAACCCGGCTCGCTGATCCCGGCGACGTGGGGCAACAGCGTCACGCAAGAAATTCTCAATGTCCTTCAGGCGGCCGGCATGACGCCGAACGAGTCGTCGAACAATCAGTTGCTGGCAGCGTTGCGCAGTCCGGCGCTGTTCATGACGGCGCCGCAGTTTGATGGCGGACGCTCGGCAGCAACGTCCGAGTTTGTGCAGCGGGCGCTGGGCAGTTATGCCAGTGCTCGCGGTATATCCGCCGCCACCCAGTTGACCCAGACCGATGTTGGCTGCTCGATTGGGCTGGGCGGTAACGCGGCGTATACCGTGACGCTTCCGGATGCCGCTGCGGTGCCGAGCGGCGCCACGATCAGTTTGCATTGTCGCAACAGCGCACCCGTCACCGTGGCCAGTAAAACCGGCACGCAGATTAGTCCGCAGGGGGCGTATCTGGCCTCGATCATGTTGAACAATGGTGAGAGTGCGAACTTCGTCAGGGAGTCTGGAGTGTGGGTGGTGTATGGCACCGCTGCGCTGAAGTACTCAGCCAATTACGCCGCGCAGTTCGCTACATCGGGATATCAAAAGTTTCCCAGCGGTTTGATCGTGCAGTGGGTGACGGGGGGCTCCGATGCGAATGGCAACATGACAGTGTCGTTGCCGATCAGGTTTCCCAACGCTGTCCTCGGCGGTGTTGCCAATGAAGGCTATCCGGCAGGTTGGGGGAGCTCCAACGTCATCGTTTGGGCATTTGACGGTGCGAACTCCACGACAACGACAGTGGTGGCTCGGGTCCGAAACGTCCTGGCTTCAAGTGTAAAGGCCGAGCCGGGAATCTCGGGCCGCATTCTGGTTTGGGGGTACTGACCATGACGATTTACTTTTATGCACAAAGCCTTGGATTCGATCGGGTTGAACACCCCGGTGCGGATTTGCCTGACGGCGCCGTAGAAATCACCCAGGCGCAATACGCCGAGCTGTTTGCCGGGCAGGCAAGTGGCAAAGTCATCAGTGCCAGTCACTCTGGCCAGCCTGTGTTGACCGATCCTCTCAATTCCCCGATTGCGCTCGCCAGCCGTGAACGCGCATGGCGCAACCAGGTGCTTCAAAACACCCAATGGTTGGTGTTTCGCGACGCCGAAGAGCTTGAAGTGGGCGAGGGCACAACCCTGCGCGGCGAAGAGTTCAAACTACTGCTCGCCTATCGGCAGGCACTGCGCGACTGGCCCAATCATCCGGACTTCCCGGATTCCCATTCCCGCCCGGTTGAACCTGACTGGCTTGAAGATTTGCTGCTGGCCAATGGCTGAACGGTTCGCTCTTCAATCGAGGATAGATATACATGGACTACCCGAAAAGCGTCCCAGGCTCAGGCTTGGTCGACGGCAAGTTTGTCGATGAAGATGCCATCGCTGGAACGCCGGGGTCGTTGATCCCGGCGAGCTGGGGCAACAGTGTCACCCAGGAAATTCTCGGCGCGATTACCGCAGCGGGTCTGAAACCTGATGAACAGCAAACTGATCAGTTGGCGCAAGCGATCCGTCAATTGTCCAGGCCTGATCCGCTACAGCAGTTTCCTGTGCAGGTGTATCGCAGGAATGTCTTGATCAATGGCGGGTTCGATATCTGGCAGCGCGGCACGACCAACCAAGGCCCCAATATCGGTGGCTATGTAGCGGATCGTTTTCGCTGCGACTGGAATGGCAATGCTGCCGTGATCATCTCTCGTCAGGAATTTTCCCCTGGCCAGACAGACGTGGCAGGCGAGCCGGGTTGTTTTTTACGCTGGCAGCAAACCTCAGCGGGCGTCGGCGCTACCGAGCACAAGATTTCCCAAAGCGTTGAGTCAGTCAGGACGCTGGCTGGACGAACCGCCACCGTGACCTTTTGGGCACGCTCCGATGCCACGCGTTCATTGAAAGTGACGATCGGCCAGTACTTTGGCAACGGTGGTTCGGAAGCCGTCGTCAAAGTGGTCGATGTTTTTCCATTGAGCACGGCATGGGGCAAGTACAGCGCAACGTTCCAGGTGCCATCGATCGCGGGGAAAATGCTGGGCGCCAATGATTATTTGCGCTTGGCTTTTGATTTGCCGCTCAACGTTTTGCAAACCGTGGATCTGACTCAGGTCCAATTGGAAGAGGGACCGGTTTCCACGCCATTCGAATACCGTCTTTCTGGCGAAGAATTGACGTTGTGTCAGCGTTACTTCGAGAAGTCTTTTGCCAACCGTTTACCGATTCGTGCAAACAACGGTACTGGCACCTGCATCGTCTCGTTTACTCAGGCCGCGGCTGGAAATAGCGGTCAATACGGTATGGTCGTAGACATGCAGACTCAGAAGAGAGTGCAGCCTACTGTTGTCCTGTATTGCCCTGGCAATGCAAGTAATCAGGTTTGGAACTATTCGCAGGGAGTGCCTTGCACAGGGACCACTGTGCAAAGTGTAACGCAGCGTAGTTTCGCGGTCGGCACCGTGACGCCTGTAAACAGTCAGCCCGGTAACGGATTGCAGATTGAATGGACAGCGGACGCTGAGATCTAGGAGTGAACCCATGACCTATCAACTGACCACTTGCGGAGTACTGCGCACGGAGGATTCTTCGTTTATTCCGCAGGACCCAACCAATCGCGACTGGCTTGATTATCAAGCCTGGCTGCTATCTGGCGGCCAAGTATTGCCATTGAGTGAAACCCTCGAAAAAACGGCCTCGGACAACTCAGTGACAACTCTGGCAAAAAAATGGCTGACCGGCATTGGCCGTCAACTGTGATTCAATCGGGACAATATCCAGGGAGGATCAAGCATTATGCAAATAACTGAAAACAACCTTATCGACATCATGCCCAACGCCCGCTCCCAAGCGGGCGTTTTTGTTTCTGCACTCAACACTGCCATGACTCGGCGGCGCATCGACACGCCTAAACGTATTGCTGCGTTTCTGGCGCAGGTCGGCCATGAGTCGGGGCAATTGCGTTATGTGCGCGAACTGGGCAACAACCAATACCTGAGCAAGTACGACACGGGTACGTTGGCTTTGCGTCTGGGCAACACACCGGAGGCTGACGGCGACGGGCAAAAATACCGCGGACGCGGGTTGATCCAGATTACGGGCCGTTCGAATTACCGCCAGTGCAGTGTTGGCCTGTTCGGCGATGAGCGTCTGCTGTCTTTGCCCGAACTCCTCGAACAACCGCAATGGGCCTCCGAGTCCGCGGCATGGTTCTGGGAGCAGAAAGGTTTGAACGCACTGGCCGACCGCGACGAGTTCAACACCATTACCCGTCGCATCAACGGCGGGTTGAACGGTTTGCAGGATCGTCTGGATATCTGGGCACGGGCGAGGGCGGTGCTATGCCAATCCCCTGGCGAGTGATCGGCCTTTTGTTGCTGGCCGCTGGTGCGTTTGCCGCGGCCTGGCAGTTTCAGGAGTGGCGCTATGGCCGACAGCTGGCCGAGCAGGCCCGGTTAAACGCCGAAACCCTCAATCAACTGACGCAGAGCGCCGCCACCGCGCAGCAGGCCGAGCAGGATAAACGTCTGGCGCTGGAGCAACAGCTCACCGCCAGTGAACAAACCCATTACCGAGCGCTGAGCGATGCCCAACGTGATCAGGATCGCCTGCGCGATCGTCTTGCCACTGCTGATGTGCGCCTGTCAGTCCTTCTCGACGCCAGCGACGCTGCCCCAGGCTGCAACGTGCCAGCCACCGCCGGCGCCGGCAACGTGGATCATGCAACCGTACGCGCCCGACTTGACCCGGCGCATGCTCAACGAATTATCGCCATCACCGACACCGGTGACCGTGGACTGATCGCCCTGCAGGCGTGTCAGGCGTATGTCAGAGCGCTGGCGCCTGCACATTTTGAATGAGTCTGTGTATTGAAAGCACAAACGGCTCGTGTACGGTGGAGGCATTCCACACGATCCGGAGCACGCCGTGAAAGAGATCACTCAACTGGCCGCCGACCTCGGTCGACGTCTGCAACTGCTCAATGCCCACGTCACCACCGCTGAGTCGTGTACTGGTGGCGGGATTGCCGAAGCCATCACACGGATTCCCGGCAGTTCGGCGTGGTTCGAGGCCGGTTATGTGACCTACTCCAACCGGCAGAAAACCCAGCAACTGAATGTACCGACCGAGTTGTTCGAAACGGTGGGCGCGGTCAGTCGCGAGGTCGTTGAGGCGATGGTGCGAGGTGCCCAGGACAAAAGTCTGGCGCGATTTGCCGTAGCTGTCAGTGGTGTGGCCGGGCCGGACGGCGGTTCGCCAAACAAACCGGTCGGCACAGTGTGGCTGGCCTGGGGTGTTGGCGAGACAGTGACCAGTGAGGTGCAGCACTTCCCCGGCAACCGCGATGACGTCCGCCGACAAACGGTGAAGGCCGCGCTAGAGGGGCTCCTGCGACTAGCGGCACGAGAAATCGAAAATCAGGGGTAGGCGATCCGCGAACGCTGTGGAATAATACTGGCTACTTATACAGGTGTTGGCCGTCAGGCCTTATTGATTACGTGAGGACTTTA
>Ga0163162_10002840_pt1 | contig 16485 bp, 22 predicted proteins | sample S55metaG_FD_115310 | JGI IMG/M metagenome (GOLD analysis project Ga0163162, IMG submission 115310) | Switchgrass rhizosphere microbial communities from Kellogg Biological Station, Michigan, USA - S5-5 metaG | ecosystem: Host-associated > Plants > Roots > Rhizosphere > Soil | place: USA...
CAAACTGGGTGGCAAATGTTCCACATCCAGTCGGTTTCGATTCGCAACAATGACAGCCCGCTCAACAATATTAGCTAGTTCGCGCGCATTTCCCGGAAAGTCATAGGCCTGAAGCATTGCCAATGCTGACTTTGAAATACTACCGACCTCTCGTCCGTGTTTTGACGCGTACTGTGCAATGAAGTGGTTCACGAGTTGTAAAAGATCGGCTTCACGTTCACGCAACGGTGGAACGATGATGTGAATCACGTTCAAGCGGTAATACAGATCCGCTCTAAACCCACGACGCTTCACTGCCTCGTCCAGATCGACGTTCGTGAGAGCGATCAAACGTACGTTAAGCTTGATTGTCGAACGTCCTCCGAGACGTTCAAACTCTCGCTCTTCAATGACCCGCAGCAACTTCGCCTGAGCATCCGTCGAAAGGTGAGCTATCTCATCTAAGACGACTGTTCCCTCATTCGCTGCTTCAAGCCGCCCTGGCTTGGCTTCACTCGCTCCTGTGAAAGCGCCACGCTCGTAACCAAAGAGTTCCGCCTCCAACAGATCCCCTGGCAAGGTGGCGCAGTCGATCTTTACGAACGGATACCGGGCACGAGCTGATCTTGAATGAACGAACGCCGCAAGCACGTCCTTCCCAACTCCCGACTCGCCGGTGATCAAGACATTCGAATCGGTTGCACTTACTCGTTCCGCGAGACTGACTGCCTCGCCCATTCCTTTCGAGCGCGCAAACAGTTCGATCACGATTCTCTTCTCAAAGAACCACTCTCTATGAAAAGGCCTGTTGGCAATTCAACTCGCTTGGACTCTCGCCACAAGCGCTCAAGGTCATAAAACTGCCTGGCCTTCTGTTCAAAGACATGAACGATAAAGTCGCCATAGTCGAGCAGAATCCATTCCGCAGTTTTGTAGCCTTCAACACGCGCTGCCGTTGAGCCTGTCTTTTTCAGAGTCTCATAGACTTCATCAGAGATTGCCTGGACTTGCCTCTCATTGGCACCTGAAGTAATCACAAAGAAATCTGTAAAGGTGGCGATTTCACGTAGATCCAACACGACGATGTCGAGTGCCTTCTTGTCAGCTGCAGCATGCAACGCTTTCAAAACACGCTCATCCAGTTGATCCTCTGCACCAGCACCCTGGGTCTGTGGACGCCCAACTGGTTGAGGATTTAACGATTGTTCCTTGGCTGTTGAATTAGTCTTCATTCGATTCCTGATAGATTCCGTACTTCTCTATGTACTCAACCACCGGTGGTGATAACAACATTGCCAATTCATCGTATCTGCCTTTGCTGGCCACCGATCGAATCTGAGTTGCTGACACGTCCTTCATCACCACGTCGGTCAGATAAATCTTTTGCCCTTGCTCATCAGGCACTACCTGTTTGTCATTCGATCGCAGGTCGACGATTCGATCGCTCACTTCGGCTGGACCGATAAGCTCGTAACCTGGCCTGGTTACGACAATGTGATTCACCATAGTCAACAGTCGTTTCCAGTCTCGCCAGGTTGTAATTTCAACCCACGAATCAGCTCCCATGATAAAGAACAAGTCACTCGTGTCACCCAACGTTCTGAGGAAGTGGTCGAGAGTGTCAACTGTGTAGCGTCGATTCGCTGCTTCTATTTCAAACGCTGAGACAGCCAGCTTTGGCTCGTCCTGCGTAGCTAATGCCAACATCGCATAACGATGTATCGGATCAGTTACCGTCTTCCCCAGTTTATGAGGAGCAACCTGCGCCGGCAGAAAAAGTACTTTCTCAATCTCAAACAACTTGCAAACTTTGCGCGCAACCTCGAGATGTCCCAAGTGAACCGGATCGAAAGTTCCGCCGTACAGGGCAATACGCCGTTTTGCGCACATCGCTTACAAAACCAGTTCGACAGTCTCGGTGTTCTTGACGACTTTTAGTTCATCTAGCTTCGCCGCAATAGCATTAACCAAGTCGCGAACCCCTTCACCGGTTGCTGAAGAAATCGCGAAGAACGGTTTTCCGTCTGCTTCAACTCGAAGCCTCAAAGACTTTAACCGTTCGGGTTCATCAAGTGCGTCCATCTTCGTCGCAACAACTAATTGGGGTCGTCCCGCTAATTCCGAACTGTAGGACGACAGCTCGCGGTTTACCGTCTCATAGTCGGCGACAGTGTCGCGTCCTGATACTGACGACACATCAACCAAGTGAAGAAGCAGTTTTGTTCGCTCGATGTGTCGCAGAAAGCGATCACCAAGACCAGCGCCTGTGTGTGCGCCTTCAATCAAACCTGGAATATCTGCAATCACGAACGTGCGAAAATCTCCAAGATCAACAACTCCTAGATTGGGCTCCAGCGTCGTAAACGGATAGTCGGCGATTTTGGGTTTCGCGGCGGAGACAGTCGAAATAAATGTCGACTTGCCGGCGTTCGGAAAGCCGACCAAGCCAACATCAGCGATCAGCTTTAGCTCAAGCTGTAAATCGCGCTCTTCACCTTTGCCACCTTCCTGGTGATAACGTGGGGCACGGTTAGTGGAGGTCGTAAAATGCGCATTTCCAAAGCCCCCTCTTCCACCTCGTGCTGCGAGCCAACGGGCTCCGTCGTGGTCCAGATCCGCGAACAACTCACCAGTTTCTGAATCAAAGATCTGAGTTCCTACCGGTACGTTGACGATTCGGTCGGCACCGGTATGGCCGGAACGATTGGAGCCCTCACCGTGCAAACCGCGTTCAGCTATATGACGCGGGTTATATCGCAAGTGCAGCAGTGTATTAAAGGAACCGTCCGCGACTAAGATCACATCTCCGCCGCGCCCGCCGTCGCCTCCTGACGGCCCACCCCTGGGCACGAACTTTTCACGCCTGAAGGCAGTAACTCCATTACCACCATTCCCACCCTGGACATGAATCTTTGCTCGATCGATAAACATCTAAATCAAAACGACGCCGGGCTCACAACAGTGTGCTAGCTCAGGCGTCGCGCATTTGTTACGGTCGATTTTCTAGGCAGCAGTTTGCTCCATTGGATAGACGCTAATAAATTTGCCCGCACGACCTTTGTCCTCAAACTTAATGACGCCGTCGATCAACGCGAAGAGCGTATCGTCTTTCCCACGCCCGACGTTGTTACCGGGTTTCCAACGAGTGCCACGTTGACGGGCGATGATGTTTCCACCCAAAACGCGCTCGCCGCCGAATTTTTTCAAACCCAAACGCTGAGATTGTGAGTCGCGACCGTTTCGAGAAGAGCCGACTCCTTTTTTGTGTGCCATAACAGAACTCCAATAGTCGTGCCGACTAGTTCGATACTTATTTATCCGATTGAATCAATCTTTATTGTCGTGAAACCCTGACGATGACCGCGGGTTCGCTTGTACTGTTTTCTCCGCTTCTTTTTGAACACCACGATCTTCTGATCGCGTCCATGCTCAATTACGGTCGCCGAAATCTTTGAGGCCTCCGAAGCAGTGGTTAAGAGTGCTTCCAGTTCTACCGAACTGCCGGTGTCTGCCGCAAGTGAAGGCACCCGAAGGGTTTGGCCTTCTTCAACCAGAAACTGTTTTCCGCCGGTTTTAATTACTGCATGTGACATGTCATCTACCTCTCAGACGCGATAAATCACCATAGAAAAGTCGGTTATTATAGGGAACCATGCCTTAAACGGCAACCGCACAAACGCCTCAGGCTCCGACCGCGGTTTCGCCCCCATTGCGACGACCATTTTTGCTCAGAAAGTACTCCATGAAACTCGTCGAGATCTCGCCGGCTCGAAACTTCGGATCGTCCATGATCTTCAGGTGGAGGGGAATGGTCGTCTTGATACCCTCGATGACCATGGCCTCCAGGGCGCGCTTCATACGGGCGATCGCAAGTTCCCGCGTTCTTGCATGCACAATGACTTTGGCAATCATGGAATCGTAGAAGGGCGAAACGCGGTATCCGGAATAGACAAAAGTATCGACCCTCACGCCCGGTCCACCGGGAAGATTAAACGCCGTAATCAAGCCAGGAGATGGCGCAAAAGTCTCCGGATTCTCTGCGTTAATCCGACACTCAATTGCATGCCCTACAATCAACATATCGTCTTGGGCGTAACCCAGTGGTTCTCCCTCTGCAATGCGAATCTGATTTCGCACTATGTCAGCGAGAGTCACCATTTCAGTGACGGGATGTTCCACCTGAATTCGTGTATTCATCTCCATGAAATAAAAACGACCGCTCGAATCAAGAAGGAACTCGACAGTGCCGGCGCTGGAATACCCAAGCTTTTTACAGGCTGACACCGCGGCTTCACCCATTATCTTTCGCAATTCAGGAGTGAGAACTGGCGATGGCGCTTCTTCCATCAGTTTTTGATGTCGTCGTTGAATCGAGCACTCTCGTTCACCTAAATGAATGCATTCGCCATATTCGTCAGCGAGAACCTGAATCTCAATATGTCGCGGCTGATCAACGTAGCGCTCGATGTAAACACTGCCGTCCTTGAAGGCCGCTGCTGCTTCAGTTGATGCGGTTTCGAGTGCGTGACCTAACTCCTGTTCAGTGCGAACGATTCGCATACCTCGTCCACCGCCGCCCGCAGATGCCTTGACTATCACCGGGAAGCCAATTTCGCGCGCGAGTTTCAAACCCTCTGCTTCGGACTCGATGGCTTCTGGACTTCCTGGTAGTACAGGCAAGCCCGCCTCTGCCATCGCTCGTCGCGCTTCAATCTTGTCGCCCATCAAGCGAATCAGACGAGCTTGGGGACCAATAAATTTTATATTGCAAGCTTCACAGATCTCTGCGAAATAAGCAGACTCGGCGAGAAATCCGTAGCCCGGGTGAACAGCGTCTACATTGAAGATTTCAGCTGCGCTGATAATTGCGGGAATGTTCAGATAACTCTGCGCTGAAGGCGCAGGACCAATGCACGCGGCTTCGTCAGCGAAGCGAACGTGCAAAGAATCGCGATCGACATCACTGTGAACCGCAACAGTTTTAATACCCATCTCTTTGCAGGTCCAAATAACGCGACAAGCAATCTCGCCACGGTTGGCGATCAGGATCTTCTTGAATTTGCGAATGCTTGACGACATGAGCGTTACAAAAACCTACGTCCAACAACTGAGGATCACAACAGGCAGATCGCCGAGAGTAACCTCAGTGTTGGACGGGATGAAAGCTAACTCTTTATTCCAAAGAGAGGCTGACCATATTCAACTGGTTGACCATTCTCAACGTAGATCTTCGCCACTTCACCAGTCATTTCAGATTGAATCTCGTTCATCAACTTCATAGCTTCGATGATACAAACGATTGTTTCGGGCGCAACGCTGCTACCGATCTTTACAAACGGATCCGCGTTTGGCGAAGGCGAACGATAGAACGTTCCAACAATGGGTGAGGGAATAATGTGTAGATCCTGATCTTCAGAAGCCGCAGTTTCAGCTTGAGCGCCGGGATGAGCGGGCGACGAAGTTGCTGCAGTTGCTGTCGCGGACACTGACTTATTGGCGTGCGGTGTAGCCGATTCTCCGTGGTAAGGGGCCGATACAAACGCACCTTCACGTCGTAACCGTACGCGAAAGTTATCACGCTCGAGCTCAAGCTCGGCAAGACCGTTGTCCTGCAAAAGAGCGATGAGTTCACGAAGCTCATCCATGTTCACTGAAGCGCCAGGCTGCTCGTTCGATTCAACTGAGCTTCGGTTACGTCCACGGCGGGTACTGACGTTCGTATCAATTTGCTCTTTACGTGATGCCATTGAATCTGATTAGAAACTTGAAAACAATTCTTTAATAAAAGTGATTAGCCCCAAGAGACTCGGTTAGCACTTCCGAAAATCAATTGGGGCCCAATTCAAAGCGCTGTTAAGCACTCAACATGAAATCAAACAGAACTACTCAGAAGCTGATGGTTCTGCAACTTCGTCGTCACCCTTGGCTTCAGTCTTGGCTTTCTTGCTTGCTTTCTTCTTCGCAGTCGTAGCCTTTGCTCGCTTCTTTTCTGCTTCGTGAGCTTCGATTTCGCGTCGGTTGTCGACGAGTTCGATAATTGCTAGCTCGGCACGATCACCTTCTCGATGTCCCAGCTTGAAAATTCGCGTGTAACCACCTGGTCGGTCTTTGTAGCGCTCGCCAAGTTCACCAAAGAGTCTCTTTAGAGCAGCGACACCGGCCGTCCGTTCTGGTCTAGCTTGTCCTCGCTTACCTCCGAGAGAAGTTGCCCCGACATTACCAGCATGAAAGAAACCTGCTGCTTGTCGACGAAGGTGAAGAACACGAACTTTGGAGTCGTCATTGGACAGACCCTGCGCCTGTCGAGAAAGAGTGATTGCTCGCTCAACGAAAGGTCGCAACTCTTTTGCCTTAGGCAATGTGGTGACGATTCGTTCGTCCTTGGAGTTAATCAACGAAGTCGCGAGATTCCGGAGCATCGAGGTCCGATGTTCACTGGTGCGACCGAGTTTTCGATGTGCCTTTAAGTGTCTCATGGCTCTAACTACTGTTCCTCGTCGCCCTCGAAATCTGAGAGATCGGCTCCGTCGCGGCCGCCGGTACCAGGAATCGGGTTTCCTTGTTCGTCAAACTCCATTCCAAAGTCGAGACCCATTCCATTAAGAATCTCTTTGATTTCATTCAACGACTTCTTACCGAAGTTTTTGGTGGCGAGCATTTCACGTTCAGTTCGCTGGACGAGATCGCGAATGGTTCTGATGTCTGCGTTCTTTAGACAATTGTAAGAACGCACTGAAAGCTCAAGTTCATCAACCGAACGATCGAGCTGGTCGTTACGCGGCAAAGGAGGGCGCTCCATCTTTGCGTAGGCGAAATCGTCTGTGTCTTCCTCAAAGTTGATGAAGATCGACATGTGATCTTTGATTAGTTTTGCGGCAAGACCGATTGAGTCTTCGGGCTTCACTGATCCGTCAGTCCAGACCTCAATCGTCAACTTGTCAAATTCGGTATTCTGGCCCAGACGGGCCGCTTCGACGTTGTAGTTGACCTTCTTAACGGGAGTGTGGACAGAGTCAATCGGGATGTAACCGAGCGAGAGGTCCTCGTCGAAGTTGCGATCAGCTGAGACGTACCCCCGGCCACGCTTCAGTCTCATTTCTACCCTCAACGAACCACCTTCGCTGACAGTGGCGATATGCACCGACGGGTCGAGGATTTCGACATCAGCATCAGCTTCAATATCAGCTGCCGTTACTTCGCCGGCCTCTTCTTTTGAGATTCGCAAAGTCTTGGGTTCACTGCTGTGGAGCTTGAAAGGAACCTGTTTGAGATTGAGAATCACATCAGTGGCGTCCTCCACGACGCCCTTTATCGACGAAAACTCATGCTCTACACCTTCGATTTTTACGGCAGTAATTGCCGCACCTTCTATCGACGAGAGCAAAGCACGTCGCAGCGAATTACCTACAGTCGTACCGAAACCTCTTTCAAACGGCTGAGCTGAAAAACGTCCATACCGTTCGGTTAAGGTTTCCGTATCTGCCGCCAAGCGACGCGGCATTTGAAATCCGGTCCAAAGATTATTTTGATCCATAGACATAGCGTTCAGGTCCCTAATAAGAATGCTGGCGACCGAACGGCGACGCTCCATTGGTCACCGTCGGTCGTAGTTGATTACTTGCTATAAAGCTCGACAATTAGTTGCTCGTTGATCAAGCGATCGATGTCGTCACGAACAGGCAGACCAATCACTCGTGCGGACATCTCACCGCCGTCAGCAGAAATCCATGAGGGGCGACCTCGTCCAGACGCCGTCTGCCAGGCGCCTTCGACGTGGTTATTCTTCCGGCTCGATTCTTTGACGCTAATCGAGTCACCCGGCTTCACTTGATATGATGGAATGTCGACTTTTCGGTCGTTTACCAGAATGTGACCGTGATTGACGAGCTGTCTGGCTTGTCGTCTTGAAGTAGAGAACCCCGCACGGTAAACGGAATTATCGAGACGACGCTCAAGCAAGAACAGCAAGTTCTCGCCGGTGATGCCCTTCATTCTGGCTGCGCGCTCAAAATAATTCCTGAACTGTCCTTCAAGGATGAAGTAGATGCGCTTGACCTTCTGCTTTTCACGCAACTGCTGACCGTAGCCGACAAGCGCTTTACCGCGTCTCAGTGAGTTTCCGTGCTGACCTGGTGGCTGCGTCCCGCGTTTTTCGATCGGACAAGCCGGCTTGTAACACCTATCACCCTTTAAAAAAAGCTTTGCACCTTCGCGACGGCAAAGGCGACACACTGCATCTCTATACCTAGCCAATTAATTGCCTCCAGTCTTTTGTAAGACGGAAAAGTTTACAGGCTGTGCCTATGGCACTAACCCTTCATCCTTTGGGTTAAATCATTTACCGATTTGCGATTGCCAATTTCCGATTGATTGCAATTCAAAGAGTCCATCAAATCGGCAATCGGCAATAACTCCTACACTCTTCGCCGTTTTGGCGGGCGACAACCATTATGCGGAATCGGTGTCGTATCACGAATTGTCGTCACTCGAATTCCGGCATTAGCAATAGCTCGAATAGCTGACTCTCTACCACCGCCTGGTCCTTTGACGCGAACCTCGCATTGATGCATTCCAGCTTCATGCGCTTTCTTGGCTGCTTCATAAGCGGCCTGCTGGGCGGCGAACGGAGTGCCCTTACGTGAACCACGAAAACCGCGCGCGCCTGCCGACGATTGGGCAATCAAATTACCCTCGAGATCAGTAATCGAAATCATCGTGTTGTTGAACGATGCCGCGATATGAACAATACCATTCGGTACGTTCTTCTTTTCTTTCTTACGAAAGATCTTCTTCTTACCACCAGCTTTTGCCATAAACTTTGCTCTTTATTCTTCGTTCTGATCTTCGCTTTGCAGTTCGCGAAAGCTCTAAGCTCAAACTTCCAAGGACAAACTACTACTTCTTGCCCGGAGCTTTTTTCTTCGCGATAGTCGCGCGACGTGGGCCTTTGCGAGTGCGAGCATTGGTATGCGTTCTCTGGCCCCGAACCGGCAGCGCACGGCGGTGACGAAGTCCACGATAACAACCGATATCCATCAGACGCTTGATGTCCATCTGAACGCGCTTGCGGAGATCGCCCTCAATCTCTCCCTGGGCCTCAAGGACACCGCGTATCCGACCTAACTCGTCCTCGGTCAAATCCCGAACGCGGGTGTCAACACTGACGCCCGCCTCTTTCAAAACGGAATTCGAGCGCGACCGTCCAATACCGTAAATATAGGTCAGTCCAACCTCAGCTCTCTTATTTGGCGGAAGATCCACCCCAGCTACACGTGCCATTTCAATCGCTATCCTTGTCTCTGTTTATGTTTGGGGTTCACGCAAATCACCCGGACCACCCCTTTGCGATGGATGATTTTGCACTTGTCGCACATCTTCTTTACTGACGCACGGACTTTCATTACTTAACCTCTAATCTTCTAATATGCCTACTTGTATCGATATGTAATTCTGCCGCGATTAAGATCATACGGCGAAAGTTCTACCAAAACGCGGTCGCCGGGGAGAATGCGAATAAAATGCTTGCGCATTTTCCCGGATATGTGCGCAAGCACCTGGTGCTGGCTTTCTTCCAACTCAACCCGAAACATAGCGTTTGGCAAAGTTTCCAGCACCTTTGCCATTACTTCTATCGCTTCTTCCTTCGCCATACCCTCTTAGGTTGAAATTTTGTCGTGCCGACAAACTGCGAATAATAACATGCAGATCTACCTTTGCCAAGCTGAGCTACGACTATCAGTTAGAGGTGGCTGAATATGGTGTTGAGCCTTGTCCAACAAGCACGCGAGTTAGTACTTCCGGACCATCATCAGTTATCGCAATCGTGTGTTCAACGTGCGCACTCGGCTGTCCATCCATGGTAACCACGGTCCAACCGTCCGACAAAACCTTAGTAAAGTGTGTGCCCTTGTTGACCATTGGCTCGACGGCGAAGACATAGCCAGACTTGATCTTAGGCCCGTGTCCCGGTTTTCCATAGTTTGGAATTTGCGGGTCTTCATGCATCCGACGGCCAATGCCGTGACCGACATAATCACGAACTACAGAATACCCATTCGCCTCCGCATGCTGCTGGACTGCCCAACCGATGTCACCCAGGTGGTTGCCGGGTCGACATTGCTCAATGGCCAGCTCGAGACATTGCTCGGTGATTTTGATCAGTTTTAGTCGATTGTCGTCGACGTTACCCACGGGTACTGTCGTCGCTGTGTCACCGACAAATCCTTCAAGAGTAACCCCGCAATCGATCGAAAATATGTCCCCTTCTTTCAACTTGTACCCCGAAGGAAAACCATGAACGACCTGTTCGTTAACTGAAGCGCAGATGGAGTAAGGAAAGCCGTTATATCCCTTGAACGTCGGAATAGCACCGGCGTCCCGAATCAACTTCTCGGCTACCTGATCGATTTCAATAGTTGAAATTCCGGGCTCTGCAAGTGTCCGGAGATGCGCCAACACTTGTCCGACAAGCTTGCCTGAGGCGCGCATCTTCTCGATTTCCTTCTTGGACTTTCCAATAATCATTTCCGTACAACTTCAACTATTCACTATTGCTGCAATATCCGCGTAGATAGCCTCACTATCGCGCTCGCCATTTACTGTCCGCAACAGCCTAGCCTGTTGGTAAAAATCAAGGAGTGGCCTGGTCTGCACCTCGTATGTTGCCAGGCGGGCAAGCACCGTTTCCGGATTATCATCTGCGCGATGTGTTAGCTGTACGCCAGGATGATCGTCGCAAACGTTGTCGCTTTTAGGTGGCTTGAAATAGATATTGTAAATCTCGTTGCACACCGGACAACTTCGCCGACCCGTCATTCTTCGCTTAAGCAATTCGGGCGAAACCTCGATCAATATAGGAACGATCTGTTTATCTTGTTCCTGAGCAAGAAGCTCCAAACTTGCAGCTTGTGCCGGCGTGCGCGGAAAGCCGTCAAGAACATAACCGTTTCTACAATCTTCCTGACTCGTTCGCTCTCTGACTAAAGCAATTGTCAATTCATCCGGGACCAACTGTCCCTTCTTCATGATCTCGCGCACTTCTTCAGCCAGCGGTGTTTGGGAATCCTTTAAGCCGCGAAAAATATCTCCAGTGGAGATTTGCGGAAGACTCAATCGCTCTTGAAGCAAGCGCGCCTGAGTGCCCTTGCCGGCACCAGGCGCACCCATCAGGACTATAATCTTGTTCATACGCGAGAGACTTTGCGGTTCTGGATTTGATAGCCGGTAACGCGCACATTACAAAACCCGAAACCTAATACCAGATCAGGCTCTTCTACCGCGCAGTCGTCCGCCACTGCTAAGAAATCCTTCGTAGTTCCGCATCACAAGTTGCGCTTCGATTTGGGATACGGTGTCCATCGCAACACCGACAAGGATCAGTAAACTCGTTCCACCAAAATAAAACTGATAGTTCATTCCGGTGAGCATCCACGACAAGCCGGGGATAGTACTAATAAAATTTTCAAGCCCTGGGCCAATCCATGGAAGCCTTCCAATCTTGTATCCACTCAGCATGAACTGCGGAATAAACGCGACGAGCGCCAGGTAGATTGCGCCGACTGTCGTCAATCGTGTCAAGATTGAATTGAGATACTCCGCCGTTGCCCTTCCAGGTCGGATGCCGGGCATAAACCCACCATGCTTGCGCAGATTGTCAGAGACTTCTTCGATGTTGAATACAATCGACACGTAGAAGAACGTGAAGAAGATGATCAATGAAAGGAAGATCAACTCGTAGTAAGGATCACTCGCATGAAATGTTTGAAAGAAACCGTAGACCTTTGCCCACAAGGAGTCGGCCTTACTCGGATCAGGTGGAAACGCTGCGAACAAGCTCTGTGGCATCGACAACACTGACGACGCGAAAATCACCGGGATAACTCCGCCCATATTGATTTTCAAAGGCATAGTCGTTTGCTGTCCCCCCACGACTTGACGACCCACATGTCTCTTCGCATAACTAACAGGGATCTTCCTGCGAGCGGCCTCAACAAAGACTATAAAAGCAATGATCGCAATTAACGCAACCACCATTGCGATCACACCAATCGTTTCCATCGTATCGCCGCCGCGAACTCGCTCAAACACCTGCTGCACACCACGTGGCAAACCAATCACGATACCGGCAAAGATCAGGAGCGAGATTCCGTTACCAACGCCGCGTTCAGTGATCTGTTCGCCCAACCACATGACGAAGATTGTTCCGGTCGTCAGTGTTAGTACAGTTGTTAGCAAGAATCCCCACGTCGGCGCGCCAACTCCATTCACCTGCAGCCAATGTGCGACAAATGAAGTTTGGATACCTGCCAGGCCGACTGTTAAGTACCTGGTCCACTGATTAATTTTCTGTCGACCCATCTCGCCTTCTTCTTGCAGCTTTTTCAACTGTGGCGAGACAACGGTCATTAACTGCAAGATGATGGACGCGGTAATGTACGGAGTAACACCTAAAGCAAAGATCGATATGGTTCGGAAGTTACCACCCGAAAACAGGTCGAGCACACCAAGGAGCGTTCCCGCCACGTCACGCCAAACCTGATCGAGTCGTGCCTTGTTGATTCCAGGAGCACCAACGTGCGCACCTAACCTGTATACGGCAAGCAAGCCCAGCGTAAAGAAAATGCGCCGGCGCAGATCCGGCACATTGAACATATTTCGAACGGCAGCTAGAAACTTTTCCATCTCACTCCTCTGGTCGACGTTTCCAAACTAACCAGCAATCTCCACTGCTGCACCACCGGCCTTTTCGATCTTCTCACGAGCGCTCTTGGTGAAGCGATGTGCGGAGATGCGCAGCGGCTTTGATATTTCACCATTTCCCAGCACAACGACGTCGTGCTTTGCTTTCTTGATGATGCCGCGGTTGTGCAAAAGCTCCGGAGTGATCTCTTCATCAGCATTGAAATGCTTGTCGAGCGCAGCCAGACTAACTTCCAGCCACTTCTTCTTAAAGATGTTGGTAAAACCGCGCTTAGGCAGACGCCTGTGCAAAGGCATTTGTCCGCCCTCAAATCCAATCTTGCGCGAATAACCCGAGCGAGACTTTTGTCCCTTCTCACCTCTGCCCGCAGTTTTGCCCAAACCTGACCCGGGGCCTCGACCAACTCTTTTCTTTTTGTGGATTGATCCCTTTGCCGGGCGAAGACTGTTAAGACTGATAGCCATAGCTAACTCCGATTTCTGCTTTGCTCTACTCGACAATTCGTAACAGGTGGGGAATCTTCGCCACTGCGCCACGCATAGAGTCCGTGTCAGGACGCTCAACCACCTGATTAAGTTTAGTGATTCCAAGACTGCGAACTACATCCTTGTGCTTCTTCGGCGCGGCAATAAAGCTCCGGTAGTACTGGATTCTTATTGTGCCTGCCTTCGCCTGGTCGCTTTTCTTGCTTCGCTTTTCAGCCATAACACCTCGTCTGATTACATTTCCTCAACTTGTTTACCACGCAGCCGCGCCAACTCCATTGGATCTTTCATTCTCAACAACGCATCAAAAGTTGCTCGCACAACGTTGTGTGGATTTGTCGAACCAAGCACCTTAGTACGCACGTCACGCACACCCACAGCCTGCATAACAGCTCGCACGGCACCCCCAGCAATCACGCCCGTGCCTTCAGATGCGGGCTTCACCATGACTCGACCGGCGCCATACTTGCCGATGAGCTGGTGCGGCAGAGTGTTCTCGATCAAAGGCACACGAATCAGATTCTTCTTGGCGGCTTCGATGGCTTTCTTGATCGCCAGCGGAACTTCCCGAGCTTTGCCGGTGCCAAAACCAACGTGACCACCTTCATCACCGACGACCACGAGGGCAGCGAAAGAAAGGTTCTTGCCACCTTTAACTACTTTCGTAACGCGGTTGATTGAAATAACCTGATCTTTCAGGTCCAGTCCCTGCGCGGGAATACGTGTTTTGGGTTGTCTCATGAGTATTCTTTACTTTTACGAAACTTTAGTTTTCTTGCGCGGCTTTTTCTCGGCTACATCTTCAGGTGCTGCCTCTTCTTTTGCTTCTTCTGCGACGGCCGCTACTTCATTCTTATTCAGGCCGGCCGCTCTCGCAGCATCCGTGAGGGCCTTAATTCTTCCATGATAGAGATAGCCGCCACGATCAAAAACAACTTGTTCGATGCCCTTTGCAATCGCTCGCTCAGCTATCGCCTGACCGATGCGTCGCGCAGCGTCGAGATTTCCGCCAGTGTTTCCGCGCAAGTCTTTCTCGGTCGTAGAAGCTGATACCAGCGTTTGTCCCTCGCGGTCGTCGATCACCTGAGCATAGATGTGATTCAGACTGCGGTAGATCGCGAGACGGGGTCTGTCGGTACTCCCTTTCACCTTGCGACGAATGCGTTGGTGAATCGCATTTCTAACAACTGCTCTATTAGTGTTTGACATCTCTTCCTCGTTTCCGATTGCCATGAAATCTGCAATCGGCAATTGCCAGTCTACAATTATTTCCCTGTCTTCCCTGGCTTCAACTTGATCGGCAAATCAGCATACCGAACGCCCTTACCTTTATAAGCGTCTGGCTTTCGCAGCTTGTGCATTTCAGCAGCAACTTGCCCAAGTTTTTGCTTATCGATACTCGTCAACGTCAGCGTGGTCTGGTATTGCTGAATGCTTCCCTTCGTCGTTAGACGTTCGGCTTTTGCATCAACTTCAGGCGGTAAAGGAAACTCGATTGGATGTGAATAGCCAAGGGAAAAGACAATTTTCTTTCCCTGGATGTCAGCTTTGTATCCCACGCCGACCACGTCCATTTGCTTACTGAACCCCTCAGTGACACCAACGATTGCATTGTTTGCCAACGCTCTCGCTAGCCCATGCAGCGCCGCATCATCATCAGATGTTCTCTCGGCTCGCAACTCTTCGCCTTCGAGTTTGAAATTGATACCGGCGGGAATCGGAGTCTTCAAAGTTCCCTTCGGCCCCTTTACCTCAAGCTCCTGTTCACCAACGGTCACACTTACACCCTTGGGCAATGTAATCGGCTTTTTTCCTATACGCGACATAAGATCATTTCCAATTTCCGATTGTTGCTTGCCAATTCGTTACGCTGACGCCATTCAATCGGCAATCAGCATTGGCAATCGCCAATCTCAATAAATCTGCGCCAAAAGTTCTCCGCCGATATTCTCTCGACGAGCAGTCTTACCACTCATCAACCCTTTCGACGTAGACACGATGTTGATACCGTATCCACCAAGTACTTTCGGTATCTCACCCGAGCCAACGTAAACACGACGACCGGGGGTGGACACTCTCTGCAGATAAGTAATCGATGATGTTCCGCGAGCATCGTATCGAAGGAAGATTCGAATGGTCCGCTTCAAACCCTCGCCTTTGATGACGAAGTTGTTGATGTAGCCCTCCTCCTTCAGGATGCGGGCAATTTCAAGTTTCAGCTTCGAAGCCGGGATATCGACGCGCGAGTGCTTCGCCGCAATCGCATTGCGGATTCGTGTCAACATATCGGCGATAGGATCAGTCATGTATTAACTCCATTGATTGCCGATTTCCGATCCCGACGAGTCGGGATTGGCAATCGGAAATATTCTTACCAGCTCGACTTAACGACGCCAGGGATTTGGCCCTGGAGTGCCAACTCGCGGAAGCAGATGCGACACAGGTTGAACTTGCGTAAGTAAGCCCGGGGCCGTCCACATCGTTTACATCGCGTGTAGGCACGCACCGAGAATTTCGGTTTACGCCCCGCCTTCGCAATCAGTGATTTCTTTGCCATAAGGTTAGTTCTTTGTACTTAGTATTTTGTGCTTTGTTCTGATCAGGTACTCGGAGCTAAGCACAAAGAACAAAGCTCAAAGTACAAAGTTCGTTAAGTTCTAAACGGCATCCCCATCGCTTTTAACAATGCCCGCGCCTGCTCGTCATTTCGCGCTGTTGTCACAATAGAAATGTTCATACCTCGCAGCTTGTCGACCTTGTTGAAATCGATTTCCGGAAAAATCAACTGCTCGCGAACACCAATTGTATAGTTTCCTCGACCATCGAAAGCCTTGGGTGACACACCTCGAAAATCCCTGACTCGCGGCAACGCTATCGACATCAAACGGTCAAGAAATTCATACATGCGATCTCCGCGCAGGGTCACCACCACGCCAATCGGCATTCCCTGTCGCAACTTAAAAGAAGCGATCGATTTTTTAGCCTTGGTGATCACGGGTTTTTGTCCCGTAATTGCTCTCAACTCATCCGTAGCTGTATCGAGTATCTTCGCGTTGGCGATTGCTTCTCCCATTCCCATATTGAGAACTACTTTCTCAATGCGTGGAACGGCCATCGGATTCTTGATACCGAATTCCTTTGCAATTTGCGGCGCTACATCTTTTTGATAACGCTCTTTTAACCTTGCAGCCATTTCAGTTCCTTTTATCAAGTGCCACAGATTTCAATCTGCGAGTGATGCACTGACTCAGTCAGCGCACGACCTTCTACTTCTCCAGTGAGTGACCACTTTTCGCGGCAATACGCGTCTTCGATTCGCCG
>Ga0163162_10002842_pt1 | contig 16482 bp, 12 predicted proteins | sample S55metaG_FD_115310 | JGI IMG/M metagenome (GOLD analysis project Ga0163162, IMG submission 115310) | Switchgrass rhizosphere microbial communities from Kellogg Biological Station, Michigan, USA - S5-5 metaG | ecosystem: Host-associated > Plants > Roots > Rhizosphere > Soil | place: USA...
CGGTCAAGTCATTCAGTTTGATGCGATTGCGCAGTACGACGAGAGCTCGAACAAGGTTCACTGGCATATGTGCTCGGGCTGCCGCAAACCAGATTCTTTGCCTTCCGAGATCGACAGAGAAGAGACCTTGGCTGCCTGGGTTTACCGCCATCAGGAGGCGGTCGCGCTCCCCAGCCTGGACGGGGAGACACGCTTTCCCGCTTCTACCGACCTCATGCGCCGGGCAGGGTTGCAATCGGTCTGCGCTTTTCCCTTAAGCACCGCCCACCGGCGTCTCGGCAGCCTGGTGATCGCGAGCGTTCATCGTGACGCTTATTCCCCGGAAGAGATTCGATTCTGTTCACTGGTGGCCGACCAGATAGCCCTGGCAACAGATGACGCCTTCAATTTTCAATCCTCGCAGCGTGCACAGGAGCGTCTGGAACTGCTGCTCGATTTGACCAATCGCGTGGTGTCTAATCTCAGCCTGCGCGATGTACTGCGCGAAGTTTCCGCGAACATCCGCCGTGTCATGCAATGCGACGGCGTAGGAATCGACCTGCCAAGTCCCGAAGATAAGAAGCTGCGGCTCTACGCTCTTGATTTTCCGGACAATCCTGGGTTCATCGAAGAGGGTCTCGAGCCTCCTGCCGACGAAAAGGCCAGCGCGCTCCGGGTATTCATATCGGGTGAGCCAGCCATTCTTTCAAAGGAAGAGATCGACGAGGAGTCCGCCTTGCCCAAGGTGGGGATTCAGTCCTTAGCGCACGTGCCGCTGAGAGGTCGCGGAGGCATCGTTGGCGTCCTCAGTCTGGGCAGCTGGCGTGAACACGCTTTTTCGCAGGAGGATCTTGCATTTCTCGGCCAGATCGCGCGCCAAGTCGCTATCGCCGTGGAAAACGCGTGGGCGTTCGGCGAGGTTACGGAGAACAGGAACAAGCTGGCGCAAGAGAAACTCTACCTGGAGGGCGAAATCCGCACCGAGCTGAAGTTCGAGGAGATCGTCGGCAAGAGCGAGGCTTTGCGCCGTGTACTGCAGGAAATCGAGACGGTGGCGCCCACTGATTCAACTGTGCTGATTTATGGCGAGACCGGGACCGGCAAAGAGCTAATAGCCCGTGCTGTGCACAACTTGAGCTCGCGCCAATCGAACGGATTCGTAAAACTCAACTGTGCGGCGATTCCCACTGGGTTGCTCGAAAGCGAAATGTTCGGCCACGAGCGCGGAGCCTTTACGGGCGCGATTTCGCAGCGTGTGGGCCGCTTTGAGCTGGCCAATCGGGGCACCATGTTCCTGGACGAGATCGGCGAAGTACCGCTCGAGCTCCAACCGAAACTGTTGCGCGTCTTGCAAGAGCGCGAATTCGAACGTCTGGGCTCGACCCGGACTATGCGTACCGATGCGCGGCTCATCGCCGCCACCAATCGCGATCTCGAAGCTCTGGTAAGCGAACAGAAATTCCGTTCCGATCTGTACTATCGACTGAACGTATTCCCCGTGCGTGTCCCGGCGTTGCGCGAGCGGCCTGAAGACATTCCTCTGCTCGTCCGGCACTTCGTCCAGCAGTTCAGCCGCCGCGTCAGCAAGGCAATCGACACCATCCCGTCGGAAACCATGACGACGCTGGTCAAATATCCATGGCCGGGCAACATCCGCGAGCTGCAGAACGTGATTGAACGGGCGGTGATCCTCACCAAGGGTCCGGTCTTAAACATCCCGAGCGACGACCTGCGGGTATCAAACGCGAATTCGATGGCGCTGACAGCCGCGACCGGGAGCCAGGCCACGAGTGCCAATGGAGGCTCCCAGAATATGCGAGCTGTACTGGACGATGCAGAGCGCCAACAGATTGTCGCGGCGCTTGAACAGACCAACTGGATCGTTGCCGGACCAAACGGCGCCGCGACCCGACTGGGAATCAAGCGCTCCACGCTGCAATCGCGAATGCAAAAACTTGGCATTCGTATTTCTCGCACGGGCGTGTAAGTCAAATGCCGAAAATCCGGTAGCAAACCGGACTCTCGTCATCGGCCACCGTCGCCGGCACGGGATAGCATTCTCCAACGATCCTGGGATGCCCTGACGGATCAGGCAATTGCGCGCGATGGCGGCACAAGCTTGCGATTGGCGCGCCGCATGCATTCTCACCAGCGGAGAATCAAAATCGTCATGCTGCGGATCACACACGCGCAAACAGAAACCGAGGAGCGGTGGACCCTGTGCGGGCAATTAACTCGCCCGTGGGTTGCCGAGTTGCGTGCGTGTTGGGAACACGGCCGCCAAGTTGGAGTCAATGCGCGAGCCGTTGTGGATCTAAGGGACGTCACCTTCATCGATGAGAGCGGAGAGAAGCTTCTGTCGGAGATGGGAGGCCATGGAGTTGTGTTCATCGCCGCCGGAGTAGAGACGAAAGATCTGTTGAAAAACCTAAGAGGCAAGGGTGAGCGTCCTCTGCGGCGGTTCATCGGGCCTCCCACCAACAATCGCGAGAAGTGTGGATTTACTGAAAACGAGGGTAGCAAATGAGACTTCAGCTGAATAAACGGACCAGAGTGTTGGCCGCCGCAGTAATAGCGGGCACGGCTCTTATCGGCACCGTAGGGTGCACGTCAAAAACGAACGCATCCAGCCCGCCGCCTCCCCAGGAGGTGGAGGTCGCGGTGGCGCAGCAAAAAGATATCCCCATTGAGCGCGAATGGATCGGCACACTGGATGGAATGGTTAATGCCGCGGTCAAGGCCCAGGTGGTCGGTAATCTTCTTACGCAGAACTACGCCGAAGGGTCCTTCGTGCGCAAAGGGCAGTTGTTGTTCGAGATCGATCCGAGGCCGCTCCAAGCCGCCGCTGATCAAGCCGAGGGGCAATTGGCACAGGCCAGGGCGCAGCTCTTGCAAGCGCAATCGGGATTGCTTCAGGCGCGCGCGCAACTGACGAGCGCGGAGGCGAATCAGCACAAAGCGCAGCTCGACGAAGATCGCTATATTCCGCTGGCGCAGCAGCAGGCAATCACACAGCAGGATCTGGACAACGCCAAGCAGACCAATCAGTCGCAGAAAGCGCAGGTAGCAGCGTCGAAGGCTCAAGTAGAGACCGCGCAAGCGCAGATAGAAGCCGCTAAGGCCGCTGTGACGGCTGCTGCGGCCGCGGTCGAAACGGCCAAGGTGAATTTGGGCTTCACCAAACTGGTCTCGCCGATCGATGGCATCGCGGGCGTCGCGACGACTCAGGTCGGCAATCTGGTGGGGCCTTCGACTAATGCCGTCACTACTGTTTCGACGCTCGATCCCATCAAGGCGAATTTCACAGTGAACGAGCAGGAGTATCTAAGCCTGACGCGCGATTCATCCATGAATCACCTGGAACTCGAATTGATTTTGTCGGACGGCACGGTGCATCCCTATAAAGGACGATTCTCCTTCGCCGACCGCCAAGTGGACTCGTCCACCGGTGCGATTCAGCTAACGGGACTCTTTCCGAATCCAGGCAATAGGCTGCGTCCCGGGCTGTACGGAAAAGTCCACGCTTCGATCGGCACGCGCATGGGCGCATTGCTGGTACCGCAGAGGGCCGTCAACGAAATGCAGGGCAACTATTCGGTGGCCGTTGTGGACCCGAACAATACGATTCGCTTCTCGGTGGTCAAAGTCGGGGACCGGATTGGCTCGGACTGGATCGTGGAGCAAGGAGTGAAGCCCGGTGAACGCGTGGTTACCGATGGACTGTTCAAGATCCGTCCCGGCGCGCCGGTGAATCCGAAGGGAGGGAAGTAATGTCAAAGTTCTTCATTAACCGCCCCATCGTGGCGATGGTGATCTCCCTCCTGATGGTGATCATCGGCGTAGTGACCATCGTACAGCTCCCCGTTTCACAGTTCCCGGCCATCGCGCCGCCGGAAGTGCAGATTCGCGCTACCTATGTGGGCGCCGACGCGCAGACCATCGAGCAATCCGTAGCCACGCCTATCGAGCAGCAAATGAGCGGCGTCGACAACCTGAACTACATGTACTCGTTGAACGCGGCGGGCAATGGGCAGATGACCATGATCGTGAACTTCGACGTGAAGAGCGATCCGAATATCGACCTGATGCTCACGCAAATGCGCCAGACGCAGGCCGCCTCGCAGCTGCCGCAAGACGTGACCAACTTCGGTGTGACGGTGCAAAAATCCGTGACGGCGCCCCTCATGGTGATGGGACTTTACTCACCGAAGGGTACCTATGACAGCAAATTTCTGGCCAATTACTCCTATATCAACCTGAACGACCAATTGACGCGTGTTCCCGGCATCGGCAATGTGCAGGTGTTCGGAGCCGGCCAATATGCGATGCGCCTGTGGATTAAGCCTGATCAATTAGCCAAGCTGGGCATCACTGTGACCGAAATCGTTTCAGCGATTCAAGCACAGAACACTGTAAATCCTGCGGGCCAGGTCGGCGGCTCACCGTCTCCGAAGGGCCAAGAGTATACGTACTCGGTACGGGCTCAGGGACGGCTCACGTCGCCCGAAGAGTTCGGCGATATCGTCGTCCGGGAACTTCCGAACGGAGGAATCGTTCGCGTACGCGATGTCGCGCGCATCGAGCTTGGCGCGCAGGATTACACGTTGTCCGGACGCATTAACGGCAAGCCTGGCGCGATTATTGCGGTATATCAATTGCCCGGCACCAACGCCGTGGACGCGGCCAAAGGCGTGCGCAAGCTGATGGAAGAAGCCAAGAAACGTTTCCCGCAAGACGTTGAATATGTGGTTTCCCTGGATACGACGGAGTCGGTGACGGAAGGCATTCGGGACATCGTGATCACGATCGGGATCGCGATCGTCCTGGTTACCATCGTCGTCTATCTTTTCCTGCAAGGGTGGCGCGCGACCTTGATACCGTTGCTCGCGGTGCCGGTTTCGTTGATCGGAACCTTTATCCTGTTTCCCGTTTTCGGTTTTTCAATCAACACGCTCTCTCTGTTCGGACTGGTGCTGGCCATCGGACTAGTCGTCGACGACGCGATCGTCGTGGTGGAGGCAGTGGAGAGGCACATGGAAGAGGGCATGGCGCCGAAGCAGGCCGCCTTGAAAGCCATGGAAGAAATCTCCGGACCCGTCATCGGCATTGCACTCGTGCTCTCAGCGGTATTCGTGCCGACCGTGTTTATACCGGGAATTACAGGCCGCTTGTATCAGCAGTTCGCAGTGACCATTGCGATCTCCGTCATCCTATCGGCATTCAACGCGCTGACTTTGAGTCCGGCGTTGTCGGCGTTGCTACTCAAACCGAAGCAGGAGAGTCACGGGCTGTTGCGCCGGTTCTTCAACTGGTTCAATCGGATGTTCGAGCGCACCACGCACGGTTATATCCGGTGGTCCGGCGTGCTAATTCGCAAGAGCGCGATCGCGTTCTTTATTCTGGTAGCCGCCGGGCTTGGTGGTTTGTTTTTCAGCACTAAAGTTCCGGTGAGCTTCCTGCCGGGCGAGGATCAGGGTTATATGTTCATGCACCTTCAACTTCCCAACGCGTCGTCGCTCGAGCGCACCGAAGCCGCAGCCGCGAAGGTGGAGGAGATCCTGATGCATACTCCCGGAGTGAAATACACCACGACTGTGGCAGGCTTCAGTCTCTTGAGTTTCGTCAGCATCCCCTATACCGGCCTATTTTTCGTCACGTTGGATGACTGGAAGGATCGTACCAGTCGTGAAAAGCAGTAGCAGGAGATCGTGCAGCACGTGAATCGGGAGCTCGCGAAGCTTCCCGACGGCATCGCCATAAGCTTTCCGCCTCCTGCGATCCCGGGCGTCGGAACGTCGGGCGGCTTTACTTTTGTCCTGGAGGACCGCGCCGGCAAAGACGTGCCATTCCTCGCCGAGAATCTGCAAAAATTCATAGCCGCGGCGTCCAAACGCAAGGAAATCGCGCCCGGCCTGATCAGCACGTTTCTGCCAAGCGTTCCGCAGCAGTTTCTAGAAGTTGATCGGGAGAAGGCGTTGAAGCAAGGCGTGCCATTGAACGACGTGTATCGAACCGTTCAAGCCTATATGGGTGGACTGTTTGTGAACTACTTTAGTCGCTTCGGACGCCAATGGCAGGTGTACGTGGAGGCCGAAGGCGAGTATCGCAAGAACCTGGATAGCGTCGGCCAGTTCTACGTGCGCAACACGCAGGGCCAGATGGTCCCGCTATCGGCGCTCACAAAATTCGAGTCGCGTCCAGGACCCGAGTTCACCATGCGCTATAACCTCTACCGGTCGGCGCAAATCATCGGTGGAGCAGCACCGGGATATAGCTCAGCGCAGGCGATGAAGGCACTCGAAGAGACCTTCGATCAGACCATGCCGAGCGAGATGGGCTACGACTACATGGGCATGTCGTATCAGGAAAAGAAAGCACAGGAAGGGGTACCGACATGGGCGATCTTCTCGTTCTCGCTGCTGTTCGTGTTCCTGATTCTGGCGGCTCTATACGAGAGCTGGACACTGCCGTTCAGCGTGCTATTGAGCACTCCTGTTGCTCTGTTCGGCGCGTTCGCGGTGCTGTGGCTGCGGCGCTGGCTCATGACCCTGTTCCTGCCCGCATACATGGTCCAGATCGAAAACGATGTGTATTCGCAGATTGGGCTGGTGATGCTGATCGGTCTGGCGGCGAAGAACGCGATCCTGATCGTTGAGTTCGCCAAAACGAAGTTCGAACAAGGCATGGGACTCGCGGAAGCGGCGCTCGAAGGAGCCCGGCTGCGCCTGCGACCGATTTTGATGACCTCGTTCGCGTTCATTCTGGGCTGCGTACCCCTTTGGACTGCGTCGGGCGCAGGCTCAGTGGGCCGCCAGATCATGGGCACGACGGTGATCGGCGGAATGCTCGCGGTCAGCGCAATCGGCATCTTCCTGATCCCGGCAATCTTCTACGTGGTGGAGAAATTGTCCGGCGCAAGAGAAAGTGCCTCAAATTTGGCGCCTGAAGCGGCGCTGGGAGACTGAGCATGAAATACTCACTGATTGCCGTAACCGTCGCCGCGGGACTTTTGAGCAGCTGTGCCGTCGGGCCGAACTATTCGCGTCCCGCAGTCCCCGTGCCCCAAAACTTTCGGGCCCCGGAGCCTCTGCCCGCGCCGCAGGCCGCGTCGCTCGCGGATCTGAAGTGGTTCGAAATTTTCAAAGACGAACAGCTGCAGGAGCTGACACGTACTGCGCTGGTACAAAACTACGATCTGCGCGATGCCGTGGCGCGCGTCGAGCAGGCTCGCGCGAATCTCGGTATCACCCGTTCCAACCAATTTCCGCAGGCGAGCGCCAGCGGCGATATTCAGTTCACGCGCCTTTCGCGGGATGGAAATCTGCCGCTGCCCGCCTCGTTCGTCCCGAGCCAAAATCGTAACTGGGGAGAGGCATCGCTCAACCTGCTGTCCTTTGAAGTCGATCTTTGGGGACGCCTGCGCCGCTCCACTGAGGCCGCACGCGCTAGTCTTCTTAATGCGGAAGAGAATCGCAAAGCGGTCGTCACCACGCTCGTCAGCGATGTCGCTACCAACTATTTCAGTCTGCTGCAGCTCGACTATGAGTTGGAGATCTCGCAGCGTACTCTCGGCACGCGGCGTGACTCGCTGCGCCTGGTTCAGGAGCGCACGGGAGGTGGAGTCGCGACCTTGCTGGATCTTCGCCAGGCCGAGCAGTTGGTCAGCAGCGCGGCGCAGACGATACCAACGCTCCAACAACAGATTGAACAGACCGAGAACCAAATCAGCCTTCTGGTTGGAAAGAACCCAGGCGGCGTAATTCGCGGCCGCAAGTTCATCGAGCAGCAGATGCCGCCTGAAGTGCCAGCGGGGATGCCTTCCTCTCTACTCGAACGCCGGCCCGACATCCGCGCCGCGGAACAGGCATTGATCGCGGCGAACGCGAACATTGGCGTGGCAAAGGCGACTTATTTTCCGCAACTGAGCCTCAGCGGTCTGCTTGGCGGCCAAAGCACGCAACTGGCGGGCCTGTTCAGCGGCCCGCACAGTACCTGGAGCTTCGTTCCGCAGATCAGCCAACCGATCTTCACCGCAGGGCGCCTCAAATCGAATGTAAAACTCACTGAGGCCGAACGTACTAGCGCGCTGGTCCAGTATGAGAGAACCATTCAGACCGCGTTCAGCGAAGTCTCAAACGCATTGATCGCGCATCAGAGAACGCGTGAGAGCCGGCTGGAGCAGGAAAATCTCGTCACGGCGCTCCAGGATCGCACTCGCCTCGCCTACGTGCGGTATCGGGGAGGAGTGGATACGCAGTTGAACGCACTCGACGCCGACCGCGATCTTTTCCAGGCGGAGCTGTCGCTCGCGCAGATCCGTTTGAGCGAGCTTCTGAGCGTGGTGCAACTCTATAAGGCCCTCGGAGGCGGCTGGCAATAGCCCGAGTCAGGTGAAAATGCCGAGGCCTCGGCAGGTGCCCGGCAGAACCGTGCCGACACATCGACACCTGCGACTCAAAACGCCGGATTTCATGGAGTTTTCGCGCAATTGAAGCGGCACTTCACGTGCGTTGTAACTCTCGGAGATCCAGAGAATGAAGAGTCAGACGTTGCAATATTACATGCATGATGGACCATCGGCTTTCCGGTTCGAATTGGCGGGGAATCTCAACAACGAAGCAGCACGCGATCTTGACCAAGCTTGGCGTACCGCTTCCTCCATGATCGGCGACCGTGCCTTGGTCGTCGATATGACTTTTGTCACCGGCGCTGAAGGAGACGGGCGCTCGCTGCTCTCCCGCTGGTACGCCGGAGGCGCGCAGCTCATCGCCAGATCGAAAGCCTCGCGCGGCTTGGCCGAGGCAATCGTAGGCGGGCCCCTACCCGAGTTCGCATCCGCCGGTAATCCCGGCGCGGTACGGACATGGCGGCCGTTTCACACATCGTTTGGGGCGCTGACGCTCCTTATTGCTTCGATGCTGCTGCCGGTGCGGGCGCACGCCGCCAATCTGAAAGCCGAAACTGTCGCCGCTTGGGATGAGTACGTGCAGTCGGTCAGCGTCACCTTGCAGGATCGCGTTCGCCCCGGCGGCAGCTTCCTATGGACCTACGAAGAGCCCGAACGCATCGCGAAAGTGCATGGTGGCGAGATCGTTGTGGCTCCTGCGCCCGGACCGAGTCCCCGAAAAGTGCCCGGAGGATTGATTCACCATTGGATCGCCGCAGCGTTCCTACCAAATGTGAAGCTTGATGACATTCTCGAGGTCACCGAGGACTACGATCGCTACCAAGAGTTTTATCGGCCGTCGGTGATTGCGTCAAAGACGGTGGCTCGCGAGGACTCCAATGACTACTTTTCGATGCAGTTGATGAACAAAGCATTCTTCCTGAAAACAATGCTCGATGCGGATTATCAGTCGACGAACGTGCGCCTGGATGATCGGCGGTTCTATAACGTTTCGAGAAGCACGCGCGTTCAGGAAATTCAAGACTACGGCCAGCCCAGCCAGCATCGGCTGCCTGAGGGCCAAGGTGGCGGTTACATCTGGAAGCTGTTTAGCATCGGTCGCCTCGCTCAGCGTGACGGCGGAGTCTACATCGAACTCGAAGCTATGGCGCTGAGCCGCGACATCCCCGCGGCCCTGCGTTTCATAGTGGATCCTATCGTACGCAGTGTGTCGCGCAGCGCGCTTCTTACTTCACTGACGCAGACTGAGGGGGCCGTGTGCGGCGGGTCCGCCAACGACGCCAGGTCTGCCAGCGTCACGTCAAGTGCCGAACACCTGCGCGGCGTTCCAGCATCACGTTCGAACGCAAACAATGCATTTAAAAGGGATCATTGACTCGGCCTGATTGGAGGGCGGCGTGCCTTAACCAGGGCGAACACTGGGGACATGAACAAAGAGAGCCGGTGTCCAGTAAAACAAAAGGAGAATAAGATGTTTAGTAAAAAATTTGTCATCGCGTCGTTAGTGAGCATCGCCTCCATGGCGCTGCCGGCGTTTTCGCAATCCGAGACTCCGGGAAGGAGTGAAGTCTCAGTACAGGCGTTCGGTAGTTTCGTGAAGAGTACCACGAACGACGGCATCGAGAACAAGGCGACCAACAGTGGCGGCGTGCTCGGCAGCTATCGCTACTTCTTCAACACGCATAACGGTGTTGAAGCCAACTACGGGTATTCCCTGAACACCCAGAGCTACGGCTCGACCAGCGGAGTGCTAGGCGTAAAGAACTATTCGCATGAAATTTCAGCGGCGTATGTGTTTCGCCTTCCGATGCGTAAGTTCACGCCGTTCGTGCTGGCGGGAGCGGGCGGGCTGATCTTTGATCCCAAGGATTTCGCGGGCGCCAGTTCGCAGGCCCGCGCTGCGTTCGTCTATGGCGGCGGAGCCGATTTCGACTTAACGCGCCACGTTTTTGTGCGAGCCGAGTACCGCGGCTTTGTGTACAATTCGCCGACTTATGATTTGGCTGGTCTTTCTGGTGTGGATCGCACCACGCATCGCGCCGAACCGTCCGTGGGTTTTGGATACCGATGGTAACAGGCAGTCTCCCGGGATCCTAACCTTGCAGAGCGGTGGCGCGATCCACCGCTCTTTTTGTTGCCAGTAGGACGGACCGCATCTCCGGTTCGCGATCTCATGCAGAATGCAAGCGTCAGCAGGTCGGAGTCGGTCATTCTCGGCTTTCTGATTTACGCGTTTGCGCTAGGAAATCGATTGCGGATTTGCGCCCTCAGTCCGCCACCTCGTGATGCTGCCCAATGGAACCATCCTGGCCGGCTACACGTTGTTAATCGTCCTGGATCGGACCAAGCCAGCACTTGTGTTTAGCGTAGTTCGCGATGCGGCGTCCTTGACGCTCATCGTGTTCCGCGAGATGGTGGACCAGTTCTTGTTCGTCTGTGCTGTTGGGGTTTTGCTTTGCTAGGCGCAGTTCCCCTTTTTGGCCGTCCGACCCGCCTCGCGTGATCTTCCTTGGCCAGGATCTTCCTTCTTACGCGACGCCTTTTCGGCGCTTCCACCTCTGGATGCTGGGCAATGACGGCATCCACACCAGCGTATTCCCTAGCACGCACGTGGCCGGCGCATTTGCTGCGGCTTTCGGCGCGTTTCGAACTCTACCAGAGCGCCGGTGGGTAGGCCGATCCCTTCTCGTGATTGCGTCTCTTATCGCGATAGCGACCTTCTATGGCCGCTACCACTATTAGCAGATGCCCTCGCGGGGCTGCTCGTTACGTTGGTCGCCTTAAGGGCGCTGCCTAAGCGATAGGCCAACGAAGCTGCATTCCGGAGACGAGTCCACAAACCGCGTTCGCTCGAAGGCCAATCCTTGAGGTGTTTGGCCTTCAATCCCACTAGCCAGGAGCAGGTCGGCATGCGCATCTTAAAGCTTTTGGGAATGACGACTTGCCTTCACTCAGTGACACCACCGCGTTTGTAGACTGACATACCAACTGGCGACCATACATCCGCTAGGGCTCTCCACCTATTACGTGCTCCGGGGCGTGTTCCCACCGAGAAATCTTTTACAATGGGTCTCCATGAGCCATCCGAGTCAACTACGTAGGGATTTTCTCCGCCATAGTTGCCTGCTGGCGGGGGCGGCCGCGCTTGGGCCGCGGGTCTCTGGCCAAACCGCAACGGAACCGCACGAGGCGAAGCTGACCGTTGGCGGCTCCACGGGTCAAACGGTCGCGGCGGATTTTATTGGACTCTCCTACGAGAACATGCAATTGGAGGATCCGGCGTTCTTCTCGCCCGCCAACCGCGGACTTGTAGAACAGTTCAAGAATTTGTCCAGACGGGGCGTGCTGCGGTTGGGCGGCAATACCAGCGAGTTTGCGTGGTGGAAGGCGAGCAACACGGACCGACCGCCGGACCGCAATCTCGCGTTGAAGGACGGCTCGCGGCCTGCTAGTTACATCTTCGCGATCACGCCGGAGACCATCCGGCACCTCGACGGGTTTTTGCAGGCCACAGGCTGGAGTTGCATCTACGGCCTGAATCTGGGCTACGGCACTCCGGAGGCGGCAATCCCCGAGGCGCGGTTCGTATTCGAGACACTGGGGCCGCGGCTCCAGTATTTTCAGATCGGAAACGAAGTGGACCGTTTCATCAACTATAGGTTGCGCGAGCCAACCGAGTGGAACCCGGACCGTTACTTCGATGAATGGCTAGCCATTGCGCGCGCCGTGCAACGGGCGCTGCCGCGGGCCAAGTTCGGTTTGCCTGATGTGGCGGGGGACGTCAAGTGGCTCACGCGTATCGCGGACCTGTGGCCGGACGTCAAAGATAAGCCCAACGTTACCACCCTGTCGCATCATCACTACTGGGGCGGCCCCCCGAGTAATCCGCAGGCCAACATTCAGAGGCTGATGTTGCCGGATGAAGTAGCCACGATGCAAGGCGGGGTGGCTCGTGAAGCGGCACAGAGAATGAAGACCGCCTACCGGATGACGGAAGGCAATACGGTGTTTCGCGGGGGCAAACCGGGTCTCAGCGACGCGTTCGCATCAGCGCTATGGTCGGCGGACTATCTTTTTCAGCTGATGTCAATGGGATATAGCGGAGTGAATCTGCACGGCGGCAGCGGGCATGCACAAGCGGTATCGGTGGGCGGAAGTTTCGTCGGAGAAGCGGAAATGAAGGACCCCAACGAGCCGCACCCAAAGCCGTTTTACACGCCCATTGCGAACCAGGGAACTTTGGCTGGCAGCGGTGTGGATGGCAAGCTCAACGATAAATATTTACTGGAACCGGTCGGCTATGGGATGAAGTTCGCCAGCCGGTTTTTGGGAGCTACGTTGCTGGAAGTTGACTTCGACTCGGGTCCGGTGAATGCGTTCGCTTACGCCGCTCGCAAGCCCGACGGTAAGCGGATCGTTGCCATTATCAACAAGGACGATACCCGAACTGTAACGATCAAACTACCCCGTGCTGAAGTTCTGGAAGTGCTTACCGCTCCCTCATTGGATGCGAAGCAGGCGCAGTTGCTGGACGGTCCTGAGGCGGCGGTCAGAATGGCGAAGACGGCGCGATCCGTGGCCGTGGCTAAACACACGGCTGTCCTCGTAGCCCTGTCGGCAAGCTAGCCGTTACCACCTTCATCGCGTGCGACTCGGATAGTGTCTGGATGACGGCGCATCTGGACACTACTTTTGCAAATTGGCATAAGGTCGAGGTCCGGCCGCAATCGTCTGGCGAAAGCTACCACGTAGTGCCTCGCGGTCGCCGGCCGACCTTCCGTTCGACATGCTTGTCGATCCACGCAATCACTAGGCCGGCAAGCTGGTCGCTGTTCCTGTCCTGCATCAGCATGTGACTATTGCCATGAATGCCGAGTGCAGGCAGGTGGATCATCTCCGCGTCGCCGCCGGCTTTCTTGAGTTGTTCGAGAAATGTATTGCAGCTCGCGAACGCCTCCCCCAGTTCGCCGGCCCGCGACCCTGGGTTCTCGGTGAGGTGATCGCCGAACATGACGAGTGTCGGGATCTTAGCGAGCGTGCCAATCTGCGCAGCGGTGAGGTTCGTCACGCACGGCATCTCGATCGAGACAAGTCCCCTGATGCCGGTCGGGTCGATGAGGGCGGCCTGTTCGGGGAAGAATCCCGATTCCGAGTGGCCCATCACCACGGCACCCTTTTAGCCTCACGCCGAGCGCCGCCATCTGCTTCCAAGTCGGGTTCGGGTTGGACGGCAGAGTCGCGTTGAGGTCCGGAATCATCTGTTTGTACAATTCGTCCATCGCCTCACCAGACCGCACGCTGCGCTTCGTATTTTTCACCAATGAAGAGTACTTTCCTCAAGAACTGATGGGCAGTCTGGTCTACGCGAAGCTGTGCCGGGCGCGGGGTGACAACATCGTTGCCATGGTGAGCCTGGAAACGATTGGCTATTTCTCAGACGTAGCTGGCAGTCAGAAATATCCGTTCCCAATCAATTTGCTTTATCCCTCCACGGGTAACTTCTTGGGCTTCGTTGGGAATATCGAATCGCGTTCGATGGTGCGCACCGCAATCCGTTCATTCCGGATTGTGGCGATGCTGCCGTCACAGGGAGTGGCGATGCCGGAGTTCATCGATGGGATCGGCTGGTCGGATCAATGGTCTTGGGTGGGCAGTCTCTCGATGAAAGGTGGAACACGAGAGCGCTCAGGCGCGCTAAGCCTTCAGAAAAGCTTGTAGTTCGGCTAAAACCTCGTTGGGCGAGCCATCCGGCAGGTTGTGTCCGCCGGGCAGCACTTTCCCACGCACGTCGGAAGCCCGTTCCTTCCAGGTAGCCAGCACGTCGAATAGGCGGCCCATTGGCCCTTGCTGCGCCCACAAAACCAGCAGCGGGCATTCGATCTTCTTGCCCATGTCTTCGACATCGTGCTCCATGTCGATACTGGCGCCGGCGCGGTAATCTTCGCACCCGGCGTGGATGGTTGCCGGATTCCGGAACGTGCGCAAATACTCTTTCGCCATCGGCGACTCGCCGCGGCCGATGAACAGTTCGAGATTGCTCTCGATACATTTCTCGGGCATGGGTGCGCGCTGGATGAGGAAGAACCAATGGTAGTAGGCGGTCGCCGATTCCTGCGTGATGTTGTGATAGAACTTCGAGGTGGGGATGATATCGAGCACTGCGGCGCGGGTGACTTTATCGGCATGGTCCAGCGCCATACGATGTGCCACACGCCCACCGCGGTCATGCCCGACGGCCGCGAACTTATCAAAGCCGAAGTGCTTCATCACTTCCACTTGGTCCTGCGCCATGGCTCGCTTCGAATAACCGGCGTGGTTGATTCCGTCGGCGGGCTTGCTGCTGTCACCATATCCGCGCAGATCGGTTGCCACCACGGTATAGTCTTTCGCCAATTTCGGCGCCACCAGGGACCAGGAGACGTGCGATAGCGGGTAACCATGCATGAGCAGCACCGGCGGGCCTTGACCGCCGATCACACCATTTATGGTGGCTCCGGAGGTTTCGACTTGGAACGATTTGAAATTTTCCGGAAATAGATTCGCTGGCGGGGCGGCATTCGGCTGTGCCTGCGCTTCGCTCAGGCCTCCTGCGGCGACTCCGGCTACCAGGGCCGAGGCAGTCTGAAAGAGCTCGCGCCGCCTGACACCCAAGGTCGACTTTTGTTTTTTTGAATTACGCACAATCTCTCCCCTCGCGTCTGAATCGGAGTTCTCATTACTATACACCTGCTGTCATCGGCTCTGTTGTCAAAAAGGAAAGGCCAGCTTCCCTCTTTTTGCAGAGGATAGCCGGCCTTTGAGCCTGACAGATCGCGCAATATCAGAACACAAATTTCATGCCGAGTTGGATTTGCCGCGAAGTGCCAATGATCATGCCAATGGCGCCGGCGTTGGAGGCGTTACCCGTGATTCCCGCAGGGGAGCCAGCCAACCCGCCTACAGCCGTAAACGCGTTGAGATTCCCCAGACCGAGGTACCCCGGAGTCCCAAGGTTGGTGTGGTTAAAGATGTTGAAGATTTCGGCGCGGAATTGCATATTGAGCCGCTCGAAGATCCTGGTGTCTTTCGAGAGCGAAAAATCGACGGACTGATAATTGGGTCCTTCCACAGTGTTCTTGCCCAGGTTTCCGACGACGCCGGGTGCTGGCAGGGTATAGCAACTCGCATTGAACCAGTGCAGCGCCGATTGGTTGGCGGTTTGATCGCAGCCGGCGATCACGTCCGGACGTACCGTACTGAAGTTATTGGACAGCAGAGCACGGTCATAGCCGATACCGATCGACAAGGGAACGCCGGTGCGGAATGACTCGATGCCGCTGATCTGCCAGCCTTCGATCAAGCGATTGCCGCGGAAGGGGAGCCGGTAGACCACATTCATTGTCAAGTTGTGGCGGATGTCGAATCCGCACAGACCTCGTTCGCGACTTCCGTCGTAGGGGTTGGTCCAAGAGGAAGTACCGTTGTTGCCGCCGAGGCCACCGTAGGTGTAGGCGCCATCGGTACAACGCGAGTAAACGTAGGACAAGTTACCCACGAAGTTGCTGCCGAAGCGATTGTTCCAGCTCATCTGCATGGAATTGTAATGCGAAGAGCTGCCGGGGTTGGTGAGCACCAGGCTTCCGAACGCCTGGTTGATACGGTTGTAGGAAACTCCGGTGGTGGGGTCTCCAAATTGCAGCAAACCGTTCGGCAACGTCACCGGCACCGGAGGATTGTAGTCTCGGAACGACAATAGGTCCACGCCGCGCGAGCCTACATAGCCCACCGTCAGTACGGAACCCCGGAAGACTTCACGCTGGATGTTCAAGTTGTACTGCATCTGGTATGGCGTCTTGCCGATGTTGTAATCTGTGCCGAAAGTCAAGCTGGGCAGCGGCGCGGAAGCGGCGCCACCCTGGAAAGGTATCGGGAAAGAAGGATTGTTTTGATTCAAAGCCAGGAAAGGCGGAGTGCCCACGTACCCTGAGAAGAACACGTAGGTCTGCGCCGGATCGTGGAACATGCCGAAGCCCCCGCGCAGCGAGGTTTTGTGATCGCCAAATACGTCATAGGCGAAACCGAATCGCGGGTCCCAGTTCTTGACATTGGGGTTGGTC
>Ga0163162_10002843_pt1 | contig 16481 bp, 15 predicted proteins | sample S55metaG_FD_115310 | JGI IMG/M metagenome (GOLD analysis project Ga0163162, IMG submission 115310) | Switchgrass rhizosphere microbial communities from Kellogg Biological Station, Michigan, USA - S5-5 metaG | ecosystem: Host-associated > Plants > Roots > Rhizosphere > Soil | place: USA...
TCCAGGCCGTCAAGGCGGCAATTTCTGATCCCGTGAAGGCACTCAGGAGTGAATAACAGAATATAGATCAAAGTTTGGTTTCATACAAAGACACAAAGAGTCGCGAATCATTCGCGACTCTTTGTGTCTTTGTGTGAAACCAAACTTCAACGCAAACGCATGCTACGAAATCCTCAGGTTACAACAGTTCATAACGGTTTCGCAAATTGTCTCAGCTACATTTGTATCAGGTTTTTTTGGTCAGGACAGTCCATGATAGTTGAGAAAGAATGTTTTTATACTTTTATAATTCATCGAATTTCCATCAAACACTAACGCATGCAAGTCATACTCGGCATTATTTTTCATTTTATTGGTGGTTTTGCTTCCGGAAGTTTTTATATGCCCTACAAGAAAGTAAAAGGATGGCATTGGGAAAATTATTGGATCATTGGGGGTTTGTTTTCATGGTTGATCGTGCCGCCATTAGCAGCATGGCTGACGGTCCCGGGATTTTCTGAAATCATCAAGGCAACCCCGGCCAGCACGATTCGGTATACGATTTTGTTTGGAATATTATGGGGATTTGGTGGCCTAACCTATGGATTGGGCGTGAGATACCTGGGCATGTCGCTAGGGAATTCTGTCGTGCTGGGTTTTTGTTCGGCATTTGGTGCACTCGTTCCGTCGGTCTATTACAATTTTGTTCCCGCAGAAGGGAAAACAACACTTCATGATTTGTTACATACAACGTGGGGATTAATTGTTTTAGCAGGCGTTCTCATTTGTTTGTTGGGAATCTATATCTGTGGGCGCGCAGGAATGATGAAAGAAAAAGAATTGCCTGAGGCAGAAAAGAAAAAATCAGTTGCCGAATTCAATCTTGCGAAAGGATTAGTTGTCGCTATTTTTTCGGGTATCATGAGCGCGTGTTTCAATTTCGGTATTGAAGCCGGAAAGCCGATGGCGAACGCAGCTGTTGCTGCGGGAATGAATCCGCTCTATCAAAATAATGTAACCTATGTAGTTTTATTGTGGGGTGGACTCGCCACTAATTTTATTTGGTGCATGATGCTGAATGCAAAAAATAAAACATTTGGAGACTATACTGATTCCAAAACTCCATTACTAAATAATTATATTTTTTCAGCACTGGCAGGAACGACATGGTTTTTACAATTCTTTTTTTACGGAATGGGGGAGAGCAAACTCGGAAATGGCGCCAGTTCCTGGATACTGCACATGGCATTTATCATATTAGTGGCAAACGCCTGGGGAATTGCTTTGAAAGAATGGAAAGGAGTGAGTAACAAAACAAGAGCAACCTTTATCACCGGCATATGCACGATTTTATTGTCTGTACTATTAGTCGGTCTTGGTAATTCATTGAAGTAGCGTAATAACGGTGATGCGCAGCTGATTTTTAAAATGTGGCTACATCATTGCAAATAAATTTATAACATCAATAAAAATATTATGGCAACAAATAAAACCAATGGGATGCAGGGCACCTCAGAAGCCGTGAAAGGTTTTAAACATGTGAGCTATTTATGGGATGACTCAAAGGCATCTGCGCTGAAAGGAGATGAAGTGGGTCTGCTGATATATCGATCTAATTTACTGGGAGCAGATCTTCGTCTCACTAACTACGGCGGTGGCAATACTTCCTGTAAAGTACGCGCAAAGGATCCTTTGACAGGAAAAGAAACAGAAGTAATGTGGGTGAAAGGATCGGGTGGTGATTTGGGCACGCTTAAAAAATCCGGGCTGGCGGCGTTGTACATGGATCGATTGCTGAGTTTGAAAAATGTTTACAGGGGACTGGAACATGAAGATGAAATGGTTGAACTTTTTAATCATTGCATTTTTGATCTTCAGTCCAAGGCTCCTTCAATAGATACACCTTTGCATGCATTTCTTCCATATACACATATCGATCATCTTCATCCCGACGCTGCAATTGCTATCGCCGCTGCAAAAGATGGAAAGCGGATTACACAAGAATTATTTAACGGAACAATCGGTTGGGTCGAGTGGCAGCGTCCGGGATTTGACCTTGGATTGAAATTAAAAAAATGTCTCGATGAAAATCCTGGCATTCGTGGAATCATGCTTGGTTCACATGGTTTGTTTACATGGGGTGATACCGCGTACGAGAGTTATATAAACACACTTGAAGTAATAGAACGTTGCGCTCAATACCTCGAAGATCACTATGGAAAAAAAGGCGCCGTTTTTGGCGGAAACAAAATACATTCACTGCCAAAGGAAGAAAGATGGCAAAAGGCAGCATCATTGGCGCCCGTTCTTCGCGGTCTTTGTTCGATTTCCAATGGACAAGTAAGAAGCGGTGCAGTCATCGGACATTTTACCGACGACGAAAGAGTATTGGAGTTTATTAACTCCAACGATTTGTCAAAGCTCGCTCCAATGGGAACGAGCTGCCCGGACCATTTCCTACGAACAAAAATTAGCCCTCTCGTTCTCGATATTTCGCCAAGCGAAAATGTACAAGATGCGACTGCGATCCGGGAAAAATTATTTCCGCAATTTGACGAGTATCGAAGTCTATATGCAGATTATTATAACAAATGCAAACACCCTGACAGCCCTGCCATGCGAGATCCAAATCCGGTTGTGATATTATATCCGGGTATTGGTATGTTCACATTTGCAAAGGATAAACAGACAGCACGGGTTGCTGCGGAATTTTATATCAATGCGATCAACGTAATGAAAGGTGCAGAGGCAATTTCATCCTACACTTCATTGCCGAGACAAGAAGCTTTCAATATAGAATACTGGTTGTTGGAGGAAGCGAAATTGCAACGCATGCCAAAACCAAAAGCGTTATCCGGTCGGATTGCACTTGTTACCGGGAGTGCGGGTGGAATTGGCAAAGCAATCGCTAAGAAATTTGCTGACGAAGGTGCATGTGTTGTCATCAATGATAATGATGAGCAAAGATTGGAAAGTGCAAAGCAGGAATTTTCGAAGCAATATGGAAAAGATGTTTTTGCTTCAGGAATATTGGATGTAACAAACGGATCGACAATCAATAAAACTTTTGATGTAGCTGCTGTTTCTTTTGGTGGAGTCGATATTGTTGTGAACTGTGCAGGACTTTCAATTTCAAAACGGATCGAAGATCACACAGAAAAGGACTGGGATCTTTTATACGATGTTTTGGTAAAAGGACAATTTCTCGTAACGCAAAATGCAGTTGCGTTGATGCGAAAACAAGAATCAGGAGGCGACGTGTTGAATATCGTGAGCAAGAATGCGCTCGTCAGCGGTCCAAATAATGCGGGTTATGGCTCTGCAAAGGCTGCACAACTTCATTTGAGCAGGTTGAATGCCGCCGAATTGGGGAGCGACAAAATCCGGGTGAACGTCGTCAATCCAGATGCAGTAATTGCAGACAGTAAAATTTGGACAGGTGCATGGGCAGAAGGTCGCGCGAAAGCATATGGTGTGAAAGTTGAAGAGCTGCCGGCTTATTATGCAAAGCGCACACTTTTAAATGAAATTATTTTGCCGGAAGATATCGCAAATGCCTGTTTTGTTTTTGTCAGCGGACTTTTAAATAAATCCACCGGGAATGTACTCAATGTGGACGGAGGAGTTGCGATGGCATTCGTGAGGTAGATTTGAACAGATTCAATTTTATGCCTTTGTTCCTTTGTGCCTCTGTGTCAAACAAAAGTCAAAAACAAAAACGATTGTCCAAATTCGACGTTTGGGTTTCACACAAGGGCACAAAGGAACAAAGGCATAAAATTCAGCCGACTTCTGACCCCTCCTGAAAAACAAAAAAATCTTAAATTACGATCCATGCTTCTCGAAAAAAACAAACTACAGGAACACAACCACGCTTTGCTTGCAGAGCATAAGCGCCGGTTTGATTTTGTCGCATCCGGAATAAAGAACCCGGAGAGTGTGTTACAAAAACTAATGGAGTTCCAGGTGGCTGTTCCAAGTTGGGCTCTCGGAACCGGCGGTACAAGATTCGGAAGATTTCCGAGTGGCGGCGAACCCCGCAGTCTCGAGGAAAAAATTGAAGATGTAGGATTACTACATGCGTTGAATCGTTCGAGCGGAGCAATTTCGTTGCATATTCCGTGGGATATCCCATCAAATGCTACAGGCATAAAGGCGCTCGCAGCCCAATATGATTTGCGGTTCGACGCAATGAATTCAAATACCTTCCAGGACCAGGCCGGCCAGGCATTGAGTTATAAATTTGGATCCATGCAGCACGTTGATCGGGCAGTTCGGCAACAGGCTATTGATCACAATGTCGAGGTGATCAAACACGGAGTTGAATTGGGATCGAATTCACTGACAGTTTGGTTGAGCGATGGCTCTTGTTTCCCGGGACAGTTAAACTTCAGGAGAGCTTTTCAAAATACGCTCGACAGTTTGGTTGAGGTGTATCAGGCATTGCCATCCGACTGGAAGATGTTTGTCGAATACAAAGCGTACGAACCAAACTTTTACTCGACAACTGTGGGTGATTGGGGACAATCATTGTTGTATACATCAAAACTCGGAAGCAAGGCATTTACGTTGGTAGATCTTGGCCACCATCTTCCCAATGCGAATATTGAACAAATTGTTGCCCTGCTATTGATGGAAGGAAAACTTGGCGGATTTCATTTCAATGATTCAAAATATGGGGATGATGATTTGACTGTTGGCAGCGTTAAACCATACCAACTCTTTTTAATTTTTAATGAGTTGGTAGAAGGAATGGATGCGCGCAGCATGAATCATGCGACGGATTTAGGGTGGATGATTGATGCGTCACACAATGTGAAAGACCCGCTCGAGGATTTGCTCCAGTCGGTGGAGGCGATTATGATCAGTTACGCGCAAGCGTTGATTGTAGACCGAAAAAGACTTGATAATGCACAACAGGCGAATGATGTGGTAGCTGCGCAGGATACTTTGCAAAATGCATTTCGCACGGACACACGCGCATTGGTAGCTGAGGCGAGGTTACGTACCGGCGGCGCATTGGATCCGTTGGGTCTTTTCAGAAAAGAAAAAATAAGACAGGGCTTGATCAAAGAACGAGGGAGTAAAACGGTCGCGACGGGCCTTTAGGTTGGCTTGTTTTATTTTCACGCAAAGTCGCAAAGAAAAATAGAGGTGCAAGGAGTCGCTGGGGCTCAAACAAAATGTTAGCATAATCAACAAACCTTTGCGCACCATACATCCTCCGGTTTTGAAAGAAGTCCAGATGGCAGCTTATCAACCCATTCAGCAAACCTGCATCACAAATGTCCACACCTGCGATTTTGATACTAGACGTTGGCAAAACCAACAAGAAAATAATCCTGTTCAACGAATGCTATGATCTGATTCATGAAGAGGATACACAACTCCCCGAAGTAAAAGACGATGATGGCTTCCCGTGTGAAAATGTAGAAGCATTGACAACATGGGTGATAGATTCCGTTCAACGGATTTGTGCAACATCCCGCTATAGTATCCGTGCAATAAATTTTACTTCTTATGGCGCCAGCTTCGTCCACCTGGGAACGGATTTAAAACCTGTTACCCCTCTTTATAATTATTTAAAACCGTTTCCAAGATATCTCCACGATCAATTCTATCTGGCATATGGCGGAGAATCTTCATTTGCGATCGAAACATCATCGCCTGTATTGGGGAATCTAAATTCTGGTTTGCAATTGTTCCGGCTAAAATATGATAAGCCGGAACTGTTCAAACAAATCAGATATTCTCTTCATCTTCCGCAGTATCTCAGTTTTTTAATTTGCGGAAAACTAAATACAGATATAACCAGTGTCGGATGTCACACTTGCTTATGGGATTTTAAAAACAGGCAATATCATTCATGGGTTCAACAAGAGAAAATATCCGGCCTATTTTCGGATATACATCCTAGTGATGAGCCCGCGGGTGAGTATAACAATTCAGTTTCGAAAATCCCAGTTGGCATCGGTCTGCACGACAGTTCCGCCGCACTGATTCCCTATCTCGCCAGTTTTCATGAACCATTTATTTTGATATCAACGGGTACATGGTGCATCAGTCTCAATCCATTTAACCATCTGCCGCTGACAAAAGAAGAATTGGATCAGGATTGTCTTTGCTATCTTACATACCAGGGAAAACCGGTAAAAGCGTCCAGGCTATTTGCAGGAAATACACATGAACAACAAACCCGGCGACTCTCAGATTATTTTAAAACCGCGATCAGCCATTATGTTGATGTAAAATGCGATACTCAATTACTGAATCGATTGAAAAGTGAAAATACCGCGGGGGCATTTGAAGATAGAGATCTCTCGTCCTTTCAAAATTATCATGAAGCGTATCATCAACTCATGGTCGATATAGTCAGGCAGCAAGTTCAGTCTACAAACCTTGTCATGAAAGGTCCTTCGGTTCACCGCATATTTATCGATGGAGGATTTAGTAAGAATTCAATTTATATGCATTTATTGTCCGGGGCATTTCCCGGAATCGAGGTTATCGCTGCGTCGGTGCCACAGGCAACTTCACTTGGGGCGGCATTATCAATTCACAAATATTGGAACAGAGAGAAAAGCCTATCATTGAAATTCTGAGAAAAGAAAATTATTTTTTCTCCTGCATTTTAGCAATATTTTTTCTCGCGTTGTCATTATTCGGATTTAACTGTAATGACTTTTGATAATATTCAATTGCTTTCCTGGTATCGCCTTTTTTCATCTGTGCCTCACCCATACTATCATATACATTTGAGCTTTTAGGATAGTTGTCGATGTTCATTTGAAAATATTCTATGGCCTGGTCAATTTTATTTATTGCCATGAGGTTATAACCCAGACTATTGATCACGTCTTCAGGTGGCGAAAAAATTACATTGGTTTTTACTGAAAAAGTTTTGAATTGCTCTTTTAGTTTTGCAGGATTCGATATCACGTCGCCAGGACGGATATGATATCCGTCAAAAATAAATCTTAGTCCTGCATATTCAGAGATGAATGGAACAGAGCCGTGATCATCATCACTGTAATAATCATATTTCCAGTTGATGCCGGAGTAGTTTCTCGTTTGTAGTAATGTCGAAAACATCTTAATAGATTCGAAATGCGTGTTTAGCGAACTATCGCCGTCATGAATCAGCGTATTTGCCTGGCCCAGATAAAGCCACTTGTTTGGCAAGTCATTTTGCTTAAAATACGTTTCCGCTTTTTTCAACAACACCTGGTGATCCCACCACAAACTTGGATCAATAGCAATATATGCGTTGAATGTTTCTGGCATCGTATACAGTGCATTGATAACGGCAATCCCTCCAAGAGAGTGCCCAACGAGAACCCTGTATGGCATTGTTCGATATAATGAATCAATGTGCGGAAGCAATTCGTCTTTTATGAAGTGTAAAAAATTATTATTGCCACCGCTGTTCTTAAGGTCATCGCGTTCTCTCCCCGTAAAATCTTTGGAGTCATGAGTAGGTGTTAAGTCGCGTGTACGATCGGTGTTAGGGATTCCAATAACAAACATATCCGGGGTAACGTGTGTACCATTGATCCCGCTGCCTAAAATCTCCACCAGTCCGCAAACCGAATTAAAATGCGCTTCTCCATCCAGCAAAATCAAAACAGGATATTTATCCGGAGAGAAAGATGGATTATTATAATTCCGCGGTAACCTGATAAAAAAAGTACGATTTTCTTTTAAGATTTTCGAATAAATGAAATCTGTTTTGCCGATAACAATATCAGTATTTGTTTGCGTAAAACAAGCGATAGGAAGCGAAAATAGTAATAGAAGCAGCCATCTTTTCATAGCAAGATCAGTTCATTTGTGTTTTTTGAAATTGGTGTCAGTGTCTGTCGCGGTGTCAATGAGTTTTGATCGGCAGGTGGTTCTTTCCGGGATCAACAATAAAATGTTAAGATATGCAATTTTTTTGTGCCGCTGTTGAACCGCTCATGGTTTTTGGTGTATATTTAACAAGACCAACTAATCAGTGTTGCAAAGCAATTTCAAATACAGAATTCTTTTCTTTTGTCTTTTTTGTTTTGCATTTATCGGCTGCGACAGGGCAACAAAAAACCTCGCAAAAGTGCATTTGATGTCACAGGAGCCGCTGTCATTTCTTCACAATACAATCCGGTTTGAATACGTAGAGAATACCGGAGCATTTTTGAGTTTTGGCGATCGCTGGCCAAAGACGATCAGCTTTTGGGTATTTAGCATACTGCCTTTGGTTTTTTTGTCTGTCATATTTATGTATGCAGTAAAAAAATCAAAGGAGCTTTCAATTGTGCGCTTGCTGCCATACGCGCTCATCGTATCGGGTGGTGTTGGAAATATTATCGATAGAATCTTATTCGACAGGCACGTCGTAGATTTCATGAATCTAGGCATCAACAATCTTCGCACCGGAATATTTAATTTTGCTGACGTATACATAACAGCAGGCGTGTTTATGCTTTTTCTTTTTCGGACAAAAAAGTTGAATGAGCAGGAAATGTAACGCCGACACTTTTTTAAATATTTTTCGTGAGACGTGAATCGGGAAACGTCATCGACGACGAATAGCCGTTCTCATTTATTCCGTTTCGCATCTCACGTTCATAAACAGTTAAACAAAACGATCAACCTTCAATAGTCCCGCCAATGGAAAAAATAAAAATTGCTGCTGCACAATTTGAAAATAAGAACGGCGACAAAAAATATAATCTTGCCGTCATTGAAGAATTTTCAGCAAAGGCAGCAGAGCAGGGATCACAAGCTGTCGCATTTCATGAATGCTGTATTTCTGCCTATAGTTTTGCGAGGAATCTTTCGCGCGAAGAAATGCTCGCTATTGCTGAATACGTTCCCGATGGGGAAAGCATTACCAAGCTCGAAACGATTTCGAAAAAGTATGGCATCGCCGTATTGGCAGGTCTTTTCGAAAAAGATGAAAACGATAAATTGTATAATACCTATGTGTGCGTGAACGAATCGGGAATGATTGCAAAGTTTAGAAAACTTCATCCCTTCATCAGTAAATATTTATCGCCAGGTGACAGTTATTGCGTGTTCGACCTGTATGGATGGAAATGCGGCATTTTAATCTGTTATGATAACAATGTGATCGAAAATGTTCGCGCAACAAATTTGCTTGGAGCGGATATTATTTTCATGCCACATGTAACCATGTGCACACCTTCATCAAGGCCCGGAGCAGGATTTGTGGATCCTGCACTTTGGCAGAATAGGGAAGAGGATCCCACTTCATTGCGCCTGGAATTTGATGGAATGAAAGGGCGCGACTGGTTGATGAAATGGCTGCCCGCCCGGGGTTATGACAATGCCGCTTATGTTGTTTTTACAAATCCTATTGGAATGGATGATGATCAATTAAAGAATGGAAATTCCGTGATCATTGATCCGTTTGGTGATATTATTGCAGAATGCAGAACACTCGGCAACGATTTTGTCTCCGCCATTTTTACTCCTGATAAATTAATACAGGCCGGGGGATACCGCTATAAAACTGCGCGTCGCCCGGAATTATATGGCGATATCATTTCGCAACCCCATACTTCACATTTAAAAGTCGTCTGGCTGGAAAAGGATTAAATGCGAAATCAAAGACATTTTCAGCAAGTTTCGGGTTTAATGCTCATGATACTGCAGGTATTTTTGCAGTAACAAATCGTAATTATATGCACGACTATTATAGAATCGCTGATGCACTGAAGTATATCAAGGACAACATGCAGGAACAGCCAAGCCTTGAAACCATTGCTAAAAACATTCATGTAAGCCCTTTTCATTTCCAAAGGATTTTTACCGACTGGGCAGGAATCAGTCCAAAAAAATTTCTGCAATATATCAGCGTCGAACACGCGAAGAAAATTTTAAAACAAAACGGTAGTTCTGTGTATGACGCTGCTTATGAAACCGGTCTTTCAGGAACTGGCCGTCTTCATGATCTCTTCGTAAACATTGAGGGGATGACACCCGGAGAATATAAGAACGGTGGAAAAAATCTTTCTATTCAATACAGTTTCCATGAATCGCAATTTGGAAATTTTATAGTGGCATCTACTTCCGTTGGTATATGCAACCTGTTATTTTTTGAGAAGTCCGCCCAGGCAGCGGAAAAAGAATTGAAATCGCTTTGGCCCAACGCGGGTTTTTTTGAAGGTGAAAACGAAAATCATATTCTCATTCAAAAATTCTTTGAGAATGATTTTAAGGAAACGGATAAAATCAAACTTCATCTTAAAGGAACACCGTTCCAGGTGAAAGTATGGGAAGCGCTTCTTCGAATACCGGAAGGTCATCTTGTTTCTTATTCAGATATCGCTCATGCAATTGATCAGCCCAATGCCCAGAGGGCCGTCGGATCTGCCATTGGAAACAATCCGGTGGGCTTTGTGATTCCCTGCCACCGTGTAATTAAAAATGTCGGCGGTATTGGTGATTATCGTTGGGGTACTCCTCGCAAAATGGCGATGATTGGCTGGGAAGCCGCGCATGTTGAAACAGCATAAAAGTAAAATCATGAAATTAGATCATATCGTTTGGGATGAGGTTCGCAACCTCATTCACGGACATGGTTACGCAATTTTGCAGCGAGTGTTGAATAAAAAAGAGTGCGATGAGATTATCGGGATGTACAAAAAGCCGAGTCATTTCCGCAAAACAATTTTGATGGAAAGATACCGGTTTGGAATCGGAGAATATAAATATCTTCAATATCCTTTGCCGGAATTGATTGACACGCTGAGGAAGCGCTTGTATCAACATTTGTATACAATCGCAAATGAATGGAATGATATGCTAAAACTAGAAATGCAATACCCGGATTCGCATGAACAGTTTACTAATATTTGCAAAGCGAATAATCAATCACTGGCGACGCCATTAATCTTAAAATACGGTGCAGGTGGATACAATACGATGCACCAGGATCTTTACGGAAAGATTTATTTTCCGATGCAAGCTGTAGTATTTCTCAATGAGCCTGGCGAGGATTATACGGGCGGACAGTTTGTACTGACGGAACAGATTCCACGCGCGCAATCGAAAGCAATTGTATTGCAACCACAGCGTGGAGACATATTAATCTTCACTACGCAATTTCGGCCGAAAAAAGGTTCGCGCGGATACTATCGCGTGCAAATGAAACATGGTGTGAGCGAAGTGAAGTCCGGCGACCGGCATACATTAGGAATAATTTTTCATGACGCACAGTGATCTATCATTCAGATTTTGATAATGATGCTGTCAGGGCAAAACTTCGCCGCATGATCCGGCAAAAGAAAATCTTATTTGCCGGGAATGAATCATTGAAAATATTTGGTTTGTTATCCTGTAAATCGGGTAAGCGAATGAAGAAAGTGAACCGGGTTTTCTTTAAATCAAAAAGAGAAGCTCTCGATCTCGGCTATCGGCCATGCGGACATTGCATGCGCCAGGAATATATAGCATGGAAAAAAAATTCTTGATTGTTGCCTATGCGCCTATGTTTCTATGTGGTGAAAAAAAATAATAGAGCTACAACGGAAGATCAATTTGCAATTGATCAAAAACTTTGTGAACGATACGATCACAGCGGGTAAGATGAAAATGAAAAACCTGGTTGTTCCTGTAATAACCGCCGAGATGCTCTCGTAACATTACTTTTGACCTGTTCAATCGTGTTTTGACGTTTGCTTCGGAGATTCCCAACGCTTCCACGGTTTCTGCCACATTCATTTCTTCGATTTCGCGAAGCACAAAAACGATCCTGTACTTTTCTGGCAATTGCAATAAGGCATCTTCCAAAACTTTTCCCAGCTCTTTATTGATGATGGTGTTGATTGGAATCTGCATGGTTTGGGTAGTTTCGTTTTTAATATTTATTTCAGTCACAGGGGTAGTCCTTTGTTTTCTCGTTAGTTGCAGAAGACTCTCATTAATAAAAATTTTCGTCAACCATGTCCCAAAAAATGATCGATTTTCGAGACGGGTAAGATTTTCGTAGGCCTTTACGTAGACCGTCTGCATGATGTCTTCAACTTCGGTTGAGTCGTGAACAATGGACATTCCGATTCGGTATAAACGGGGATTATATTTCCTGATGATCAGTTCGAATAAATTCTTTTGGCCGCTGATGATACGAGTAATGAGCTCTTCGTCAGATAATTGTCTGGTGATATTTCCAGTGGTTGGCTGCAGCATGTCATTAGAGAACCAGGAGGCTAAAAAGTTACAAAAAAGTTTCGTTTTTTGTAACCTTTTTTCTGCCCTCTACTCTATCTAGCACATAAATCAAACCAAATATGGCAACAACATCTGACCTCCAGCGAATTTTGAAAATAACCTACGGAGTGGTTCCGATCGTGGCAGGACTTGATAAGTTTACAAATCTTCTTACGGATTGGTCGGCCTACTTGGCGCCCGGAATTAAATCTGCTCTTCCTTTCGATGCAATGGTATTCATGAAAATCGTCGGCGTTATTGAAATAATTGCCGGCATATTGGTTTTCGCCAAAACGGTCGCAGGCGCATACATCGTGATGATTTGGCTGATCGCCATTGCGTTGCAGTTACTCATGGGTGGACATTATTTCGATGTTGCCGTTCGTGATCTTGTGATGGCTATAGGAGCATACACTTTGGCCCAACTATCGAAAAATAGTTATGCTTAGTCGTACTTCATTTTAAATTGAAAATATCGCGCAATACTTTTTTTGCGGCATGATAGCCGCACATCCCATGCACACCGCCGCCCGGAGAGGTCGAAGCGGAGCAGATATAGATCCCTTTCGCAGATGTTGAATATGGTGAAAATCTTAACGCTGGCCGCGTAAAAAGCTGGCCAATATCCTGCGCGCCACCTGCGATGTCACCTCCAATGTAGTTGGGGTTGTACGCCTCCATCTGAACGCTGTTCATTGTATGCCGCGCAAGAATCAACTTCTTAAATCCGGGGGCAAATCGTTCCACTTGGTTTTCGATAACCGTTGTCATATCTATTGTAGACGATGGCGGAACATGGCAGTATGCCCACGCGGTATGTTTCCCATCAGGGGCGCGACTTGCATCGAATACACTTGATTGCGTCAATAACACAAACGGTTTTTCTGAATGTTTCCCTGACGCAATCAATTGTTCGCCTTCGGCGATTTCATCAAAACTGTTGCCGAGATGAACCGTTCCAGCTTCCCGGCACTCGGGTGCAGTAAATGGAATCGGTGCGTCAAGTGCCCAGTCGACTTTGAAAATGCCGCTGCCGTATCTGAATCTTTTCAACTGCCATTTATATAATGAAGAAAATTTATTTCCGGCAATGGATATAAGTTGACGTGGCGTCACATCAAACAAAACGGCATCACTTGACGGAAGTTGTCCGAGGGAATTCACATAAAGGCCGGTTTCAATTTTACCGCCAAGTTCCTGGAAGTACGCTGCCAGCGCATTTGCCATTTGCTGTGACCCGCCTCTTGCCAATGGCCATCCTGAAGTGTGGCCGAATAAAAGAAATACAAGGGCGACTGCTGTCGTTGCCATATTTGTCAGTGGCATCACACTGTGAGCGGCCATGCCCGCGAAAAGCCCTTGTGCATGGCCGTTATGAAATCTCTTTTTGACGAAAGTCTTCACGGATTGTAGACCGGACAATCCGAATTTGGCCATTGCAACCGGGTACGATGGAAATGAACCCGGTTTCATAACGAATGGTAAAATTTTGTCCCAATCGGCCAACAATGGTTTCATCAACCGCTGGTATTCGACAGCATCACTACCGAGCGATGCGGCTGTTTCTTCGACCGAATGGTGAAGTGTTGCAGCAGATCCATCATCAAACGGATGTGCCGCTGCAATTTTCGGAAAGATGGCTTCATAGCCGAAGCGTTGTAATGGAATTGATTGGAAGAAAGGAGAAGCCGCGCCAAATGGATGAATCGCGGAACAGATGTCATGAATATAACCCGGTAGAGTAAGCGCAGATGAACGCAATCCGCCGCCGATCGTTTCTTTTCCTTCTATCAACAGTACTGACAGTCCAGCCTGCTGCAAAACGATTGCGGCAGCAAGACCGTTTGGACCTGAACCAACCACCAGTGCATCGTAATCTTTTCTGGTCAAATAACAGGATTGAGTGATTTAGCGGGCAACGAGCAAGGGGCAGTTGACAGATTCAGATACAATTTAATCAATGAGTCTGTCAACTACCCACGGTTCAACTGCCTACTCATTTGATCTGGCAAAACTAAGCCTCTTGCCAATCACATTTTCATCATTTTCAAACAAACGGGATTTGGAATCTTGATCTGTTTTCCTGTTGACTTCAGCAGACCCGTTTGTGCGTTAATGGAGAAAATAACCACGTTGTCTGAATTTTGGTTTGCTACAAGAAGAAATCGGCCGGTTGGATCAATAACGAAATTGCGAGGAGTTTGACCCAATACGGATTGAAATCCTTTGCTCGACAATTTTCCGTTAGCATCAATTGAATAAATCGCGATGCTGTTTGCATTGCCGCGATTGGACGCATATAAAAATTTTCCATTGGGAGAAATATGAATATCGGCGCTTCCGATGTCTCCTTTGTAATCGGACGGATGACTGCTGATGCGTTGAAAATGTTTCAGACCGCCGGTCGCTGTAGTAAAAGTAAATGCATCAACGGTTCCTGTCATTTCATCCATCAGGTATGCATATGGTTTAGTAGGATGAAAAACAAAATGGCGCGGCCCGCTTCCTCCGTCTACTGATACGGCAGAATCTTTTGCGTCAGTTAAAGGTTCTTTTTTCCCCAATGTAAAATGATAAATAAATTCTTTATCAAGTCCGAGGTCTGCGGCAAATATGAAACGCTGGTCCATTGAAAAAACCGCTGAATGTACATGCGGACCTGCCTGTCGGTCCTTATTAACGCCACTTCCTGCATGCTGTATAATTTGCGATGGAGGAGCCAATGATCCGTCTGCATTAATCGGCAACGCAGTGAGGCTTCCGCTGCTATAATTGGCTACAACCGCCCATTTATTCGATTTATCAACTGAAATATAACAAGGATCCGCGCCACCACTGGATTGTTTATTTAAGAAATGGAGACGACCAGTTCCACGGTCAAATTCAAACGAACTGACTTCGCCAATTTTTCCACTTTCATTCACACTGTACAAAAATTTGCCGCCGTTCGAAATTGCAAGGTAGGATGGATTGACAGATGATATCGTACTGAGTCTCGAGGCATCACCCGTCGATGTGTTGAATTTGTAGACATAAATGCCCTCACTTTTTCCAGTTGTATACGTGCCAACGAACATATAAAAGCTTTGAGCAAAACTGTTTAATGATAACAAAAGAACTACTAGCAAACCGGTGAGTCTCATAAAACAAAATTTTGGTGAGGAAAGATACGGGAAATGCGATGAAAGTAGAAATGAGAGGGATGTAAAGAAAGCGAAGAGCAATAATAGTCTCTTTACTTGATCTCATTTCCGATTTCATCACATTTGTTTTACTTTGTATATATGAACAAACGATTGTTTTTTCTCTCATTTAGCCTGTTAACATTTGTATATTCCAAATCTCAAACCACTTCGGTTATTCGTCCGGGTGAGGTGTGGAAAGACGTCGACGGAAATGCCATCAACGCGCACGGCGGTGGAATTTTATTTTATAACAACACATACTATTGGTTCGGAGAAATAAAAAAGGGAAAAACCTGGCGCGTGCCCGGCGTGACTTCATGGGAGGACTATAGGGTGGATGCCTCAGGTATTTCCTGTTATTCTTCAACGGATCTTCTGCATTGGAAATTTGAAGGAGTTGCGCTAGCGCCAGATAAAAAAGACAGTAGCAGCGACATTCACTACACAAAAGTGATCGAGCGGCCAAAAGTTATTTACAATGATCATACGAAAAAATTTGTGATGTGGATGCATATTGACAAAGATGATTACGGTTATGCCCACGCTGGTGTTGCAGTCAGCGACAGACCGGCGGGTCCATATCATTTTCTTGGTAGTATGCAACCTAACGGTCAAATGTCAAGGGATATGACCTTGTTTAAAGACGACGATGGGAGGGCTTATCATATTTATTCTTCGGAAAGTAATCAGACTATGCATATTTGTCTCCTTACAGACGACTATCTCAAACCAACGTCAACGTATAATCGAATTCTTGTCAATGGGAACAGGGAAGCGCCGGCGCTTTTCAAACACGATGGAAAATATTACCTCATTACTTCGTTGTGTACGGGATGGGATCCGAATAAGGCTTTGTATGCGATGGCAGATAGCGTTCTTGGCGATTGGAAACAAATCGACAACCCATGTACAGGGCCGGATGCAGATATGACCTATCATGCTCAAAGCACCTATGTATTGCCGTTAGCCGGTAATGACTATATTTTTATGGCCGACAAGTGGAACAAAACCGACCTGGAGAATTCGCGGTATGTTTGGTTGCCAATGAAATTTACAGGTAGGAAGCCGGTTATAGAGTGGAAAGATCAGTGGTCACCGGTAAAA
>Ga0163162_10002844_pt1 | contig 16478 bp, 13 predicted proteins | sample S55metaG_FD_115310 | JGI IMG/M metagenome (GOLD analysis project Ga0163162, IMG submission 115310) | Switchgrass rhizosphere microbial communities from Kellogg Biological Station, Michigan, USA - S5-5 metaG | ecosystem: Host-associated > Plants > Roots > Rhizosphere > Soil | place: USA...
AAAAGACCGACGTGCATGAATTGTGCCTGAAGTATCCATCGCTCGCGCTGGCAGCACTCAAGTTGATGGCAGGCAAGGTCAGGAAGCATGCAAAACTGATAGAGGCCTTGTCTCTGCATGAGGTTGGGCAACGCCTTGCGCTCTTCCTTCTCTCTGAAGCGCAATCCACCATCTTTCCAGAAGGCGGTCCAATGGCATTTCGCCTTTGCGTCTCCAACCAGGAAATTGCTAGCCGAATCGGTTCTGTAAGAGACGTAGTCTCACGTGCTTTTACACGGCTCAAGCATGATGGATTGATTGCCATGGAAGACCGTCAAGTAATAGTCCTCGATTTTCAGCGTCTTAAACGCTATGCCGCAAAGCCGCGCAACTCAATCACATCATCGCGAATCAACTCCATTTGACCACGCGGTTGAGCCGAATGACCCTTTATCTGCGGGCTCAATCCTACCCATGCATACGGTAGCGTTTCTAGCGGTGCAGACGCCGGCAGCACAATGCACCATTGAGCTTGGCGACCTGGCCACAACGAGGCGACGAGACCTAGTTCTATAGAGACAACAGGCCTCTCTGCGAATCAATCTCGGAAATCCGATTCCTCGGTAAGAGCGATCCTGCGCGATTCCGACTGACTCCCGAATGGCATCCGAATCCGCAATACCCTCTCTCGAGCGCGCTCGTCCTCTAGATTTCGCGTCCTTGCGCGGAGCAGATCGTTTAACGAGATCATGCCTACAAGCTGTTGATCCGCTTTAGGGGCCAGCACCGGAAAGCGAGTGAACCCAGACTCCGCCATTCGATGAACGACGACGCGAAGAGGCTCATCAGCGAAAGCCACCATGGGATGGTGAGATGCAATTTCCGCCAGCCTGATTAGCGGAGCTTCGGCCTCCGTTCGTTTAAATAGATTGAGCAGCTGGTTCCGCGTAACCACTCCGAGCAGATGATTCCCCGCGCCTACCACCGGGAAGAGATGTTGACCTTGCTGATGTGGGTGGGCGTGAATCAATTCGTGTGCTTCCTCTAATGTCCCCTCGCCTGGAAGAACAACCACATTCGTCCTCATCACTTCCCGCACAAATAGAATCTCCAGTGGATCGAGCCCATATTCGCGGCTCAGGTGATAGCCACGTCGCGAGATCTTCTCCGTAAGGATGGAGCGCTTGAGCGTAAGCACCGTAAACATGTGGGCGAGGAAGCACGCCACCACAAGCGGCAGGAGCATGTTGAAGTCGTGAGTCAACTCGAGGGCGAAGACGATGCCCGTAAAGGGTGAACGCATCGTGCCCCCAAGGATTGCCCCCATGCTGACCAGCGGCCAGAAACCCAAACCGAGGTCCGGGAGAAACCTTCCCTCGATACCTCCGAGAGCTGCGCCCATCATCAGCAGCGGGGCAAGAACGCCTCCCGACGTTCCAGAGCCGAGTGAAATCATCCAGATTGCGGATTTAACCAGAAGAACTCCCGCGAAAATCCTGAGAGGGACATTTCCTTGGAGCAACATATGAATGGTGTCATACCCGACGCCCAGAGCCTGCGGGAAGATCAGGCCTCCCAACCCTACAAACACTCCACCGACGGCTGGCCACCACATCCAATGAATCGGCAGTTTGTGAAACAGGTCTTCTGCAGCATAGACCCCAAGGGTAAGCAGGCCTGACAGTGCTCCGGCAGCCAGCCCTGCCGCGACGCACGCGAGTATGCCAATGGGGCCTATAAATATCGGGTGGGGAGGAACGGGAAAAAGTGGGCCCAGCCCGAGCAGATAACGCCGGACTACGGCTGCGGTGGCGCTGGCCAGGGCGACTGGAATCGCGCTCCGCGGTTTCCACTCGAACAACAATAGTTCGACGCCGATCAGCACGGAAGAAAGTGGAGCTGCGAAAGTTGCGGACATGCCAGCAGCTGCGCCAGCGACCAACAATGTTTTGCGTTCGACACTAGTCAGGTGAAAGAACTGACTGATCATCGATCCGAAAGCCCCGCCGGTCATGATGATGGGACCTTCAGCGCCGAACGGGCCCCCGGAACCGATGGAGATTGCCGCCGAAAGCGGCTTTAGGATTGCAAGGCGTGGCTGGACACGGCTGCCGTTCATTAAGATCGATTCGATTGCCTCCGGAATTCCGTGTCCGCGAATGCGCTCTGACCCGTAACGCGCCATGAACCCAATGAAGAGTGCTCCAATAACAGGCACTAGAATTGCGTATATCCCGAGATGATTGTCGGAAGGCGAAGCAAACGATGTACTGAACCGCTGAAAGTAGAAGAGATTTGTAAAGAATCCGATCAGTTTGAGTAGGAACCAAGCCACAAATGAGGCTATCGCACCAATAACGATCGCCATGAATGAAATCGGGATGACACGCAGGGTTGTCGTGAAATCGCCGAGATCTTCCAAGCAGGACTTGCGGTGTGTGTTGCCGGATGGTTGAGTCACGCTGGTTCCTTCCGGTGCCCTCGCGATTGGTGGATGAGAGATCCGAGCGCCTCCAAAAGAGCAGGACCTGAAACCCGCAATTCTTCTCTGTGCAAGATGGAGAGTTGATGCAACAGATCTTGGCCGTGGGGGGTGAGTTCAACAAATACTTCGCGATGATCCTGGTCGTTGTGCCGGCGTTTCACTGCCCCGTGTTCAACTAGACGATCCACGAGTTCTACGGTGCTGTGATGTCGAAGGTAAAGCCTGTGGGAAAGCGTCGTGACAGTCGGACGAATTCCTTCCGGCAATCCCTTGATCGCAAGCAAAAGCTGATGTTGCTGGGGTTCAATGCCTTGGGATCGAGATGCTTCCTCGCTGAAGCGAAGGAACTGGCGGATGCGACACCGGAACTCCGCGAGCTGCCGGTAGCCCGCAACCGAGACATCCTTGCGGTGCCTATCCAAGCGAACGTCCTGGCCGCCGAAAGCCATCTGAACAACCTGCCATTGAATCGTATCACGATAGAGTCTGAATCTTCTTCTTTACCTGTAAGTGAGAAATCGCCAATGCGCGAATTGAGATCGGGATAGATTCGTTGACTGCGTTGGCTGTACCGCAAACTGCAAATCGAGCTAGATCGACCTCAGTTAAGCATAAGGAGTGAGGGATGACCATCAGCGGCTGTTCCCCCAGAATTGTGCGACTACGAATAAGTCGTTTTTGATACCCATACGCGGACGAGTACCCGACATCCACGGCTCGCAGAATGGGACTGCGTTCCACCGCCGCCGTCGGGGTCTCTGATCGTGATTCCCAGGCCCACGTAAATTAAGCTCGCGACGGAACACCCTGCTCCCGACTTGGTCGCTTTCTGCGATTGAGCTTCGTCTGAAAGCGGGACATATAGATATAGACCACCGGCGTCAGGTAGAGAGTTAGGATCTGGGAGAAGATCAAGCCACCGACGACAGCGAGGCCGAGTGGACGACGGCTTTCAGCTCCAGCGCCTGTGCCTATGGCGATCGGGATAGTTCCCACCAATGCGCAAAAAGTCGTCATCATAATCGGGCGGAACCGTATCAAGCATCCCTGGTAGATTGCCTCCGCGGGATTCATCCCTTCTTCTCGTTCTGCGTTGATGGCGAAGTCAATCATCATGATGGCGTTTTTCTTGACGATGCCAACGAGCATGATAATACCTACGATCGAGTAGATATTTAGGTCGTTATGAAATATCCACAAGGTTAGTAGCGCGCCGAAGGCGGCCGAGGGGAGCCCAGATAATATGGTGAGCGGGTGGATGAAGCTCTCATATAAGATTCCCAGAACGATGTAAATTACGACCACCGACATAATCAACAGCAGACCCATGCCCCGCATAGAGTCTTGGAAGACTTCAGCAGTGCCTTGGAAGATTGGTGTGATGGTAGGTGGTAGTGTTTCCTTTGCAGTGGACTCAATGAAGTTGACTGCCGATCCTAGCGAAACGCCCGACTTGAGGTCGAATGACAGCGTGACCGCGGGAAACTGACCGATGTGATTTACCGTCAGCGGGCCTATGCTTTCGACAAAGCGGGTGACCGAGCTAAGGGGAACAAGTGCGCCATTGCTGGAACGAATGTAAAGGTAAGACAAGGTCTGGGGACTGAGTTGGTACTCGGGTTTCAGCTCGGTAATGACGTAGTAGCTGTCATTGTGCGCATAAATAATGGAGAGCTGGCGTTGCCCATAAGCCGTATAGAGTGCATCCTCGATCTGCTGCGCACTGATGCCCAACGAGCTGGCCTTATCACGGTCAATGACCACATTGACCTGAGGGCTTTCATTCTGCAAGTCGGTATTCACGTCTTTCAACAAGGGGGACTGGGAGAGCTTCTGAGCGAGCATTGGCGCATACCGATATAGTTCAGCAGTGTCTGTACCTTCCAGCGCCACCTGATAGAGGCTATTGGCGGGCCGAGCTCCAATATTGATCGCTGGCGGGTTCTGCAGAAAAACTTTGACGCCCGGAATCTTCGCTACCTCAGGTCTCAGGGCATCGATGATCTCCTCTACGCTGCGCTTTCGCTGCTCGCGGGGGACAATATGATTGAAGATCTGTCCGGTATTTCCAGCACCGCCGCCAGCGAAGGCGGCGGCGGTATGAGGTTCAGGAATGCTGTCGATGATCTTCATCACCTCAAGGGTGTGCTGCTTCATCGATTCCCATGAGATGCCTTGAGCTGCTTGAATGCGAGTCGTGAATTGATCATTGTCGGCTATGGGGAAAAAACCCGTGGGCAAGCCTATGAACAGGTATACGGTTGCGGCCAGTATCAGCCCGGCACCTAAGATGGTCAGTCCTTGGTGATGGAGGACCATCTTAAGGGTAGCGTTATAGGCGCGATATGTGATTTGAAAAGGCGACTCGAGTAGGTTGTAGATTCGTCCATGCGTGTGGCTCTCTGGCCGCAGAAAACGACTGCAAAGCATCGGCGTTAACGTAAGAGATACAAATCCACTGAGAAGAATGGCCGCACCGATCGTAACCGCGAATTCGTGGAGCAGACGGCCGAGGATACCTCCCATGAAGAGAAATGGGATGAAGACCGCAGTCAGCGACAAGGTCATGGAGAGAATCGTGAAGCTGATCTCTTTTGATCCGTCGAATGCCGCCTGAATCGGGGATTTGCCCATCTCAAGATGACGCACGATGTTTTCCAGCATCACGATGGCGTCATCCACTACAAACCCTACGGACAGGGTCAGTGCCAGTAGCGAGAGGTTATCGAGGCTGTAACGCATCAGGTACATGACCGCAAACGTGCCGACGAGTGTGAAAGGAAGAGCCAAACTGGGAATAACTGTGGCGTAGACATTCTTGAGGAAGATGAAAATGACCATCACTACAAGAAAGATGGTCAACAGAAGCGTGAACTTAACGTCGGCGACCGAATTCTTGACGGTGAGCGACCGGTCGTATTCGACTGCAAGTTGAACCGATGGCGGAATGCTCTGTTGAATTTTCGGAAGAAGAGCCTTGATTTTATCGACAGTTTCAATAGTGTTCGTGCCGGGTTGTTTCTGAATGCTTAGGATTACCGCTGGCGTACTATTGACCCAACTTTGGTTCTTGTTGACTTGCACACTATCGAGCACATCGGCTACATCTTGCAATCGTACGGGTGCTCCATTGCGGTGTGCGACGACCAGGGAACGATATGCCGCTGCGTTGGTCAGTTGACCGTTAGCTTGAACGGTATAGGCCCGAGTCGTTCCCCAAAGCGTGCCGCTCGGCAGGTTGACATTTCCATTTCGGATTGCGGTTGAGACTTCATCGATGCCGATTCCGCGCGAGGCCATTGCGAGAGGGTTGAGCTGAATACGGACGGCGTATTTCTGCGCTCCGAAAACATTGACTTGAGCTACCCCAGACACCATCGAAATCTGTTGTCCTACGATGTTCTCCGCGTAGAAATCTACGTTAGAAAGAGGTTGTGTAGTTGACGTGAGCGAAAGGAAAAGGATCGGTTGTTCAGCAGGGTTGACCTTGCGGAAGGTCGGGGGTGAAGGCATACCGGGTGGGAGTTGTCCACTGGCAGCAGCAATTGCGGTCTGGACATCGCCGGCCGCACCGTCGATGGCTCGGTCAAGATCGAACTGTAAAGTGATTGATGTTGAACTCTGCTGGCTTGTCGACCCCATTTCGGTAAGGCCAGGTATGGCGGAAAATTGCTTTTCAAGCGGAGTCGCGACCGATGCCGCCATGGTCTCTGCGCTGGCACCGGGTAAAGAAGCACTGATCTGTAGGGTAGGGAAATCGACACTCGGAAGATCACTGACGGGCAAGGACCGATAAGCGACAATGCCCGCTATCAAGATTGCGGCCATTAGCAAAACGGTAGCGATTGGACGGCGGATAAAGAGACTGGCAAGGTTCATAGCGCCCTGACCGTGTTATCCGACTTCTGTATTGAAACCTTGGTTCCGGGCGCGAGAGCCACCTGACCGTCGATCACTACCGTTTCACCGGACTTCAAGCCATTGGTAACGACGGAAACGCCGTTCGTGGTGACGGACGATGTGATCGGTCTGCTCTGTACTGTTCCATTTGGCATTACAACATAGACGTACATGCCACTCTGGCCAGTAAGCACGGCCGCGGAGGGTACGACGATTACACCTCTCAAGACAGAAAGGACGATTTCCGTGTTCACGAACTGGCTCGGCCAAAGGCGCTCATTCGTATTCGGAAAGGTTGCCATAAGCTGAATCGTTCCTGTAGCCGTGTCAATGGCGTTGTTAATAAAAGAAAGAGTGCCGCGTTCAATCGTGGGCGCACCGCGTGACTGATCGTTCTGGACGGTTGCGAGTACAGTTGCGGACTTGCGATCAAGCGCCTTTAATGGCTGAAGAAATTGCTCGGGGACTGAGAACGATACATAAATGGGTGCGATTTGGTTGATTACCACAAGTACAGTGGTATTCGGCTGGACCAGATTGCCAGGTTGAATCAGAAGACTTCCGGTCCGACCATCAATAGGAGATGTGATCGTGCAGTAACTGAGGTTTAGTTTGGCTGCGTCTACCGCAGCCCGGTCGGAGCGGACTACCGATTCATCTGCCTGAGCTGTGGCTTGAGCTTGCTCATTTTGCTCGGCAGAAACGACGCCCAGACTGGCTAGTTCTGCGTACCGTTGAGCCTGCGCTTTGGCTCGAGTGGCGTTAGCGAGATCCCTAGTCAGATTTGCTTGGGCCTGCGCAAATGCTGACTCATAGGGCTGTGGATCGATCGTGAACAAGACCTGGCCTTTATATACTCGATCACCTTGTTGAAACCCAACGGACTTCAATTCACCGCTTACAAGCGCGCGAATTGAGACGGAGGAGACGGTTTGCACCGTGCCGATGGCTTGTAAGCGCACGGGAACATCTTGAACGAGAGCTTTAGCCACCGCAACGGGAACAACTGCCTGCCTTTCTTGGTTGGTGGCCACGCCCGACTTGCAGCCCACTACAAAACCGTTGAGGAGGAAAAACAATAGGACATGCGGCAGATAAGACTCAACGTAAAATCGGGCAAACGGTAGCGAGAAGTACATATTGTTGTAAGCTGCCTGTTCCGAGCCGTTATTCGTACTCATCAGTATCTTCATGCCAGATCTACTTCGGAAAACGCGCCGTAGAAACGCTGAATCGCAACCATGTCCGCCACGTGTGTTCCGGATGGGAATCGACTAAAAGCTAGATGTCCGCCTTTAGACATAACTGTATGTTGCGGCAAGAACCCTACTCCCGGCAAACGTGCATGTTTATCAGTTCTAGCAGGTCCGCCAAGTTGAGTTTCGCCAAGTTCGTCAATTTCCCAGAATCCCACCTCAAGAGGGAGCATAAGGCGGGTATGGGGGAGAGGGAGGTAGAGCAAGCCATGATCGTCCTGCACCTTCTAGGTACCAGAATCCGTTATGCGCCTTGCAAGAGATGCGGACTCCTTCCCCATCGCAGGTCGGGTTCCCTTCCGCAGATTCTATCCAGTCGCAGGTACTATCCTTCCTTGAAGATTCAGTGCAGAGTTCCAATAGTCGAGTTTCGGCAACTGCTTCTAGTTCCCAAACCCCGTTTTGCGGAATAACTGATTTAGGGACCTCCTCCATACGATCGTTGTCTCACGTGTGCTTACTTTTTGATCTTGCAGAGAAACGGGACTGGCGAAGAGCCAGGCGCGTACAAGCCAAGATAGTATCGTTGTGCGCAAGAAGTGCTTCAGGTCCAAACTTAACGTCGGGAGCGGTTCGCAACATGCGATTTTGGCTCTTCAGGCTCGTTGAATGGTGCACTTTGGTATTACTCGCGTGCCTGCCAGTCGCAGCTCAGACACCGGCCCCCGCTCCGCTCATGATTGGCAACGTTTCCGTGTCCGGCTCTCTTCGACCTCGCGTCGAATCGTGGAACTGGTTTAACGGGACGGCTAATAACCAATACACATTTACCGGTTCTATTTTGCGGGTCAGCCTGAGTGAAACCCGAAAGTCTTTCGACTGGCAGCTCGAGTTTGCTCTCCCATTCCTCCTGGGGCTCCCAAATGACGCCATCGCGCCGGATCCACAAGGACAGTTTGGCTTCGGTGCCAGTTATTTCGCCGCCAATAACAAAAACACTGACGCAGCTGTGCCCTTCGCCAAACAGGGATTTATCCGCTTCAATGATTTGGGGGGTCGTACCGGCCAGTCACTCAAACTAGGCCGGATGGAGTTTGTCGACGGAACCGAGGTCACGCCTAAAGATGCCACATCGGCCGCGCTTAAACGTGATCGCATTGCGCACCGGCTTCTCGGCAATTTCGGGTTCTCGGATGTAGGCCGCAGTTTCGACGGTGTTCAGTATGTTTTCAACCGTCCTACTCTGAATTTCACATTCCTCGGCGCTCGCCCGACGCGCGGCGTTTTCCAAGTGGATGGTTGGGGAGAACTCAACGCTAACGTGTTCTATGGTGCGCTAACTGGTCAGGCGCCGGGAAAGCGGAGTAACGCCGAATGGCGAGTCTTTGGTCTTGGATATAACGATTACCGCAACGGCGTCGTAAAGACCGATAACCGTCCGCTCGCCGTGCGCACCGCTGACAAAGGCCATATCAATATCGGCACGTTTGGCGGTCATTACTTGCAGACTCTCGAGTCATCATTCGGTACGGTGGACTTTCTCCTTTGGGGGGCACCGCAAGGTGGCTCCTGGGGTAACCTCGCGCAGCGCTCGGGCGCTTTCGCTGCAGAGGCCGGTTGGCAGCCGCCGGTCCTGCAGGCGCCACGACCCTGGTTACGTGGAGGTTATGACTACGGGTCCGGCGATAGTAACCCGAACGATAACACCCAAGGCACCTTTTTTCAGGTGCTGCCAACACCCCGAATCTATGCCCGTTTCCCCTTCTTCAACATGATGAATTGCAGGGACGTGTTCGGAGAATTGCTTCTGCGACCATCGAAAGCGCTTACAATTCGCACCGATATTCACTCCCTCGCATTGGCGAATCGTAATGACCTCTGGTATTCCGGCGGCGGCATGTATCAGCCATGGACTTTCGGTTACATCGGCCGCCCCTCCAATGGGCACGCCGGATTAGCTACCCTGTACGACGGAAGCGTCGATTACAACCTGGACACTCACGTTTCGATCGGTGTCTACTATGGCCATGCCGCGGGCAAGTCGGTGGTCGAATCCATTTATCCAAACGGCCAGAATGCCAATCTAGGTTACTTGGAATTGATGTTTCGCATGTGACACGCCGAGTATCATTCCAATTCCTGACTGCCCTGGAGCACCGCGACTTTAGTTCCCTCTGACCCCTTTGCGAAGACTTCGCAACATTCCCGCAAACGTGACAGCCCACGCAATCCATGCCAGACAGATGGTGATCTGGGGGATCAAGTGCAACATAGTAAGCCCTGTCGCCTTTTCAAACAGGATCGTCGCGACAGTGAACATCCCCAGAGGAAACACCAACGACCAAAATTGCGGGTCGTAACGAATCGGCACTCGTTGAACACCATGGCGCCATAAGCCGGCAATGATCAGGAGAGGAATCCACCACGCGGCCATTGCCCAACAACAGAATGTCACGCCCTTCACAAAGACGACGATCTCTCGCAGAAAAGGCCATTCATCTTTACTGAGAATTAGCCGCGAACCCGCCAGTGTCGTGATCGCCAAGGCGCCCATGTTGATCCAGTAGGACGGCGTGAGAGTGCCGGCATCCAGCGAAAAGAACATCCAGCGAAACAGGATCAGAGTAATGAATATGAGATAAAGGATCGCTCCTACTGCGTAAGCAGCCAAACAAACAAAAAGGATTCGTTCTTTAGAGTTCGCTGCCGCGGCGAGCAAAGTTCCGAGAACACAGATCCCTTCTGTGGCCACTACCAGAATCAGCGTGGCCCCAGTGATACCTTCAGCAACCGTTGGCTTATTCCCACGAGTGATTACTGTAGTGAAGAAAGCAGATACAAACGCAATCCATAAAACAATCCCGACGATCCACAACACAGTGCCGACACCGTTCCTCTGCAAGAGAATTACAAATTGACTGCCCAGTATGAAAGTGCCAGCCGAAGCGGTGAGGAAGGTAACGACTTTTGATTCGTTCACGAGGTCCGCTACAAACTCCGGCCGATAGCGAACAAATCGGAGGATGGTAAAGCCAATCAACGCCAGGTATTGCACGACGTTAAGCCACAAAAGCGTTAAACCCAATCCTCGAAGGCCCAAAAAAGACGACGCAATAGAGACGATGCCAGTCGCCATCACCAACGCGAAATAGCCAGGAGGCATGGTAGCCAGGCGTGACATGGCTTAACGGGCCCGTTTCCTGCGATAAAAGAAGAGCAGCCCAAAAATGAGCGCGAAGCAAGCGATGCTGGCGAGTGCGGCTGGAACGATGATGGCGCGATCACCCCCTAGATATCGTTCCATCGTTGCAGTGAACAACCATAGCTGCAATATGACGATGATGATTACGATGCTGAGAACGGCGTCGGCGATGACCATGCGCTGCTCGTGTCTCATACTTCCCCCTGCTCCACACCGGTAGCGTAGATCTGGCCAGTGCGTGCGGTCACAGTGATGCGTACCAAAGGACGGCGCGGCGGCCCCGAAATCGGCTCGCCTGTCGCGATGTCGAACACTCCTTCATGGCAGGGGCAGAAGAAGCGTCTCTGTTGCGGCTGCGGAATTACAGGGCAGGATAGATGCGTGCACTTCTGGTCGAAGGCGACCCAATTGTTTTGGGCCAGCCGTACCAGGACACATGGATCATTTTGACCGGGATAGTGAAACAATTTGAATCCACCCACTGGCACATCGTCTGTGGTCGTAATCGCCAGGACGGGAAATCTCTCATCCCTCTTGTGGATGAAGTTGCGTCCGATGATCCACATCTGTCCGACCACGAAAGCAAGACTGGTCAGCCCTAGCAGACGGGTGAAGTCGCGACGCGAACGGTATTCATCATCCGGCCAATTCACCGGAAACTGTTCGCGCCATTCCGCCTTTTCATTGGTTAAATTCAGTTTCATGACGATACCCAGAGGTTGCTAAAGATGTCGACACCGATTGTTCCTTCGTTAATGGCGGCGGCCACGTCGAGATGATTGATGGGTGAATCGTGCGGGACCAGCATATTCACCTTTGTAGTAATCAGCTGTTCGCCGAACTGAAAGGAACTAATGAACCGCGAATTGGGGCGCAACTTCTCGATCTCGTGTCGAGTACCAAAAAATAACGCCTGGCTAGGACAAACGGATGCGCACATGGGTTTCTTGTCCACGGATGTTCGGTCGTAACACATATCGCACTTCATCATCAGGTGCATCTCAGTATTCATTTTCGGAATCCCAAACGGACAAGCTAGCACGCAATTGTTGCAGGCAATGCAACGCGGTTTTTTCGCCGTCTGCACAGTACCGTCCTCACTACGTTTGATCGCGTCCGCCGGACAGACCTCGGCACATGTAGGCGAGTCGCAATGCATGCAAACCATCGGGGCAGTTTGCGGCGACACAGCATGATCGATGAAATCGAGTTGGATCATCGAGTACCCCTTGTGGGTATCGCACTCGGAACAGGCTTGTACACAGGCGTTGCAACCGATGCATCGGCTGGGATCGACGAAGAATTCCTGGTGCTCAACTATGGGCATGATCACTCTCGGCTTTGCGCAGGCGTGCTGCGCAAACTTTGTATTCGGGAATCTTTGAAATTGGGTCCTGGGCAGCAATAGTCAACTGATTGGCGCTCTTCCGGCCGCCCCAGTGATAAGGAATGAAGATCGTATCCGGGCGAATTGTGCGGACTACTTTGACGCGAAGTGTGGTCGCCCCCCGTCGCGATTCTGCGGTGGCCCAATCCCCATCAGCTAGTCCCAATCTGGAGGCAAGTTCGGGATGCAGTTCGATGTAGGGATCAGGACACTGATCGAGAAGTGGACCGATGCGACGCGTCTGTTCGCCCGACAGAAAATGGCTGATGACGCGACCGGTGGTAAGAATGAGTGGGTATTCGGCGTCGGTCACTTCCGTGGGAGGCGAATAAGGTGCCTCCACGAAGTGTGCGCGGCCATCGGGAAAATAGAACGGCCCGCTTCCCTTGGCAATCGGGTTCCAGGAGCCTTTCTCAAAGAGACGCGGCGTTCCGGGGTGGTCATCAGATGGACAAGGCCAGAACACCCCCATCTGTTTCTCGATCTTCTCGTATGTAATACCTGAGTAATCAGCTATGCCGCCCTTAGAAGCCGCGCGCAACTCATTTAGGATTTCCCGGGGCGATTCGAACGTGAATCCGTGGGGACGCTCGAGCGCATGGGCAATATCCTGAATAATGCGCCAATCCTGCTTCGCGTCACCCGGGGGCTTAACCGCGGGATTGATTTTGATCACGCGACCCTCCGTGGAGGTTACGATTCCCTCGTCTTCTTCCTGCAGAGAGCCGGGCAAAATTACGTCCGCATAACGTCCGGTTTCTGAGAGAAAGAAGTCGATAGCGACATAGAAATCGAGCTGCTCCAGCATGCGCCGGACAAAGTTGTTATCGGGAAGTGAGATTACCGGATTGAAGCAGATGGAGAGCAACCCTTTGATTTCACCTTTGTCGATCTTGCGGAAGATCTCGTAGGCGTCAACGCCTGGCGCGGGCAGCGACTCTGGCGTTACACCCCATACGGCGGCCACATGAGCCCGATGTTCGGGATTTGAAAGGTCTCGAGCACCAGGCAACTGATCGCACTTCTGGCCATGCTCTCGGCCGCCCTGGCCATTGGCCTGTCCGGTGATAGTGGCGTAGCCGCAGCCTTCGCGTCCGATACGCCCCGATGCCAAGACGATATTAATGGCGCCGAGGCAGTTCTGGACGCCGTGACTATGGTGCTCGATGCCACGCGCATGCATCAGGAAGCTGGTTTTTGCAGTACCCCACCATTCGGCGGCCTGTCGAATAGCCTTTTCAGTGATACCGGTCACTTCCGCAGTGCGCGCCGGATTCCATTCCTGTACGCTCGCGGCGAGTTGTTCGAAACCGGAGGTGTGATCGCGAATGAACTCATGATCAAGCCAGTCGTTCTCAATCATCAAATGCAGAATGCCATTGAAAAGAGCAGCGTCGCGCCCCGGTTTCACGGGAAGAAAGAGGTCGCAGGTGCGAGCGATGGGGGTAATACGTGGGTCCACGACGATCACGCGAGCACCACGTTCCCGCGCCTGCCAGACGTAGTCGGTGGTGATGGGGGCGCACTCGGCAATATTCGCTCCGCTGATCCAGACCACCTCAGCGGACAAGATGTCACTCATAGGATTGGCTGCGCGATCGATGCCGAAAGCTTTCTTATTCGCCGCGGCCGCGCTCACCATGCACAGGCGACCGTTGTAATCGATGTAGGGAGTCTTCAGGCATACTCGGGCGAACTTGCCCATAAGATAGGCCTTTTCTATGGTGAGGCTGGCGCCGGTGAGAACAGCGAAAGCCTCCGGGCCGTGTTCGGTTTGAATCCGCTTGATTGCTCCCGCTACACGTTGAATGGATGCATCATAAGATGCGACGCGAAACCCATCGGGTGACTCTAAATCCCGCTCGTAGGCGTGGAGCAAACGGTCGGGGTGCGCGCCTTGCAGATAGCGCTTTACCCCCTTGGGACACAATTTGCCCTGGTTGAACGGGAAATCGTAACGCGGCTCAAATCCGATCACCGTTTCATCTTTTACCAGTAGCGTGATGCCGCACTGCTGACCGCAAAAACAACAGTGAGTGTCGACCACCCTATCCGGAACACAACCGGGGTCGAGGCGAGCCCCGGTTGCCTTCGATGCATGCGGTCCGAAGGTCTCGAAGAAGCGTTCTGAAGTACTTTCCAGTGACCGCATGCAGACATCCCCTCCCTAGGGATGAAAATTGTTAGCATCCTCCGAACCTAGAGGTCCTTCGAACAAGCCAGAATTCACGTAAAGCGGCATCGCCACTGGAGGGTTCGGAGTATGAAGGTTGGCACCTGCTCGCAATTTCCCTTGGGCCAGCACGAACATCGCGCGGCGGCAGCACGGGCAAACGTCCTGATAGTGGGTGAAACCATCGATTCCCTCCACGTTGTAGCGAAACCCCAGCTGATGTTCCACACCCTTCAAATCGTCGATATGCATGCGCGAAGCGAAGCCATGTCCGCAACGGGCACAATGCGCAAGCTCACTTCCTGCTGCCACATCTTTATAGAATTCGACGCCTAATTGAGCAGGCCTTTGAAAGATATGAAAAAACTTCCCGAAGGGTAGCCAAAGGAGAGTAAAGATCACTGTTACTGCGTGCAAGATGCTCAAGAATTCGTAGCCTGAACCGTTGAGCCAAGTGTAACTAACGGTCAGCAGGAGGCCTGTAAGACTCACCGAGAAGAGCAGAATGAGCGGGAGAAAGTCTTCCGAAAAAATCTCCGCGGCAGCGGCGCCCTTATCACGCATGCGACGACGCATGGCCAGGACCACACCTCCAATAGTGAGAAAAGCTGCCCACACCAGTCCATGAAACATCATGAACGCAGGGAAAGAGTCGTACGGCATGGTCACAGTGGGAAATCCGAAAAGCATCACCCGATAGATGCCAACGCTACCTTGAACGGATTCGAATGACATCCAGCCGAATACAAGCGGAAATGTAATGGCACCCGCAATCACACAACCCCACATAATCCCCATGTGAGCCAGCCATCGCAGCTTCCCGCGCTTGAAAATGAACCTATTCGCCGCGAACTCCGAAGTGAGACGACGCGCCCACAGACTTAGGTTTCGTCGGCGATGTCCGCGGCGCAGAAAGACTTGCCAGCCGCGCCTCCAATAGAGTGCGGTTGGTGGGCGCTGGAGCCACATCGCGTAGCGATAAGTCAGGCCGAAGACGGCAAAGAGGCAAGCGAATGTATAGGCAACAAGAGCAGCGTCGAAATGCGAGAGTTTGCGAGAACCGATGACAATCAAAGCAGCCAAAACTGCCGTGAACAGAAACGCGTAGCTGAATGCTTTGTTATTCTCCGACTTCAACATCTGAATCCTTTAATGCCTTTGCATTGAAGAGCCCCTTAATGTTGAAGGGAAATCCGCTTGAGTCTTTCGACCGGTGAATTCTACACCCCCAATTGCGAGATGTAATTCCGACGTAATTAGCCTTCCGGACTCTTTAAAATGTCGGGTCTTCGGAAATTCAGTTAGCGCTGGTAGGGCCTATCACTCATCGAGCTGTCGGAACAGATCTGCACTGTCTGTCAACCGGTCGTCTGGCCGCCAATCCGTGAACCAACTCCCACTCAATCCTCCCCAAGGGCGCGTAATTCCCTTCCCGTCCCAAATCGACTGGTGCGGTTCAATCCCTGCATTTTGGGAAGGAGCTCTCCGGCGGACCGATTATCCGCCACGCACCCCGTAATCGAGCGTAAGCGAATCTCAACTTGATGTAGGCTAGCGGATGGGCGCAAACGCATCAGACTATGCAAGTTGTTCAAAATAAATAGGATGCACACTGTACCGTATTTGTACCGCACGAAGGCCAAGGCGCTTCCCTGCTCGCAAATCATTGCAAATAAACGGGATATTTGGTGCCGGGAGGGGAAATCGAACCCCCATGAAATTGCTTCCGACGGATTTTGAGTTCCGGATATCCCTGTAAGTCTATGATAATCAATGAATTGATAGCGTAGTTGAGCGTAACCCTAAATAGCTGAGTGACCGTAGTTTAGAGCAGTCTACGGCAATTAACAAAAGCTGATGAGTGTACCGCTATTGCACCGAAAATGTAACCGTTTATATTACATATTTAGATCATCCTACAAGCCCATCGCTACGAAGCGTTCCACTTTACCTTTGCTGTGACAGCTAACCGCAAACGCGAAACTAACTGAATCGGGCATCACGGATGGCTCCTATCGCGCCCTCACGAACACCTATAGTCGTAAGCCGGTTCAAGAAACCAACCGAAGCGGTGTTTAGGGCGGGCCAGAACAAGCCATCTCGTACACTTGGCAGCTAGCCAGCAACGTCGCAATCAACTATCCGGATAGACGGTT
>Ga0163162_10002845_pt1 | contig 16475 bp, 13 predicted proteins | sample S55metaG_FD_115310 | JGI IMG/M metagenome (GOLD analysis project Ga0163162, IMG submission 115310) | Switchgrass rhizosphere microbial communities from Kellogg Biological Station, Michigan, USA - S5-5 metaG | ecosystem: Host-associated > Plants > Roots > Rhizosphere > Soil | place: USA...
CCTTTTTCGTCTTCGATAACTGTACTCATGATCTTCTAGTGGTCAGTACCACCCGCGGTAACGGGTGGGTCACCAATCCCTGTCACTCATTCAACGCAGACTGAAGCAACCCACCCGCTAAAGTCGACATGGCTCCAAAAACATTTCCCACTCTAACCTTGCGTTGGAGATGTGACGCAGAGAAAGATCACCATCTAAAATTCTCCGCTCTGCCCAACGACGCCGCGAGATTCAGTCGCGCAGCGTTGTAAATCGCTAGTGCCTCAACTTGGGCTGCTCTCGAATTAGCCAACGACGTTTGCGCATTGACCACCTCGAGATTGTCGCCGACTCCCGCGCGAAACCTGTCACGCGACATTTCCAGCTCACGCTGAGCCAGCTGAAACGCCTGGTCTGCTGCTCGCACACGTTCAACGCTCGTGCGAAGAGTTGAGAGAGCCAGGCGTACATCTTGTTCAACCTGACCACGAACACTACCTAACTGGAGCTGGGCCTCACGCTCCCGGCTCGTTGCAACGGTCAAACGCCCAAGTGTCAACCCCCCGTTGAAAACCGGGACGTTTAATTGAAGAGCAACACGTCTAGTCGGCAATGCTGTGTCAGTCGGCGTGATTCCACTCACACCGTAGTCACCAACAAACTGCAACGACGGCAGAAGCTCACCCTTAACGGCCTTTCGTTCAAGACTCAGCATGCTTACTTGCGTCTCTGAGATCAGTACCTCAGCGCGGTGAGATAACGCGTCGGAGACTGCTGTGTCGGGTTGCGGCAACTGCTCTGGTGTAAACGCGAGGGCATCAGTAAGTAGCAGCGGTGATCCGAGCGGCACGCCGATAACACGTTGCAAATCGAGATGCGCTTGTTCGGAGACGGTCTGCGCCTGGGCCAAACCTACACGTTCCTGGGCCAGCCGTGTTTCGGCCCTGGTTACGTCAACACCAGTTGCAACTCCTGCGGTATGTTGGTCCTGAGCAAGTTGAAAAAGGACTGTGGCTAAGTCGACATTTGCCTGTGCGGCAGCAACATTTCGATCGCTTCGAAGTGCTTCAAGATACGTAATGGCCGTCGCTTCTGATACCTGCTCGCGTGCTAGCTGTTGCTGAAACTCTGCGATGCGTTCACCTTTGAGACTAGACTGATAGTTCCTGATAGCGCTGAGGTCCAGGATGTTTTGTACGAGGCGAGCCCTCGCGTCGAAATTGTTGAACGGACCAATGAAGGCGCGCGTGATTCCAGGGAACGTTCCCGGTTGGAAGCCAAGCGCCGCGAGATTCTCAGTGAGGCTTGCCTGGTAAGCACTGGCTGAGATGTTTGGTAAAAGTGCGGACCTCGCCTCTTGTGTTACACCTTTTGCCGTTCGTCTCTGTTCCTGAGCGAGCAACGTGGCAAGGTTGTTTGAGATTGCAAGACGAATAGCGTCAGTCAGTGATAGCTGTGCCGGCGCTGGCGACACCTTTGCAGCCCCAGGGAGATTTTGTTGTCTAACTAGTGATGAGGAAGAGCGAAGGCTATCCGCGCCCGGCGGTGGAGGTAAGGCGGTCGTTTGGCTTGAGCGCTCAATATTCCGAGGCTGACCTTCTTGCTGATCCTGGGCATGCAATACACAGACACATGCAACCATTACGGATAAAGTCTTAAAAATCAAAAAGAGCAACCTAATCTGGTTGCACTTGCGTCGCCCGGCAAGGCCCATTCTGGTTCTTCCTTTACCCACACAAACTAGACCGGTTTCTTGTCAAAAATGTTGCTTAAAGGGGACATCGTTTGTGGGGTCGCTATTAGGAGGCGCGGTGAAGAATATGCGTTGCCAGCAAACCCTAAGGCAACACCAGCAAAGTCAGTATTGCTTCGCGGTACGGAGTGGTTGTGAAACCAATTCGGCCGCTAGTACGAGTGTCGCTGATAGACGCGCCGCGATATCGCCAGGCACATCACAAACTGGCAATGAGAAACCAGACATGCTATAAAACACCCACACGTTACAAGCCCACATCGTGTTTTGCCTGCGCGGTTTTTGTCCCGCGTCTCCCCCGATAATATTCGAACTGGCCAGTCGAAATGTGCACCGGCTTCTCCATCCTCAGGGCGCTGCTTCTAGGCTCGGCAGTAACTCTTCTCGCCGTTACTCCTATCTCTGCGAAGTTGACGAGCCAGCAAACCAGGCCGCGCACGCTCACCGATCCCGCTGAACAATTAGCGGATGAAACCGATCTTCCCGTCGGTTCTTCGGAAGCCAAAGCTGAAGCAAAGAAGGTATACAAAGCGGGCGTCGAGTATGGCAACGCAGGTCTCTATTCCCAGGCTGCTGAACTGTTCCAACGTGCGATCAAGTTGAGACCTGACTATGCAGATGCCTATCGAAGTCTCGGGCATGCCTACTTCGATCTCAAGGAATGGGACAAATCTGTCCAATCACTCGAACGGGCCCTCGAACTGAATCCCAAGGATAAAGATGCGCGCAAGCAACTCGACCTATCGAGGTCGATGGTCGAGCAGGATCGTAAGGAACCAACGAAGGTTACCGACTCGAGTAACGCGAGCCATGTCTATTCAACACCAGCAACAACAACCGAAATCCCGAATGAGTCGTCACTAACCAAACTTTACCGTGTTGGCCCTGGCGATGTACTCAATGTTCATTTGGGTGATGGCGCGACAGAGTCGACGGCTTTTGCGGTGACGTCAGGCGGATTGCTCGAGCATCCAAAACTTTCAGAGCCTCTGAAAGTCGTTGGTCTAACGGTGGACGACATCGCTGCAAGTTTCGAGAGTGCTTTGAAGCTCCGAGCGCCCACGAACAACGCAAAGGTGTCGATTGAAGTTCAGGATTACGTAAGTCACGTCATCATGGTTAGTGGTCTGGTAAAAGAACCAGGACCAAAAATTCTACAACGAGAAGCAATTCCTCTCTCCGTCGTTGTCGCTGACGCCCAACCTTTGCCTGAGGCAGAGCGAGCGATCGTAGTACGAAATGAAACAGGTCAGACGTTCACGGTTGATCTCGCGTCTGCCGACATGAATCTGTTTGTACACCCAGCCGACGTAATAACTCTCCAACCGCACGCAACGCAATTCTTTTATGTGAGCGGTGAAGTGAAAGCGCCCGGCGAGAAAGTATTTCGACGTGGGTTAACACTTACGCAAGCGATTATCACGGCAGGTGGTGCGATAGGCGTACCCAGAGAAGTGCGTGTTGGACGAGACGATGGGAAGGGATTTCTCGCCGTTACGCGTTATCAGCTTAAAGATATCGAAATGGGAAAAGTGCAGGACCCCTTAATTCAGCCCGGCGACAGAATCACAGTAATCAATTGAAAGTGTAGGTGGTAAAAATGTCCGCTCCTATCAGAAGACCGATTGCAAGCGACAAATCATCATACCTGGATGCGTTCGATGAGTTCCAACACGAACATGCTGCGGGCCATTCGTCTGCAAGAACTCTAAAACCACCGCCGGAGATTTGGGAACTGGTTCATCCAGTTTCTGAAGAGCATTTCAAACCCGCAGAAGCGCTTGTAGGTAGATTGGCAAACAAGAATTTGTTCATGGTCGTTGTAGCCATTCTGCTAACCTCGGGTGTTTCCCTGGCAGCGTGGAGATTCCATCTCCCTCAAAAAGTAGCGGCAGTATTTGCGGAGCCCGATGTGCCTGCAAAGAAGTCTGTGCCGGTGACAGCCAGGCGCACGACGGTTGACACCACTAAGGCAATTCCGAGCGCTGCGGCAACTATGACAAATGCAGCGGTCATTCAACCGACTTCGCAGGGAGTAGACAACAACGTAGCTCAGCCAACTACGACAGTAAGGAAGAGCATCGTCAGAAAACCCACTCGCGTTGCCAGTGTGACGGCAGCGGCTACGACATCGCTAACGACAACGTCGGTGCCGCCGGGCTCGGCCACAAAACCAAAAGCACTACTGGGAACGGGCGAATCGAATGCCATCAGTAGCGAGACCAAGAACGCAGTTAATGCAACCGATGCCGCGGTCAAATCAAAACCGAATCCTGCTGCGAGTCCCCAATTAGTCGCGCCCGTGAAACCCACGCCGGCGCCCAAGCCAAAAGTGATTCAGTGGCCGTGAGATCGAAAAACGTTATCCGCAGATTACGCCGATGGCTTAGGTCGCAACCAAATAATAATCTTGAGGACGCGCCTCAGATACACAGAAACAGCAGCGAAGCGACTGCACGCAAGAGGTAGTCACTTGATTCCCATAGGTGTTCTTCTCTCTGGCGTCCAGTCGCTTCGCTGCTCCTGGCTCTGTAATTCTTGCTACGAAAACAAGAAGTTGTTGGTTTGCTACGCAGATTCACTTGTAGACGGTTGGATACTTCTTTTCTTTAACGGAAATCTGCGTAATCTTCGTAATCTGTGGATGTTCAGGCGGTTTAACTAGTCTTATCTAGTCATCACGATTCCAAACTGATCCTTCAGCACACTCTCAAACTCATCTTCGCTTGTTAGATCCCGTTCATCGCGTTCGTGCTTAGAAGTAGTAATCAATCGCATCCCGCTCAGAGTAATCCTGCCGTCTGCCGTTGCAAGCGAACAAATAGGTGACCTGGTAAAGTGCGACTCCGATGACGTCTGATGAAAACGGCACATCTCTTCGTAGTCAGCATAGTTGTAGGTCTGCAGTGTGAAACGATACTGGGGTTTCCACTCTTGATCGGTATCGCGACGCATCACAATCAAATGAGAGTCGTCGCTAATGATTCGAAAGGCTTGTGTTCCCTGCTGCTGAATACCGTCCTCATCAAGCAGGAGAGGTTCGACAAACGAATCGCCGAAACCCACATCTGCTAACCAGCGCTCGTCAAGGTTGACCATGAGTGCCATATGATCAAACTCGGGACCATAGCCGCCTTCACGATTCGCAACTTCTGCGGCCAGCATGCACACGTCGAAACCAATAGTTCGCAGCAACCAGGAGAACAAGCCGTTGAGTTCGTAACAAAACCCACCACGCCGTTTGCTGACGATTTTAGCGAACAACGCCTCGTCGTTTAGAACGATAGGCTCGCCCGCATGGATAGAGAGATTCTCGAAAGGTACATTCCGGAGATGAGCTAGCTGGAGATTGCGCAAAGTCTCTGCGTTGATTCCCGAGCTTCCGGTGTAATGAATTCGCTTTAGATACTCGTCGACGTTCATCACTATTGCTGAGTTGGTTTCGGGATTGTATGTCGACCTAGTTGGTTTTTCTCTTTGCGTCTCTGTGTCTCCGTGACTCTGTGGTAGGTCAAGAGTCGTTCTTCAACACAGAGTCACGGAGACACGGAGACGCAAAGAGAAAACCCACTGAAACTGCATTACTGTGCGGGGGTTAGTGTCTGTTTGAGTTCGGATCGATCACGATATCGTCATCGAGATCGGAGTCGTAGTCGACGTGTTCAAGGGGTTCTTCGTGGTCCAAATCAAGAACGAGACTATGGAATTCGACTTCGAACCACGAACTAAACGTTTCAGAGTCCCTTGTCTTGGGCCAAAGGGTCTCATCCGTGTACCAACTCCATAGCTCTATCTCGAAGACGTACTCAGAGCACCAGCTTACAATTTGTGGACGATCATCAAAATCTAACCATTCAGGGATTAAATAAGCACTAGCGTCATCATGTAAGGAATCGAGCGTAATGTCATCCTGGGGTTCGACAGATTTGATCCAGTCGAGAAAGAGCTGTTTTGGCTTCACCACGATTAAGCTTCGATTGACTTCACGCATGAAGCAGAGAGTACACGCAGATTGGTGTAGAAGAAAGAATCAAATGTCAGTGCTAAAAAGGCGGGTGAGGACTACTGCGTTCTCAAGCATCCAACCTCCTCAGAAATCGAGTTGCCATGCTAGCCTTTAGCCGTGAAAAACAACGACGCAGCTGAAGTTCTTTCGATTGATGGCCACGATGTCCGGGTGAGCAATCCTGACAAGCTTTACTTCTCTGCCGGAACAAAACTGACAAAACTGGAACTGGTTCGATACTACCTATCAGTCGCGCCTGGAGCGATTAACGGAATTCGAGATCGTCCGATCGTGCTCAAGCGCTTTGTTGACGGCGCCGAATCCCCGGCCTTCTATCAGAAACGGGCCCCCACTAACACACCTGATTGGTTACGTACTGCGACTCTATCATTCCCATCGGGACGCACGGCCGAGGAAGTCGTTGTCGACGACGCTGCGGGTCTGGCGTGGATTGTGAACCTGGGCTGTATCGAGCTTCATCCACACCCAGTGCGGGCCGGCGCTCTCGATCACCCCGATGAATTGCGCGTCGATCTTGATCCGGGTCCGGGTGTGGACTGGGATGATGTCCGACGCGTTGCACTCGAGGTTGAAGCGTTACTCGAAGAACTTGGATTGCGTGGATGGCCAAAGACCAGTGGTTCGCGTGGCATTCACGTAAACGTCAGAATTGAACCACGCTGGTCGTTTGTTGAAGTCCGTCGTGCGGCACTCGCTTTATCGCGAGCCGTCGAGAGACGCCTGCCAACACTAGCGACATCGAAGTGGTGGAAGGAAGAGCGTCATGGAGTCTTCCTCGACTACAACCAGAACGCGAAGGATCGCACTACCTGTTCGGCTTACTCCGTACGACCGCTTCCGGACGCGCGTGTGTCCACACCGTTGCGATGGGATGAAGTAGCTCAGTGTGATCCAGCCGACTTCACTGTGCTCACCGTACCGAAACGCTTTGCAGAGATCGGTGATCCTCATGAGGAAATGGATAACAACGCCGGGTCACTCCAGAAATTGTTGGACTTAGCTCAGAGAGATGAGGCGGAAGGACTCGGCGATGCACCATGGCCACCGCATTTTCGCAAGATGGAAGGCGAAGGCACGCGCGTCGCACCATCACGAGCGAAGGCAACAGCAAAGACTCCCCGTGTGAAAATGCCGCTCCTCGTCATCGCAAATTCACCGGACAAAAAAGCGGCTCTCAAAGGCCTGGACCGCTGGAAACGAAAGCATCGCAAGGTTGCCAAACTACTCGCAATTGACGATGTGCTGATCGACACGATGCGCGGGCGCTCTTCGACATGGACTCGCATCAGGGTAAATCTGCGAAACGTTCCGGAAGAGTTGCGGCCAAAACAAGAGACGCCAGATCCTGATGATGACCCCACGCGCGAGTGGAGAGAATGGAGAGCAAAGGAGCGAGGGAAGAAATAGGCGGCTGGTCTTGGGACTTTGGTCTTTTAATTTTGAGCTTTGTGCTTAGGACTTTGAACCCGGCGCTTTGGCTTCACTCAGTTAGGAGTGAAATGTTTATAGCACCGACACAGAAAAAATCGTTTCGCCGCGGCGCCGGAGGGAGGTCGAACAGTGGCTGTAAACATGTCACTCCTCGTGGAGTAAAAACAAACCTCAAAGTCCCAACTCCTACCTGCCAAAAATCTCTGACAGCTCCTGTGGTGGCACTACCTCAAGTTGCTCATACGTGCAGTCGCCAGGCTTCTTGTCTGTGCGCCAACGTCGAAATTGCGCAGTGTGCCTGAACCGACTTCCCTGCATGTGATCATAAGCAACCTCAACGACCAGTTCAGGTCGTAGAGGTTCCCACGATAAATCTTTGCCCTGGCTCCAACGACTTTGCGCACCGGGAATTCGTCGAGCGCTTTCAAACTCTGCCGTGGCCCAACTCTTCCAGGGATGTTTGTCGAGCGCGTTCTTGCGATACGGCTTAAGGAAGTCAACGAGTTCCTCGCGCTTCTTATCTGTGAAACTCGCGCAAACTCCAACGTGGTGTAAGTCTCCTGAGTCGTCAAACAATCCCAACAACAGCGAACCTACAGAAGTTCCCGCCCCTTTCTTGTGCCAGCGGAAGCCAGCAACAACGCAATCGCAATCGCGTTCGTGTTTGACCTTGAGCATGACGCGCTTGTTTGACTCGTAAGTTCCAATTGTTGGTTTAGCAACAACGCCATCGAGACCTGCGCCTTCGAAACGACGAAACCAGTCAGACGCAATATCCAGTTCACTAGTCGCCGGCGTTAAGTGAATCGGTGGGGATGCTAACTTGAATATCTTTTCCATTTTCTTGCGTCGCTTTTCAAATGGGACGCTTCTTAAGTCCGACTCACCTTCTGCCAACAGATCGAAGAAAACAATAGACGCCGGCATTTGTTCAGAAAGCATTCTCACGCGCGAGGCCGCCGGATGAATACGTAGCTGCAAAGCGTCAAAATCAAGCGATCCATCGCGTGCGAGAACCACTTCTCCATCCAGCACGCAACGTCCCGGGAGCTGAGAAATTAGCGGCTCGACCAGTTCAGGGAAGTACCGGTTCAGAGGCTTTTCGTCACGACTCTGAATAAGAATGTCATCACCGTCTCGAAACACGAGCGCACGGAACCCATCCCACTTTGGTTCAAAAATCCATGAACCAGCGGTAGGTAATTCGCTAACTCGTTTGGCGAGCATCGGGAGAAGTGGAGGATTGACAGGCAAGTTCATGAGTGGATGATAGCAGTCGAAGGAACTTAGACGACATTCCATGCCGACAAACTTTCTACAAACAGAACTGTCAACATGTCTCTATCGGTCCCCTGCTTGGGCTGGTTGAGTTGGAGGCACCTCTCCCCAACAGCTCGCCAACAAACAATCAATCAGAATGCAATCTTTAAGAAGGAGAAATGAAGACATGTCCTCGAACACGCCGAAGACTGGAGCTGTCGCCACGCCTGCGCGAGATCAACGTTACCAACCACATACGCAAAAGATCACAACGTTTCTATGGTTCGATAACAACGCCGAAGAAGCAGCAAACTTCTATGTTTCCGTATTCAAGAATTCGAGAATTCTAAACGCTGCTCGCTACGGAGATCTTGGGCCAGGCCCCAAAGGAACGATCATGATTGTCGACTTTGAACTCGATGGTGAAAGATTCACCGCGCTCAACGGTGGTCCAAACTTCAAGTTCACCGAAGCAGTTTCTTTAGTGGTGCACTGCAAAACCCAGGAGGAAGTCGACTACTTCTGGGAAAAACTTTCTGACGGCGGAGAAAAGGTTGAATGTGGATGGCTCAAAGACAAGTTCGGCCTGTCGTGGCAAATTACGCCTGAGATTTTGTTAGAACTAATCCAGGACCCTGACGAACAAAAATCTCAGCGAGTCATGAAGGCGATGATGCAGATGAAGAAGATTGATATTGAAGAGTTGAAGAAAGCGGCGGAGGCGAAGTAAGGATTCAGTGGAAGGATGAAGAACTTACTCTCAAATAGGTAAGTCGCCTTGGTCGTTTTCATTGGTCATTGAGTACCTAATGTCTTTAAGTTCTTCCTTCTTCATCTTTCCGCCTTACTTTATCGTAATCAACAAATCGCGATTCTCCTGTGCTTCGTTTCCAGAATAGTCCGCCGCAATAATCCTTAAGATGTAATCACCTTTGGTCAACGACGACGTATCCCACAAACCTGTGGTCGCATGTCCATCGCGAACCGTATTTGTAATCTGATAGAGAAAACGTGTCTCCTTACTTCCATAGACAGTGATCCCGCTGTCGCCCGCGTACGCCACCTTCGTTGCGTTATCTTCCGGCGGAAGCCGGTTGAAGAGAATATTCATTTGCGGCGAAGGGAAAACAGGAGCTGCGTTCGATTGCTGGAGTAGTTGATATCCCACTGAGTAGAGACCGAGACGTCGGCGATCGCTATTCATATCGGTGCGATCAAAAGCATCCACCACAACACTGACTCGGCCACGAACGATAAGTCGGCCGTGATCCTGCGCGATCAATCGAGTACCTCGCTCGTCGAAGATTTGAATTCCGTCCTTCTCAATTGTCGGCGCGATGGTGTCCTTAAAACCAATGGGCGATAGCAAAAGTGGATTAACCTCTCCTCCTGACGGTCCAACAATCAAGTGCACGTGATACATTCGATTCACTGTGCCGAGCGCATCTCCTGTTTGAAAACGGGCGCCACGCTTGATCCGAATTTTTGTGAGTTTACCGTCGTCACTCTTCATCGCGCTAAAGCGTGCATCATTAAATAGGTTCCCGTCTTTATCGCGGCCGACCTGCATATGGATGTAGGAGATCACATTGACACGCAGTCCTTCTGACAACTCATTCAAGCCCCAATTCGGTAGCGGACTTGCCACCTTCTCTGGCCGGATGGCTCGCACCACATCTCCATAAGCACCCGACACATCAAGACCACTGTGCAAATGATCGCGACTATCTGTTGAATCAAAGCTCCCGCGCACTTCACCCATAGTCGCCACCACTTCATGTGGACGATCCTGCGGATCGAGCGGCCAGAGAAGGTTGTTTAGACCCAGCGTCTCACGAGTCAGACGTGGCAGTGATTCAGTTGTTTGCGCCTGGGGAACATCGATAGAAGGCGATATCTTTCGCACAAGGTAGTTCGCAGAATCAGCAACTACAACACTACCTTTGGGATCAACCGCGATACCAGCCGGGTGGTTAAAACGTGCTTCGTGCGCGGGTCCCTCAGCGTAACCTGAGTTTCTGCCGGCAAGCACACACGCCTTACGATCGGGTGAGATTTGTACCACTGTTCCATGATCAAATTCTGTTACGTAGATAAAGCCATCGTGAGTTACGGCCAGTCCGACAGGGGAACGCAACCAGGTTCTATTTGGATCGTTCTCAAATACCGGCACCAGAGTCGTAACCCGGCCTGGTATTGTGATGCGCCGGAGCTTGTTGTTACCAGTATCTGCGACTAACAACGAACCATCGGGAAGTGGAACTACAGCACAAGGCGTATCGAAGCGTGCGGCAGAAGCCTCTCCATCAAGGTCACCCTGGACTCCCCCGGCGACAGTGATGACTTGGCCGTCAACGCTGATCCTGCGGATGCGATCGTTATAAGTGTCCGCGACATAAACGTTTCCTTTGTTGTCAACGCTCACACCAACTGGCCCATTGAACTGTGCGGTCGCAGCGTCGCCATCAGCAAATCCAGCCAATCCGTTTCCGGCTACAGTTGTTACAAGACCCTGGGCAGTTACTTTGCGAATACGATTGTTTCCAGTGTCGGCCACGAGAAGATTCCCATCGGCATCTATAGCGAGCCCCGAAGGCGTATTGAATGATGCTTGCGATCCGTCGGCAAAGCCTTCAGTGCCACCAGCCAGGTTGGTCAGCTTCCCGTCGACGGTGAGTTTGCGAATGCGGTTGCCCTCGCCACCATCTGAAAAATAGACGACACCGTCTTTTGAGACCGCAATACCGAATGGATCAGACAGACCTGCTTCCCTTGCGGTGGTAACGTCGCGGAAAGCAGGAGAGCCGTCTCCTGCAATGGTGGACACAGAAGCCTGCCAGTTGAAGGGTGTTGGTCGAGCGCGTTTTAATTTGAAATAAAGAGCGGTTCCAGTTGCTGCGACTATGAGAACGGCGAATAGGGGGAGGAGAAACCTGCGCATTGAGAAGAGTATATCTATGAACCGGAAGCGGCCTGTAAATAAAATTGAATTCCCAACAAATCCTAGCTGACTTGAATCCCAGGGTTATGCCAACCCTGGTCTGAAATATCCAACGCCTTCGGCGTAACCGAAGAGTCTTGAACGGGACATATCCTAAAGAGGCTCGCCATAAGAACATCTCGCAATCACGGTTAGCACTGTGGTAATCTACCGATATCGCCCAGTCTTGCCCGTTAAGGTTTCTCAGCTAAAGCCCAACCCGACAATTGAAGTGACGGTAGACCTCGTTTTGGTCAAACAGGAGTTCACTATGACCTCTGCGGCGCCAACTCTAGACCTCGGAAAACAAGATTCCGAGAACCCAACCATACTGATTATCGAGGACTATCCCGATACCCGACAGATGATTGCGATGCTTCTTAAGCGAAGAGGTTATAACGTTATTGAGGCTGCGGACGGTGTCGAAGGATTAGTCCAGGCGACTTGGAAACACCCGGACCTGATACTAATGGACCTCGCCTTACCGGAAATGGATGGGGTCGAAGCTACTCGAAGAATTCACTCAACGCCGAGAATGGCGAACATACCGATCATCGTTCTAAGTGCGTATCTGAATGACGCGGTCGAGCGAGACGTGTTAGCGGCGGGATGTGTGGAAATGTTTCCGAAGCCATTTGATGCGGAAAGTTTCCTGGAATGCATTGAATTCACGCTATCGAAGCGACGAGTCGTCGGTTAACATGCTGGGGATTTCCTTGATCTTTGGTAGGGCTAGTCTTCGATAAGGACATGAGACTGGCTCGGCTCTTCAAAAAATGGGAAATTCCTCCCACCTACAAATTCTTGACCGCCATCCACCTCTCGCATATTCTGCTGCAACGCGAACTGAAATTCACAAACAAGTAAGAGCGGTTACTTGTGGCGCTAATCCAAAGGTAGCGCTACTTGAATGTCGGTAAGTAATCAAGTCTCCCCGAAGTCCAAGACGACGATAACTGGCTAGTGAGAACCGATCGCCACCAGTGTGTGCGGATCGAGCGATGTCGTCTCACTAACTTCGTTCACTCAAGAAGGAGTATTCAGCATGCGACTTAACCGCTCACTCATTCTGTCCCTAACGATTGTTTCGCTCTTGACCGCCTGCCAGATGGAACCAGCCGGCAATACCGGCGCATCAAGCGCTTCCGCTAATTCCAATGCTGGAAAAATTGCCGTAACTACTTCCTCAGAAGAGGCCCGCAAGGAGTATCTCGCTGGTCGCGACCTACAAGAGAAGTTGCGAATCACCGATTCTATCCAGCACTTCGACAAAGCGATTTCGCTCGACCCCAACTTTGCTCTCGCCGAACTGAATCGCGCAAACGTTTCACCAACTGCAAAAGAATTTTTCGATCATCTGAAGAAATCTGTTGCGTTGGCAGACAAGGCATCTGACGGCGAACGGATGCTGATTCAAGCGAATGAAGCAGGTGCTAACGGCAACCCGACTAAGCAAAAAGAGATTCTTGAAAAACTGGTCGCGGCTTATCCAAATGATGAGCGCGCGCATTTCGCCCTGGGTGGCTACTACTTCGGCCAACAGGATTACAAACAGGCGATCTCGCACTACAAGCGCTCAACGGACCTCGACTCAAATTACTCGACTGCTTTCAACATTCTGGGCTACGCCTACCGCCAGGATGGAAACTACAACGACGCAGAGGCGGCGTTCAAGAAATACATCGAGCTGATTCCCAACGATCCGAATCCATATGATTCGTACGCCGAACTTCTTCTGAAGATGGGGCGATTCGACGAAGCAATAACGCAATACAAGAAAGCGCTCGCTATCGACCCCAACTTTCTGAACTCCCACTTTGGAATCGCGGCAGCGTTGACCTATCAAGGTAAGTCGTCTGACGCACTGGCCGAACTTCAGAAGATGACTGAGAAGGCGCGGAGCGACGGTGAGCGTCGCACGGCGTTATTTGGTCAGATGGTTGTGGCGGCAGATGGTGGAAAACTCGATCAGGCATTAACGGAACTTCAGAAGCAGTATGCTTTGGGAGAAAAATCCAATGACATTCCCGCCATGGCGGCTGACCTGCAGTTGAAAGGCAACATTCTGTTGGAAATGGGCAAGTACCCCGACGCGAAACAAGCTTACGAGCAAGCGCTCAAAATGACGAACGACTCAAGTCTTTCTCAGGAGATAAAGGACAACACTTCGCTGTTTCATCATTTTAATCTAGCTCGAGTTGCGATTGGGCAGGGTGATCTTGCCACTGCTAAAAAAGAGACAGACGAATTTCGCAAAGGCGCTGAAGCAGCAAAAAACCCGGGCTTGATAAAACAAGCTCACGAGTTGGCCGGCAGGATTGCGCTTCAGGAAAAGAACTACGATCAAGCCATTGCGGAGTTGGATCAAAGCAATCAACAGAACCCGAGTGACCTCTACTTACTTGGTGAGGCCTACCAGGGGAAAGGTGATGCTGCAAAAGCGAAAGAGTCGTTTACAAAAGCAGCAAAGTTCAACTCACTTCCGCTTTTGAACTACGCTTTCGTGCGCACCAAAGCCGAAAAAGCGATTGCCTCCTGACACATCCACAACCGCGTCAAAACAAAAGCCAAGGCGGCCAGAGTGGCCGCCTTGGACTTTTGAAACCTGAACAAGCGGCGCTGGCGAGCGCCGCACTCCAAAGTTAGTTAATCGACTGCAAGTTCAGTATCCCTTCAAGAATTGATCCGAGGATGCTGTAACCGCCATTTGAGTAACTGCCGTAACTAGAACGGCTATAGAAACCATCTTCGTAACCACGTCGGAATCCTTCGCGGAAGTAATACTGATACTCACTCAGGTCCACGTAGTAGGAGTCGTAGCCGTAGCTTGCATCTTGATAGGCATACGCTTCTTCGGCATTAAAAGCCCAGCCGTCTTCGCGGTCAGCCTGGCCGGCGGAGAAACCTTCCTGGTATCCATCGTTGACCGCCCTTCGTAACATCTCCGCACCGTACTGACTCGTTTCGTAGAAACTCGAGCCTCGCTGGTATCGATAGTTGTTGTAAAAGTTGTTGTTGTTATATTGCCACTGCTGAAGTCGCAGTTGATCCTGTTGCAAGCGATCGAGATAACGCTGTTGGAAACGCAACTGCGCCAAGCGTCGTTGCTGTTCAAGAGTTCGCTGACGCTGCCAGGCATAATTCTGGCGTTGCAGCTGTTCCTGCCGATAACGCTCGATGCGTCGTTGCTGATCCTGCTGCCATTGACGTTGGTTATTCAGATTGCCCTGATTACGGTTCCAGGTTCCCTGTGCGTTCCGCTGTTGATCCTGTTGTTGACGTCGCCACTGTTCCTGTTGCTGCTGTTGTTGCTGCTGATTGCGCAGGCGTTGCTGTTCCTGCCAACGACTATTATCTTGCTGACGCTGATCCGGCCTCTGCTGTGCGTCACGGCGCTGTTGTTCGTCATGCTGCTGCTGCCATCGCTGATCGCGTTCCTGTGACTGCTGTTGCTGCTGTTGACGTTGCTGCTGCCAGCGTTGATCTCGTTCTTGCGACTGTTGCTGCTGTTGCTGACGCTGCTGTTGCCAACGTTGGTCGCGTTCCTGTGATTGCTGTTGCTGCTGTTGACGCTGCTGCTGCCAGCGCTGTTGCTGCTGAGCTTGCTGTTCGCTACGACGTTGATCCGCCTGAGCAGGCTGTGCCGCTGGTCGCTCTTCACGCCGAGTTTGTCGCTCTTGTTGACGCTGTTCACGCTGACCTTGATTCTGGCCCTGGTTTTCATCGCTGCCTTGCTGTCCTCGGCGTCGTCCTTGAGCGCTTGCGAGGCCGGTCGCAGTAAGCAACGAAGCCGTGAGCGCTGCAGTAACTGCGAACCGTCGTAAGAATTTTTTGTTCATCGAAACCCCTTTCCTGGATCGTCTTACCGGGGAGACTTGGTAGACCAGTATTGCTTATTGGCAAATGCCATTCCATCCCGAATAACCGATTCCATGCACTCTTTGGCCCATTTTGGAGGACGGATTTCATTCACGATTAACCCATTTGGGTTAGGTATGAACCATCAGCAATCCTTTCCTTCAATTGCCTTCCTCATGCAATCACATGGCGATCTGATTACCGTTTGGTCCACACACTTTGGACAGCAGCAATAAAGCGGAGTTTGCGGAATCACTCGGAAAACTAGGCATAGTGCTTGCCAAAAGACAGGACAAGATAAGAAGTGGGTAGTGCCCGAGTTTGTAGGGGCGTCCCTCCGCGGGCGCCCCGACTGCGCTGTCATTAGTTACTCAATGATCTAAATGTCGGCGAGGGGCAGCCACTACAAATTAGGGCACTAGAAACGCGAGTTTGGGAGGGTGGTTATGAATACAAGTAACGTGAAGGTTTGGCCGCACATGACAATCGTTGCCGTTATCTGCGCGATTGTTGCCGGCCTCGGAGTCGGTTGGTGGGTGAGACACGAGCGAACTGCCGAGGCGAGTGCGATTCCAAACGCAGCTCGCATCCAGCGAGTTGATGGCAATGTCGCACTTAATAACGCCGGTTCTAACAATGAACCAACCGATGCGGATTGGGTTGAGGCTACTCCGAATCAACCCTTCAGCGTTGGTGATCGAATTTATACAAGAGAGAACTCCCACGCGAGTCTTGCCTTCACCGGGCGCGACTTTGCACGACTAAATCCCAATACATCACTGGATGTTTTGTCGCTGGCTGACCAACGTACCCAGCTTGCCTTGCGAGACGGTTCGGCTATGTTTGATGTTGGCTACCTTGCGCCGGGTGAGTTGTTCGAAGTTGCCACTCCGTACGGCGCCGTCGATCTGCAGCAACCAGGGCTCTACAACGTCGGGATCAATAACGGCAATGTGCTGGTCTCAGTGTTGAGCGGGTTGGCACAGGTCGTCGGACTGGGAAGCAGTGGCCAGATTAGTCGAGGCGAAGTATTACAGTTGGTCGGCCAGACAGCAGCGGACGCTGTGTTGTCGAGGATTGACGGACGTAATGCCGGCTACCTGGTTGATGATTACTACAGCTACCAGTACCCGCGTTATTACGATGGACGTTATAGCGACTACAACGCTTATCTAAACGACCCTTAC
>Ga0163162_10002847_pt1 | contig 16472 bp, 10 predicted proteins | sample S55metaG_FD_115310 | JGI IMG/M metagenome (GOLD analysis project Ga0163162, IMG submission 115310) | Switchgrass rhizosphere microbial communities from Kellogg Biological Station, Michigan, USA - S5-5 metaG | ecosystem: Host-associated > Plants > Roots > Rhizosphere > Soil | place: USA...
GGAGTAAACAATGTTTTCTTCGGCAATATTCTCGCTGAAAAATATTTTATTATTATCAGGATTTTCCCTGCCAGGCTGGTAAATAGTCCGGTTTTTGGTAAACAACAAATCGAAATAGGTACTTTTAAACTTGGGCATTGTTTTCTTCTGCAAATCGTTCCAGGAGTCGCCTTCTTCCATTAATGCATACATGTTTACTTTTTTCTCAAATTCTATTTTGCCTTCTGTAAGGAAAATAGCGTTTTGCGCCTGCAGGCGGGCAGATGAAAAGATCAAAAACAGGAAAATGCAGGTGGCCATCCGTTTTGCCGGAGCATGCCCGGTTTGGTATATAGATATCAATGCTTTCATGGTTTTACTTTTTACCATTAATTGTTTCCGGGAACAGGGGTTCCCGCTTTATTAAAATTCCATACCACCGACAGCATAAAAAAGCGCTGTATGGAACTGTAGGTATTTTGAGAAATAAAATTACTGCTCACATTCCGGTTAAATCCTTTGTTCTGGTTCAGCAGGTCATTGGCAGATGCTTTTATCAGCAGCGCATCACCCTTTAAAAATTTCTTGCCTATCCATGCATTCCACAAAATAACATTGGTATTGAAATCGAACGCGCTGGTTTTTTGCCTGAAATTGGCGTCCATATCTGAATGCACCTGGAATTTTTTTGGCAGGAACACATCAAAATTGGGCTGTACATTAAACGTCCAGTAGTGGGTCTTTATACTGCTTTGCACCGAAGAATGACTGTTTGTATAGGTGGCCGATGTGTGCAACCCAATTTCATACTTCTTATCTTTTGATTTGTAAATATTATTACCCAGTGTATAGTTACCGCTTTTGGTAACGTTCAATATATCATTAACAATGCTCTGATTGCTGCTATACCTTATCTGTCCGTTAAAATTGATATTAATACCCGGTTTTTTTAACTTAAACCCGTATCCAAAATAACTTCCAATAGATTTGTTGCCATTAAGGTTTACCGACTGGTACGTTCTTTTTCCGTTTGAATCTACACTGGTACGGCTGCCGATGGCATTTTCTACAAACTGGTAGCTGATGTTCGCATAAATATTTGTTTCAGTCAGTACTTTATAATTATTAAAACTGGCATTTAGATTATTGGCAAACTGTGGTTTCAAATTGGGATTGCCAATGGTAATATTCAGCGGATCATCATTGGTGCGGGTGGGCTGTATTTGCTGAATGGTAGGTTGTGTGGTGTTTCCATTATACCGGAACCACAACCCCTTTTGCTGGGTAAATGAATAGCCTACAGACGCCTGGGGAAACCAGTTTATAAAGTTTCTTTTGGTGGAGGCGTTTTTTACCAGGTCGTCCTGGTTAAAACTGGTAATGCCAATATTATTACCCAGGTTAACCCTTAGCTTCTTTTTTATCAGGCTATAGGCGAGGCCGCCCCTGTGGGTAAATACGTTAAATCTGTAATCATTGCTGTACAGGCTGTCCATACTGGTGTATTTGTCATCTGCCGATTTATTAAATGAAGCCCGGTTTGAAGTGCTGTTGTTTACAGAGATGCCGTAGTTAACAATGAGCGAGGAAACCCGCGACAGCGGTTCAGAATAGGTTATTTTTGAATCAAATCCCAGTTTTTCGCTGTTGTATTTTTTATACTGGTCAGTAATTTGCTGCTGGTAGGTGACACCGCCTTTGTAAAACTCGTTGTCGGCAAAAAGATAACCATCAGAATTTCCTTTTTCATAATTCTCGCTTAGGTTTACGCTGATGGTACGGCCTTTTTTATGCATTTTTTTCTTCCATAAAATATTGCTGTTGATGGTGCGGGTGTCGCCGATGGTGGAAATATTACGGGTGCCGCTGTTTACAAGCGCGCTGTCGGCGGCCAATGCTTCTGTAATAAAATGGCTATCGGTTATTTTATGGTCGGTACCGCCGTTGGCACTTATTTTTATGGAAGAACCAGAGTCAATCTGCAATTCATAGCTGCCGTTGGCACGGTTGCGCAGTATCTGGTTGTTAAAAGTCTCACGCTGATTGGTGTAGTAAAGCGTGTCGGGCAAAATGTACTGGGTATTGGTGCCGTTGGTACCGGTTACATCCAGTTGCAATATTTTGTAATTAATGTTGGCGGATTGTTTATCGTCGTTCCATTTATCGTTGTAATGTGCGCCGCCGGTTTTTACAGACGGGTATCCCTGCCCGTTATATTGACCGTTCCAGGAATCAAGTTCATCCTGGCTGCCGGAAAACATAAAGTAGCCGTTTGCCTCATCATAATCAACACCGCTTGCAAAACTTTCCCCGTATTTATCCCGCTCATTCCAGTTCAGGCCGGTTTTACCTGTATTGGACAGGATGCCATAGACCGAGAATTTCTTTTTCTTTTTAAACATGTTTAGCATTAGCTGGTTATCAAAATAACCATCAGTTCCTCCGCCAGCGCTTATTTTGCCGAAATAGCCGTTCTTTTTACTGTCTTTCAGTTTCAGGTTAATGGTTTTTGACTTCTGCCCGTCATCAATTCCGGTAAACGCGGCCTGATCGCTTTTTTTATCAAACACCTGTACTTTGTCTACCATATCTGCGCGAAGATTTTGGGTAACCAGGGTTGGGTCGTCGCCAAAAAACTCTTCTCCGTCTACCAATATCTTTTGTACAGTTTCTCCCTGCGCGGTGATTTTGCCGTTTTTATCAATTTGTATGCCCGGCAATTTTTTCAGCAGATCTTCCACGGTTGCATTGGCCTGCACATGAAAGCTATCGGCAGTAAATTCGGTGGTATCGCCCTTTATCCTGATGGCAGAGATTTTTTGTTTAACTACCACTTCTTCCAGCAATTTGGCTTTCAAAATCACGGCAATCTTGCCAAAATCGAGAGATGTGCTGTCGGTAAGTGTTACAGGTTCTACATAATCGGCATATTTGGGATAGGTAACCAGCAAAATAAAGCGGCCGGCCGGCAGCCGGGCAAATGAAAACCTGCCTTGTGCATTGGTGCGTGTATACTTATATAAAATGGAATCTTTGGCGCGGAGCACAGAGACTACGGCATTGGAGAGGTTTTCCTTACTGGAAGTATCGCTGACAATGCCTTTAATCGTTGCTTTCTGAGCAATACCACAGGCTGCGGTAACAAGCAGGCCGATCAGCAGAATTGTTTTCTTCATAAGAGGTCTGGAGGGTTTTGGTAAGGTTTAATAAATGATAAGGCTGAATATACGGGGCAGGAATAATCGTATGCCGAATATCATGTAAAAAAAACTAACTTTAAAACACATAGTCTTAATTTTAGGTTAAACCATTATTTGTCTGTGAAGCTGGTATGATGCAAAAGAATTTAAAATCCATACTGGTAAGCCAACATTACTTATATTAAAACGATTTTGTATGGAACAGCCCGCAACCCGCCGCTACGAAGAGGAAAATTTTGTGGACACCTCTAAAAAGGTCTGGAATTATTCTTTACTCACTGACGAGGATATACGCAATTTTCAAAATGGTACCCATTACAGACTATATGAGAAAATGGGTTCACATTCCATTCAGGTCAATAACCAGTGGGGGATTTATTTTGCGGTTTGGGCCCCCAACGCTACGGCTGTTTCCGTAAAAGGCAATTTCAACGACTGGAAAAACGACGAATACGAACTTTATGCCCGCTGGGACAAAAGCGGCATATGGGAAGGGTTTATTCCAAAGTTTACGCTGGGCGAGGTGTACAAATACCATATTGTTGGATATATGGGTGTTGAAACAGACAAGGGCGACCCATTCGCCAATTTTTGGGAAATGCGCCCGGACACAGCTTCCATTACCTGGGATATGTTTTATGAATGGAAGGATGAAACCTGGATGAAAGAAAGAAAGAAACACAACTCGTTAAATGCACCTTGGAGTGTTTATGAAGTACACCTGAATAGCTGGATGCGCCCCGATAAAAACGATGAAGAATCGTACAATACCTATGCGCAGATACAAAAACTGCTGGTGCCTTATGTAAAAGAGATGGGCTTTACACATATTGAACTAATGCCCATCATGGAACACCCTTTTGATGGCAGTTGGGGATACCAGGGTACCGGTTTTTTTGCGCCTACTTCAAGGTTTGGCTCGCCGCAGGATTTTATGCGGCTGGTAGAAGCCTTCCACAATGAAGGTATTGGTGTAATACTGGACTGGGTGCCTTCACATTTTCCGTACGACGCGCATGGCCTGTTTATGTTCGACGGTACACATACTTATGAATATGCAGATATGCGCAAGGGCTATCATCCGGACTGGAACTCTTATATTTTTAATTATAAAAGGGGAGAGGTAAAATCTTTTCTTATCAGCAGCGCGCGGTTTTGGTTCGATAAATTTCATGCAGACGGCATGCGCGTAGATGCCGTATCGTCGATGCTGAAACTGAACTACTCAAGAACAGAAGGCCAATGGGAGCCCAATGAATTTGGCGGCGATGGCAACCTGGAAGCCATTGCATTTATAAAAGATTTGAATGAGACCACTTTCAGGGATTTTCCCGATGTACAGATGATTGCCGAAGAAGCTACCGACTGGCCCGGTGTATCCAAACCCACTTTTGCAGGTGGCCTGGGCTTTGGCATGAAATGGATGATGGGCTGGATGCACGATACACTTGATTATTTTAAACTGGATCCTATTGCCAGGCAACATCATCAGGATAAGTTTGGCTTTAGCATGATGTATTATTACGATGAAAATTTTATGCTTCCACTGAGTCATGATGAAGTGGTACACGGCAAATCGCCCATGATATACAAAATGCCGGGTGATGACTGGCAAAAATTTGCCAACCTGCGTTTGCTGTACAGTTACATGTTTACACACCCCGGTGGCAAATTATTATTCATGGGCAATGAGTTTGGCAGCACATCCGAGTGGAACTATAAAAGCGAACTGCCCTGGGAGCTGCTGCAATACGATTCGCACAGGCTGCTAAAGGATTGTGTAAGGGATCTGTGTTTGCTGCTCCGCCACGAACCCGCCATGTACGAGAAACAATTTAAACAGGATGGTTTTGAATGGATTGACCTTGACCACCGGCAGGAATCGGTTATTGTGTACCGCCGCAAAGGACTGCTGCCCGAAAACGACCTGCTGGTAATTTTGAATATGACGCCGGTAATAAGAAGGGACTGGAAAGTGTATGCACACGGCAAGGATAGCTGGAACGAAATTTTCAACAGCGACGATAAAAAATATTGGGGAACGGGCGATGTATTTAACCCCTCACCCACAGTAAAATTGGTTGATAAAAACACACACCGGTTTGAAATAAATGTTCATTTGCCTGCGTTAGGAGCTATCGTGCTTAAGTAGGGCTTATGTTTGAAGTTTAATGGGTATAGAGATAAGGGTAATTCTTTAGGAAAACATTAAACCATACACCCGGACTGCTTTATAGCACACAATTTGTACGATAATCCTTATACTTCATATTTGTGCCGGCATGAAAAACCTGTTCATACTCCTGTCCTTATCGTTGTCTGCCAGTGCATTTGCACAAAATGCAGACAGCGCTGCTTACTATTTACAAAAAGGCAACGAAGCCAAACAGGGACGCCTGTTTATGGTAGCCGCCCAGCAGTATAAAAAAGCCACACAGTTCGACACGGCCAATACAGCCGCCCAGCGCGAACTGGGAAATGTTTCTGTTGAAATGCGCAGGTTTCAGGAAGCCATTACCGCTTATGCTGCAGTAATAAAAAAAGAGCCAAATGACCCGGTGGCCAACGAAAACCTGGCCAACTTATATTTTTGGACACGCCGCTGGAATGATGCAATTGCGGCAGCCCAAAAAATGAAACAGCTTAAGATTGGTAAAAATGCCGATTTTATAATCGGCAAAAGTTATGCAGAACTGGAAGATTACGGACAATCCTATAATTATTTGCAGGCGGCCTATAAGCAGGATAGTACCAATGCCGATATTCCCTATACCATTGGACGCGGTTTTGTGGAAATGAGCAATTACCGTAACGCTGCGCCATTTTTTGTGAAAGCCATTACACTCGATACCACTAAACCCCGCTGGGTATATGAATGCGCACTTAATTACGCGGCTATCCCCGATGATAAGACTGCTATAAAATATTATTTACTTGCAGCAGACAGGGGGTATAAAACAGACAACGACTACATCGAAAATCTTTCCATTTCTTACGAAGGCGCCGGGCAACTGGATAAATGCGCCGAAATGCTGAGGAAAGTGCTGGAAAAAAAGCCGGCCGATCTTTCTTTACTCAACGGCCTGGCACAGGTATATTATAAGACCCACAAATACCAGGATGCCATTGATACCTGGGATAAAATTCTGGGCTACGATAAACAAAATGCCAAAGCACTCTATATGATAGGGATGGCCTATCAAAAAAAAGGCGATAAAGACAAGGGTATGCAGCTTTGCGATCAGGCTATAAAAATGGATCCTACACTGGCCAGTCTTAAAGAAAACAAAAGTAGCAGGGGGTTGTAGCTAAGAGAGCAAAAAGAGTAAAAGAGGAAAAGAGTTAAAGGAGGAAAAGAGTAAAAGAGGGAAAAGGTAATAGAGGGCAAAGAGAAAGGATACGGCGTGTGTTGAAGTTCTGATAAAGAGAAACTTACCTAATCTGTCATTAGTATTTTTGCAAAGTTAATTACCATTGTATTTTTCCCTGTAGTATCGGCTGTATTGATAAACACTTCGTTTTCCGGGTAGCTTTTCACAACAATAGTATCTGCAGTTTGCCGGTTCCCTGTTTTTTCAAAAATCAATTGTTTTACCAGCGGTTCGGGCACCCATTTTTTTGCTGAAGAAGGGATGCCAAACTCATCCCATGACGCAACAATACCATACTTCTTTTCAAAAGCATTTTCGGCCGGCCGGATAAAATACACAGTAGAAGTCTTACTTGTATAGTTTCCCAGCACAATTTTTTTTATGGCGCTGTATTCGGTTGCCAGCGGGTTGATGAATTGCAAATGAAAATTATACCAGCCATTGGCGAGAAAAAAAGCGGCAGCTATGCCCGTCGCCAGGTATCGCCAGCTTTTATCTTTTAAAAAGTGGAAAATAGTTTCAGCCATCATAATACATACTGCCAGGTTCAGCGCCATCAGGGTGCGGTTGGAGGCATAATTTTCCGACACTATCAAAGACGGAAGGTAGATAAGTATAAAGAAGACAACTAATCCGGCGAAATAAGAAAACATTTCCCGGATGGGCTTTGCTTTTAACCGGATTACATTAACCAGCAGCCAGCAGGCAAAAATTACTGCATAAATAATTTCACCTGCCATGCTCTTATCTTTGAACAGCCAGGTGAAATGAAAGGCAGCTGCAAGAGGCCTGGTAAATAAAAAAAATATTTTTTTCAGCGGGTTTACTGCAAACGCGCTTCTTGCATCTGGCGGCATTTTATATATTCTCAGGTTGTATTTAAAAAGCAGGAAGTAGCATATGTATATCAATAAGGCCATTACAATGCCGGCAATAATTTCACGGGAAATTTTTTTAGTGGCCACAAAATGAATAAAAAACGGTATAAAAAAACAACCGAACCCGTTTTGATAGGTAAACAACGAGACAATGCCGGCAACAATGGATAATACTATGGGTGCTGTGCCAATCTGTAATCTTACATCATCATATTTTATATGAGCATAGATAAAATGGCCTGCAAGCAGGCCGCTTGTACTGGCAATAAACATTTCCAGGCAGGCAGCCCAGCCAATGGAGATAGCAAAAGAAGGCATGCTGATAAGATATACCAGTGTTAGCATGGCAGGCGCAGCGCCAAACCCATTTTTCAACATGCTTTTTTTAACAATGCCATACCATATTGGCAGGCAGATTATCCATCCGGCCAGGGAAAATAAACGGGCATAGATTACCGCATGTGTAGTGTGTATGGAAGCAAAAAGCCAGGTAAACAGCCGGTAGGTTAGATACCTGCCCTGGGGAACAGAGGTAAGGTTAATGCCTTTACCAGACAGCCAAACCTGGGTAGCTTCATCTGTATAAAGGTATTCGGCATAAAACACGGGGTAATATAATATGGCTGCTGCGGCAAGCAGCAACAAAAGAAAGCATAAGTCCTGGCTGTTAAACAAAGCCTTTTTTGCGTCCGGCGATTCAATCAATTCAATGCTGTTTGGCAGCGAAATTATCACTATTCAAATGAATTTGTTGCCGTAGACTGGCTTCAATGGAGCGGGGGCAAGTTTTTGCTGGCAGACGCCGTATTGCGCCATTGTTTGGCTGGCGCCCCCCACAGTAAAATATTGGAAGTGAAAATATCGGAAACATCACTCCTGTTTGCTGAACTCCCGGAATGAGGGGCGCAATTGATAACTGACCTGTTTATCCACACCCTTCGTCATTTATTGGAGGCGGAGCGGCCTTGCCAGTATGCCTTTACAAGGGGGGTATATCCGGTAACAGGCATACAGGTATAAAGCGGCAAAAGAATCTGGATTGAATTTTGCTATAGCACGTACATAGCTTTAAAATAAGCCATTCCCGCTTTAAAACCGTTGAAGAAAAGCTTGTCCCCATTATTTTTCCCGTAGCGTTGAGCACCTGCCTGTAGTGTGCCGGCAAAATTGCAGGGTATTTCTATTCAGGCGGATGGGGTGATTATTTTCGCCGCCCTGTTTACAGTACTTGCCGGCAGCAATGATTGCCCGGATAATGATTGCTGGTAATAGCATAAAAAGGGATTATAAACAGACTCCGTCAGGATTTTCAAAGAAACTGTTGGCGTTGATTATTTTTTTATGCAACAAAACTTATGGAGACTCCGGCAACAACAGGCAAGACAAAGGGTATTCTGCAAATTTTCGATTGGCATGGCCCTGCCTTTTATTTTTTTTGTTGAGTGATAAGGCAGCAACTTATCAACAGTATCAGCAATTGAACGATCAATGTTGACAATTTAAAGTATCTATTTTGCAGCAGCAATGCGCTGACAGCGGAATGGATTAATATTTTTTTTGTCCTGAGATTGTGCAAGTCTACACAGTTTGTGGAATAATATGCTCAGATTTCCACTGTTTTTATAAAAAGAATAAAAAATGTATTATTTTTTTTAAAAATGGCCTTTATGGTATCATTCTTGGTTAATGTCATTTATTACTAATTAAAAATATGAAATCATGAAAAAATTAATTATTATCAGCAGTGCTTTAATCGCCTTCTCTGCAGTGAGTCTTTTTGCAAATGACAATAGCCATAACGTTAACGCGCAAGCTATTTCTGCGGACAATCACCTGGCAATGGACACCGTTCCTAAAAAAGATACCAGCAAGAAAAAAACAGATTCGATTACTTACCAGATAAAAGAGAGGAAGTAATTGCTCTCTTTTGTTTTGAGGGTTAACCAGCGATGCATATTAAATGCATGAAAAAGTTTGTATTTTTCAATCCCCGGGTACTAAAAACACGCAAAGGTTTTATGTACCGGGGGTTTTTTATTAAATGATGATTCGCTGCAGCGGAACGTATTCCATTCATTCAGCCGTAAATTATCCTGACGCCGGTAAGGTGGTTTGTTTTATTTTTGCTCACAGTTAACCAAAAGCTGAAGTGAGTGACACAACAAAAGCCGAATCATGTTTCAAAAGCCCGGTGCAAAAAACTACTTGCTTTTTCAGTCTTTATTTTATTTTTAAACGGTGTATTGTTTTCTCAGGGCAAATTCACCATCAGCGGGTATGTAAAAGATTCCCTTACTGGCGAAACCCTTATTGGCGCTACGCTGCAGGCCGGTTCAAAAGGCAGGGGGGTAAACAGCAACGCCTACGGGTTTTATTCAATTACACTGGATGCAGGTGACTATGACATCAGCTGTTCTTTTGTTGGTTACCAGAGCCGCCAGGCGCAGGTTCATTTATCAGCCAGCCAATCATTTAATTTTTTATTACCCCCAAAAGCTACTACCAGCGAAGAAGTGGTGGTATATGCCAAACGCCGCGATGAAAATGTAAAAAATGCCCAGATGGGCCGTTTTGATTTGTCTGTGGCACGCGTAAAAGCGCTGCCGGTTTTACTGGGTGAGGTAGATTTATTAAAAACATTGCAGTTGCTGCCGGGCATTCGCAATGCCGGCGAAGGAAATACGGGTTTGTATGTGCGGGGCGGTGGCCCCGATCAAAATTTGATCATACTGGATGATGCGGTGGTATACAATACCGGCCACCTGTTTGGTTTCTTCTCTATTTTTAATTCGGATGCAATAAAAAATGTAACCTTGATTAAAGGCGGAATGCCCGCACAATATGGTGGCCGGCTGTCGTCGGTACTGGATGTGGCCATGAAGGATGGTAATAGCAATAAGTTACAGGTAGATGGTGGTATTGGTTTAATTGCCTCAAGGCTTTCCATACAGGGGCCCATCAGGAAAAATAAAGCGTCCTTTATTGTATCGGCAAGACGTACCTATATTGATGTGCTGGTGAAACCATTTATACCTAAAAGCAGTGAGTTTTCCGGATCGGGGTACTATTTTTATGATTTGAATACCAAAGTAAATTACCAGGTTTCTGAAAAAGACAGGCTTTACCTGAGCGGTTATTTTGGAAAAGACGTTTTTGATTTCAGGAACAGCCGCCGTTCTTTCAGCGCCAATATACCCTGGGGCAATACAACCGCCACATTGCGCTGGAACCATGTTTTCAACCAGCGCCTGTTTGCCAACACCACGTTTGTATACAATAAATACAATTTCTCCTTCAATGCCTCACAAAACGATTTCAATATTAAACTGGCATCGGGCATCAAAGACCTGAATGCAAAAGCAGATTTTGATTATTATCCCGCGCCACAGCATAAAATCAAGTTTTGGGGATTGTATACGCACCATACATTTACACCCAATGTTTTAAGCGGCAACCAGGACAGCACCGTGTTTACGCCCAATAATGCCAATAACAAATATGCCAATGAAGCGGCTTTGTATGTGCAGGACGACTGGGAGCTGACCGATAAACTAAAATTAAATATCGGACTGCGCTACAGCAGCTTTAAACAGGTGGGACCTTATACCAATTATACAGAGGATGCCAATGGAAACAAACTGGACAGTACCAGGTATGGAAGGGGAGAGAAGGTTAAGCGATACGGTGGATTTGAGCCGCGTGTAACCCTTCGTTACGCTATCAACGATCAAACTTCTTTAAAAGCGGCGGTTACCCGGAACCTGCAGTATATACACCTCGTCAGCAATGCAGGTTCTACACTGCCAACCGATTTATGGGTGCCCAGTACCTATTATGTACAACCGCAAATAGCCTGGCAATACGCCACCGGTATATTTAAAAATTTTAAAGACAATACTTTTGAAACGTCGCTGGAAGTTTACTATAAAAACATGCAGAACCAGATTGAATACAAAGAAGGTTATACCCCTTCATTAAAAGATCCGGAAAGGGAATTTGTTTTTGGTAAAGGCTGGAGCTATGGTGCGGAAATATATATAGCAAAAAATAAGGGCAGGCTAACCGGCTGGCTGGGGTATACGTTAAGCTGGACCTACCGGAAATTTCCGCAGTTAAATGGCGGAGAACAATACTTTGCCAAGTATGACCGCCGGCATGATCTGTCAGCAGTTGCTACCTACGAACTGAATAAGAAGTGGAAACTGTCTGCCGTTTTTGTATATGGTACCGGCAATGCTACCACGCTTCCCGAACGCTTCTATATTATAGGCGGCGTTCTTACACAGGAATACAGCGCTGTTAATCAATACCGGCTGCCTGCCTATCACCGGCTTGATTTTGCCGCCACCTACACGCCAACACCCAGGAAGAAGAGAAAATGGCAGGGTAGCTGGGTGTTTAGTGTGTACAATGTGTACAGCAGGGCCAATCCTTATTTTATTTATTTTGATCAAACAGGCAGCCCCTACAACAATACTTTAAAAGTGGAAGCCAGGCAGGTTTCTTTATTTCCTGTTATACCGGCGGTTACGTATAATTTTCATTTTTAGCTAAGAGCAATAAGGAGAAAAAGAGGAGCTAAGAGTAAAAGGAGAAAACGAGACATTTTACACTAAGAGTAACACAGAGAAAGAGCAATATTTTTTGTGGCCAGATTAAATAGTGGCTGTTACACTTCAGCGCCAGGCAAATGCTTTTTCCTCTTTTTCTCTTTTTGCTCTTAGTTCCCCTGGTCTTTTACTCTTTTCAATTCATAATGTTCACCCTCATCATCGGCAATTATTTTTTCAAATTCACCATTGGGCCCTTTTACAAATTCAAAATTGGCATCCATGATTTTTAAGAAGAGATGGTGATCGTTTGACGGGTAAAAATTTGTTGCCGGCAAATTGACTGTTGGCGATGTTACTTTTAATTTGCCATTTACCAGTGTAATCACTGCTTTCAGCCTTCCATCGTATATGCCGGTAAATTTTTGCAATTGCGCTTTTGTTAATTTTGCCGTTTGCCGGTAAGGAAAATAACCTTCCCATTTCCACGGAATGGTAACACCGGTTAATTTTTCAACCAGTTCTTTAAAAATGCTTTCACCGTTAGAGCTGTTTGTCATGATAATATAAGCCACCTTTTTGCCCGGAAACCCGATTGCATAATGTTCCCAGCCTTCAAGATGTCCTTCTTTGAAGAATGCTTTTCCAGAACTGGTGTTGAACAAGCCCCAGCCAATGCCATAGGCCAGTTGTATTTTTTGGTAATCGCTTATACTGTCTTTCTCAACAGGCGGAAAGACCCAGCTGTTGTATTTGACAGGAATTTGTGGCGAGAATATTGCCTGCTTTGTTTTTTCCGAAATTTTTTTTCCCTGCATTGCTGCCGCCACAAAGCGGGTGTAATCTGCAATCGTTGTTTCCATTGAACCTGCCGCATGGGCTTCCGTTCTTTTGACTTTTGCAATACTGTCTTCATTCATGTCATGCCCCAGCGCATAATCAGATTCAAATGCGGGCTGCCACAAAAAACTTGATCGGTGCATGCCAAATGGTTTAAAAATATTTTCCTGCGCCAGGTCTTCCAGCTTTCTATGGGTAATGGTTTCAACCACCAGTTGCAACAGCTCAATGCCTTCGCCGGAATAGGAAAAAAAATGGCCGGGTGTAAAAAATATTTCCAGTTTCTTATTGTTGTGCGGGTTGTTGTATTCACGCCAGTTGGGAAAGCCGGTAGTATGGCTGAGGCAATGGCGTGCAGTAATTAGTTTCCACCGGTCATCGCCCGCCAAATCCTTGTAGTTTTCATATTCGGGCAATGGTTTTGGCAGGTAGGTGTACAACGGTTTATCCAGGTCGATTTTACCTTTATCCGCCAATTGCATCACGAGGTAACCAAAAACTGGTTTGGCCAGTGATGCGGCATAAAAACAGGTGGAGGTATCTATTGGTTTTCCCATCGGTTTGTTTTTGTATCCGTAGGTATGGATATAGACCGGTTTATTATTGTTTATAACCCCGAGGCACAAGCCCGTTACTTCTCCTTTTTCCATCAGGTCTTTTACAAGTCGGTTAATTGAAGCGGTAGTGACTATTTTTCCGTCTGGTCTTTTAAGTTGGGCTTGTAAAGCCATAAAAACAAATAGCGATAAACCGGTAATAAATAAGCGGCGTAGTCTGTACATAAATTAATTTTTTATCAGTGGGATGAATTTTTCTATTTTTCTTTTTTGATTAAACTGTAGGTGAAATTTAACTGGGTATCGGTACCCGTTATAATATCTTTTATATTGTATGGAACAAAATAATCGGGTATGGTACCCCTGCCTTCTTGTACAGGTTTCTTAACCGCATTCCTATAATAGAGTAATGGGATGCTGACCTGTATCCTGGTAAGGGGTAATGTGAGTGAAATAAATTCCCCGCCATTGCCGCCGGTATAGTTGCCTGCACATTCTTCGCCAATAAAAACGCCGAGGCGATTGCTATGGGCAACCGCAATAAATTCTGCTGCGGTAGAGCCACTGACGCCATCCACCAGAAAATAAATTTTGCCTTTAAACCTGTTTGGCTGGGGTTGTTGCAGGAGGAGTGTGGCGTTGTATTCCTCCTTTACGGTAAATGTTCCGTCAGCTTCGGGGGTGAGTTCATTTTTTATATTCATCAGTTCTTCTTTCGAAACTGATGAAAATTGTAAAAAATCTGAGCTGTTGGTAACCGCATGAAAGCTGCGGTAATAATAAGCGGGGGTGTCTATTAAATAGGTAAACAATTCTTCTGCCTGGTTATCCCATCCTCCACGATTTCGCCGCAGATCGATGATAAGGTTTTTTACGTTGTCTTTTTTTATTTCAATCATAGCGGCGTCCATAAAATCATGCATTTTCTTTTTAGCAGCATTCCCGTCTTTTCCACCGCCAAAACTGCGGATGGTCATTACTGCTGCGTTTACGTCTTTGTTTATTTCAACCCGCCAGGGCTTTTGCTGGTTCAGTTTATTTTGTTTAGCATGGGCCTGGAGAAGATTCTTGTTGACCGGATTTTTTAAAAGATTATCAAGTGTTACCGGGAACGAAGCCGCCATGGCCCGGTGTTCCGTTATTTCGCCACCGGTTTTTTTGCATTTTATAACAAATGAGGCAGGTTGTTCCGCAAACAAATAGTAAAACAGGGAGAAGAAATTTTCATCCAGCATGCGTTCTTTGCCAATTTCAATATACCCGTCCATCCATAGATATTTAAGCATTGTCTGTCTGATGGAATCAACCGATCGCCCGTTTATGGAAAGCAACTCATCACCCGGCTGCACGATTGTATCGCTGGTGCCAACGCCTGTAATATAAGTGTGGTCTTCGGCAAAGAACACCCAGTATGGAAATGTTTTGTATGTGGACAGCAGGCTGCTAAGATCCGGCGGCGGCAGTATAGTTGTGTGGGCACAACGGATACCCGCAATCAGGGAAGCAAGCAGCCTGTAATAATCATAAAATTTCAGGTCTGTACCTAATACGGCATACAGGCTATCCATAGTACGCCCCAATTGTTCTTTGGTATTGTACCTGTAAAGCCCGGGATGCGTTTCTTCCAAAGCCTTTCTTAAATAGTTGAAATCTTTCTGCATTTTCTCCGGCGTAAGCATTTTAGCAGACAGACTGTCATCATTAGCCGTTATTGTTTGGGCTTTTACATGCACCTGCAATAAAAGGAAACCAATCAGGGCGAATAGTAGAATTTTCATCAGAAAGTTTTATGCAAAACTCCTGCTATCCGAAAAGAAATGCAGGGTTGATGCATCTCAAATCCGGATTTGAGCATTATTTCGGCCTGGTGCAAAGGGTGATTAACTGGCTGCCACCGCCGTTTTGCGGTATTCTGAAGGAGATGTACCCGTAAGTTCTTTAAATGTGCGCTGAAAAGTTGCCTGAGAATTGAATCCACATTCCTGGGCAACGCCGGCGATGGTAAGGTGGCTCATTTCGGGTAACTGTATTTTTTCTTTAAATACGCCAATACGGTATCCATTTACAAATTCATTGAAACTTTTTTGAAGGTGCTGGTTGAGAACAGCAGAAATGATTTTTGGTGCAAACCCGGTTGCCTCTGACAAGCTGGCAAGGTTAAGTGCAGGATTCAGAAAGATTTTATCTTCCTCCATGGCCTTTGTCAGGGAAACGCTTACCTGCCGTATCAATTCAGGCAACAGCGGGTTATTACTCCCACTGTTCTTTTTATCTGCGATAATTTGTTGCTGAGAGACGATATATCCTTTAATACCCAGCCAGTAAATCAGGATGGTCAGGGGAATATAAATGGGATACCAATCAAATGTGTCAAGCAGCCAGTTGCTGTATTTGGGTAAAACGTAAGGCACCAGGAAAATCAGCCAGATGATCTGAAAAGCCATGAAGGTTTTAATAAACTGTTGCAGCCATCTAAAATAGCCGGGGCTTTCGTGCAAACTGCTATTATTGGTTTGCTGGTATGTTTTAAGGTATCTTGCCGATAGCCATACATATAAGGTGACAGACATCCAGCGCGGAATATCGGCGTATAAATTATAGTCGTCAATAAAATTGCCCCAGGGGCCAGGATGATTTTTAGCCAGCTTTGTTATTAGCCCCACTATAAAAATGATAACAACAAAAGAGGGAACCAGGTCGATGATTACGGGATAAAAATGCCGACGCTGTTTTTTTGTTATGCTAAAGCCGGGGTTTAGTGATGATTGAACGTAAAAAAAAACCAGTGGGCCAAAAGGCATTACAATTACCATTGGAATAAGGGTTGCCAGAAAGCGAAGCAGGGGAGAATTAAACCAATTCTGATAGTTGCCATACAAATTAAATGAGGCAAGACAGATTAGTAAAATCAAAGCAGCCAGTATGCGGTTTGGCTGCCTGTTCTTTTTTGAGAAAAACAATAGACTGCCTACAATTAAACCCTGAATACATCCTAACAGAATAATTGTATTAAAAAAGCCGGTCATGGTTGCCTGGTACTTCAGTTAGTGATTAAGCGGAATCAAGTTATGCAAAAAATATGTTTTTAATACGTTAA
>Ga0163162_10002848_pt1 | contig 16467 bp, 13 predicted proteins | sample S55metaG_FD_115310 | JGI IMG/M metagenome (GOLD analysis project Ga0163162, IMG submission 115310) | Switchgrass rhizosphere microbial communities from Kellogg Biological Station, Michigan, USA - S5-5 metaG | ecosystem: Host-associated > Plants > Roots > Rhizosphere > Soil | place: USA...
ACGGTCAGCCTGCCGCCCCCGAGCGTGAAATTATTGGTTGAATAAATATGGTACAACTGTACGTGCTGATGCAGGGTGGTAATAGCATAACTATGCAGTTCCTTGTCGGTGACTACCGGCCGGTAGGTATCTGAATCGGTAATCTGCTTGGTGAATTGCCTGGTGACAGAATCACGACTGCCGTCAGGAATTTCCTGCAGATCATCAAATACCGAAATGTTAATGTGTGAGTAACCGAAAGCCCGGTGAAGACCCAGGGAAAGGGTTGCATCCGTTTCATTGAATGCGGTGTTATATACACGTCCGTCCACAGGATCAGAATAATTACTCGCCTGTTTATGGGAAAGTCGTCCCATCCATTCAAATCCGTTTTTTGTTCCTTCCAGCATGCCTGAACCACCGAACATGCCATTATTGGATTGGAATTCTGCCAGCACATCCCCCTGTATTTTTCCTTCCGGAGCAGGCGGAGTCGGTATCAGGTTCACCACACCGGCAAGGGCATCCGATCCGTAAGTGAGGCTGGCCGGACCTTTGATCACTTCTGCCCGTTCCACACCATACTGGTCCACTTCGATACCGTGTTCATCTCCCCATTGCTGGCCTTCCTGTCTTACCCCATCGTACAATGTAAGTATCCTGTTAAACCCAAGACCGCGAATAAAAGGTTTGGAAACATTTGGACCTGTTGTTAGCTGCGCAACACCGGGCAGTTTCGCTATCGCATCAATAATATTTGTACTTAGATTTCCCATGATATCAGCATGACTCATTGTTACGATGGGCACGGGACTCCGTTTGATTTGTGTGGCCTTGGACTGGCCGGTTACCACAACTGCATTCTGTTCTGTATACTGCAGGCCTAAACTGAAATCAAGCGTCGCTTTAACGGAAATGGTAATATTTTTCACCTGTGTCGAATGGCCGATCGAATGAGCTTCGACCAGGTAGGTGCCTGAGGGAAGATTAGCGAAGAGATAATTTCCGGATCCGTCTGCAACAACACCCAATTTAAGATCTGAGATGTAAACCGAAGCGCCGGGTAGGGGCTTACCGGTAGCACTGTCGATTACTTTTCCGGAAAGTGAACCTCCAAAGTCGGCGAAATGAAGGTTGACACTCGTTTGTGCATCAGCAATAAAATAAGTACTGAATAAAATAAATAAGTAAAAAAGTTTCATGGAATCTGCTGTTTCTGTTCGCTATAGGCTTTCCTATACAATGTATTTACTCAACTATGAACAGAAGGAAGCAGGAGGTCCGCGGCTGTCAGCCTGCGAAAGTTCAGCTAAAATAAAAGTGGTAGCCGATTCAGAAAAATGTATAGGGCCATTATCTAAATTAACAGGTGTAGTGGGTTGAACGCCCGGAAGAAATGGTGCTACGACCACGAGGTCGTCAATATGGCAATGAAATCCGGATGCAGCGACCTGTTGTTGCGGGATGCTGTATAGCGCTTGTGCATCCCTGTGATTTGCCAGCAGGTCATGCAAAAATCGTTTCGGCGTTACACAAAATGAAAATAACAGCAGGAAAAATGCCGCCAGCGAACGCTTTATCGTCAGTGAATAATTCATTTTTATAGCCCAAAGCTTAAAGCCTAAAGCTTAAAGCTTAGCATTTGTATTTTGCATTTCAAAAATTTACCGCCAACCATCAATCGTTAACCGATATTTTCAATAATCCCCGCGATGCCCTGACCTCCGCCCACACAAGCCGTTACGAGACCATATTTTTTATTCAGCCTTTTCATTTCATGGGTGACCTGGATGGTCAATTTGGCGCCGGTACAACCCAGAGGATGTCCCAGCGCAATAGCACCTCCGTTCATATTCACGATATCCGGATTCATATCCAGTTTACGGATTACGGCGATTGCCTGGCTTGCGAATGCTTCATTTAACTCCACTATATCGATCTGGGATAAATGCATATTAGCCTGTTTCAGGGCCCGGGGAACGGCCTCCACCGGTCCTATACCCATAACGCGGGGATGCACACCGGCACTGGCACAACTCACCAGACGGGCAATAGGTTTTAAACCAAGCCTGTTGACCATATTTTCTCCCATCACAATCACGAAAGCAGCACCGTCGCTGGTCTGGGAAGAATTTCCCGCGGTAACGCTGCCGCCCATTGCAAAAACAGGCTTTAATTTGGCCAGAGCATCCAGTGAAGTATCCTTACGCGGGCCTTCATCCGTGTCTACAATAAATTCGCGATTTTGTTTCTTCCCGCTTTTATCGAGGTACACTTCTTCCACTTTTACTGGAAGAATGCCTGGTTTAAAATATCCTTCCAGGATCGCATGGAGGGCTTTCATATGCGACTGGTAAGAAAACTGGTCCTGATCTTCACGGCTCACCTGGTATTCTTTCGCTACCGCTTCTGCCGTAAGGCCCATATTCAGATAATAGTCCGGATCGTCTGAGGCAATCGAAAAAGCCGGGACAACTTTCCATCCTGAAGTCGGAACCATGGTCATGCTTTCCGTTCCACCGGCAATGATACATTCTGCCATCCCGCTCCGGATCTTGGCTGTTGCAATAGAAATGGTTTCAAGTCCGCTCGCACAATACCGGTTAACGGTCATACCGGGAACACCAATTCCCACAGCCCTTGCTGCTATGATCCGGCCAACCTGAAGTCCCTGTTCCGCCTCCGGTACCGCGTTACCCACAATCACATCATCCACCTGTTTGGGATCGAGTTGAGGTACACTGGCCAGCAAACCTTTGATGACTGTAATAGCCAGGTCGTCGGGCCGGTAAAATCGAAAACCGCCCCGTTTTGATTTGGCAACTGCTGTACGATAACCGGCGATGATATAGGCTTCCTGCATAAACATTGGGTATTGCCTTTCAAAGGTAAAATTCTTCAATCAGTATCTCCCTATCCCAACTGTTAAAGTGTTTTATCTTTGCAGCGCTTATGTATAAATGGCTCCGTTCTTTATTATTTCTCTTTCCCCCGGAATCCGTACACCATTTTTCCATGTTTATTCTCCATTTGATTTCTGCTACCCGTCCTGGCCGGCGATTCATTCGAAAGGCTTTTTCCCGTAACGACCCTTCGCTGAGGCAGACTTTTGCCGGCCTATCTTTCAAAAATCATATCGGACTTGCAGCCGGTTTTGACAAAAACGCACTTTACCTGCAAAGCCTGGAAACCCTCGGATTTGGCTTTATTGAAATCGGAACGGTAACACCTCTGGCGCAAGCAGGAAATACAAAACCCAGGCTGTTCCGTTTAAAAAAAGACAGCGCTCTGATAAACCGGATGGGATTCAACAATCACGGCGCGGACAAAGTAGCGGAACGCCTGAAAAAATGGAGGGAAAAACCGGCGGAATCGGGCAATGGGCAGCTGCGCATCGGCGGAAATATCGGGAAGAATAAAAACACACCCAACGAAAATGCCTTACAGGATTATGCTATATGTTTCGAAAAATTATTCCCCTGGGTGGACTATTTCGTTGTAAACGTAAGCTCACCGAATACACCCGGATTAAGGGAACTACAGGAGAAGGAATCACTCCGTAAAATTCTCACCGGTCTGCAGGAACTCAACAGGAAGCATGATCAGCAAAAACCACTGATGTTGAAAATTGCGCCTGATCTGGAAATCACCCAACTAAACGGAGTGATTGATCTGGCCCTGGAAATTCAACTGGATGGACTTGTTGTAAGTAATACCAGTATATCTAGAGAAGGATTAGAAACATCTGCAGAGGAATTGAAACGAATTGGTGCTGGCGGATTAAGCGGCAAACCACTGCAAAAAAAATCAACTGAATTCATTCGATATATCGCTGAAAAAACAAATCATCGTATACCCATTATCGGTTCCGGCGGAATTTTCAGCCAGGCAGATGCAAAAGAAAAAATGCAGGCAGGTGCGGGACTGGTCCAGGTATGGACAGGATTTATTTATGAAGGACCAGGTTTAGTGCGTAAAATTCTTAGAGATCGATAGTAGTATGAAAATGTGGATTTGTGAATAAGAGGGAAAGTGGAAATGGAATTTAAAATGAACGGCAACTTTCATCCGTGATCCGTCAACCATAACAGTCAAAAGTTATTTCAAAGCAACTTCAACACCGCCGCGGCGGCAACAGCCGCTGTTTCAGAACGCAGGCGATTGTCACCCAGTTCCACTGCGATAAAATGGGCATCGAGGGACTGTTTAATTTCTTCTTCTGAAAAATCTCCTTCGGGTCCGATCAGAATGAGTTGTGACGAAAGATGAGTATTGATCATTTCACTCAATCTTCTTTTTGCACCCGGTTCACAATGCGCAATGAATTTCTGATCCGCATAAACTTTTTGAACCCAGGGAATAAAATCCTGCGGTTCATGCAAAACGGGCAGCCACACCTGGCGGGATTGTATCAGGGCGCTTTCCAAAATACCCTTCATACGTTCCATCCGGAATTGTTGTTTTTCCGTTCTTGAAGTTTTTAATGGAATAATCTCTGTGATTCCAAGCTCCGTTGCCTTTTCCAGGAACCATTCAAAACGGCTTGCATTTTTTAGGAGGGACAATGCAATCATGACGCGGCGGGCGGGGAGCGCCTGTATTTGTTTTTCTGTAATATTTACAATACAACGCTTTTTATTCGGATCGCGAATTGTTGCCAGCGCTGAAAGTCCTTTTCCATCTGTTAGCCGGAGAGATTCGCCTTGTTGCATGCGCAATACCTGCACAATATGGCGTGAGGAATTTTCATCCAGAATGAATTCATCAACCTGCTTTGCCAGAGAGCCGAAATAGAAATATGGATTGGCCATCCAGAAAGATAATAAAAAGCTGCACAGTTTAGAATGGATCCTCGTCGTTAAATGGAATATCGTTCATCTTGCTGCCCGCCTGAATATAGAGTTTAGGACCTCCCTGTTCGTCGGGCGGAACGGGTTTCCAGTTACCTCCGGGAGGTAAGCCGTTAAAATCAGATCCTTCATCATCTATAAATTTCTGGATATGCAGGAGTGCGCGTAGTTTGATGGTTTCCAATGAACCATTTCTGTGTTTGGCTATCCGAACATGGGTCTCCCCTTTATTGCTTTCTCCAAATTCATTGGCCGTGATATCATAGTATTCGGGACGATATAAAAACATAACCATATCGGCATCCTGCTCGATGGCGCCGGACTCGCGCAGATCACTCAACTGCGGCATCTTATTGCCTTCTTTTCTTTTTTCCACTTCACGGCTCAATTGTGAAAGAGCAATGATCGGCACCTGCAATTCCTTTGCGAGTCCTTTCAGGTCGCGTGAAATTTTGCTGATCTCCTGTTCACGGTTTCCGTTCCGGTTGTCACCGGTTCCACTCATCAGCTGCAGGTAGTCGATAATGATGAGGCCTACATTATGTTTATTTTTCAGCCTGCGGCATTTGGCGCGCAATTCAAAAATATTCAACGCCGCGGAATCATCGATGAAGATGGGAGCCTGTGCCAATCGCTGGATTCCCTTAGCATAAAGCTGCTTCATTTCATGTTCTTCCAGTTTTCCGCGTGAGATTTTTTCAAGCCAGATCTCGCTCTCGGCCGAAAGAATACGCTGAACCAACTGACTGGCACTCATTTCCAGGCTGAAAAAAGCGATGGGCGTGGACTTGGTCGGGTGGAGCGCCGCATTTCGTGCGAGGTTCAGGGCGAAAGCTGTTTTACCAACAGATGGACGGGCAGCCAGGATGATCAGATCAGTGGGTTGCCATCCATACGTGATACGGTCCAGGGAGCTGAATCCCGAAGGCACACCGGATATATCGTCATTTTTATGACGCAGGTCTTCGATTCGCTGAATGGTTTTAACCAAAACCGTATCAATACTGTCGAAATTTTTCCGGAGATGGTTGTTCGTAATTTCAAAAAGTTTGGATTCTGCATCATCAAGCAGGTCGAATACATCTGTGCTATCCTCATAGGAATCGCTGATGATTTCTCCAGAAATACGGATCAGTTCGCGCTGGATGAATTTCTGCAGGATGATACGGGCATGTGCGTCGATGTTTGCGGCAGATACGACAGCATTTGTCAGCCTTGTGATATAATAGGGCCCGCCCGTCATTTCCAGTTCTTCCCGGAAACGTAATTCCTCCACGACGGTAAGCATATCGATCGGCTGGCTCTTCTGCGCCAGGGATTGCATGGCCTGGTATATTCGCTGATGGTTTTCTGTATAAAAACATTCCGGCTTTAGTATTTCAATGACAGTATCAAAAGCCGTTTTTTCCAGCATGATGGCACCCAGTACAGCTTCTTCCAGTTCCCTTGCCTGGGGCGGCACTTTGCCATACATCATGGTACTGATATCGATAGGCGATTTGCGTCTCAGTTTCCGGTCTTTATTTAAATTGGTGAGCTCCATGTATCCGCTTGAATTTGTTTGCCGCCTTTCGACAGCCAGCCTTAATTAAGAAATTGTTACGCTTATGACCCAAATGTTACTAATCGATATCGGGAGGGCGAATATAAAGCCCATTCATTCGCGTAAATTGTGTTTTCATTTTTTTATTTTATTCAGCGCCTGCGCACAGGTTTATCAACAGGTTTCCCGGACTTATTAACCAAATTTGAGGGGCTATCCACAATTTAAAAAAGTTTTTCGCTTTCGTGTCAAAGAAATACACACGGGTTGTGTACAAAGATTTATTCGCAAATATTTTGTTAAGTAAAAAAGAAAACTTTCACCGGCGGTTAAAAAAAATCCTCCCGGCACGAGCGGGAGGAATGAAAATTTCTATTTCAGATAAATATTAATCAGTCGTCATTTGCTGACCTGGTTTTCGGTTGTTCTACGGGTTTCTGATCGGGTTTGTTAGGCACCGGTTTATTATCAGGCGTGGCGGTTCTTTGAACCGGATGTCCGTTATTAGGATTACGCACAGCTGACGCTCGTCCCGTGGTTTGTACAGGATTTTCTGTAGCAGCCTGAGGTGGAACCGGCCTGGTATTAGACTGAGTCTGCTGCTGAATATAACGGTCTGCCCTTGCTTTATTCAGGTCCCTGCTTGCGGGCCGTGCCGCTGTGCCGGGAGAGGCTGTCGTATTCCGGTTTTGGGGTACGGGATTGTTCGCAGGTTGATTGTTTACCGAAGCCTGAGTCGCTGGTCTCGGATTATTTGCCGGTTGATTATTCACCGGGTTCTGCGTTGCCGGTCTCGGATTATTTGCCGGTTGCGGATTATTTGCCGGTTGATTATTCACCGGATTCTGCATTGCAGGTCTCGGATTGTTAGCTGGTTGCGGGTTATTTACCGGCAGATTACTCACCGGGTTCTGCGTTGCCGGTCTTGGATTATAAGCCGGTTGCGGGTTATTGTTCGGTTGATTGTTACCGGTATTTTCATTTATCCGGTACTGGTTAGAAGGGCGGACATTATTAAACGACTCATACCTGGCCGGAGCAACAACTGACGGTCTTCCGGGAGTATTACCGCGTGAAGTGGTTGTACTACTTACCCGTGGTTGATAGATCATATACTGATTTCCTGAAATTCTTTCGCCCGGTGAACTGGTTTCGCGAAGCTGTACCGGCGTAAAATTATTACCACTTACCCGGCGTACTTCAACAGGATCAGGACCCGGCGCATAGGCATACCGAGCACGGTTTGTACCGCTATAATTGTTTATGATGGTCGTATTGTTGATAATAGTCACATTCCGGTTTTGATTAACATAGTAATTATGCCAACCGGGATTTCCGATATACTGACGCGGAACAAAATTCCAATAATATGCAGGCGGGTTATAGTTATGCAGCGCCATATCAACAGAAACCCTTGGTCCTAAGGGTGCCCATCCATAATAATCTCCACCGCCTCTCCAACTTACCCAGGCCGGGGCCCATTCATTTCCGGGAACCCAGATCCATCCATATCCATTTTCAAAAAACCAACGACCATAGTGAAAGGGTGCCCATCCCCAGTTGTAATTGGAAGCCCATGTCCACCCGGCATCCGTATAAATCCAGTTCCCATTGGTAGAGTAAGGTCTGAAATCGGGACCTGCATTCGGCATCCAGACATAACCATATCCGGGATAATTGACCCAGGTACCATAAGGAGATAACTGATCATAGAAAGACTGGTAGGAAACTTCTTCTACCGGGGCAGGTGCAGGAGCAGGCTGATAATTATCTGACTGAACCACGGTGGTAGGTCCGCAGGAAGCTATCAGCAGGCTGACGGACAATAAAATGTAGATGTTTTTCATGTGTTCAAATTTCATTAGTTATTTCTCCTCCATTAGAATGAAATAACAGTTGAAAGTATATCCATTAGTAAACGATTAACAATTCTTTATAGTCTGTTAATTGCTAAAATCAGGCCGCTCAGGCCCAAAGCCTGAAGCCTAAAGCCTAAAGCTTTCTAAAATATCAGTTTTTCAGAGCGATCCTCTTTCACACTCCCATACTCCCATACTTCCATACTTCCCCATTATTCAGGCAATAACCTTAAAAACTATCTTTGCCTCTAAAGTATTTCTCTTCATGACCATCAGTTACAACTGGCTCTGCGACTATTTCCCTGATAATCTTTTGCAAAAACCCAATCCTGACCAGGTTTCCCGAATGCTGACATCCATTGGCCTCGAGGTAGAAACCGTGCATCCTTATTCTTCTGTAACCGGGGGTCTCGAAGGGCTGATTGTCGGAGAAGTTATTTCCGTTGAATCCCATCCGAATGCCGACAAACTGAAACTTACCCAGGTGAGTATCGGCTCCGGAATAATCCTTCAAATCGTTTGTGGAGCAAATAATGTAGCGGCATCCCAGAAAGTGGTTGTCGCCCCCGCAGGAACTACAATCTATCCTGAAACCGGCGAACCCCTGCAGATCAGGGCAGCAAAAATCAGGGGGGTGGAAAGCCAGGGAATGATCTGCGCCGAAGATGAAATCGGACTCGGAAAAGATCACGACGGCATTCTTGTATTACCGGCAAACCTGAGGCCGGGCCTGGCTATTACAGAATATTTCAAGCCATATACCGATTTTATTTTTGAAATAGGTCTCACTCCCAACCACATGGATGCCATGAGCCATATGGGAGTAGCCAGGGATCTCTGTGCCTGGTTATCACATCAGGACAAAAAAGACTACCGGTTGAGGGTGCCCGTTATTCCAGCATTCGCGCAGGACGTAAAAGGTGTGGAAATAAAAGTGGTACTGGAAAATCATACCGACTGTGGCCGATATTCCGCACTAACGATGACCAGTATACGCATTGGAGAATCGCCGAAATGGATGCAGGATAAACTTAAGTCCATCGGGATCCGTCCCATTAATAATGTCGTTGACATAACCAATTTTGTTCTGCAGGAAAGCGGTCAGCCCCTGCACGCCTATGACGCCGATAAAATTAAAGGCAACAAAATCATCGTAAAAAATCTGCCTGCGGGCACACCTTTTATTACACTGGACGAAAAGGAAAGAACGCTGGATGCCGAAGACCTGATGATTTGCGATGCGGAAAGTCCCTTGTGTATTGCCGGTGTTTTCGGCGGATTAAACAGCGGAATCAAAAACACGAGTACGGATTTATTTCTGGAGTCTGCCTGGTTCAATCCATCAACGATTCGCAGAACATCCTTCCGTCACGGTTTGCGCACGGATGCCGCGATGCATTTTGAAAAAGGAATGGATATTTCCGGTACTGTGTATGCCCTCAAAAGAGCAGCCAGCCTGATCCGCGAATATGCCGGAGGAAAAATCAGTTCTCCAATAACAGATCAGTATCCCGAGCCATTTCCGAAAACTCAGATCCTGCTGAAATATCATTACCTGAAAAAACTCAGTGGTAAAAATTATCATTCCCTTGCTGTAAAAAATATCCTACTGGCACTCGGATTCGACATTTTACGCGAAGGATTAGACGATCTGTTGATTACGGTCCCCTTTCACAAACCGGATATACAAATTCCGGCCGACCTGGTAGAAGAAATTATGCGTATCGACGGATATGATCATATAGAAATTCCCGCGAATATTCATATCTCTCCTTCGGTTGAGGCCGGCCGTGAGCAGTTCGCCATGCAGGAAAAAATCGCAGGTTTCCTGGTTGGTAGCGGCTTTCATGAAATCTTTACGAACTCCATTACCAACAGCGCTTACTTCAGTGATCCGGAACTGGAAAAAGCAGTAAAGATGATCAATAACCTAAGCGCCGACCTGAATATTATGCGGCCTTCGCTGCTTGAGACAGGGCTGGAAAGCATTTCCTGGAACATCAACCGGAAAAACAGCAACCTGTGCTTTTTTGAATTTGGAAAGACCTACGAAAGCAGTCAGCCGGGTCAGTATGCAGAAATCAATCATTGTTGTTTATACCTGACCGGAAACCTTCGTCAGGAAAGCTGGAAGGGAAAACCCGTGCCGGTTGATTTTTTTTATCTGAAGGGCATCAGTTCGGTTATTTGCAACCTGGCGGGAGTCGGGAGTGAAAGTTTTCCCTTAAACCATCCGAAATTATCAGGCGGTATCGAAATAAAGCAGGGCGAAAAGATTATTTTGAGTGCCGGTGAAGTGGAAAGTTCCATTTTGCAGAAATTCGATATTCGGCAACCGGTATTTTTTGCGGATATTTATTGGGATAATCTCCTGCTGGCAATGGCTGAAAACAGCATTGTATTTTCAGAATTGCCCAGGCAAAATCCTGTGAACCGTGACCTGGCGCTGATTGTAGAGAAATCGCTTCCCTTTGAAACCATCGAAAAAGCCGTTCGCGGGATCGGATTGCAAAAATTGCGCGGGGTGCAATTATTCGATATTTTTGAAAGTGAAAAACTGGGAAGGGATAAGAAATCCATGGCCGTCAGCTTTACCTTTCTGGATAATGAAAAAACCCTTACCGATAAAGAAATTGACGGGATGATGAACAGGATTATGAAAACTGCCGAAGAGGAATTAAAAGCTGAAATCCGCAAATAGAACTATCAACTCATCTAAAACCTTTTTCATGACCCAACCGGAAGTTCAATTGAAAAGAGTGCATGAAAAAATCCTGCTGTTGTTAAAACAACATCAGACATTACAAAAAGAGAATGAGCGCCTCAAAGAAGACTTAAAAAAAATGCAGGTTAGAGGCGAAGTCCTTTCCCGGGATGCGGAGAAATTCCGCCACCAGGCCGAGGTCTTAAAGTTGTCGGGCAGGGGTTTGGATGAACCGGATAAAAAAATGCTTGAGAAAAGATTAAATCAATACGTCAGGGAGATTGACAAATGCATCGCCCTGCTGCAGGAGTAAACCTTTTTTCAGATACGTTTTACCAGGCGCATTTTCATTTCGTCCGCACCCTGGGATACTTCCAGGCTGTAAACGCCATACGGTAATTCATCAAGGCCTTCCCAGTTCAGAAACTGCTGGCCAAAATCGAGCTCTTTCTGCATGATGCTGCAGATGGCGCCGCTGTCGTCCTTTAAAACTGCTTTCAATAAAGATTTCTGGGTCTGATTGATCTCGAGGCTAAGGCGATCAATAAAATTAGAAGATTTGATTTTCAGGAACATAGGTACTGGATTTGGATTAAGATATATGGAACATCACTAGCGGGTTGGATTGCAGGAAAACTTAACTTTACCAAGACAATCGTCAGCCAGCTGGTATTTTTAAAGTTAAAACAAGAATCCGAGACATGCAAGACCTCATCCCAATAAATATCGTAATCGGTGACCGGTCTTACCGGATCCGGATAAAACCGGAGGACGAAGGCACGGTTAGGGCCACTTTAAAGACCATTAACGACAAAATTATCGAATTTAAGACCCAATTTGCCGGTAAGGACATGCAGGACTACGCCTCCATGGTCATCCTCTGGTATGCTACCCAGGCCCAGGCCCAATCCGGGAATGATGGCTCTCCCGAATTTACCGCCACCCTCGACAAACTTGAGGAACAGCTAGATAAGATCCTGAGCTAGATCAGGCTATGCCCGGCTTAAAAACCTTATCTTCGCTACCCATCCTTTTCGCCTCTCGGATGTTAAAAATATGATTCTGAACATTCTAAACTCAAGTTTCCATGGATGCTACTGTGCTATACATAATAATTGCTGTCATATGCCTTGCCATTGGTGTGCTGGCGGGTAAATTTATTTTTTCAAAAAACACCCGTAAACAAATTGAAGACGCCAACCTACAGTCCCAGAAAATTCTTTCAGATGCCCAACTTTCAGCAGAAACCTTAAAAAAAGAAAAACTGCTTGAAGCCAAAGAACGTTTTGTACAACTGAAATCGGAGCATGAAAAGGAAGTTTTGGAAAGAAACCGGCGCCTGGCAGATGCAGAAATAAGGACTAAACAAAAAGAACAGGGTATCACCCAGCGACTGGAGTCGCTGGACAAGCAGGTGAAGGAAAACGATACAATCAAGGAAAACCTGAACCGCCAGATTGAAGTCGTAAACCACAAACGAAACGAACTTGAAAAACACCAGGAAGAACATATCCGGCGACTGGAAAAAATCGCTGGTTTAACGGGTGAAGAAGCCAAGGCTCAGCTTATCGAAAGCCTGAAACAGGAAGCCCATACCCAGGCCCTGGCCCTTCAGCAGGAAATTATTGATGACGCCCGTCAGAAAGCCAATAAAGAAGCCCGTAAAATCATTATCCAGAGTATACAGAGAACAGCCGCTGAACAGGCGATTGAAAACTCCATTACCGTTTTTAACCTTGAAAGTGATGAAATCAAGGGTCAGATCATTGGCCGGGAAGGGCGGAATATCCGGGCTCTGGAAGCTGCTACCGGTGTGGACCTGATCGTGGATGATACTCCGGAAGCCATTGTACTGTCATCCTTTGATCCCCTGCGCAGGGAAATTGCGCGTCTCTCCCTGCAGCGTCTGGTAACGGATGGACGTATCCATCCCGCGCGTATCGAAGAAGTGGTTGAAAAAACAAAAAGACAGATTGAAGAACAGGTAATCGAAATAGGTGAAAGAACAGTTATCGAACTGGGTATTCACGGCTTACACAAAGAGCTGGTCAGAATTGTCGGAAAGATGCGTTTCCGCTCTTCCTATGGTCAGAACCTGCTTATGCATAGCCGGGAAGTAGCTAATCTTTGTGCCATTATGGCCTCCGAACTGGGTCTCAATCCCAAACTTGCCAAGCGCGCCGGCTTATTGCATGATATCGGCAAAGTACCCGACGAGGAAACGGAATTGAGCCATGCCCTGCTGGGTATGAAGATCGCCGAAAAATACGGCGAGAATCCCGCCGTGGTCAATGCCATCGGTGCTCACCATGATGAAGTGGAAATGCAGTTTGTGATTGCCCCGATTATCCAGGCATGCGACGCCATCAGCGGATCCCGGCCTGGTGCCCGCCGTGAAATCATGCAGCAGTATATCCAGCGGATTAAAGACCTGGAAAACCTGGCCCTCACCTATCCCGGAGTGGAAAAGGCCTATGCCATCCAGGCAGGGCGTGAATTGCGTGTAATTGTGGAATCAGACCGGGTCACTGATGGAGACAGCGACAAACTCAGTTTTGAAATAGCCCAGAAAATTCAAACCGAAATGACTTATCCCGGGCAAATCAAGGTAACCGTGATCCGCGAAAAACGGGCAGTTAACGTTGCCCGGTAAGGAAGAAACAATAGTTTTTGATTTTACCCGAAAGCTTGTTACTTTTGCATCCCCAAAAATCATGTTATGAACGCGGCTATAGCATTTGTCCAGGAACAGTTAAGTACGAAGAAAGAACTCCCTAAGTTTAAAGCCGGGGACAACGTGACCGTGAACTATAAAATCCTGGAAGGTAATAAAGAACGTATCCAGAGTTTTAAAGGTGATGTGATCAAACGCCAGGGAGTTGGCCAGACAGCCACTTTTACGGTTAGAAAGATTTCCGATGCCATTGGCGTGGAAAGAACCTTTCCCGCATTTTCGCCAAATATCGAGTCTATTGCGATCAATAAAGTTGGCCGGGTTCGCCGGGCAAAACTTTATTTCCAGAGAGACCGCAGTGGCAAAAGTGCAAGAATCAAAGAAAAGAGACAGGTATCCTGAAATAAATCAACTGTTAATAGGTGAGCGGATGGGTGACCATCCGCTTTTTTTATTTGCAATAGATTACCTTTAGGCCATAAAAGTTAAGCATATGTTCAGTTATTTTTTGCAATGTATATTTCTGCTTTCCGCACCGGGTGGTTCAGAATGGATACTGATCATCCTGGCTGTTTTGATCCTTTTTGGCGGCAGAAAAATTCCGGAATTCATGCGCGGACTGGGACGGGGCATGCGGGAATTCAATGATGCCAAAAATAATGTGAAGAAGGAATTTGAAGACGGTATGAATGAACCGCCAAAATCAAATGCTCCTACTTCCAGCACAACCACTACTAACAACCCTTAAGAACCGCAATCCCGATTGCAGTTCCGCATTATTTATTGTTCTCCTTTTCATCCATATTTGATTATCAGGCAGCCCTGAAAGAGGGCTCCTTGTCCTGCCGGGATACAGTATTGTATTACCTCGAACGCATTAACCGGCTCGATTATCTCAATGCTTTTACGCAGGTTTACGAGAAAGAAGCCCTGGAAACTGCCGACAGGCTGGATCAGGAACGCGGGGCCGGAAAGAAGTCCGGGCGTTTACACGGCGTTGTTATAGGCATCAAAGATGTGATTTGCTACAAAGATCATCCGGTGACAGCAGGATCGCATATTCTGGAAGGGTTCCACTCTGTTTATCATGCAACTGCCGTTCAAAATCTACTTAATGAAGGAGCCATCATTATCGGGCATCTGAACTGCGACGAATTTGCTATGGGATCCAGCAACGAAAACTCCGTTTACGGTCGGGTGAAAAATGCCCTGGATCCGGAAAAAGTGCCTGGAGGGTCCTCAGGGGGTTCTGCTGTAGCTGTTCAGGCCTCCCTGTGTATGCTTTCACTTGGAAGTGATACCGGTGGATCCGTTCGTCAGCCGGCTGATTTTTGCGGCGTAATCGGCCTGAAACCGACCTATGGGCGGATTTCCCGCTATGGCCTGATTGCCTATGCTTCCTCCTTTGATCAGATCGGGATTTTTGGAAGAAACATACCCGATATCGCCGTTTTGCTGGAGGTAATCTCCGGATTTGATCCACGGGACGCTACTTCATCCAAACGACCGGTGCCTTCCTATGCTGAAGGCTTAAAGCTTCAGGCCCAAAGCTCAATGCCAGACGATCAACGATCAACGGTCAACGGTCAACGAACAACTTACCGTATAGCCGTATTTAAACAAGCCCTCGAACACCCCTCTCTGGATCCGGAGATCCGTTCAAAACTGACGGATTTCCTGGCTGAGCTTCGGCAAAAGGGACATTACGTAGAAGAAATCTCCTTTGACCTGCTTGATTTTATCGTTCCAGCCTATTATATACTAACCACGGCAGAAGCCTCTTCCAACCTTTCCCGATTTGATGGGGTTCGATATGGTCACCGCACAACTGACCCGGAGGCCGGATTTCCTGAATTCTACCAGAAATCCCGGTCGGAGGGCTTCGGAAAAGAAGTAAAGAGAAGGATCCTGTTGGGGACTTTTGTCCTTAGTGCAGGGTACTATGAAGCTTATTTCAGCCAGGCCCAAAAAGTGCGTAAAATTTTAACAGATCGCACCTCACTGATTTTCAACGAATTTGACTTAATTCTCACTCCCACAGTTCCCACCACGGCTTTTCGGTCGGGCGAAAAAACCGCCGATCCGGTAGCCATGTATCTCGCTGATTTATATACAGTTTACGCAAATCTGGTCGGTATTCCGGGCATTTCTTTGCCCCTTTTTACCCATACAAACGGCATGCCTTTTGGTGTCCAGGCTATGACAAACCAGTTTCGTGAATTATCTTTACTGCAGTTCTCTAACAATCTCCTGCAGCAATATAAGTCCTACGAAATTCCGACTTTATGAAAACCGGATCATTCTGACCTCTTCCGGTAGACTTCAATCCGCAATCCATCCCTTGAAAAATTTATAATCCGGATTTCCCGGTTATAAATCTTTAAGCATTAAAAGATGAATAGACTTTTATTGTTGGGCATTGTATTCGTTGGATTTTTGCCTCAGACCCGTGCGAATGCCCTTAAAGTAGACAAGACTTTTGTCGCCCTGAATATTCCGATCGATACAAGTGATGTTAAAAATGGGTTTAATAATCTGTTTCTGGCTTCTGTGAGCGGTTCCAATGGAGCTAAACTGAATCCCCGGGCAATCAGCTATGTTCAGGATTTTATGATCCGGAACCAACAGGAACTGGATGAGATGAAATCCTGGGGTCGTCCTTATTTCAACCTTATGGATGGTATCCTGAGCCAGTATGGCCTGCCTTCCCAGCTGAAATACCTGGCCGTGATAGAATCTAATTTGAAACCAACGGCCCTATCCTGGGCCGGTGCAGTAGGACCATGGCAGCTGATGCCGGCTACCGCCCGTTTACTGGGTCTGAAAGTGAACCATAAAGTGGACGAAAGAAAGAATTA
>Ga0163162_10002849_pt1 | contig 16467 bp, 14 predicted proteins | sample S55metaG_FD_115310 | JGI IMG/M metagenome (GOLD analysis project Ga0163162, IMG submission 115310) | Switchgrass rhizosphere microbial communities from Kellogg Biological Station, Michigan, USA - S5-5 metaG | ecosystem: Host-associated > Plants > Roots > Rhizosphere > Soil | place: USA...
ACCATCCTTGAAATAGTGATGGCGATCCCGGACATCCACGCTGCCATCGGGAAGCAGTTTCTCGCCGTAGCGAGCGACGATGGTGTCGCCGGCGCGGCCTTTCACGCGGAACGTTGCCCAGCCGGCGATGACTCGCGGGAAGCGGAACACGTAGACGCCGGGCCTCGGCTGCGTCACTTCGTTGGCAGCGAGCGTGGTGGCCACGGTGATCGATGGTTGCGGCTGGGAAACCAGGCGTCCCCGCGGCGCGGGCATGAGCGATGCCGCACGCCACGCGGAGTCGTCGAAGCCGCTGGTGTCGTATCCCGGTTGCGCACGGCGCGCGTCATAGGTTTCGCCGCCATAGAGATCATCGAGCAGGGTGGGGCCGTCGATCAGCTTCCAGTCCTCGCCAGTGACGATGTCCTGGTGGCGACCGTCGGCGAAGTCGATGGCAAGCCTGGCACGTACGCGCGGTTCGCCGTGCCACGGTGCGCTATCCCAATGCCAGACATCGGGATTGGTCAAGCCATAGAAGCCGCGGCCCAGCTCCATGCCCAGGACATGCTCGCCTGCGCCTTGCAATGCGGCAGTGAGGTCGGTGGCCACATACTGCACGCGCTTGTCGTAATTGGTGAAACCGGGCGATAGCACGGCGCGGCCAACGGGTTTTCCATCCAGCGTGACGTCGGCATAGCCGCCGGCAGCGACATAGAGCGTGGCCCTGGCCACGGCAGCTTCGATGGGGAAAGGCCTTCGCAGCAGTGGCACGGCGCGTGTGCCTGCATTGCCTTTGCCGATCCAGCGAGCACCTGCCCAGGCCGCTTCATCGGCAAGGCCGGTGGCGAGGCTTGCCGTGCGCGTGGCGTGGCCAGCACTGGTGTCGACATCAAGCTTCCAGAAATAACGCGTAGCCGATGCGAGGGGTGGCCCGGCGTAGGCATGGCCGAACGGTTCGGGCGAGGCCACGCGGCCGCTGTCCCATATATCGGGCTTGCCCGCATCGAGCAGACCGGGTGACGTAGCGACGGTAATGCGCCAGCTGCGTTGCGTGGCACCGCGTTGCGCGCTTTGCACCTGCCAGCTGAAACGGGGGTGCGTCGCATCGATCGCCAGCGGTGAGTCCTGGCTTTCCACGCGAAGGCGAGAAAGCGCAGCGTCGTCATGCACACCGGCACGGACCGACGACACGCTTGCCACGCCCAGGGCGATGGCAAGCGGTATCACCCTTGTCCGGCGCTGCGTCAAAGCTCGATGCAGTCGAACTCGGGATTGGGCTTCACGTCGGCTTCGTAGTTCACGTCGGGACGCGCGAAACCGAACAGGTGCAGGAAGCCGATCTTGTAGCCGCGGTAATCGGTGGTATCGAAGAGGTTTTCAGTGGTGACATCGTCCCACTGCGCCGTGCACTCGTTCTGCACGTCGTCACGCAATTCCCAGTCGTCCAGGCGCAGGCGGCCTTCGTCGTCGACTTCCGGCACCGCGCCGTCGGTGCGGTAGAGGCGATCGCGGAACAGGCGGTTGGCCTGCTCGATGGTACCTTCGTGCAAGCCCTTTTCCTTCATGATCTTGAAGACAAGGGATACGTAGAGCGGGATAACCGGGATCGCTGCGCTGGCCTGGGTCACCACCGATTTCATCACCGCGACCTGGGCTACCACGCCATGGTCGGATAAGCGCCGGGTGATCTGGTGCGCGGTGTCGTCAAGGTGATGCTTGGCCTGGCCGATCGAGCCGTGCCAGTAGATCGGCCAGGTGATCTGGGTACCGATATAGCTATAGGCCACCGTGCGGGCGTTCTTCGCCAGCACGCCAGCGCTGGCAAGCGCATCCATCCACAGGGCCCAGTCTTCGCCGCCCATCACCGTGACGGTGTCCTTCACTTCCTGCTCGGTGGCCGGTTCCACCGTCACCTTGATGATCGCGTCCTTGTTGGTGTCGATCGAGGTGGCCTGGTAGGCCTCGCCGATCGGCTTCAGCGCCGAGCGCACCAGTTCGCCGGTGTCGGGCAACTTGCGCACGGGCGAGGCCAGGGAATAAACCACAAGGTCCACCTCGCCGCCCATCTCGGCCTTGATGATCTCGATGGCGCGGGCGCGGGCCTCGTTGGAGAACGCATCGCCATTGATCGACTTGGCCCAGAGGCCTGCCTCGTGGGCCAGGCGCTCGAATGCGGCGGAGTTGTACCAGCCTGCGGTGCCGGTCTTGCTTTCGGTGGCAGGCTTTTCGAAGAAAACGCCGAGCGTGGCGGCACCGAAGCCGAAGGCCGCGGTGATCCGCGAGGCCAGGCCATAGCCGGTGGAAGCGCCGATCACCAGCACGCGCTTGGGACCATCGGCGCGGACGCCCTGGATGCGGGTGGCTTCGATCTGGTCGATGACGTTTTTCTCGCAGCCAACCGGGTGGGCGGTGGTGCAGATGAAGCCACGGACTTTCGGGTTGATGACCACGCGCTTTGATCCTGTGTTTGCGGAACGGGCATTTTAGCGGCAAGGCACCCGTGGCCGGGTACGCGGGCGTATGTTGGGCTGGCCGGGGGGAGGGCGGCCGCGTGACCCCCAAGAGGGATTTTCCACGCCAATTCTGCTAATCATGCGCTGCGCATCCCTCCGGCTCTCCTTCGCTGACATGACCCGACCGGCTCCCCTACCGTCAAACGAAAGCCGACGCATCGCGCGGCTACATGAACTTGCTGTCCTGGATACAGGGTCTGAGCCGCTGTTCGACGCGCTGGCCAGGGCTGCTGCCCTGGTCGCCGGGACACCGATCGGCATGGTGACCCTGGTCGACGCCCACCGGCAGTGGTTCAAGGCGAACCATGGCCTTCCCGGTGTCAGCGAGACCCCGCGTGAAGTGGCTTTCTGCGCCCATACCATCCTTGAAGACGGGTTGCTGGAAATTCCCGACGCGCGGGCTGACGAACGCTTCGCCGACAATCCCCTGGTCACCGGTTCCCCCGACATCCGTTTCTATGCCGGTGCGCCGATCAGCCTGCATGACGGGATGCGGATGGGAGCGCTGTGCGTGATCGACCGTGAACCGCGCCATCTCGATGACCGCCAGCGCGCCATTCTTGCCGAGCTGGCCCACGCGGTGTCCGAGGCACTGGACCAGCGCGCCCTGGTCATCGACCGCAACGCGGCGCTGCAGCGCGAAGCCGATGCCGGCGAGCGGCTAGCTCAGATCATCGACGGTACCTCGGCCGGCATCTGGCGCTGGAACGTGCAAACCGGCGAGCTGGAACTGGACGGGCGCTGGGTGGACATCATCGGCTACCCGCCGGTGGAGATGGCGCCTTACACCACCATCAGCCTGCCCACGCTAAGTGGGCCGTCCGCGTGGCAGCGCCTGGTGGAGCGCGCCCGGCGCCTGGCATCTTCCGGCAGCGACGAATTCGACGGGGAGCTGAAGCTGCGGCACAAGGACGGCCACGACGTTTGGGCGCTGTTCCGCGGCCGCATCACCAGCCTTGGGCTCGGCGGCCAGCCGCATTGGATCCAGGGCACCGCGATCGACATCACCGCGCGCAAGACCGCCGAGACACGCCTGCGGGCAAGCGAAGCATTCCTGGACCGCACCGGCCGCATGGCGGCCGTCGGCGGCTGGGAGATGGATCTGGAAACCTACAAGATCACCTGGTCGGACGCGACGTGCCGCATCCACGGCGTAGCCGAGGGTTATGCCCCTTCCATGCGCGAGGGCCTGGCGTTCTACGCGCCCGAGGCCCGCCCGGTGATCGAGGCGGCATTTACCCGCGCCATTTCCGACGGCACCCATTGGGACCTGGAGCTCCCCTTCGTCACCGCCGATGGCCGGGACATCTGGGTACGCACCCTGGGCTCGGTCGAGCACGAAGACGGCCGCGCCAAGCGGCTGGTGGGTGCGTTGCAGGACATCACCGTGCGCAAGCAGGCGGTGGAAGCCCTGGCCGAGAGCGAGCAGCGCTTCCGGCGCCTGTTCCAGAACAGCCTGGGCCTGATCTGCACCCATGACCTCGACGGCGTGATCCTCTCGGTCAACCTGGCTGCCGCACGCACGCTGGGATACCGCGTGGCCGAGATGATGGGCCGGTCCATGCTCGATTTCATGCGCAGCGAATTGCACGGGGCTTTTACCGCTTACCTGGAAAGGGTACGTGCCAATGGCGAGGACTCAGGCGTGCTGGAGCTCCTGGCCCAAGACGGCAGCCGGCATACATGGCAGTACAACAACATGCTAGATACCACCGGCCCGGAAACCTACGTGCTGGGCCACGCCCAGGACATCACCGAGCGGCGCGACCTTGAACGGCGGTTGCGCGAATCGGCGATCCGCGATCCGCTCACCGGTTGCTTCAACCGTCGTTTCCTCGCCGAGGTCGAGGCCGATCCCCGCCAGCGGATCACATGGGGCTGCATCGCCATCGACCTGGATCGCTTCAAGCAGGTCAACGATACCTATGGCCATCAGCGTGGCGACGAGGTGCTGGTGGCGATGGCGCAGTTCCTCCGCGCGCACGTACGGCCCGACGACGCCGTGGTGCGCCTTGGCGGGGATGAATTCCTGGTGATGTTGCGGGGCGCCGACGCCGAAGCCACGAACGCGATTGCCGCCCGCATGCTCGACGATCGCAGCCAGGCCCCGATCGGGTTCACGGTGGGGCAGGGCCTGCGGCATGCCGACAACACCCTGGAAGACGCCATTGCCGAGGCCGACCGCAAGCTTTATGAAGTGCGTGCTCAGCGGCCAGCCTACAGCCGGCACGCCAGCTAGCCCTCAGCCGGGTGCGCCCGGGCGGCGAACCGTCTAAACTCCCCGGAGAAACAGGGGGATATACGCGTGACGTCATTTGGTGTGGTGCTCGCCGGCCCAAAGGCCGGCCAGGCGGATGTCGACTGGACGCCCGTCGCCCGGGCCATGGGCCTGGACCAGGCAGCCTTCTCGGCAAAGGTACTTTCGGCGATGCCGGTGCTGGTGCGCCGGCAGCTGGACGAAGCCCTTGCCACCGAAGTGGCTGCCCGTCTGGCGGCGATCGGCGCCATTGCCGAGGTGGTTCCCGACCGCGACCCCTTCGTATACATCGAGCGCGAGGGTGCCTCGCTTGGGCCTGTGCCGCACGCCGCGCTCGAGCGATTCATCGTTGACGGCGAGCGTTACCGCCTGCGTAACACGCGCAAGTGGCAGGTATGGCAGAGCCCGGTGATGTCCTCGCTGCCGGAGGAGGTTGAACCGACACCGCTCCCTGAAGCGATCGTTGACGATGTCGCCGCGGAACTCGACGTCCCGGTGGCTTTCGAGCCTCCAGCGCCACCACCGCCGCCCGTCGACGCCTCGGCATTCCCGCCGGCGTGGACGCAGCCGATCGTCGACGACCAGGCACCCGCCGAGCCGGTGGAAGCGAAGCCGCCACGCTCGTCGATCGCCGCCATCGCTGGCTATCTGGGCGTATTTTCGATCGTTCCCGGGGTGGGTCTGCTGGCGATGCTGGCGGGCCTGCTCGCCGTCCGCGACATTCGTCGCCATCCTGAGAAGCAGGGCATCGGCCGAGCACGCTTTGCCATCGCGGTCGGTGCGGTACTGTCCGTCGCATGGGCGGCGCTGTTCGTGCTGCGCGATGACATCCGCCTGCCGTCGACGTCGCAGGTCAACGAGGTCACTGCTGGACAGCTGGTGGCCGACCGTCAGGCCCCTGCGGCTCCGCGCCCGGCAGCTGTCGCGCCGGCGGTAGCCAATGGATCGCAGGCATCGCCCGCACCCGCCACGTCAACGCCTGCAGCCGCGCCATCGGCCGCGGTGTTGACGCCGGCGACGACCTCCAGCGCTCCCGCGCCTTCGTCGGCTGCCTCGGTCGCCGCCACTCCTGCACCGGCGTCTTCAGTGGCAGTGGTGGCGCCTGCGCACGTGGAGGCCGCCAGCGTCGCAGCCGAGGGCACCGGCCCTTCGTTCGACTGCAAGAAATCGCTCTCCATGACCGAGACGGTGATCTGCGCCAGCAAGACGCTGTCCGCGCTCGACCGTGAGCAGGCAGCGGCTTTCAACAAGGCCCTGGCGCAAACCTCGGGCGATCGCTCCACCACGTTGCGCGAGGGCCAGGCCGGCTGGCAGCACGAACGCAACGAACTGTGCGGCAGCGATACCAAGTGCATCGAACGCTACATGCGCGCCCGCCTGGCGACGTTCGCGCCACCTTCGCCGCCCAAGGCTGCCGCGCCGCCTTCACCCTGAGGCGGCCTTGAAATTAGAAAACCTGGCGGAACACCCAGAACAGGCACGCTGCAAGCGCGATCGACGCGGGCAGCGTGAGTACCCAGGCCATCAGCATGCTGCGTACGGTGGCCCACTGCAGACCCGATCCCTGGGCGACCATGGAGCCAGCCACGCCTGATGACAACACGTGCGTGGTGCTTACCGGCATGCCGAAGCTATCGGCTGTGGCGATGGTGACCGCCGCCACTACCTCGGCCGACGCGCCCTGCGCGTAGGTCAGGTGCTCCTTGCCGATGCGCTCACCCACGGTGCGCACGATGCGGCGCCAGCCGACCATGGTGCCCAGGCCCAGCGCGAATGCCACGGCAACCTTGACCCAGGTCGGGATGAACTTGGTGCCGTTGTCCAGTGATTTGTGATAGTTGTCCAGCACTGCCTGGTCGCTCGGGCTGAACGCCGGCTGCTTGGCCTTGCCCATCACCCGCAGCGCTTCGGAGCTCAGGTACATGTTGTTGCGTACGTTGTTCACCGCGTTCTGGGGAACGTCGCCCAACGTGGGGCTCCGGCCGACCTGGTTGCTGATGGCGTCGGTAAGCTGGCCGAGCGCTGCGATGGTGGCCGGCTTCAGCTCGTGCGAATTGATGTAGCGCTCCAGTTCCGCGCGCGGATCGGTCGCCGGGGCGACGCCCGCGCTGTTGCGGGCGAATACTTCACTGGCCGAATGCGCTACCGCGATGAAGGTCTGTGTTTGGCTGGGCGTGACCGCGCGATTGAGCGCGTAGGCCGTTGGCACCGTGCCGATCAGGATCAGCATGATCAGGCCCATGCCCTTCTGGCCGTCGTTGGAGCCATGGAAGAATGACACGCCAGTACAGGTGAGGATCAGCAGGCCGCGTATCCAGAACGGCGGCGGTGCGTCACCCTTGGGTTCCTGGTAGAGCTCGGGCACCTTCACCAGCGAGCGCAGGAGCATCAGCAATCCGTAGGCCAGGGCAAAACCCAGCAGTGGCGAGAACAGAAGGCTCTTGCCGACGTTCCAGGCCGCGCCCCAGTCCACGGCGCTGGTGGCGTCACCGGAACCCATCAACTGGTTCATCACGCCCACGCCGATGATCGACCCGATCAGTGTGTGTGAACTGGACGATGGCAGCCCGAGGTACCAGGTGCCCAGGTTCCAGATGATCGCTGCGATTAGCAGCGCGAACACCATCGCAAAGCCCGTGCTCGAGCCCACGTCCAATACCAGGGCGATGGGTAGAAGTTGCAGCACCGTGTAGGCCACGGCGCCGCTGGAAACCATCACGCCGATGAAGTTCCAGCTGCCTGACCAGACCACCGCGAAGCTGGCTGGCAGCGCACGCGTATAGATCACTGTGGCCACCGCGTTGGCCGTGTCATGGAAGCCGTTGACGAATTCGAAGCCCAGCGCGATCAGCAGGGCGACACCCAGGAGGACGTAGGCAAGGGTAGGACTGGAGGGAACCACTTCCAGGTCGTGGCCAAGCTGGGAGGCCACGTAGACCGCCGCCGCCAGCAGGAACCCGCCAAACAGGCCGAAGCCAAGGTAACGCTGGAGGGGAGAGCCTTTGACGCCTTCGCCGAGGACCGCGCTGTTCATGCCGTTGCTCCGGGATCTACCTTGGGCCTCAGGAAGCAATAGCAGCCGATTGTGACCTCCCGGTGTCAGGATGGCCGGATGCAGCAACTGATTGATTGTCTTAAGTGTCATCAAAAATTCATTCAAGCCGTCAAGGGCAGCGTCGATATCCTGTCAACACTGTTCCTCGGCCTTACGCATGCCCCGCCTGGAAACCCCACCTTCGGGTTCGGACCCGACCTCGCTCCTTGACCAGGCCTTGTCTTCCGCTTACCTGCGTGCAGCCTTCCAGCCGGTGATCCGGATCCAGACGGGCGCGATCGTCGCTTACGAGGGTTTGATCCGCAGCGACTTGCCTGGCGCGGTGCTGACGCCGATCGACCTGCTGGACCTGGCCCGTGCCCGCGGCAAGCTTGGCGAATTCGAATTGCGCGCGGCGCGCTGCATCGCCACCGAGTTCTCGCGGCTGGCACTGGATGGGCGCCTGCTGGTGAACCTGAGCGCGCACGCGGTGCTGCACGACGGGATGCGGCCAGACGATGTGATCGATGCATTGACGGTGCCGGGGCTCGACTTCGGACGCATCACCGTGGAGATCACCGAGCGCGACATCGTCGAGAACGCCGCGGCACTCGCGCATGCCCTGGGTTACCTCCGCGCGCGTGGCGTGCGTATTGCCCTTGACGATTTCGGCAACGGCCATTCGAACTTCGAGATGTGGAACGAGGTGCAGCCGGAGATCGTGAAGATCGACCGTTACCTTATCAACGGTTTGTCCAGGAGCGCGGAGAAGCTCGCCATCGTGCGTGCCCTGTGCATGGTGGCTGAAACCCTTGGCGCGGAGCTCGTGGGCGAAGGCGTGGAAGAGGGTGACGACCTGTGCATGCTGCGCGAACTGGGCATTCCCTTCGCGCAGGGGTTCCTGATCGGGCATCCGGAAAGCAAACCCGTGGCTTCCGTCCCGGCGGCGGTGATGCAGGCGCTCGCCAGCACCAGCGTGCCGGTGCCGCCGCGTCCGCGCGGTCCGGTGAGCGCCAGGCCACTTAACGCCGAGCACCTGTTGATCCAGGCGCCGGCATTGGCGCCGACGCAGACCAACGAAGACCTCGTGCAGATATTCAGCGCCGACGACCGGTTGCACGCCGTGGCGGTGGTGGAGGACGGGCAGCCGATCGGCATCGTCAATCGGCGCGCATTTACCGAGCGCATGGCACAGCCTTTCGCCCGCGAACTGTTCGGTCGAAAAAGTTGTACCAGCTTCATGAATGCCCATCCGCTACTGTGCGACGCAGAGCAGTCGCTGCAGAGCATGGCCGATATCCTCCGCGGTGAGGACCAGCGTTACCTCAGCGATGGCTTCGTGATCACCTCGCAGGGCCGTTACCTGGGGCTGGGCACCGGTGAGTCGCTGGTGCGGCGCGTGACCGAGATCCGCGTGGAGGCCGCGCGCTACGCCAATCCGCTGACCTTCCTTCCCGGAAATATTCCCGTGACCGAGCATATCGCCCGGCTGCTGGAAGCAGGACGTCCATTCACCGCCACCTATTTCGACCTGGACCAGTTCAAGCCGTTCAACGACCAGTACGGGTATTTTCGCGGCGACGAGATGATCTGCCTGCTGGCAAGCACGCTTACCGGTGACCTGCGCCACGACTGCGACTTCGTCGGGCACATCGGTGGCGACGATTTCGTGGTGCTGTTCCAGGGCGACGACTGGCTCGACCGCTGCACGCAGATGCGCCTTCGCTTCAACCAGATGGCACCGGCCCTGTTCGACGCCGCCGACCGCGCGCGTGGCGGCATCGAGGGCGAGGATCGCCAGGGCAGCCGCCGGCTCATCCCGATCACCACCGTGGCCGTTGGAGCGGTGAGCTTCGTCGACGAATTCCCGCGCCACGCCGAAGCCGTGGCAAGCCTTGCCGCCGCCGCCAAGCGCATCGCCAAGCGGGGCGCCGGCTTCCATGCAGTGAGCTACGAAGCGGAAGTACCTTCGCCGCAGCCGATCGTATAGGCGTTAATCCGATGGATCTACTTGACGAGCGAAATGGGACTTGATGCGTACCGGGCGATCGTGGCGTCGCTGGTTAGCAGGGTGATGCCTTCCACCGTGGCCTGCGCGATGAGGAGACGGTCAATCGGATCCTTGTGATGTTCTTCGAGATTCACGACGTAAGCGGCGTGGATGCTATTGATCGGCAACTCCACATAGCCATTGTCGGTAAGGCCCCGGCGAAAGACATGCGGGTCCACCTGGAAATCGGCCCGTTTAAGGTTGTTCTTGATGGCGACCTCAAGGATGCTTGCCGCGCTGAAATAGAGCTCCGCCGTGGCGCTTTCGACGACCTTGCGAATGTTTCGCGATGCGGTTCCTTCGGCTAGCCACAACAGCAGGTAGGTATCGAGGAGGTACTTCATTCGTCGACGCCGAACATCCTGGCAATCTCGTCCCGGCCCATGTCGTTGAAAACCTCGGCCGTGGGAACCTTGATGGCTCCTGCAAGAAATCCGATCCGCTTTTGCGGGACATTTTCCACTGCGTTGAGCGCGACGAGTTTGGCAACGGGCTTACCCGCCCGGGCGATGATCACGGAATCGCCTTGTTCCGCCTGCTCCACGAGCTTGGAGAGTTGCGTCTTCGCTTCATGCATGTTGACAGTGGTGACCATGAGGCTTCCTTAGCTAACTAAGGTTAGTCTACCACGTCCAGTACGGTCCTGCTGTAGGCCGCTTTCCCGGCGCCCGTAGGAATCAGGTTGTCTGCACTGCCTGGGCGGCGGCCTTTGCGCCAGCCAGCTTCGGCGCGACCATCGGCACCGTCAGCATGGTGCTGGCCACCGCCATCAGCAGCAGCGCGGTGAAGGTTTCACTGCTGATCAGGTGCCGGTCCAGCAGTACGTTGACGAAGATGATCATGATCAGCGCCTTGGTTTGCAGCAGCCAACCGACGATCCAGATGTCGCCGCGCGCCCAGCCGAGCATCTTGCCGGCGATGCCGACACCGGCCAGCTTGCCGGCCACCGACGCTACCAGCAGCACGGCCGCGGCGATGAAAACCGAAGCGCCGCCGATCGACCAGTTCGTGCGCAGGCCCGTGGAGAGGAAGAACACCGGCATCACGGTGAGCAGCACATGGCGGCGGAGCAGGTCCATGTGTTCCTGGTTGAACCACTCCGAGTCGGTGACGACGCCTGCGAGGAACGCGCCCACCATGAAGTGCAATCCCGAGAAGTCCGCGCCGTAGGCGCACAGGGCGAGCCACACCATGCCGACGTACCAGCGATCGCTTTCCGGAATGCGGCGCATCAGCTTGCGATAGCCCATGGATACCGGCACCAGCAGGGCCAGGAAGATCGCCTGTTTGCCGACGCGGTCGAAGTCCAGCAGGATCAGCGCCAGCACCCCCCAGATCATCACGTCGTCGAGGCTGGCATAGCGCAATACGCGCTTGCCCAGCGGTTCGCGCAACACGCCCAGTTTCTCGAGCAAGAGAATAAGGATCGGCAACGCGGTCACCGCGCAGGCCATGCCCACGCCCAGCACGAACTGGGTGTTCGTGCCTTGCGTGCCAAGCCAGCCGTCGCGCCATGCCAGGAGGCCCACCGCTGCCGCGCAGCCAAACAGCAGGGGTACGCCCAGGGCCAGCGCCGCCGTGGTGCCGCATTCCTTGCGCTGTGCCCAGGCAGCTTTGAGATCCAGTTCGATACCGGCGATCCAGACGAAGATCATCACGGCCCACCAGGCCACCCCGTTCAGCGCGGTCACCACGGCCGGGGTGAAGATGGTCTGGTAGTAGGCGGGGTAGGCGGCGCCCAGGATGCCCGGGCCGAGCAGGATGCCGGTGAGGATCTGCACCACCACCAGCGGCGCGTAGTAATCGGTACGGCCGAGCCTCCAGATCAGATATGGCACGGCGAATATGATCACCATGGCGATCAGGAAAAGCTCGGCACTGTTCATCTGTGGTCCCCAGAAATATTCCGGGGACCGAGACTAGCGCAGGTTCATGCGAAGCGGTGAACCCTGGTCAGGTCCAGCTGTCGTCGCTGCCGCCGCCGTCGAAGCTGGAGTCATCGCCACCGCCACCGCCGCCCCACCCGCTGTCGTCGTTGCCCATGTCGATCGGCTGGTCGCGCAGGTCGTCGTAGGCCTGGCCGCGGCTGTCGCCGGCGTCGGTGCCACCGCCGACAAACCCGTTCCCATTGCGCTCGCTTTCTTCGCGGCGTTCGTGGTTTTCGTACATGTTCACCGCTGCGGCGCCGAGGGCACCGCCGGCCAGGCCACCCAGGAACGAACTGCCCATGCCCGAACCCTGGTTCTGCGGCGGATATCCCTGGCCCGGATATCCAGGCGGAACATTGGGATTGGGACCCTGGCCATACCCGTAGCCCGGGCCACCGGGCGGTGGCGCCTGCCGGCGACGCATCACCATCACGATGCCGCCGATCACTACCAGGCCCAGCACCCACGGCCAGATGCTCGTGTGGGGTTTTTCAACCTGGAAAGGGACAGGGGCCGCGGCTGCTCCTGATGCCGCGCGCTGCGCAGGCGCTGCACGCGAGGGAGCAGGCGCGGTGGCCTGGCGCAGCTCTGCCTGGAAGTGCTGGAACTTGGCCGGATCGGTAAAGCCGATCTTGGGATCCAGTACCTGCGCCTTGTCCGCCTCGGTGCGCGCCTCGCCGATGTTGCCCTGGTGGGCCAACACCTGCGCCAGCACATAGTGCGCCTTGGCGCTTTGCGGATGCTCGGCGATGGCCTGGCGCAATTCCTGTTCGGCCAGGGGGTAATTACCCTGGGCGATGGCAGCCTGCACCGCCTTGGGCGAGTCGTCGGCGAATGCAGGGCCGATGGCCATGAATGCCAGGCAGAACGCGAACAAGAACTTCTTCATCTTTCGTGCCTCACTTGGGCTTATCGCCATGCGCGGATTCTATCCGTCCATGGTGGGGTGCCGGCGTGATGGTGCAAGGGCCCGGTCACCGTGACTTCAGGCACCCGTTGTCGGTAGCCGGCTGCCGGCCTATCCTGAAGAACTCGTCGTGAAGGGCTGGGCCGATGAATCGTGCATGCGCCGCAATTGTGCTGACTGGCTTTCTATTTATGGGTTCGGCATGCACCGCCGTGGCGCCCAAGACACAGGCGGCTTCCACGGTCGATGCGGGCGCCAAGGCCGCCGCCACACCGGCTGAGCCGACCAGCGAACAGCGGCTGGCGGAGGCGAAGAAACAATTGGCCGACTGGCCGAACCTGGCCCGCTACCACGGTGACAACGAAACCGTCGCCAAGCCCGCCAAAGGCGAGCAGCGCGTGGTCTTCATGGGCGATTCGATCACCGATTTCTGGGGCCGCGGCCAGGGCGTGTTCTTTCCCGACAAGCCGTACATCAACCGCGGCATCAGCGGGCAGACCACGCCACAGATGCTGGTGCGCTTCCGTGCCGATGTCGTCGCATTGAATCCCAAGGCTGTGGTGATCCTGGCCGGCACCAATGACATCGCCGGCAATACAGGCAAGGAGAGCGTGCAGATGATCGAGGACAACCTTGCCTCGATGGTCGACATCGCCCGGGCCAACCACATCAAGGTGATCCTGGCCACGGTGCTGCCGGTAAGCGACTACTTCGATCCGAACCAAAGCAGGAACCGTCCGCCGGAGACGATCAAGGAACTCAATGCCTGGATCCGCGACTACACCCGGCGCGAGCACCTGGTGCTGCTCGACTACTACCCGGCGATGCTCGACGAGCAGGGCGTATTCAAGAAGAGCCTGACCTTCGACGGCCTGCACCCGAATGCCGCGGGCTACGACGTCATGCGGCCGCTGGCGGCCAAGGCGATCGCCAAGGCACTGGGGAAATAAAACCCCTTCATGAACCAACTCTCCACTTCCGCACCCGGGGCCGAGAAGCATCCGGCGGGGCTGCGCATCATCGCCGTGTACAAGGCCGTCAAGACCGTCGGCCTGATCTTCATCGCCATCGCTGCCTTCCGCCTGGACCGCGAGCAGAACTTCCAGCACCTTGTGCAATGGCTTGAGCATTTGCAACTGACCGAGAGCAACAGCATCCGCTGGAGCCTGGTGCATCTGCTCGAAGGCATGGGGCCGGCGAAATTCATCGCCGTGGGCATCGTGGCATTGGTGTATGCCGCCATCTTCGCCACCGAGGGTATCGGCCTGTGGATGCGCAAGTACTGGGCAGAGTGGTTCACCGTGATTGCCACCGGCTCCCTGGTGCCCGTAGAAATTTACGAATGCATTGTGCGCTTCGGCTGGCTGAAGCTTGCCGTGATGGTGGCCAACGTGCTGATCGTTATTTACCTCGTGCGCATCGCCTTGCGGCCCCGGCACGGTGGCGAGGCTCCTGGTTCAGGCGTATAAACACGTCGAACATCACATCGGACGTGCCCATGGGGATCATCAGGCGTTGCGTGGTTGGGCTGGCCATCGTGTTCGGCGTTTGCGCATGCAATCAGCAGGCCATGATCGACAAGCTCACGCCCCATCCCGCCGCTGAGATCGGCCGGTCGGTGATCGACGAGTGGCGGACGGGGAAGATCGACGACCTTCGCCCCATGCTGTCCGGGGAACTGGATAACCCTGACACGTTGGCCAAGCTTCGTAGCCTCTCCGCCGGAATGCCATCAGGCGTGCCCACCAACGTGAAGCTGGTCGGCACCTACACCAGCGCACACTGGGCAAGCGGCAAGGCGAAGCAGACCATCTACAACCTCAGCTACGAATACCAGTTCGACCATCGCTGGCTCGTCGCCAACGTCGTTTTGATCAAGACCGGCGATCGCACGGAAATCGCGGGTATGCGAGCCGAGACGCACGATCAGTCGCTCGAGCAAATCAATGCCTTCTCGCTTGCCGAGAGCGGGCCGTTGCAATGGCTCTTCCTGCTGGGCGTCATCGTCATGCCTTTGTTCTGCCTGTTTGCTCTGGTCACTTGCCTGCGCACGCGGATGCGGCGGAAGGTGTGGTGGGCATTGTTCACCCTGGTGGGTGTCGTGACGGTATCGATGAACTGGAATACCGGCGAGCTGGGCTTCTCTCTCATTTCGTTCCGGCTGTTCAGCGCTTCGGGCGTGGCGCCACCTTATGGGCCATGGCAGTTCGCCCTTTCGTTCCCGCTTGGCGCCGTATGGTTCCTGGTGCGGCGACAACACCTCATTGCCGCTGCGCCACCGCCGCCTCCAAAGGAGGCTCCTTCCGAGGCGGGGTAGCCTCTCCCTAGGCTTCAGCAGATCCTTGTGCGAGCACATCGCCCGCAAAGGCAAGGGCAACAAAAACCAGGCATGCCACGCATACGCCGGTCCAGCCAGCGCTAGCCCAGGCGATGCCGGCACTGGTCGCGCCCGTGCCTCCGCCGATGAAGAACACGCCCACGAACAAGCCATTGAGGCGGCTGCGGGCTTCGGGGGCGAGCATGTTGATGGCGTGGCGCCCGATCGTCTGGTCACCCACGGCGCCGGCGTCGATCACGATGGCAGCGGTCACCAGCAAACCCAGCGCCAGGTAGCGATGGGCGCTCAAGTCCAGGCCGAACCAGCCGGCGCCGGCGATGCCGGCGACTACCACGCCAACGAGCAACACGATGTGCGCCACGCGCATGCCGACCTTGCTGAGGCCCTTGTCTCCCACTTTGCCGGCGATCGGGGCCACCACGGTGCCGGCGACGCCCGCCAGTGCAAAGGCCGCCGCGCCATTGGCATCGAGGGAAAACGGTGCCTTTGCCAGCAACATCGCCACGCCCGTCCAGAACGCAGCGAACGCGGCCATCACGAATGCGGCGGATACGGCGTAGCGGCGCAGCACGCGCTCACCTATCCACAACGACCATAGCGAGCCGATAAGCGCGCCGTAGTTGTGGCCGAAGTCCGGGCGACGGTCGGGAAGGTTGCGCCAAAGCACCACGGCCAATGCCAGGTCCAGGCCGCCAAGCAAGGCGTAGAACCAGCGCCAGCCGAAGTGTCCGGCGACCAGGCTGGCGAGCGGGCGCGAGAACAGGATGCCGAGCATCACGCCGCTCATCACGTTGCCCACCGCGCTTCCGCGGCGCTCCGGGTGCGCCATGGAGGCCGCCAGCGGCACCAGCACCTGGATGGCGCACGAGGTGGCGCCGGCAATGCACGCGGCCATCAGGAAGACTGGCGCATTCGGTGCGACAGCGCCAAGCGCAAGCATGGCGGCGCAGATGGCAAGCGTCGCCACGGCAAGCCTGCGGTTCTCCAGCAGGTCCGCCAACGGCACCAGGAACAGCATGCCCAAGGCATAGCCCACCTGCGGCAGCGTGGCCACCAGGCCCGCCAGCGAGGCGGGCAGGCCAAGACCGCGCGCCACGGGTTCGGCCAATGGCTGCGCCGCGGTGAGGTTCACGATCATGATGCTCACGGCGAACGCGAACAGTACCGTCAGGCCCGGCGTCAACGTGCCAGTGGGTTCAGCGGTTGCGGTAGTGGCCTGGACGGCCTGGGCATCGGGAGGCATGGCAAGGGCATTTGCAGTGGGGTAGGCGATGGATGTTAAATACCCACATTCAATGCATCAATTGAATAATCTTTATAAAGAATATGCCGTACTTGCATATCATTGAATGCCATGAACACACATGACCTTGCGGCCTTCATCGCCGTGGTGGATGCCGGCTCGATCGTGCAGGCCGCCAACAAGCTGCATCTCACCCAGCCGGCGGTCACGCGCCGCGT
>Ga0163162_10002853_pt1 | contig 16447 bp, 14 predicted proteins | sample S55metaG_FD_115310 | JGI IMG/M metagenome (GOLD analysis project Ga0163162, IMG submission 115310) | Switchgrass rhizosphere microbial communities from Kellogg Biological Station, Michigan, USA - S5-5 metaG | ecosystem: Host-associated > Plants > Roots > Rhizosphere > Soil | place: USA...
CCACTGCTCAGGCTGTTAAAATGATCGTTAGCATCAACACTTGAACCCCGGCCCCAAACAGCGCCTTCGAGCATTATTTTAGGGTTGTAGCTTTTCTTAACAAGTTCCTCACGTTGCAGGCTGTTTTGATATACAGATTTATAGTAGTTGATCAGGGGATGATTCAAGGTATCAACTGCTGATGATTGCAGGTTATTTTCTGTACCGATGAGGCTCTGCTCAAAAGTTGTATCGGGCACAATAGTTTGGTACGGCAAACCGCTAATAGCCGATAGCTGTAACTGAACCTGCTTTAGCTGGTTATTAAGCTCGATATAGTTCAAGCGGGCTTTTGATAGTTCGGCCTCTGCAATACTGGTATCAACTCCAGCACGTACCCCGCTTTTTGCAAGTGACTGAACCGAACGCCGGATCTCTTTATTGCGGTTGATGTTACGGGCCTGAATGGAGAGGAAATTTTCCAGCTTTAACAACAACAGGTAATTGCCAATAGTGTATGCCTGTAGCTGATACCTTGAATCGGCAAACTGATTTTGCTGTACCTGGATATCGGAGCTGGCCACTTTGTTCTGGGCGCCGTAGGCACCAAAATTATAGATTTCCCAATCGAGCGCGGCCACACCTACATTGGCAGATACGGTGGTAGTATTACTTTCGGTACGTACCCCCCTGGAGTCGGAAGGAATGATACCGAAGCCGAAATATGGCCCTGCCACGTTATTGTTGGTGCCGTAATCTGCCTGGTAATTTAATTTAAGATTGGGCAGCCAGCTGCTGCGGGTTTCGGTAGCTATTGCCCGTTTTATAGCTATCGCCGCCGAATCGGTTAGTAAGGTCGGGGCGTTTTGGTTTACGCTGTTGAGCAGCGTTTTTAAACTAACCGGTGTGCTATTTTGCTGCTGCGCGTAGCTACAGATTGTGATTAACAAGCCTATAAACACACAGCAGAATTTCTTTAAAATTCGCATGTTTTTATTTTCCGGAATATGCTTACCGGTAAATGCCCGCACTGTCGATCATTAATGCAGATCGATAGTTACAGCAGAAAATACCGGTAAACGATGGATAATTAATTGAAAAAAATGATGATGGATCTAAAGGCAGAGCGCCTTATTCATTCAGATCAAATGCGAAAAGTGCAAAGAGAAAGATAAGTATATCGATAGCCTGGCGTAAGCCTGAAGCTTCGAATTAACGGCTTCGGAAGCGACTTCCAAAGCTGCAATATAAAAAACAGCAGTATAAAACTGCTCACAACAGCGCTGATCAAATCAGTAACAGATTTCTTTTCTTCAAGAGTTGATTTATCCGGCCTTTGAACATAGCTTGATTCATTAAAACTGCGGTGAACGCTTTCAATTTTTCGTTTAAAAACTGAATTAAATGCTGTTGAGTGTGTACCTGGTAATTCCGTTAGTCGTGGGAGAAAGAAAACATGGCTGCTTGCAATAAGCAAATAAAAAGCCATTACCGACAAAACCAGTAATGATTTCAAAGACTCCTTTTTCCTCTTTTTCAGCATATTAACTTAACCTATGCAAAAATGAAAAAAAATACCAATTTGTTTTGCAAAAGTATTGTTGCAATTATCGCTTACCTCGCAATCTTTTCAGTCGAAAGAGATTAAGAACGAACTAACTCTGGCGGACTGCTGCTTTGTTGGTAACTACAGTATGCCATTTTGAAAGTTTATTCATCAGCTCATCAAGCTTTACAGGTTTGCTCAGGTAATCATCCATACCGGCTTGTAAACACTCTTGTTCATCGCCGGTCATAGCGTTGGCGGTAAGGGCTATGATGACTGGTTGTTTAATATCTTCTTTGCGGATCACGCGGGTAGCTTCAAGACCATCCATAACAGGCATCTGCATATCCATTAATATCAGCCCATAATCGTTTTTATACAGGGCTTCTATGGCATCGAGACCGTTTTTAGCCATCCCGGGCTTATAACCCATTTTGCTTAAAATGTGTTTGATAACTTGCTGGTTAATCTCGTTGTCTTCGGCTATGAGGATATTAAATGGATATTTATCGCTAAAATCAACCGATAGTTTGGGTTTAACCTGTTTATCATCATTTTGATTCGCGTTGCTCCTGAGCGCCATAAAAACCTGCTTGCCAAGTACCTGCTGTTTAATGGGCTTATTCATGATAGAAGTAAAAAGCGCCCGGCTGTCTTTTATAAAATCCTCCCCTACTGAACTTAACAGTATAATCGGCAAATGATTGTACTCATCCCTGATGATCTTAGCCAGCATGGCCCCATCCATCACAGGCATATGCATATCGGTAATTACCAGGTCAATATCCTTGTTCTTTTGAAGCACCACCAAAGCCTCCGCAGCAGATTCGGCAGTTATAGGTTTAAGATTCCAGTTTTCAAACTGGCGTTGCAGGATGGACAGGTTGGTGTGGTTATCATCAACCACCAATACTTTTTTACCATGTAATTCGGTAAGGTCAAAGCTTGGGGATTGTTGATGAGATATATCTCCGGGATAAGCGTTTATAGTAAAGGTAAACTTTGCCCCAACACCCGGTAAGCTTAAAACACCTATGGTGCCCCCCATCAGCGTAACCAGTTTCTGGCATATGGCCAATCCCAGGCCGGTACCACCGTATTTACGTGTGGTTGATGAATCAACCTGAGAAAAGGCACGGAACAAGCGGTGCAGCTTATCTTTCGGGATGCCTATGCCGGTATCCCAGACATCAAACTGCAATTTCAGCAAGCCATCAGGCTGTTTTTCCAAACAGCTGACTCTAATACCCACTTCGCCTTTTTCGGTAAACTTAATGGCATTGTTTACCAGGTTTATAAGAACCTGTTTAAGTCGTAATGGGTCGCCGATGATACTGGGCGAGATATCTTCATCGATCTCGTAAACCAGGTCGAGCCCCATTTGTCCGGCTTTAACGGCAAACATATCCATTACGTCTTCAATGCTTTGCCTGATGTTAAAGTCTTCCTGTTCAAGGTCGAGACTGCCTGCTTCTATCTTCGAAAAATCGAGAATGTTATTAATAACGTGAATGAGCGTTTCACCGCAGTTGATGATAGTTTCGGTAAACATCCGCTGCTCTTCATCAAGCTCGGTTTCGTTCAACAACGCCGACATACCGATAACCCCATTCATAGGTGTACGGATCTCATGGCTCATGGTAGCCAGGAAGATACTCTTTTCCTGGTTGGCCTGGTCGGCCGCGAGGCGCGCTTTTTGAAGTTCGTGATTGGAGTGATGAAGCTCCTCGTTTGCTGCGGCCAAAACCTCTTCATTATGTTTACGTTCAAGGGATAACTGGGCTTCGCGCTGCAAATCAACCATTTCGAGTGTTTGCACAATTCTTAACTCATTATACTTGCGCAACTGGTACGCCCAAAGCCCGCATATAAACATGATTACCCCCGTAAGTAATACGTGGATAGCAAACGTTTGGAGATCAAAATAATTGAGCTGGGTAAAAAATATATTCCCGTACCCGATATCCTGCAGATAGCTGAAAGTAGCATGATGTATAATAACTACTATAAGCAGCGGAATCTGCAATTTCCAGTTTTGATATGTGATAAGCAGCGCGCTTGAAATAAATGCAAAAAAGTGCATCTCAAACATGCCATGCATCTGGTAAATGTACTGGGCCATAAAAATGCCAAGTACAGCAGCCAGCACATATTGATATAGAGAGGATTGAGGCAAAGCTATTTTTGCAGTATAGTAAGCCAGCAAACAAAGGCCGCCTACTCCAAAGGCTATAAGCCAGGTATCATAAAAAAAGGCCAGTGCTAAACCAACTATAAAATGCACAGGCAAAAAGTAATTCATTAACCTGTCTGAGCGGTCTTTGATCTCTGTTTGAAAATTGATGTTTTGGGCTATGGCTGCAGTCACTATTATTTAAAACTTAGGGGGTATGTTAATTATGACAATCGGGCAATCGACAGCCATATGATATTAGTGCCAATTTATTAAATGTGAGTCGGGTATTGCTACTAAGTAAACCGTTAATTGCTATTTTGGCAAAACTTGTTTTTTCGTCAGTGCAGTAACGGCTTACATTATAATTACCACGATAGTACAATTTGCTTGCAGTATCAATTAGTGCAACCTGCGGTGTTGAATAAACCCCGCAAGCTTCGGCAACGGAAGGATCAAATATTACCGGAAGCTTCATGCCGAACTTATCCTGGATCTCGCTTTCAGTAAAATGCTTGCTGCTCATGATCACAATAGCAAAATTTACCTGCCCGCGGTATTGCTCAACAATAGCTTTAAACTGTTTAACATTAAATCTGGAGCAGGGACAACCCGGATTAAAAAAATGCAGGAACAGAGGCTTGCTGTGATCTTTAAAATGCTTTGGATTGATAGAGACTATTGAACCTTGTTTTACCGGCTTGTAGTTTTCCGGGATAGGCGTGGGCAGCTGATATTGCAGCTCATTATACCAAAATAGTGCGCCAACAACAGCAAAAAGTATAACAAGCCAACCAATAACTAACGTTTTCCTCATTGTGCCAAAGTTTTCTGCACATCAACAAAAGCGGTTGAAAAACTGCAAAAAACTATTTGTAAAAATAGTTTTTTTTCGTGTATAAGAAACACTTTTTCAGCGCTTTAAACATACAGGTTTTAAGCTTGCCTGTATTGGCGAACCTACCTTTAACCTTTGATTAAACTGACTGTTATGTCCTCTGCTTACCTAATGTCTTGCTTTCTCTTTTCAGTTAAATAACGGCGTAATGGAACATCGTATACCTTCATAATAAGATAGGCAAATGTAACCAGCACAATTAAGCCGGGTATAATAATATACGCCAGGTGGACAGCATCGGGCTTGTTTGCAGCATAATAGCTACCAAAAAACCACATCACTACGTAATGTGTCATATACAGCGGATAGGAGATATTGCCCGAAAAAACACATATTTTACATAAGCCATCGTTAAGAACAGCACCTGCCCCTAATGCAACCAGTAGCGGAAAATAAATGATCACTACAAAAGGCTCGCTAAGCCAGTTCCAGGATGAGAACGGCATCAGGAAAGCCAGCATCAATAAAATCGAAAGACCGATAAAGCCAAGTCTGTTTTTGATGATCAGGTTATACCGGTAAACCAGCAAACCAGCGGTAAAAGAATAAGCTATCCGCACACCGCCATCCCAAAAAGTGCCGCCGCTCCAACCGCCCATCAAATTACCCGAATGGCCGGCCACATAGCAGATACCCACCGCCGAAATCACAGCCAGCACTATCAAATAGCGCCGGGCAAGGCGGTAAAGCACAAGCGCATAAACAATATTGGCTACATATTCCCAGAACAACGACCATGCGGGCGCATTGAATCCAAACAAGTTAAAATACCGCTCGGTCATCCCAGGGTTTGGCATCATGAATATCGAACTAAGAAATAACAGTAATATACTGCCAGCACTGCGGGCTATAGGCTGAGTAGCGAAGGGATCAAATAAAAAACCTAACAAGCCTAATACTGAGCCCATGATAACAAGCGGGTGCAGCCTGATGAGCCTCGACTTAAAAAATTCTTTGATGCCCATTTTGCCTATTCTGTCATCATAGGCATAACCAATTACAAAGCCCGACAGGCAAAAGAAAAAATCAACCGCCAAAAAACCGTGACCTATAAAATCCTTGCTATAATCGGAGTAAGCGATCTCCATAAAATGGAAGGTAACAACAGCTATGGCCGCTACCCCCCGCAGGCCGTCAAGAATTTCAAAATGTTGTTTGGTTTTAAGGATTCCGGGATTTAGTTTTTCCATAGTAGTAAACCAGGTTGAGTGCAGGAACCTGATTTGCTAAGTAAACAAAAATCTCCGGGATGAAGAACCTGCATTTTCAAATAGGTTATCAGCAACCAAACTGTGTAAGGTGATGGTCAACATGTTTATAAAACATATTATTCCACTCGGTAAGCGTTAACGTACCAAATGAATGCGACTCACGCCCATCGAAAGCGCTTTCGCCTAATTGCTGCGTTTTGCGGATATAATTGATCAACCGCTCTTTTTCGGTCGCGAAATCCCGCTCATCGGTTATAATAAAAGCAGGTGCGGTAGGGCTACTGCGTTTATAGGGCACTTCGCTCACTACTTTATTTTTAACCAGCATTTTCAGGATCAGCTTCATGAAGGCTCCGGGCTTAGGATGCTTATCTTCATACACCAGTTCGTATGATACGCAGCAATGAGCCAGCATTTGTGCGGCATTCATTTTCCCCCATCCGGGCGAGGTTTGCGGAGTAAGCTTGTTAATGCGGCTGATCACATCGTCAGCTACCTGTACAGTAAAAATATTGGGTAAGGCCATGAAGCCAAGATAGGTACAATTTGCATTTTGTGAAAAAATTCAACTATAAAAAACGTAGAGAATTAAGTTTGTTATCACCCTGGTTAGATCGAAGAAAAGCTTGTCGTAATTTGGGCAAAATCATTTTTTTGGTATAGATTTATTGCAAATCTGCATTATCACATTAATGAAACCGATATATAAATTACTTTTATCAGGGTGCATAGTAATTGCACTGTACGATGTTTTAGGCTCCATCATTTCAAAACAATTTAATTTTAACTACGCATACTTATCCCTTGGTTCACTTTTCATTTATGGCCTCGGGGGTTACTGGGGGACCCGGACAAATAATCTGAAAAACGGCGTGTTGGTGGCTGGCTGCATAGGTCTTTTTGACTCGTTTGTTGGATGGAAAATTTCTATGCTTTTGCACGCAAATACTGGCAGTATAAAAAATACCCCTACTACCCTGGTTTGGATTATAAGTATAATTGTTTTGATTGGTTTTGCTACCCTATGCGGACTTCTTGGTGGCTTAATTGCAAATTTATTCAAAAAAAAATTGGTCAATACATAAGATGTCGGAGAAATCGTGCTTAAAACAGTTCGACTTATTTTACAAAATCCCATACTTAAAAACCTCTACACGAATACTTTGCAATTCCTCGATTATTAAACTAATTCAAAATTCGTGTAATTCAATTAATGTGTGAAAATTTTCTGATATCTGTTCAAAGCAGCTATTATTTCTATCCAAAAGAGACGTTAAAAAAATAAAAAATATTTTTTGTCCAATTTGTCCAATCAACGTAGCATGGTTGTCATTAGGTTTTAACAACAAAAATTTAAAACAAAATGGAACAGAGAATCAACATGTGGGAGAAAGGCCAAAACGCTTTAAAACCATTATTCGGCATCAGCGCATATCTTAAAAAATCGCCCCTTGAGTCATCATTACTTGAACTGGTAAATTTCAGGGTATCACAGATCAATAAATGCGCTTATTGCCTTGATATGCACTATAAAGATGCCCGTGCTAAAGGCGAGACCGAACAACGTTTATACGGACTGAGTGCATGGAAAGAATCTCCTTATTACACCGATCGTGAAAGGGCTGCCTTTGCCTGGGCCGAAGCCGTTACCGCCTGCCATGTAACGGATGAAGTATATGCTACAGCCAAGGCACAGTTCAGTGATGAAGAGCTGATCGATCTAACCCTGTCCGTTACTACGATTAACACATGGAACCGTATTAACCTGTCGTTCCCTAACACACCGGGTACTTACCAGGTTGGTCAGTTTGCATAAACAGCTTATATTACAACATTAAAACATAACCTTATGAATGAGTTTTTGTTAGTGATCCACAGGGATCTGAAAAGTAAGGATGCCAGCCCCTCGCCCGAGCAAATGCAGGCGGCTATCAAACCTTTCCAGGATTGGATAGGCGGCATCGCGGCCCAAAACAAACTGGTTGGCCAACCAAAACGCTGGGATGGAGATGGTAGGGTGATCAAACAGAACACGGTGATCAATGGCCCTTATGCCGAAATTAAAGAATCAATTGGCGGCTTGTTCCTGATCAGGGCCGAAGATTACGATGATGCCGTTGAAATTGCCAAAGGTTGCCCTGTATTGCAATGGGGCGCCACGGTTGAAGTGCGAATGGCCATTCCTTCTGTATAAAACAAAAATGCCTTTGTACTTTTACAAAGGCATTTTTATTTACCTATGCAACCTAAAGAGCTTCTACCTCACCTGTTCCGTACCGAATACCGCAAAATCGCAGCAGTACTTTGCCGCCTTTTCGGTATCGAACATATTGAAATTGCTGAAGATATTGTAAGCGATACTTTCTTATCGGCTACGGAAAACTGGAGCCTGAAAGGATTGCCGGATAATCCGACAGCCTGGCTTTATACCGTGGCTAAAAACAAAACCAAAAACTACCTGAAACGGGACACTATTTTTAAGCAAAAGCTTTCGCCCGAAATAATATATACCACCGACAGCACGGGAGAAATAGAGATCGACCTTTCCACCAAAAACATTGCCGATAGCCAACTGGCCATGATCTTTACAGTTTGTAACCCGGTTATCTCGGCCGAATCGCAGGTGGCGCTTGCCCTAAACCTGCTTTGTGGTTTTGGCATACAGGAAATTACCGACGCCTTTTTAGCAAACAAAGAAGTTATATACAAACGAATAAACCGCGCTAAGGAAAAACTGAAGGAGACAGGTATCCAGATCAAACAACCAACCCTGAATGAGATCAGTAGCAGACTGGAAACCGTTTTAACAACTATTTACCTGCTGTTTTCTGAGGGGTATTACTCCATCTCGCAAAACATCACGCTTCGCCGGGACCTTTGCGCCGAGGCCATGCGGCTTAATTACCTGCTTATAGAAAACCCTGCCACCAATACCCCGGCAGTGAACGCTTTGTTTGCGCTGATGTGTTTCCATGCATCACGGTTTGAAGCCCGCACCAATGATAATGGCGCTGTGATCCTTTATGAAGACCAGGATGAATCACTTTGGGACAAGGATCTGATTAATAAAGGCATCTATTACCTAAACCAGGCCTCAACCGGGACATCCCTAACAAAATATCATTTGGAAGCCGGCATCGCCTACTGGCATACCATTAAAGAAGATACTGCCGAAAAATGGGAGAATATATTGCAGTTGTACAATAATCTGCTTATCATGGAATATTCGCCAATAGCAGCGCTTAACCGTACCTTCGCCCTGGCCAAAACAAACGGCAAACCAGCCGCAATAGCCGAAGCCGAAAAACTGAACCTGAGCAATAACCATTTTTATTATTCGCTATTGGGAAACCTGTATACCGGCATAGATAACCAAAAAGCATTGCAGCATTACGAAACGGCTATGAAGCTGGCTACATCTGCAAATGATAAGGCGACAATAGCTATAAATATAGAGCGACTTAAACAGCATCAGAACCAATAATATCTAATGATAGAAACCAACCTTATCAAACAAAAATTTAAAAGCGCCATACGCCGGGGAACCGGCGAAACGCATCTGTTGATCCAAAACCATCCGGAGATTGATTTTTCGGGGGAGATCATCAAAGCTTGTGTTAAGAATTTCTCGTATGATGGACAATGCGAAGGTAGCAGGGGCATGTATCTTTTTGAGTTGATCAATCTATCGGGAAAAAAGGACAAAATAAGAAAAGCTATATTGAAGGCTCTGCTAAATCCTCAGAAAGATACCTGGACACTAACACAACTTTTTGACCTGGCTAAAATGTTTGCTCAACAGAGTGATGCCGAAGCCAAACAGGCTATTTACGGCGGCTTCGTTCATAATCCAATGTGGCATTCAGATTGGGCGGGTACTTCGGAGATCATAGAGCTCGATGGTATTGAAGGGCTCAAATTTATAGCAGAAGAGTTGGGGAAACGCCTTGAAAAAGACCCGGAGGACTTTCAGGATGATAATGTAATTTATAAATTCAAAAAAGAAAATCCAGAAATTGATGTCTGGACACAATTGGATATTGCTGCTGAGCAAAACCGCTTTATCAAGATATATACTGATGATGTACGGCGGAATATAGGCCAGCGCAATGAACGGGTTAAACCCACTCTCATTTATAAAAATATAGTTGAAGAAGCCCTGTTGCGGCAAAGCAGGACTTGGTTTCTTAATAGAAAACTACAACACGCCGAACTCGAATTAATAGCGCAGCAACTTTTAATTGAACGAAAGAAAAGTAACATCGAAAAATTACTACGGGTTTTCACAAAGAATAAATTTCCGCTTGATAAAGAGCTCCTTTTTGATCTGGCCCTTAAAGATCCGGCAAGGAACATGAGAATTGTGATATTGGCTATTCAAGCGCTTGGTCTTTTCAAAGGTAAAAATATCAGGCAGTTTGCTTTGGCGCAGATAAGCGTTAGCAAAAAAACTGCCTTTTTTGTTGAGCTTTTAATAGAGAATTATAAAAAAGGAGATCACAAATTATTTACCACTCTTGTAGAAAAAAGCAACAAGGGCATTGAATTAGAAACTTTAATAATTGATATCGCAAAAATCTATCGGGTCAATAAAACACCGGAATGCCGGGAACCATTGGAGGCCCTTTATGATAAACACACCTGTGGCTTGTGCCGGAAAGATGTTATTGAAATATTAAAAGAAAACAATGTGCTGAGTGAGCGAATAAAAAATGAGATAAGATTTGATTGTAATGAGGATATAAGGGCTTTGTATGAGTAAGTGCGGTATATGTTTATATACCCTAATAAAGATTTTCTGTTTTTTCAATAGCGAAGGAATAGGATAAGCAACCTGTCGGCATCAACATAAAATAAATTGATAATCAAAAAGATCATCACTATATTAAGACCTCAATTTATAACTCAAAACAAACCTGGACTTTATAAAATCAAACATATTGGAGCTGCAAATAGATAGGCTTACGGCTTTTCCGGATGGGATTAATTTTCAATATAACTGGCGCAAATATCAGCAACGCGTACTTGACGAGCTTGACGAACATTTGGCCGACGGACATCTGCACGTAATAGCCCCACCCGGTTCAGGTAAAACTATTTTAGGATTGGAGGTAGCCAGGCGCATCAACAATGCCACGCTGATCCTTGCACCATCCATCGCTATCCGCAACCAGTGGATCCGCCGATTTTGTGAAATGTTTTTGCAAACAGAACACATCCCTGCCTGGATTTCGAAAGATATCCGCAAGCCTGCATTTATGACCGTGATCACTTACCAGGCACTGCATGCTGCCTGTAACAATTTACGGATTGCTGAAGAAGACACCGAAATTGAGGAAGAGGAACCAGATGATGAACTAATATCAGCATCACATAATCAAAACCTTCAGAACATAATTGAGGGGTTAAAACAGCAAAATGTAAAAACCATAGTTATCGATGAGGCCCATCACCTTAAAAACGAATGGTGCATTACCCTTAGCAAAGTTAAAGAAGCTATTGACCCGGTAACTATAGGCTTAACCGCCACACCACCTTATGATGTTTCGCCTAATGAATGGCAGCGATATATTGAGTTAAACGGGCCTGTCAGCGTTGAAATTACCGTACCCGAACTGGTTATTGAAGGCGACCTTTGTCCTCACCAGGATTATGTTTACCTGAGTTTACCAACCCAAACTGAGGCCGAAAACATCAACAATTTCAGGCAGCGGATGTTGGTGCTTTTTGAAGAGATAAAGCATGATAAGATCCTGATTACAGCAATTGAAAATCAGCCTGTTTGGCTTCAGCCTAATGAGCATCTTGATTGGATCTACACTAATCTTTCCTGCTATTCGGCTTCGCTGATATTTTTAAATGCCAATGGGCGCGAGATCCCTAAAGGTCACCTGGATATTATTGATGATAAAGAATTAAAGATCCCGGAGTTTGATTATAAGTGGGCCGAGATACTGCTTGATTTTTACCTGTATAAGGAAAAGCAATATTTCAAAGGCTTTGAGGAACATAAAAAGAACCTGGAGAATAAATTGCGTCGCAATGGAGCCATTGAAAAACGGCAGATCTGTTTTTCTCAAAACAGGCAGGTTACTGGCCTCTTATCGTCAAGTATAAGCAAGCTGGAAAGCATAAGGCAAATTGTCGACTTTGAATACCAACAGTTAAGGCACGACCTTCGGATGGTAATACTTACCGATTATATCAGGAAAGAGTATTATGCCAATACCGTACAAAACAACATTGAGCTTAATAAAATAGGGGTAATAACAATTTTTGAAAAGCTAAGACGCGAAAATAACGCGGGGATAAAAATTGGCGTATTAACTGGTTCGTTAGTGATCATTCCACGATCTGCCTACCCTGCATTTGAAACATTGACAGAGGGGCAGGGACTTGGAAAGATAGTATGCGAACAAGTACCATTTGATGAGGATTATATTTTAATTGAAGAGTGCAGCCAGCTCAAAAACGAAATAGTTCATATCATCACAGAGATTTTTGAACAGGGTGAAATCGAATTGCTTATCGGCACAAAATCATTATTGGGCGAAGGCTGGGATGCCCCTGCCATTAATACATTGGTACTGGCAAGCTTTGTTGGCTCGTTTGTACTTTCAAACCAGATGCGGGGGCGTGCTATCCGTACTCAAAATGGTAACCTCGGCAAAACCGGTAATATCTGGCACCTGGCCTGTATCGACACCTCATCGGCAACCGGAGGCGATGATTTTGACACACTCAAAAGACGGTTCGGAAGTTTTGTTGGCATCTCTTTTAAAGACAATTATGGTATAGAAAGTGGTGTCGGCCGGTTAAATATTCCTGAAAAGATCAGTGATGAAATACAGGTTGAGTTAGGCAATAAAGAAACCATGCGGCATGCGGCCGATAGGGAAGCGCTTAAAAAATACTGGATAGCGGCGCTTGAAAAGGGAATAACATTGGTAGAAGAAATTAAAGTCCCTTTTCCTGGCGAGCGCGAATATCAAGCAGTTAAAAGCCTGCATTTTAACCGAACCATCAAAAACCTGATCATATCACTCGGAATTGGGTTGTTTGATTATTTAATGAACATGATTAGTTCAATAGGCAGGATGGGCAGGAGCATTAATTCAAAAGAAGGCTTATATACCTATTTAACCATCGTTTCGATAGCGGGCATAATAATATTCGGTCGTAAAGCATTTAAGGCATTCAGGTTATATGTTAAATATCGTGATATAGCAAAAGACGTACAGCAAATTGGCGACGCCCTGTTGAATGCCATGATCAAAACCGGGATAGTTAAAACCAATTATGATAAAATAAGTATTGAAGCATCGGTTGATCGTTTTGGGGCCGTTTACTGTTATATTGATGGTGGGTCAACTTTTGAAAAATCAGCTTTTATTAACATGCTGCATGAGGTTGTTAGCCCTATTGATAATCCGCGGTATGTAATAACCCGTAAAAGCATTTTTATGCGCTTTATTAAGCAGGAAGATTTTCACGCGGTACCCGAAGTTATCGGGCGCAATAAAAATACGGCCGTTTATTTCAGTCAGCAATGGGAAAGGTTAGTTGGCCCCTGCGAACTTATTTTTACCCGCAGTATTGAAGGGCGCAGCCTATTATTAAAAGCAAGGATAAAATCACTATCTGCACAATTTGAGAAAAAGCCCGAAAGGATAAACAGGTGGCAATAAGAACTTTGAGTTACGGTAATGTTAATGTTTGATAAAAATAAAATATCGTAAGCACAATAAAATTCCCACCTCAAAAATTTGGATTATAAAACTTAAATCACTTATCTTCGTTAAATACCAAAAAGGCAAGACTATGCAGGCAGCAGGCTTACATAGTCTTGTTTGCTTTTATAAGCGTTGCGTCCTTTCTTATAAATGGGGAAGGGCGGTTTTTTTTGGATAACCAACAGTAATAAATATTAATTAATTTTTGCGTTATGGCAGAGGTATCATACTATACCAAGGAAGGTTTAGAAAAATTAAAAGAGGAACTACAAAGATTAAAAACAACCGGCCGTTCCGATATATCAAAAGCTATTGCTGAGGCACGTGATAAAGGCGACCTTTCGGAAAACGCCGAGTACGATGCAGCAAAGGAAGCACAGGGTTTACATGAGGCTAAAATTGCACAAATGCAGGAAACATTGGCAAACGCCCGCCTGCTTGATGAATCAAAGATAGATACTTCAAAAGTACTGGCTTTATCTGTTGTTAAGATCAAGAACCTGAAAAATGGCGCTACCATGAGCTACCAGCTGGTATCAGAAAGCGAAGCCGACTTAAAAACAGGTAAAATATCAGTAGCATCGCCAATAGCTAAAGGCCTGCTTGGCAAAAAGGTTGGCGAAAAAACTGAGATCACCGTACCTGCAGGTAAAATTGAATTTGAGATCCTGGAAATAAGTAGGTAAGTGATTAGGTGAGTAGTTGATTGGGTGAATGGTTTTATCCGGATTTCCCAATTAACTACTCACTTGATTATCAAAAATCCAACCACTCACCCAATCAACACAATCAACCACTCACCCCACCATGACCATCTTTTCAAAAATAGTTGCAGGCGAGATCCCCGCTTATAAAGTTGCCGAGAACGATGAATTTCTGGCTTTTTTAGATATTTTTCCGCTTACGGAAGGACATCTGCTGGTGATCCCTAAAAAGGAGGTTGATTATCTTTTTGATCTGGATGATGACACTTATACCGGCTTGCAGTTATTTGCCAAAAAGGTAGCAATTGCCTTGCAAGAAGCGGTCCCCTGCCCCCGGGTTGGCGTGGCCGTTATGGGGCTCGATGTTCCTCATGCGCATATCCATCTTATTCCAATGAATGATATGAGCAGCATTAACTTTTCACTCCCCAAACAAAAATTCACGCCTGAGCAATTTAACGCTACCGCCGAAAAGATCAGGCAGGCAATTGGTTAATCAGAGAAAGAGCTTTTTACATTATAACATTACAAAAGCTGCATCAAAACATAACGATGCGGCTTTTTTATTTCCCGACTTAACTAATCTGACAATCAAACAAATAACTTACCAACAAATTTAACTTCTTTAAATAATTACATGGTAGGCGATTGCAGGTAGATATCCCAATACTGGTCCTTCGTATTAGTTTTTTTAGCCAGGATTATTTTTGAGTTCACGCTGCCTTTTTTGTCGGATGGGGTAAGATACAGGTCGGTACCTTTCAGTTTGATCAGGAAGGTATCGTTGTCTATCGGCTCAAACTCGTATTGTTGGGTGGCATTATCAGCATTAAGTGGTTGTTCCTCCAGCGCTACTCCTTCGTTGGCCTGGGCTACAGGCTGAAAAGTCTTGCTGGTGAACAGGTTCTTTAGTTTATAAGTATTACCCTCTACATGTTGAAAATCCCAGGTCATACATTTCCAGTTTTCGGGATAATAGGCCACGAGTGGGGTGCCATTTTCTGAATGCGCATCTTTAACCCGTAACAGCATCCCGGTTTGTTCGTTTTTAATAGCATAGGTTCCCTTAATTTGTTGGGCCGAAGCCACAAGACCCAGTAACAGGAAGCATAACAGCCAGGCAAATCTTTTCATAGGTATATCGATTTAAACAAATTTAGCTACAAACCATAAACGGCTGTTATACAAATCGATTCAGTTTTTCGTCGATATGTATCAAAGCAACACCATTTTAACTCCGGGCGCTCAACAACATCCCTGCAAAATAAACAAGTGGTTTATTGTAAGGATTAGCCCAAAAGAACGACTAACTGCCATTAAATAACAATTTAAATCATATAAAACCCATCAAATCACACATTAAATATAGTAAAAGACTGGAAATGGTTATATATTTTAAAATATAACGCTATTTTAAGACTTAATTTAAAAAAGGTCGCAACCAAAAAACTAAATGAACAAAAAACTACTCCTTACTTTACCCTTATTAAGTACTGTTCTGGCCGTTAAGGCGCAGGACACTCTAAAAAAAGTCACGACAGACACCGTCAACATTAAAAAGAAACAACTTCAGGAAGTAGTTGTAAGTGCTTCGCGTATCAGCGAAAGCATTTTACGTTCGCCTGTGAGTATCGAAAAAATTAAAGCCTCAGCTTTTAAGCTTTCGGCAGCGCCATCATTTTTTGACGCATTGGAAAATGTAAAAGGCGTACAATTGATCACCCCCAGCCTCGGTTTCCGCATTATCAACACCCGTGGTTTTGCTAATACCACTAACGTTCGTTTTACTCAGCTGGTTGATGGCGTTGATAACCAGGCACCACATTTGGGTGCGCCAATTGGCAATGCGCTTGGCCCGAGTGATCTGGATATCGAAAGCGTGGAGATCATTCCCGGCACGGCATCTGCCCTTTACGGTTTAAATGCCATTAATGGATTAGCCAACTTTATTACTAAAGATCCCTTTACTTCGCCGGGTATCACTATTCAGCAAAAAACGGGTATTAACCATGTAGGCGATAAAGAAACAGGCGTGAAAGGTTTTTCGGAAACCAGTTTCAGGATAGCAGAGGTACTTTCACCAAAATTTGCTTTTAAGCTGAATGGTACTTATACTACCGGTTATGATTGGATTGCAGATAACACAACCGATCAAAATGCTGCTGCCAATGCTAAACTGGGTATTCCCGGAGGCCCGCAAAAC
>Ga0163162_10002854_pt1 | contig 16445 bp, 12 predicted proteins | sample S55metaG_FD_115310 | JGI IMG/M metagenome (GOLD analysis project Ga0163162, IMG submission 115310) | Switchgrass rhizosphere microbial communities from Kellogg Biological Station, Michigan, USA - S5-5 metaG | ecosystem: Host-associated > Plants > Roots > Rhizosphere > Soil | place: USA...
GGCCACCAACGGTGCACGGTTAAACTCCGACAACAGAAAAATGGTGCTGATCAAAGACATCGAGTTGAACTCGTTGTGAGAACACCACCTGCTGCCGTTCATCGGCAAGGCGCACGTCGCCTACATCCCGAGCGGCAAAGTGCTGGGCCTGTCGAAGGTCGCGCGGATCGTCGACATGTACGCCCGCCGTCTGCAGATTCAGGAGAATCTCAGCCGTCAGATCGCCGATGCTGTCCAGCAAGTGACTGGCGCGTTGGGTGTGGCCGTGGTGATCGAGGCCAAGCACATGTGCATGATGATGCGCGGTGTCGAGAAGCAGAATTCGTCGATGATCACTTCGGTGATGCTCGGTGAGTTCCGTGAAAACGCCGCGACCCGCAGCGAATTCCTCAGCCTCATCAAGTAATTTGCGCCACGAAGAAAACCGGCATTCATCGCCGGTTTTTTTTCGTCCGTGAAAAATCGGGTAAGCTGCGCGCCTTTCTCAATTTGCACCGTGAGGCTTCAACGTGTTCGTCCAAGCGCTTCGTGTCGGCCTCGGCCAACTGGTTATCTTCATCGACTTCATCACCCGCCCGGGCAAGAAACAGCGCCCTGCCGAAACTCAGGCCCAGGTCAACGCCGCCGCGAAAGGCCTGACTCTGTATCAGTTCCATGCTTGCCCTTTCTGCGTGAAAACCCGCCGCACGCTGCGTCGCCTGAATGTGCCGGTGGCGCTGAAGGATGCGAAAAACAATGAGCAGGATCGTCAGACGCTGCTGGATCAGGGCGGCCGGATCAAGGTGCCTTGCCTGCGGATTGAAGAGAATGGCCAGACCACCTGGATGTATGAATCCAAGGTAATTATTGATTATCTGGACAAACGGTTTGCGGCGGTCTGATGTTCATATCGGGATTTGACTGACGCCTTCGCGAGCAGGCTCGCTCCCACCCGTTGGAATGCATTTACACTGTGGGAGCGAGCCTGCTCGCGAAGAGGCCCTCCCAGACACAGCAAATCCCGGACAAAAATAAACCGGCCCTCGAGCCGGTTTATTTGTTTTCAGGCCGCTTTATCGATCTGCGCCTGACGCACCACCGCCGCCAATCGCTTCAGCCCTTCATCCAGCCGCGCCGGATCGATGTGGCTGAAATTCAAGCGCAAATGCCCGAGATTCTTATCGGGATCCGGAAAGAACGGCTCCCCCGGCATGAACGCCACGTCATTGGCCAACGCCTCGTTGAGCAACGTTCGCGTGTCCAGCGGTTGCTTCAGTTTCAGCCAGAAAAACAGCCCGCCCTGCGGCATGTTCCAATCCGCCAGATCAGAAAAGTGCATTTCCAGCGCTGCTTGGAAAGCATCGCGCCGCTGCCGATAGAACCCACGCAATTCGCTCAAGTGCTGCTGATATTTCTCAGTGCCAATCCATTGCAGCGCCTGCCACTGACCGATGCGGTTGGTGTGCAGATCCGCCGATTGCTTGAGCTTGAGCAGATGCGGGAACAGATCGGGACTGGCAATCAGGTAGCCAACACGCAGACCAGGCAGCAGGGTTTTCGACACGGTGCCGGTGTAAATCCAGCTCGCCTTCTTCAGGCGCCCGGCAATCGGTTTGGCGCTACCGCCATCAAAAGTCAGTTCACGGTAGGGTTCATCTTCGATCAGGGTGACGCCGAATTCATCGAGCAATGCGGCAACGGCAGCACGCTTGGCCTCGCTATAGCGGACAGCGGACGGGTTCTGGAATGTTGGAATCAGATAGATGAACGCCGGACGATGCTGCTCCAGACGCTCGCGCAATTGCGCCAGATTCGGGCCGTCGGACTCCTGCGGCACGGTCAGGCAATCGGCGCCAAACAGCTGAAAGATTTGCAACGCGGCCAAATAGGTCGGCGCCTCCAGCAAAATTTCCGTGCCCTTGTCGATGTACAGCTTGGCTGCCAGATCGAGGGTTTGCTGGGAACCACTGACCACCAGAACCTGACTCGCCGCGCAATCCAGGCCAAGCGCCCTCGCCTCCGCCGCCAACGCTTCGCGCAACGCCGGCTCGCCTTCGCTCATGCCGTATTGGCCGAGCGCCAGCGGCATGTCTGCCCATTCGACTTTCGGCAGCATGGCTTCGGCGGGCAAACCTCCAGCAAACGACATCACCTCAGGACGCTGGGCGGCGGCGAGGATTTCACGGATCAAAGAACTTTTAAGGCGCGAGACACGTTCGGAAAAAGCCATGGCGGTCACCGGTAGCGAGGGTGGTTTAAAATAAGTCAAACTGATTGACTGAAATTACGACAGCTTGAGCGAGTACGTCAACATGCTTGACCTTAAAAACCCTGCAAGCCAACAACAGGCCATGGAAGCGTTTTTCTTCGGCTATCAAGCGTTCACCGCCAAGGCTGATGAAATGCTCGAGCGCCGTGGCCTGTCGCGCGTGCATCAGCGCATTGTGTTTTTCATCGCGCGTTATCCGAATTTGAGCGTGAAGGAATTGCTCGGATTGCTCGGCGTAAGCAAACAAGCCTTGAACATGCCGTTGCGGCAGTTGCAGGAAATGCATCTGGTCGACAGCGTGGCGTCCGAGGCTGACAAGCGTAAACGCCTGCTGGAGCTGACGGCGGAAGGCGCGAAGTTTGAGCAGGCGCTGCGCCGTGAGCAGGTGAAATTGTTGGAGCGGGTGTTTGCCGAGGCTGGGGAGGCGGCGGTGAATGGCTGGTTGGCGGTGAATCTGGCATTGGGGAACAGCCAGACAGTTCTTGAGTGATTGGCTGACCTCTTCGTGAGCAGGCTCGCTCCCACAGGGGTATGAGTTCCCGTGTGGGAGCGAGCCTGCTCGCGAAGGGGCCTCCGAAGGCGATATATCCCTATCGACGGAACTTTCGTAAACAAAATCAAAAACAATATTTGCTTTATTTGTACACAAAAGCATAATCCACAGCGTGCGAGTTCCTGACCGCATGGTCAACAAATTCGCGTATGCCTCAAAGGGCCGCTGCCACCCCTCATGGGTCCGGCCCTGGAAATAACAATAAAACTCTTGAGGAGTACTCGCTGTGGAAAGCCGCAAATCCGAAGCATCGACGCTGGACCTCTCGCCACCATTACGCAGTGGTCTGCTGGAACGTCTGTTCAAACTCAGCTTGCACGGCACCACGGTGAAGACCGAGCTGATTGCCGGTCTGACAACCTTCATCACCATGGCCTACATCATCTTCGTCAACCCGAACATCATGGCCGATGCCGGGATCGATCACGGTGCAGCCTTCGTCGCCACCTGTATCGCCGCTGCACTGGGCTGCCTGTTGATGGGCCTGTACGCCAACTGGCCGGTGGGTCTGGCGCCGGGCATGGGCCTCAATGCGTTTTTCACGTACACCGTGGTCGGCACCATGGGCTACAACTGGGAAACTGCGCTGGGCGCGGTGTTCGTCTCCGGTGTGCTGTTCATGATTCTGACTTTCTCGCGGATTCGTGAGTGGCTGCTCAACAGCATTCCGGTCAGCCTGCGCTTTGCAATGGGTGCCGGTGTCGGTCTGTTCCTTGGCCTGATCGGTCTGAAAACCGCCGGCATCGTCGTCGATAGTCCGGCGACGCTGATCAAACTCGGCTCCCTGCGCGAGCCTGGTCCGCTGCTCGCGGCCATCTGCTTCCTGATGATTGCAATCCTCAGCTATCACCGTGTATTCGGCGCGATCCTCATCAGCATCATCACCGTGACCCTCGCCGGTTGGGGCCTGGGCATCGTGCACTACGAAGGGCTCATGTCGACCCCGCCGAGCCTGGCGCCGACCTTCATGGCGATGAATGTGGCCGGCGTGTTCAACGTCAGCATGATCAGCGTCGTACTGGCTTTCCTCTTTGTGCACATGTTCGACACCGCCGGCACGTTGATGGGCGTTGCCCAGCGCGCCAATCTGGTCAACGCCGACGGCCGCATCGAAAACCTCTCCCGCGCGATGAAAGCCGACAGTGCCTCCAGCGTCTTCGGCGCCGTGGTCGGTGTCCCACCAGTAACAAGCTACGTAGAAAGTGCCGCCGGTGTAGCCGCTGGTGGTCGGACTGGTCTTACCGCAGTCACCGTAGGTGTGCTATTTATAGCGGCGATGTTTTTCGCACCGCTGGCCGGCATGATTCCCGCTTACGCCACCGCCGGTGCACTGATCTATGTGGCAATGCTGATGATGGGCGGCATGGCCCACATCGAATGGGATGAAGCCACTGACGCCATCCCGGCCATCGTCACCGCAATCATGATGCCACTGACCTTCTCGGTCGCCGATGGCATCGCGCTGGGCTTCATCACCTACGTGGCGTTGAAGGCCGGTACCGGCAAGTACAAGGAAATTTCCGTGAGCCTGTGGGTGCTCTGCGCGATCTTCATCGCCAAGTTCATCTTCTTGTAAGCGTCACGCGGTTCAGCTTCAACACAGCCTCACCCTGACCGGTGGGGCTTTTGCACATTCTTGAGTACAACAAAAAAAGGAGGAAAGTGATGAGTCTGGAAACCTGGCTGCTGTTCAGCGGCGCGGCATTGGTGGTGATCCTGATTCCGGGACCACTGTCGTTGTTGATGATCAGCAACAGTCTGAACTATGGGTTGCGCCGCTCGTATCCGGCATTTCTCGGCGGCGTCAGCGCTTCAATCTGCCTGCTCAGCGCCTCGGCCCTGGGACTTGGTGCATTGTTGCTCGCTTCGGAAAAACTCTTCAGCGCCCTGAAGATCGTTGGTGCCCTGTACCTGTTCTACCTCGCCTGGCAGAGCTGGCAGCAATCGCGTCAGCCCTCGGTCGGCGCCGAAGTGCCACAAGCAGCGCCGGTGCCGCGCTTCCGCACGCTGTTCGGCCGCGCTTTTGTGCTGGGCGCAAGCAACCCGAAAGACATCCTGTTCTTCGCCGCATTCCTGCCGCAGTTCCTCAGCGCCGAACAACCGTTCCTTGCGCAGTTGTTGGTGATGATCGCGACCTGGACAGTGCTCGATCTACTCTGCAAGCTGGCCTACGGACTGGGTGCCCATGGCGCCGCCCGCTATCTGCGCAGTGGTAAAGGCCAGAGCTGGTTTAACCGAATCAGTGCCGGTTTGTTTGGCGGTGCCGGCGCGGCGTCCTTGCTTAGTAGCCACTGAAACGCTGGCGGGTTCATTCTCACTGAATCAGCCCGCCGTGTTACACGCAGCCTGGAGAATCGCTGGCCTCCAGTCACGTTAAACGTATTGCCTCGTTTGCCTTCGATTCAAGATCTATATACCGCACGCGGCCACTGACTTTTTCGAACATCCCTGACTGCCGGGTTCACTCAGCGGCACGTTGCAACATCCGGCTTTCATTGATGCCGATTCAACAAATCCATTTAAAAAATCCCGCTGGCGTCAGGTCGCTGTCGCCACTTGTGTAACCTGCGTACCTGTACTCTGCGAAACAAAAAGTTACTGCGTCAACCCCACGACACTGTCGTATCTCGATGGCGACTTGATTTTTTAGTGTGTTCTGGATGGAAAGCTTCAAGTAACTCCCATTTGAAATAAGAAGTTTCACAATCATTCAAACAGCCGACCTTCCTTTTACTTATTTAATTGCAACACATCAGCTCTTTACTCGCACTACATGAAGTTATATCTCTATCTGCAACATTGTCCTGCATGCTGCAGACTATATTGAACAAGGAAGTTTCAATGTTAAAACCCATACCGGTTAAAAGCCACTATGCCCAGTATGACACCGTCGAAGTGTTGGACATCGGCATGCAAACCAATGCGCCCACCGCCGAGACAATCGACTTCGAAGCGACAGACGCCGATGACGCCGGAAAGACGTCTGCCTCGACCGGCCAACGAAAGCCCGGTCAACTCAAGATGCTCGACGATCTGTTCGGACCGTTCCAGATAGGTTCGTACACCGTGACACGCCGAGCGCTGGATGCCTTGGGAGCGACCATCGATGGGCAACCGCTAACCGGCCATAACACCCAGTTCCGCAGGCCCAGTCGATCTTTCGTCAACGCCCTGCAACTCAGTTATCCCGCCATCGAAAAGCGCATGAAAGTCTCTACGTTCGGTGATGACTATTTACTGCCTTCCTTTCTGTTCGAGCTCGCCAGTCTGCGTCCCGCCACTGGCACGCCGGTCCTCAGAGAAGACATCGCGACAAGTGTCGAGGATAGTGGATACGCAAAAAAAATGGCTCGCCTGTTGAGCTCGGTCCAGTCCCTTGATTTGCACCTGGCCTACTCAAGCAAGCGCAGCAACCCGAGCTGGCTCATCATCAAAAAGCATTCCGTGGTCGGCGCCAGCGTCGGCATTCAGGCTTTTGGCATATTCATGGGAATTCGCGGCATTTACGATGCCGTGAAGATGAATAACCAGAAAGAAGTTATTTTCAACAGTATCGGGATCGGCACAGAGGTGGTCTCGATCATCACCGACGTAGCCGTGACCAAAGCCGGCCAGCTCATGATCGAGGCAGGCAATGGCGCATTGAAGGACTTCATCAAAACCCACGTCGGGATCCGCCTGGGTCGGTCCGGAGGACTCATCGGCGGCATATTCACATTGCCGTTCGATGTCGTCAGCGCCGTCAGAGAATTCAACTCAGCCAGCAATAAAACCGGCAAAGAGGCCATGGATCATTACGTCAGCGGCGGTTTGAACATCGCCAGTGCCGCCATGACCGTCATTCTCGGCAGCGCCGCCATGGCCGGTTTTTCCTTCGCTGGCCCGGTCGGCCTCGCGGCGGGTGCGCTGATGGCGATAGGATCGCAGGTCTACGGTGCCGTACGCATGGTGGATGAAATCGATGACTACATCGAACTCACCGTTGAAGAGCGCTGGCGCACCGGATGGTTTTCCTTTGTGCCGTTGATGGACATAGACCAGGACATCGAAAATCGTTACGAACTGGCCAAAGCCAAAATCGAAACCGCCAAGCGAATGCAAGCGAGCGCCAACCAGATACTCAACCAGACGCAGAAGGACACCATCGAAGCCGTTGTGCATGGCCGCTATGAAGATCGCCTGAAGAAAAGACGCAAGCTCGTAAAGCACTGGTGGGGAGTCGAAACCATGCCGATTGACTACGTCCCTGAGGTGGTTGGCCTTGACGATACCATTGACGCTCGCGACGGTGTAACGGCTAAAACCCCTGGTGCCGTATTAGGAACGCAAGGAGAAACCAAAGGCATTTTGTGGTTGATCGGTAGTGGCAAGGACACCATCACCGGTGTCGCGGAAAAGCCTAATACCTTTTATTACGCGCAAGGCATAAAGAATCTCACGGGGGGCAATAAAGATGACAGGTTCATTGCCCTGAATGCGGCGGATGACCTGGCAAGATACAGCGAAAGCAGTGAGTTTTCCCGACTCAAAGGCGGTGCCGGCAACGACACCTTGATACTGGATGGCAACCAGGCGCATCCGATCGCCGGTCGCGGCTACAACATCGATCTGGCGGCGGGCACCTTGCAAATTTATACGCCGCACCCGGACCCGTCTGTAGTGGATGGCGAGACGTATTCCTGCAAGACACTGCTCGAAAGCATTGAGAACGTTCAGACGCTGCAAGACGGAAGAAGCATTGTCACGGGCACCGCAGCACCCAACGTGATCACCTCAAGAGGCGCGGATACCATCAACGCCGGCGACGGTGACGACTGGGTTTATTTGTACAAGGCAAACGCCATGGCATTCGGTGAATCGGGAGTGGATTCTTATCACGTGGAATTGGCCGAGGGTACAGTTACCATCTCGGAGGACGGCGTAGACGAAAGCAAGATATCGTTGGGCTGGCGAAGGGACCAGATCGAGAAATGGGAGGTGGACAGATATCGCCTTTCCATCGAAGTGAGCTTCGACTTTCATTACGGTCGCCGAAGCAGAATATTCATCGACAACGTATACAAAAAAATCGACGGCCGTCGAGTCTTGTGCAATGACAAATTCACCATCATTACTCGCGATGGATATCACCTGAAACCGGATTTGCCTGCAACAATCGAACACGACAATCGCGTCAAGATAAAAACAGAAGAAATCACGCCGGGACGCCCTGAACCAACGACCATTGTCCACACAGCAGTGTGCAATGTGCCGACCCGGCAAAACACCCACTATTACGTTCAGCGCTACAACCCGCACACTCAATTCATAACCGGCAGCTTCCCCGATTCCAATTACGGCACCCGCATCTTTCTTGATTACGATTACGCCGAAATGACCAGTGCGCATGTTGCCTTTGCCACCACCCCCGCCATTTTAAATAATGAAGCAGCAGACAAGGACAAGATCAATGTCTCGTGCGATTTTCTGTTTTACTTCGGCAAGAGCCTGTTGCAGATCGCCGGCGTCGGCCAGTATTCAGAAACAACACTCGATGCTGCGCTGAAAAACCTCGCAGCCAGCGTCTCTACCCATGGCTATAAGCTGGTATTTCGCGATGGAATATCCCATACGCTTGTCCTCGAAAAGGAGTACGCCGTACCTCCAGCACACTATAAACACAGCGTTGTCGCCAATACACTGACCAGCCATAACTTGCGTTTACCGCTGAGAACCCACGACAACGCGGTTTTCGAAATACCCGAAACCTCCGCGGTGAAACTGGATCACGGTTCTTCCTGTGTCGGGTTCAGGCCTTTGACCGAACAAGTTGCGATCGAAAACATTGCAGGTGCAGGTGCCACCTATACGATGCATTTGCGCGAAAACAGGGTGATACGGATTTCGACGCCGGGCGGCCTGGCGACTGCCAAAGTTCGGTTGAACAACTCATCCACCTGGCAAATCGATGCGACGCAAATCAAAGATTTCAAAATCGTGTTGTCCGCAAATCAGCTTTACATCGGAACGGCCACCCTGCATCTACCGGAGTACGGTCCCGATGATCTGATTGATCAGATTTTTGTCATCGGACCAAAAGGCGTGGTACACACCGTAGACCTGACTTTCGACCGGGTTTATATCGACAGCCTCGACGCCAGATTTTTTGAACCGCCGATTATGGAAGATTTGCCCGAGGAATTTTCTGCGCTTGCTCAACGCGAGCTGTACGTGCGCAATATCGCATTGAGCGACGGCACTCGTGGCAGGCTGAAATACAACCTGGCGAACCGTAAATGGATTCTGGACAGTAACAAATCCCGGGAAATAACTTATTCGCAGCTGGAAGTTTTTGGGCGGTGCGACCATCAGAAAAAAGCAGTGCCGCCACTGTCACTGCCCGATAATTGACCACTGGCCAAACGACGTCAGCGCATAAATAAACCGGCCCCCGGGCCGGTTTATTGTTTTCAGGCCGCATTTACAACTGCGCCCGCCGAGCGCAATACACAGCAACAACCCGTTGATGTACATCGTTCAAAACTCGATCGTACTATCACGCCTCTCGATAACAAAAACCTGCCAGAACAAGGAAGTTCAGATGGCCACAATCGTATGCAATGCGTCATTGGAAACTGCGAAAATCACTGACGCCGTCGTCATTACAGACATGCGCTTTGAAAGCAATGAGCATGATGCTTCGAGCATTGACCTCGAACACAGCACTGATGAAACAACGAGCAAAAAAACCAACCGCAAAGTAGATCGGTTGAAGCTCGCCAACTCAGTGTTCGGTCCGCGGCTAAACGGCAAGACCACTTTCTCCTGCACACGGCCGGATCCTGCGCAGCGACAAGTCTCGCGTTGAATACTCCGGACTGCAGGTGATCAACCGCGGCGACCATCAAGATCTCACCCTGTTCACGCCACCCTTGATGCATGTGCCTGCCACTTTACACACCGCACATCAGGCAAACCCGAAACACGCGCGCGCACCGAAGTTGAAGTCATCGAACCTCTCCATCGTTTTCCCAACCTGGGTTTTCCGGGATGCAGACGAGTGCACCTGAAAAATGCGGCGAGGCACTTCTGTGCGTTACGCATCATCCCTCAACGAGTAATTTCACATGGCGAAACCACCCAAAAAAGTACCGGTGACAGCACCAGCCGATACGACTGTTACAACAAAAGCTGCGCAGTCAGGCTCGGGGACCCGCGTCACCACAACCGTACCCGACACCTCACTGTCTGGCGTCGATTCAACCAGCGGGTCACACGCCACTGGCACCTCGACCCATCGGCCGCCCGCCGTCATCGTCAACGAAATACCCGATACCTACAGGACCGCTCGCAGTGCAATTGCCTGGCCTCAGGACCGATTGCACGAGCTGACGCCTAGCGGAGAAAATACCGGCTTGTTTACCGGACCGGATCAGCGGACCTACGCACAAATCGGCAGAGAAGGCCGGTTCGTTGTCGAACGGGATTTGCAGGGCAACTATTACGTTCCACTGACCTTTGCGCCCGGGGTTCCCGGGCCAGTACTGACCAGGACCGAAGGCCAGTCCAGTTGGCATATCCAGCGCCCTGGCTGGCAATCGACAGCGTCTCGGACCGGAACGCCTGTCACCCCGCACCCCCTCTCTTACCTCGCACCCGAAGACGCAAACACGCTGACCAGTGCAGAGCTTTCAACGGATGGACTCCGTTACAACAAGCTCAACCATACCTTCGTCGATACGGCAGAAGGCACGGTGATGGTCCGTAAAAACCAACAAGGTGAGTATCAACTGGCCTCGACGACGAGCAGGGAATCTCCCGAAGTTTTTTTTGAGAAGGTTCCCGGAACCGTACTCTGGCGCCGCAAGCGTCCGGCCTCCCCCACCAAAGAAAACCCCGTTGCCGGCACGTCTCGACCAAATGCCGAAGCGGACGAAACGCAACCAGGCCCAAGCAAACGGCCACGGCTCGACGCACCTGAAGATCCAGTTCTGCCAATCCGCCTGGACGCGAGCACCCCGATCGAGCAAACACCGCTTTTCTGGGTACCTTGGGGCTATATAAACGAACCACCGCAGGTGGAGTCCGTGCAACTCGGTTGGCTTCATTATCCGATTGTGCCTATCGGCTCCAACCGCACACCCAAAGTCTACTTTGTCCAACATCCCGACTTTACGCCTGCAGGCTTCGAGGCGTTCGACCAAATGCTCTATACAGCGCCCTTGTTGCAGCCCGTTGCAACGTTTCGCCTCGGTAACGATCCGGGAGAAATAAACCCCGGTAAACGTTTTTTTACTGAACCGATATCGCGGTCGGTTGCCGAGGCGTTTCCCGACTTTTCTGATGCCACTGCACATGCCGTCGCCAGGAGACTGTTTGAACGCGCGGACAACTCAGCCGAAATTACCGGCACCGGACTGGTCAATATTCAGGCCGTCTTGCATCAGTGGAAGCAACGGCCGTTTCCCACGACACCTGCGCACGCGGACCCGCTAAACATGCTGAAGGTGGCCCCCTCCATCGATCACGCCGGAAAAAAACTCATCCAGATGTCCACCCAGGTCGACGGCGAGCTGCAACGACTTACCTTCGATCCAAAGCGTTTTCCCATCGAATGGAATCATTACAAAACCTATCCGACAGATCTGAACCTCAGGCGTCTGCTCGGCGCCTTGCTGGTACGGAGCGGCTACGACGTCTTTCCTCTGACTTATGAGCATCGCATGCCCACTCTGGTATTCCGGCGCGAAGCCCACGACCTGATCTTTTTCATGAAACTGGGCGCAGTGGAACATGTCGGCCTTTCCCACACCCCAGGCAATGAGCTGGCAGACCCGAGCTTGCCGGCCAGGATTGGCACCGACGCGTTGCAAGCCCTGACAACCGCCACGGCACAAAACAAGGTGGTGTGGCTGATCGGTGGCGTATTGAGGGTGCAGTCGAATCCCGAAACCGTGTTCATTATCAGAGAGCGGTGAAGGCCGATTTAAAACTCTCGTCGGCAGCGCGTCGATGAGAGTTACACATCCGACGGATTGCGCAACATCCTGCGGCAAATGCTGGCAGGACATTACATATATACCGCACATCCGGATGATCTTTTCCCGACCATGGCTCCCCCACCCCCGATGCAAACGACTGGATAAACAATCCAAAGGAGTCATTCAATGGCCAAGCCCCCCAAGAAAATTCCGCGCACGCTCCCGCCCGACGCGTCCGGGCTCCCCGTCGAACTTTCAGGCAACCCTCTCGGATCTACAGCCGGTGAAATCATTCATCCTGGCCCAGGCGGCGACAATGTGCCCAGCACAGCCGGCGCGTCTTCCGGAGCCTTACCGGCAATAGCCTCCCCCCAAACGGTCACTATCCACCCCTTGTCGGCCGTGACTTCCCCGCGCCCCACAATCACCATCCACCACTTCCCTGAGGGCTCAGGTTCATCACGTGCCGCCGATTGGGTATCCATGCATTTCAGTGCAAGCCAGCAGGCAGCCGCCGCAAGCACCTCCACCAGCGCGAGCTTGCAACATCCGGTGTTCATCAATGCAGAATCGGCGAGCCAACTCAAACTTCAGAAAGGCACCAAAGAAGGTTTTCGATACGATAAACACAAGAAAGCGTATGTCGAAATGCACGACGGTATGGTCATGGTCGGCAAAACCCCGGATGGCTGGCGTCAGACACATGCCGGAGAAGCGTCTCCGACGGGTAAATGGATTGAACAGATTCCGGACACAAAACAGTGGCGTGAAATCGACGGGCCGCGACACAGCCGTCAAGCCGTAACCGACCCAGCGTCCACCGAAACGACCGACGCCCTACCCGGTCCGAGCAATCGCCAGCACCCGGCCCAGGAAATCGACGTCGCATCGACGACAAGCGTGCTGATCGAACGTCTGTCAGTCCAGCGGCCAGCCGCACTGGATTTGTCCGTAGCACAGTGGAAAAACTGGGGAAAAACCACCCAACCGGAAACGGGTGAATCGATTGAGATAGAGAAATTGCACTATCCGCTGGTCAAGCAGGTTCTACGCGCCGACACCGAACTGGTTTATCTGCAACACCCGAGGTTTAAACCTGAAGGTTTCGACGAATTCGAGAACATGCTGCGCCATGACCCTTCGATACAGCCGAAATGGGCGCTGAAACGCAATGGCCAGTGGAAGGTTCTGGACAACCACGCGCCGTTCGAAATGTCGGCAACGCAATATGTATCCACCGCCCTGAACTCTCTGTCCGAACACTCCGCAAATACCATCGCCAGAACTTTATTTGATCGTGTGTCCACGCCTGAAGGGATTGATGCCGGTGGACTTTCAGCAATGACACTGACGCTTCGCCACTGGACAGACAGAGTCAACATCACCTCGCCCCACCCCGGTCTTTCAGACCCCTTGATGCTGTTGCCCATTTTGCCCTCCCGGCACAATGACCAATACGCAGGAGGACTGCTCGCTTTGCCGGCGCCTGTTTCGAGCCGTTTGCAGCGTCTGGACTTCGACGTCCCGCAACTGGATTCGAGGTCGAGTGTTTCAAGCACGCGCGACGTATTCGAAAGGATCCTGGGCCTCAGCGGTTACAGCATCAACCCGAACAGACACCCGCATCCAAGTGGCGAAGACGTCATGATTTTCCACCGAGAAGGCGTCGCGGCTGTTTTCGTATTGAGGTTGACCCCTTTTACGCAGACGCCTGTACCTCGTTACTCCAAAGTCGGCTCCGAAATCGCCAACCCGGACTTCCAGAGAAGCCTCAGCGAAGCGGACAGACAGGCGCTGGCCGAGCATCTGAACAATTACGAATTGATTTACCTGGTGGGAGGCAAACAACAGATTTCCCCCGATAACTCGACCCTGTTCATTGTCAGAGAAGGTTGAATACACAATCCGGCAGCTCTGCAACGTGTCCGCAAGTTTTTGTGCACAAGCCGCAATAAAACCTCTTGTTTCATACAGCGAGTTCAAATCAATGGTCAAACCACCGAAGCGTGTGGCCGGGGTCACTGCGCCCGATATTCGCCCCAATATGGCAAACACGCCCCCCCGATTACCGGGAACCTCAACACTCTCCGCAGGGCTGCCGGACGCCTCGGCGCATCAACCGTCAGTGCAGGTTAACGCCTTGCCTGCGTCCCACTCAGCGCAAGTTGAGTCAGCGCTGCGATCAATCACCTGGCCTGCCGATCAAGTCCATCTGCTACAACGTCTGGATCCCGCCAGCGGCCTATTCACCAGTCCGGATGGCAAGTTATATGCCCATGTTGAAAATGAAGGACATCTGCTGGTCGAGATGCAGCACGATGGCCGCTATCAGATTCCCTTCAATTCCTCCCCGCATCTACCTGGGCCCTTCCTGATCAAAACAGAACGCCAGCCCATCTGGACGTTCGACCGGCCGGGTTGGCTGGCGCACAACTCGGAAAGGGACCGGCGAAATGCAGCCGCCGAGGGTCTTCCTGCGGAACAGCCGACCTACCTGGCACCCGATGCAGCAGCCCTGCTCTCCCCCTCCCGGCAGACGCCAGACGGAATCCGCTACGACAAGCACCGCAAAACCTATATCGATACCGCCGAAGGAACCGTCATGGTGCGAAAAAACGCCAACGGTGAGTATCAGCAAAGCTCTGCGACCGTGCGCGATGCATCCGCATTATTGTTCGAACAGATTCCCGGGACGCGACTGTGGCGCCGCAAAACCGAACAAACCGGTTCTGAACCGGAGCGCTCGCTACAGGAAAAACGTAAAGCCTCAACCGATGCGCCGGAGCCCATGGCCGTCCCAGGCAAGCGACTGCATCAGGAAGAAGGGACAGACGCCACCCAGGCGCTGACCGAAAGCTTGCTGTCCGCCAATCCCGACGCGATCAATTTGAGTTTCGGGCTATGGCGAAACTGGGGACAGAGTGTCCGCCCAGAACTGGGTCAGCATATCGAGATAGACGGGCAGTATTACCGGGTGATGCAACAGGACTTGAGTGCCAACCCGCGACTGGTTTATCTGCAGCATCCGTTATTCTCACCCGCCTTGTATGACGCCTTCGAATACATGCTGCGGGATAATCCGTCGTTGCAGCCCAAGTGGGCGGTTAAACGAAACGACCAATGGACGGTACTGGACGGTGTCGTGCCATTTGAGATGCCGATCACTCAGTACATCTCCAGAACCTTCAAATATCTGTCGGATCAATCAGTCAACTCACTCGCCCGCGCCATGTTCAATCAGGCGAACCGATCCGAAATCATCACTGCTCCCGGTTTGGCGTCGATGAACCAGGTGTTTCGTTACTGGGCAAACAGGGATCAGCGTAGAGCACCGCGTCGAGAACTGGCGGACCCATTACTTATGTTGCGCCCCCTTTACGGACCGGAAGAAACCCTGGCGATTCCCTCCTCGCTGGGTGAAGGCTTGATGCGACTGGATTTTGATCCCGGGCGCTTCTCCCGACATTGGAACGAGTACGCCACGGCGCCAACCGGGCCGAATTTGCGCAAGCTGTTCAGTCAGCTTCTGGAGGATAACGGGTACGTGCTGAACCACTCGACAAACACGCTTGCCGAGAACGACTTGCTCTTTTACCGGGAGAAAATCGACCACGTATTTGTGCTGAAACTGCCTCCTCTTATTAACGGGAAGTTGCAGCGATTTCAGCCTCAGCGCTTTGAACGCAGTGAAGCCGTGTTGCAAACATCCGGCAGCGAACCAACGCCACTGTCGGCTTACAGCAAAGATAAAAAGATCAGCTACCTGCTGGGTGGAACCCAAACAGATGTTCTGGGGCAAACCACGCTGTTCATTTTCAAAGACCGATGATCGAGCAGGACAGTGAGCACAAAAACATGAATCACTTGGAGTCACTTCAATGACCAAACCCACAAACACCACGGTTCGACCTGCGTCGCCCGATACCTTAAACATCAACAGATCCAGCAGTGGCAATAGCAGCGTAAACAATCCCGGCAGCTCCGGCATTTCTGCGCCAGGTACGAGGCGACTACCCGACACTCCCTCACCCAACACCGCTGGCAGCGAAGTTGTTGTCCTCCCACGTGTTGTGGTGAGTCACATCACGGACCCGATAATCACTGAAGCCAATGCCAGAATGGCCGAAATTTCCCTGCCGGGATTGCAGACCCATCTGCTGCAGCCGCACGTGTCCGTCGACGGATTATTCGTGACCCCGGACGGTCAGACTTACGCGCCCCTGGAAGAAGGCGGTCATTACCGGGTTGAACTCAACACCGCCGGTGACTACCAGATTCCCTGTCCCGAGGCACCGGGTGTGACGCCGCCGATTCTGAAAAAAATCGATGGCCAGCCACTTTGGCGAATCGAGGCACAGTGGTACACGGCTCAGTCCAGGCAGAGCAATCTGCCGGCGCGCCAACAGTCTGCCGACACGTTCCAAGCGATGTTCCTCGTCGACCCGCATCTGGCGACCTTTCTCCCTGCCGCACACGATTCCCCGGATGGTATCCGCAACGGCCCGCGCGGGAACACCTATATCGATATCGCCGACGGAACCGTCCTGGTTCGCAGGAATGCACAAGGCGAATACAAACTGGCGTCTGCAACAACGACCAATGTGCCGGATATCACGTTCGAGCAGATTCCTGGGCAATTCGTCTGGCGCCGCAAGTTGCAGGCCATCGCAAATACGCAGCAGGA
>Ga0163162_10002855_pt1 | contig 16443 bp, 11 predicted proteins | sample S55metaG_FD_115310 | JGI IMG/M metagenome (GOLD analysis project Ga0163162, IMG submission 115310) | Switchgrass rhizosphere microbial communities from Kellogg Biological Station, Michigan, USA - S5-5 metaG | ecosystem: Host-associated > Plants > Roots > Rhizosphere > Soil | place: USA...
AAGCAATGATTGTTTTATGAAAAAAGGCCTTCTGATTGTAGTGCTAATAGCAGCAGCCATCGCAACATTTATTTCCTGCAATAGAAAAAGATCCGGCAAACCCCGCGTTCTTGTATTTACCAAAACAACCGGTTTTCGTCATTCATCCATACCGAACGGAATTGCTGCCATTCGAAAGCTCGGAATGGAAAATGGATTCGATGTGGACACGACGGAAAACGCTGAAGTTTTTAGCGACGACTCATTACAAAAATATTCCACCGTTATTTTCTTATCTACGACAGGTGATATATTAGATTATCGCCAGGAAGCAGCATTCGAAAGATTTATCCAGGCGGGCGGCGGCTATGTAGGAATACATGCAGCAGCGGATACGGAATATGATTGGGGATGGTATGGAAGATTGGTCGGCGGTTATTTTCTGGATCATCCCGGTATTCATGACAAATTTCCGAATGTACAGGAAGGCGTTTTGATTGTGGAAGATCAAACGAACAATGCAACCAAACATCTCCCCAAAGAATGGAAACGGACGGATGAATTTTACAGCTACAAAAAATTGAATCCCGACGTAAAAGTATTAATGACGATCGATGAAAAGAGTTACCAGGGTGGGCATAAAATGGGTCGTCACCCAATGGCGTGGTATCACGATTATGATGGAGGCCGCGCTTTTTATACAGCACTAGGCCATACGGAAGAAAGTTATACGGAAGAAAATTATCTCAAACATTTACTCGCAGGCATCCAATATGCAATTGGCGATAATAACGAGCTCGACTACACGAAAGTTAAAACGCAGCTACCGCCGGAAACGGAGCGTTTTATAAAGACACAGCTTTCACAGGGTGAATTCTACGAGCCGACAGAAATGACCGTTCTTCCGAACCTGGATATATTGATCATTCAAAGACGCGGAGAAATCATGTTGTACAAAAGTGCAACGCAAAAGGTGAAGCAGGTTGGTTTCTTCAACGTGTATTATAAAGCAAAAGTTCCGGGAGTCAATGCAGAGGAAGGTATGTTGGGTCTCGCGAAGGATCCTGACTTTGCAACGAATAACCGGGTATATATTTATTACAGCGTCGCGGATAGTCCCGTTAATCGTTTGTCGAGATTTATTTTTAAGAACGATACACTTGACAAGAGCACAGAAAAAGTTATCCTTGAAGTCAGAACTCAACGTGACATCTGTTGTCACACCGGCGGATCGATTGCATTTGGGCCCGACAAACTTTTATATTTCTCGGCAGGTGATAACTCAACGCCATTCGATGAGCCAGGTGCAAAATATGTAAACAGCGGATTTGCGCCACTGAATGATCTTCCCGGCGGACATCAACAATACGATGCAAGGAGATCTGCCGGAAACACCAATGACCTTCGCGGAAAGATCAATCGTATACGTGTGAACGATGACGGAAGCTACGATATCCCTGAAGGAAATCTTTTTCCAAAAGGAACTGCGAAAACAAGACCCGAGATATATGTGATGGGTAACCGAAATCCATATCGCATTTCAGTGGATCAGAAAAATAGTTATTTGTATTGGGGAGAAGTTGGTCCTGATGCAAACAACGACAGTCTTGATACGCGCGGTCCCCGTGGATATGACGAAGTAAACCAGGCGCGTAAAGCGGGATATTTTGGATGGCCACTCTTTGTTGGAAATAATTATCCTTATCACGAGTATGACTATGCGACGGGCAAACCCGGACCGGCATTCGATCCTGAAAAGCCGATCAACGATTCGAGAAATAATACGGGGCTGCGCGAATTACCCCCGGCGCAACCAGCTTTTATCTGGTATCCGTATGGGCCTTCTTCGGATTTTCCGGAAGTGGGCGTGGGCGGAAGAAATGCGATGGCAGGACCAGTGTATTACACCGACATGTATCCAAAAGAAACGAGACTGCCGGATTATTACAATGGCAAATTGATTATTTATGATTGGATCCGGGGTTGGATCAAAGCGGTAACAATGTTGCCAAACGGAGATTTTGACAAGATGGAGCCATTCTTCGAAAATATCAAAGTAAATTCTTTAATAGATATGGAAGCAGGACCGGATGGAAAATTATATCTGCTCGAGTATGGCACCGGGTGGTTTTCAAAAAATCCAGATGCCGGCTTGGCGCGGATTGACTATAACGCCGGAAATATTCCACCTCAGATTAGCGCATTTCATGTCGATAAAACATCAGGTGTCCTCCCATTCACCGTCAAGGCTGAAGTCATTGCAAGAGATGTTGAAAAAGATAAGATGACTTATCGTTGGGATTTCGGTGACGGGACAACAAAAGAAACAGCGGAGCCATCTACCGATTATGTATATGCGAAACCGGGCGATTACAAAATTTTGGTATCCGTGAAAGATTCAAAAGGTGATTCGACGAAAAGTGATGCAGTTCCAGTGTATGCCGGCAACGAAGAACCAAGGATCGATATTCACCTGACGGGCGGAAACAAATCGTTTTACTTGCCCGGTCAGCCTTTGAATTATGCTGTTGATATAAAAGACAATGATACAGCACGTGTAGACCCTGCGAATTTGTTTGTATCGGTAGATTATGTGGAAGGCTTTGACAAGGCTGGTTCTACATTGGGACACCAGCAGGGACAGGCAGCGATCAGCGGAAAATCTTTGGCAATGACACTTGATTGTAAAAGCTGCCATAAGGAAGCGGAAAAATCTATCGGCCCGGCTTTTCTCGATGTAGCAAACAAATATCAGAAAGATCCAAATGCAACCAGTTACCTGACGCAAAAAATCATCAAGGGCGGAAGTGGTGTATGGGGTGAAGTGGCGATGGCCGCGCATCCGACACTGCCACAAAGCGACGTACAACAAATAGTAGGATGGATATTATCGTTGGGAAATAAAACCGCTGCAAAAAAATCATTACCACAATCCGGAATCGTAATACCTGATCCAGGTAAGAAATCTGATGCGGCGTTGGTTATTACGGCCAGCTACACCGATAAGGGCGGAAATAATATTAAGCCACTCACGGGAACAAGCAGTGTATCCATGCCGAGCAATTTTGTAAAGTTCAAGGGAACTGAACCTGCGAAAGGGTTCAAGCCTTACAAATACAACAACAATTATCTGCTCATCATTCCGCAGACGGAGGGTTGGTTCGAAGTGGATAGTATTGATTTAACGGGCGTGAAATCTGTAAATGTTACTTGCATGTGGCAGGCGCCTCCAGAGTTCAGTTTTGATTTTGAAGCAAGATTAAATGCCCCGGACGGAAAATTAATTGGTAAAGGATCTATGCCTGTGCCGGCGAGAAATGCACAGATGGGAGTGGCTCATATCAAACTCGATCCCGTGACAGGCGGACAATTTCAAAAAATTTATTTCGTATTTAAACCAGTTAATCCAAAAGGAACGCTTACGGCAGGAATTGGCGGTTTACAATTTGATAGTAAATAACTAATTAATCTTACTATGTGCCTATCCTCCTATGTGGTGAAAAAATTACCACGCAGAAGCATAGGCACAAAGATTTTAGCACGGCATTTCCAGTTCAGTTCAAGGTTGTATAAAAAAAGTTTTGTAATTTTTACATTGCTCCGAATGACTTATGTAAAAAATCAAAGATAAACCTTGTCTTTCGGGGGTTTTATTGCTGTCATATGCATTTAACCTCGGAGAACATATTAATGCTGATCGCTGGTTTGGGCACCATCCAGGGAATCTTTCTCGCATTGATCATCTACTTTCATCCGAAAAGTGACAAGTCGGTTAGTTTATTTCTCTCCTTATATATTCTTAGCTTCTCCGTCGTGATGACAATTCCATTTGTACTCAAAACTATTGGATGGCAGGGATCCTGGTTTGTGGAACCGTTTCCATTGATTGTTGGGCCACTGTTGTATCTGTATGTGCGTAGTTTTAAAGAAACAATTACGTTAAAAAAAGCGTTTCCGCATCTTATTTTTTTTATCCTATATTTTTTCATAGCATACTTTGTATTTGAACCTTTTCGTGCGAAATATATTGATGTGCGGGAAGTTCCAGCAAGTGTAGTTCAACATCCAATTGGGATCACAGTGGGTATTTTAAAAGCTTCGCAATATGTGCTATATTATTTTTTGTCGAGGCGCGAACTTATTTCATACCAACGTTCCATTCGGCACATTTTTTCTGATACCAGTCAATTCGATTTGCAATGGGCCCGATTGCTGGTAAACGGTTATATGTTGATAGTCGTAATGAGTGTTGTACTTGTATCGCTGATGTTCATATATCCTGCCCGATTTAGTTTATTCTTTGTATTGGACATCGCACTGATAACGCCACATATTTATCTCGCTTCATACAAAGGCATTACCCAGGCTACCGTCTGGCAGATTCGACGAGGAGTCAACAAGGAAAAAATTGAAACTGAAATGCACGACGCGGACGAACTCAAAATAAAAAGGGTCTATGAAAAACTTATCAACTCAAAGCAACAGCAAATTGACGGAAAAGATAAAGACGTGCTTGACCGAATTATTGTATTGGTGGATAAAGATAAACTCTACCAGGAAACAGAACTCACATTACAAGATTTAGCAGATAAAATTCAATACCCATCCTACCTCGTTTCACAAGCAATCAATGAAGGTTTGAATAAAAACTTTTATGACCTGATCAATGGATATCGAGTGGAAGAAGCAAAGCTATTGTTACTCGATCCCAAAAATGAAAACTATACAATTTTATCCGTCGGATTTGAAGCTGGGTTTAATTCCAAAACAACAGTTAATACGGTCTTCAAAAAATTCACCGGGCAAACACCGACGGAGTTTAGAACAGGGAAATTGGCAGACAGTAGGCAGTTGACAGTTGAGAGTTGACAGACTTAGATGCGAGTTACTGTATCGTCTGCCCAGTGTCATCCGCAACTTGAATTCATGCAACCATGCAAATATCTCAACATATTCTTGTCTTCATCTGTGCAATAGGAATATTCCAGGGTTTTTTACTTGCGGGATTGGTTTGTTTTCATCCGAAGAGCGACAGATCTGTTAATATATTTCTTGCATTCTTTATCATTTTTGTTTCGCTTACAATGTCGTTTCCATTAATGCTGAAACTGACAAGCTGGAAGAATACCTATTTTTTTGTGGTCACCCCGACCGCATCCGCACCACTTCTTTATCTCTACATTCGAAGTTTTAAAGAAAGAATTACCTGGAAAAAGGCATTGCCACATCTTTCTTGGTATTTTATTTTCCTTGTTCCTGCCTACTTGAATCTGCATGCACTAGCCGAAGAATTTCCTGACGCAACTGAAATTCCAAAAGAGGCCTTTCACAAACCATCAATTATCATTTTCAATTATCTCAGGTTGGCCCAATCGGTGTGCTATTATTTTTTGGCGAGAAGGACATTGATGCGGTATCAACGCTCCATTAAACAATTATTTTCGGAGACGAGCAATTTTGATCTGCAGTGGACGAGATATCTTGTCAATGGCTTCCTGCTTATAATATCATTCGGCATCGTATTTTTTTCTTTGATGGTGCGATACCCGGAACATTTCAATGAATTGCTGCTGGTCAATATGACCATCGCCACACCTTACATTTATCTCGCAACATACAAAGGAGTTTTGCAGCCAAGTATTTGGCAATTGCAGGCCGGAAAGTACAAAGCAGAACTTGAAGAAGAAATGCATGGAGCAGCGGATTTCGATTTGCAAAAATCCGGACCGGCAATAGCGGATGTCGTCAAAACGCGCGAGAGGGATGACCGCCTCAGCGGGTTGGTTGGAAAAATTGTGGGACTGATGGAGCAGGATAAAATTTACCAGGAAACAGAACTCACTTTACAGAACCTGGCCGATAAATTACAAGCGCCTTCCTACCAGGTATCCCAGGCGATCAATGATGGAATGAACAAAACATTTTATGATCTCATAAATCATTACAGGGTGGAGGAAGCAAAGCGATTGTTACTCGATCCCAAGAATTCAAACTATACGATCCTGTCTGTAGGATTTGAAGCAGGATTTAATTCAAAGACAACATTTAATACCGTATTCAAAAAATTTACAGGACAAACTCCGACAGATTACCGGGCGAAGAAGATGGCGGCGAGTGCGGAATGATGAATGTGAGAATGTGGAAATGAATCGCGGATTCGCGGATTTGATCGGATTTCGCGGATTCTAGGTTGAACGTTGCTTATTGATATTTGAAAATTAAGTTTCAATTTTTTGATTCAAGAGAAATTCACTAATCGATCAGTAATGTTCAATTTGAGAATCCGCGAAATCCGTGTAAATCCGTAAATCCGCGATTCGTTTTCGTTTGATTTTTTTTACTTTTACGTAACCATTAAACCGATGCTGCTCCTTTCTGTTTCTGAAAATATGTTGCTATTTATTTCCGGTATCGGAATTGCGCAATCGATTTTGTTAGGTGCATTGTTGATCTTCCATCCAAAAAGTGATAAATCAGTAAATAAGTTTCTATCTTATTTTGTCGTTTTACAAAGTCTCCCGATTATTTTACCGATTGTTCAACATCTTTCATCCTGGCAGAACATGGTCTTCCTGGAGCCGTTACTGACATTGATTGCACCTTTTTTATATTTCTATATCCGGAGTTTTAAAGAAGTGATCACCTGGAGAAAAGCATGGCCGCATTTTATATTTTTTGTTTTCTCAGTTGTCATGTCAGCCATCAATTACACAACAATTGCTGTCAAATACCCGCCGGCAGCGGAAGTGCCACGCGAAGCAATAAGACACTTTGTTATTCTTGTACCACTCACTTTGCGTCTTGTTCAAAGAATTGTTTATTATTTTTTATCACGATACGAATTGAAAAGGTATCAACGATCAATTGTTCAACTCTTTTCCGACACGAGCCGAATTAATCTGAATTGGGTGAGGTGGCTGATCAACGGCTACTTATGTCTCATTGTGATGACGTTGGTGACTATTCCGTTAACGATTAAGTACCCGGAAAGTTTTGGTTTGTGGGTGTTACTTTGCGGCACATTTGTATCCGTATTTATATACCTCGTAACATTTAAGGGAATGACGCAAGTCACCCTCTGGCAAATTCATCCTGAAGTAAGCAAAGTTAAACTGGAGCAGGAAATGGAAGATGCGGCAACGATCAGCGAAGAACCTGAAATAATAAACGAGGAACAATCAAACGTTTTGCAGGAAAAGACGCGACCGCGAAAGGCGGGGCTCAATGAATCCAAGATTGATGAAATTGTTAATAAGATCATCAATCTTATGGAATCCGAAAAACTTTACCAGGAGCCCGAGCTAACTTCTCAACAGCTTGCAGGCAAACTGGATCTGCCGGTTCATCATGTTTCCCAGGCAATTAATGATGGGTTGAAGAAAAATTTCTATGACCTCATTAATAATTATAGAGTAGAAGAGGCAAAGCGCCTGCTGTTAGATCCAAAGAATGACAACTACACAATACTTTCTGTCGGCTTTGAAGCCGGGTTCAATTCCAAAACAACTTTCAACACTGTCTTCAAAAAATTTACTGGCATGACGCCGACCGACTTTCGCGAGAAGCAGAAAATGGAGCTGGCAACTGCTTGATGCCTCTCGCCGTCATTTCGAGTCCGCCAGAAACAAACTTGCTTCATCACGCCGCGTTGGCGGACGAGAAATCCCGCGCCGGTTGTGAAGAATTTTGATCGTTACAGTTGCGGTTAGATTTCTCACTACCTCGCTTCGCTATGCTCAGCGACTCGTTCGAAATGACGGATGGCGACGTGTATTCAGCGTTCGCTCTTAATTTTTTCCCATCCTTGGTTTCATCCATTTATAAGATCAGAACCGTACCAACGGATAAATCAGAACCACTAATCCTTCGCGCGCCGCAAAAAAACTCTAACAGTAATCTTTTCTGGTTTTCAAAACCTTACGAAGTTCGAACTTCCCAATTTATCCGTTCGAACCTGTATTTGCGAACCCGTTCGTTCGCATTGGCAAATCCGAACAGCCACACATTTTCTTCATCGCACTTTTGCTCCCGCAAACAAATTTTTCATCCAAAAAAGAAAATTATGAAAAGTAAATGGGAGCGGCCGCAGGTTCTGACGATAGTCATCGTGATAAGCCTTTTTGCGCAGTCAGTCATGAGTCAGTCCAAACCTCTTAATATCAAACAAGCCATTGATATTGCCCTGGCCAACAATTACGGCTTACAATCGGATAGTCTGAATATGCAAATCACAGACTATAAGAATAAAGAAACCGCGGGATATTATCTGCCCCAGGCGAATGTCAAATCCAGCATGGAATACAATGCGGCTCTTCCGAAACAAATGTTACCGGGAGAAATCGCAGGACAACCTGCCAAAGATTATGTTCCTGTAACATTCGGTACAAGGTATAAAATGGGTACAGGTCTGGAAGTTACCCAAAACATTTACCGCAAAGATCTGCTGATTAAAATGAAAGCAGCCGGATTGAACAGCGATGTAGCGCGATTAAAATTCCAGGTTTCAAAAGAAGAATTGATCTACGAAGTCGCCAATTCATTTTATTCGCTGCAAACGAACGCAGAAAAAATTCGCGCTACTGCCAAAGATTATAACAACATGAAAGAAATTTTGGTGATCGCAAAAGCGCAGTACGATCAGGGAACGATGAAACGGATCGATTATGAAACACTCGAGATCAATGTTGCGAATGAATGGTCGCAATTGAAACAATTGAAGACACAGTATGATGAGCAGCTCGAATATTTCAAATATCAACTTGCTGTTCCCGCATCGGCAACGATTACTATTGATGAAAGTATTTCACCCGTTGCGGTCGTTGCGCAGGTGGATGACATCTCCCAAAGATCAGACCTGCATTTGTTGACGCGGAACATCGAATTAAAAGAGTCCGAAATCAAAAGTATTCGCGCAGAAAAGACTCCTGTTATAAGTACGTATTTCCGGTTCAATTATGAATCGCAATTTGGCGACATCAACAAAGCCTTCAATCAGGATTACTGGTATAAGGCGGCGACGTTCGGTGTGTCCACATCGATTCCAATTTTTGATGGTAACAGGAGAAAAAGCCGGGTTAGCGCGGCACAATCTGAATTGCAGCAATTGAAGTTGCAGCATGGTCAGCAAGAACAATATGCGCAAACGGAACTGACAACAGCCAAACAAACGCTCGACAACAACACGGAACAGTATCATATCACACAAAAAAATCTTGCTCTTGCAGAAAAAGTTTTTGCATCGAGAAAGGCTTTGTATTCGGAAGGAGTTTCAAGTTTAGTTGAACTACTGGATGCAGAGAAAGATTTGACGAGGGCGAGAGATTTATATACAGAGGCATTGATCAACGTGCAAACAGGCATATTGAAGGTGCACAAAGCAAATGGAACACTTGTAACAGGTTTTCTAAAATCAATATAAAATGAGAACAATTATTATCACGATTCCGACAACAGCCGCAAATGCAGAAATAATCGACTTGTTTGTATATGCTAGCCTGTTGCGGGATGCAATCACTGAAAATGTTTACTTAAGAACGATGAACCAGGGAATCAGTTTTTGCCTGACGTAATCAGAACAGTAAAACCAATCAATACCATTAATCAAATAAAAAATATTAACAGACTCTAAAAAAAATTATATGAAAAAGAAAATCATTTCAATTGTCGTTTCGCTGGTGATTGTTGCAACAATCGGCGTCGTCCTCGCCCGCAACAAAGCGAAAATCGATAAGGCGGCCAAACCGGAAAAAACGCATTCGGTGATCCCGGTAAAAGTATACAAAGTAAAAACGGACTCTTTTAACACTGCGTTTAACATTAGCGGTGCTACGGCGCCAGTGAAAGAAGTAAAGATTGCTTCTGAGGTACAGGGAAAATTAGTTAGCCTCTTTATAAAAAATGGAGATGTTGTAAAAGCGGGGCAGGTTGTGGCGATCCTCGACGCCTCTGTGTACAATGTTCAATTGAGCAGTATTGAAGCATCTATCGCGAAAGCGCAACTCGATCTCACACGCTACACCCACTTGATTGAATTAGGTGGCGCAACATCTATGCAAAAAGAAAGCGCGGAACTGCAGATCAAATCCTTGGGAGCAGAAAAAAGACAGGTTCTTGAACAAATTTCGCATATGCAGATCAGGGCTCCGTTTTCCGGGAGAGTGGAAAATGTAAATGTAGAATTGGGATCGTTTGTTTCATACGGAACGGTGTTGGCCCAGCTTATCGACAACTCATCTCTTAAAATAAATATCTACTTGTCGGAGCAGGAAGCTTTCAAGGTTAAAAAGGGACAACCTGTAGTAATCAATAGCGTTGTGTTGACTCAACCAAAAAATGGAAAGGTCAATATGATTAGCGATAAAGCGGATGCAGCCGGCAAATTCTTAACTGAAATCACTTTTGGCAACAATGATCGCGAGCCGCTAAAAGCCGGGATACTCGCTGATGTTTATTTCCCGGTTGAATCAATAAAGACCGGCTTAAGCGTTCCTTCCAGTGCATTGATCGCAAATGCGAAACAATCAAAAGTGTATGTCGCCGTAAAAAACAAAGTTGAAGAACGAATTATTAAGACAGGCATTGTTACATCAAACAAGGTTGAGATCGTTGACGGATTACAGGCAGGTGAAGAGGTTGTAATCTCCGGTCAGCTCAATCTCGAAAATGGCAGTGCTATTTCAATCAACAAATAAAAAAACTTATATGTCATTAACATCAACAGCAATAAAACGACCGACACTTATCGTTGTCATCTTTACTGTGCTCGGTCTGTTAGGCGTGGCCAGTTATTTCTCTATCGGGTATGAATTGTTACCGAAGATGTCGAAACAGGTTATTACGATAAGCACTTCGTATCCTGGTGCAGCGCCTTCGGAAGTTGAGAATTCCGTTACCAAGAAAATTGAAGACGCGGTTTCTTCCTTGGAAAAACTCGACAATATCAAATCGCAATCACTGGAAGGCAATTCTAAAGTGATTGTTGAATTCAAATCAGATGTTGATATCAACCAGGCAATGGCAGACGCGCAAAGGAAAGTGAACGCCATTGCATCTGATCTACCGGAGGATTCAAAAGATCCGGAAATTTCTAAATTCTCTGTCGATGAAGCACCGATCATGAAAATGTCCGTATCGTCGAATACAGAAAACAGGGTGTTGTTTGAAATCGTAGAGCAGCGCATTGTACCATTGATGTCAAAACTTGCGGGTGTTGCGAATGTGGGAATGATGGGTGGAGAAGAAAGACAATTGCGTGTAAACATCGACAGAAAAAAACTGGAATCATTTGGATTAGATGCTCAGCAGGTGTTGAAAGCAATAGAAAGTTCTAATCTTGATTTTCCTGCCGGCTCTGTAAAAAGTGAATCAAATGAAACGACGATTCGTCTTGCAGGAAAATTTAAGAATCCCCAGGATATCGAGAATGTAATCGTAACTAACCGTGATGGTAATACGATTTATGTAAAAGATGTCGCGACAGTAATCGACGGAATCAAAGAAACCGAATCAATTAGCCGCTATAATGCAAACACCGCAATCGGTTTGCTGATATATAAACAAACGGATGCAAATGCCGTACAGGTCAGCGAGCAGATCCACACAGAAATTAAAAAGCTGGAAACGGAATATGCGCATGAAGGTGTAAAATTTGCACTGGCACAGGACTCATCGGACTTTACATTGAAAGCAGCAGAAGCAGTGAATCATGATCTGCTTTTGGCTATTGTACTTGTTGCGTTGGTGATGCTCGTGTTTCTTCATAGTATGCGCAATGCGATCATTGTGATGGTAGCGATTCCGGCATCATTAGTCAGCACATACATTGCTATTTATGCTTTCGGATTTACGTTCAACCTGATGACGCTGCTGGCACTCTCACTTGTAATCGGCATTCTTGTGGACGATAGCATTGTGGTGCTTGAAAATATCCAGCGTCATATGGAAATGGGTAAAGAAAGACGAAAGGCGGCGCTGGAAGGACGTGAAGAAATTGGCTTTACCGCTATGTCGATTACTTTGGTGGATGTCGTAGTATTTCTTCCTATTACTATGGTGAATGGAATGATCGCGGATATTCTTCGTCAATTCTCCTTAGTTGTTGTAGTATCGACGTTGATGAGTTTGTTCGTATGCTTTACATTAACTCCACTATTGGTTTCACGCTTTGGAAAACTGACCCATCCAAGCAAGAAAAAACTCTGGGGAAGAATCATTCTTTGGATTGAAGGAAATATTGAGCAACTCACGACGAGATACACGTCTCTCCTTAAATGGAGCCTTGGTCACAAACGTTGGGTGTTGATGATCACGTTGGGATTGCTGGTCGGATCTTTTGCACTTGTCGGTGCAGGTTTTATTGGTAACGAATTTGTGAACATGGGTGATCGTGGAGAACTCGTTATTAAGGTTGAGCTGCCAAAAGATGCAAACATTCAGCAAACGAATTTGAAAACGCAGGAAGTGGAACGATATATATTATCAAAGCCGGAAGTAGTGAATGTGTTTTCTTCAATGGGAAAAAATGACAATCAGTTTTCGCAGCAAGGGGAAAGGCATCTTTCAGAGATCAGCATCAAACTGGTTGATAAGAGCGAACGCTCGTTTAGTACAGAAAAATTCTCGCAGATGCTTCAGAAAGAATTGCAGGAGAAAATTGAAGGAGCTAAAATCACAACCAGCCAGGTTGATATCATGGGCAGTACGAGTGAAGCGCCGATACAACTCATCATTAATGGCGATAATGTCGAGAAGCTGCTCAGTTTCGCAGACACAGTATTGGCAAAAATGAAGCAGGTTCCAGGTACGTCGAGCCAGAAAATTTCTATCGAGAATAATAAGCCAGAGGTGAGCGTAAAGGTCGACAAAGAAAAGATGATGGCACTTGGCTTGCGTATGGACCAGGTTGGAAATGTGATCAAAATTGCGTTTAGTGGTAACAGTGATAATAAGCTGACGCAGGGACAATATGAATATGATATCACAGTAAAACTGGATGGATTCGACCGGCAATCGATCGAGGATTTGAAGCAGCTTTCATTTGTGAATGCATCGGGACAAATTATCCGCCTCGATCAGTTTGCTTCGATCGAAAGAGCAATCGGTCCCGCGAAATTAGAGCGCAAGGACAGGATCAGTTCCGTAACGGTTTCGACGGAAGTTGTGGGTCGCCCACAGGGCACCGTCGGTGAAGAAATCAAAAAATTGGTAGAAAAAGATCCCTTGCCTGCGGGTATGACGATCTCTTACGAAGGAAATATGAAACAACAAGCCGAAGCATTTGGAAGCATGGGTATGGCATTAATTGCATCGATCATATTCGTGTATCTCATTATGGTTGCTTTGTACAATTCGTATATATACCCGTTTGTCGTGCTCTTTTCAATTCCGGTTGCGATGGTAGGAGCGTTGCTTGCCCTGGCGCTGACAATGCAAACGCTGAATATCTTTTCAATACTTGGTATTATCATGTTGATCGGGCTTGTTGCAAAAAACGCAATTCTCCTCGTCGACTATACGAATCATTTGAAAGAAAAAGGAATGAATACGATCGAAGCATTGGTCGAGTCTGGCCGAACCAGGTTGCGTCCAATCCTGATGACGACCATTGCAATGGTAATAGGAATGTTACCATTGGCGCTCGCAAGCGGAGCGGGTGCTGAATGGAAGAATGGAATGGCGTTGGCGTTGATTGGCGGATTGACCAGTTCCATGCTGCTCACGTTGGTTGTTGTACCGGTGATGTATATCATCATTGATAAGATCGTAGCAAGATTTAATAGGAAAAATAAAAAATCAGAAGCGGTGGAACTGTTGCCGGCAGTAGTCGGAAACATCTAACCACTTCCAAAGTCCTCCGGGAATAAAATAAAAAAAAATAAAAACAAATTATATGAAAGGAAAATATATCACAACATCCATCTTGATGGCTTGTAAGTCCAAACGTAAAGCCACCAATATTGGAATTCACGAAGAATTAAACAAAACCATCGCCGAGCATAAAAAAATCATGATGCAATGGGAAGAAATATTCGAGGCGCAACTGGCAAAGGTTGTCAAGATATCAACTAACCAGGCGGCGTAAGTTTAAACTACTTTTCCAAAGTACGCGCGGTACTTTGGAAAAGTGTACTTAGACACATCAAGAACCATTACAGCTAAAACTTTAAAATATTAAATACAATGAATCAGCAAAAAATCATCGCTGCATGCACTCTCATCCTGGCAGCTATCACATTCTGGGTCGCATGGTTTCTTATGCCAGATCCGGGAACCACTGATACGAGCCACATTCTTAGAATGGTGAAAATTTCGAGGATCCCAGTTCTGGTTTCTGTAATCGTCCAGATCATTTCATCTGTATTATACATCGTCGCCCTGTTCTTACTGGCAGGAATTCTACCGAAACAAAAAACATCAACCGTAGCTGGACTAATCCTCCTCGGAATCGGCGCTATGGGACTTTGCGCCGACGCTTTTTTTCACCTGCTCGCTTTTTTCATGACCGATAATCGCATAAGCATCCAACAGGATGTTGTACAGGTCATGATATTCATGCAAACAACAGGTGTAGTTTTTCTAATTCCATTGCTGTTGCCACTTTTCATCGGAAGTCTCGTGCTGGCGATCGGTATGAAAAAACAATCCGTCGTTTCAGAGAAACCAGCATTTATTTTTGTGCTCGCTTTTTGCGTTGGCATCATCGGCGCAATCGTTGTCAATCGAATCATGGGTTATCAAAATCAAGTGGTGTCATTGGTTTCACTAGGCTTGTTTGCCATTGGGCAAATTTGGATCGCCTTCGAATTAAATCGTCCGAAAATAATCGTTGTCAGCAAATAAATTGCTAATATTAAAAATCAACATCTGATATGAAGCAGTTGCAGCTTTGGGATAAACGACAGGGCCTGATTAAATTCGTTTTTTTCAGCAACTATTTCTATGGTATTTGCGCAGTCGCCCTTTCGATCGAAGCCATGGTGCAACAATCGGTACCTCTTGATGGCTTTTTTTACTTCTTCATCGTATTTATTGCGACGACACTTTATTATGCGTATCCATATATCAGGGCCAGCGCTGCAGGCAGTTCGAATCCACGCACAAAGTGGTACGTCAATCATCGCAATATGATGCGTTGGAACCAGATCATTATCACAATTATTTTATTGCTTGCACTTGTTTTTTTTCTACGTGATGATTGGAGTTTCGTGCGCGCCATTCCAATCGGCTCCTGGGTCTTAATTTTTATTTTTCCTGTCGTTGCTGCATTGTATTATGGAATCGATTTTGTACACGGCCATTTTAATATCCGGAAAGTTGGTTGGCTAAAACCATTTATTATTGGTTTTACGTGGGCAGGGCTCGTCAATGTATACCCGGTCCTGTATTATGACATCATGCACAAAATCACTTTTCAAACGAATGAAATTGGAGGATTGCTTTTCATAAAAAATTTTATGTTCATCACGGTGCTTTGCATCATGTTTGATATTAAAGACTACGCAGGCGACTACTGCACGCAAGTCAAAACTTTTGTTGTCGATTTTGGTTTGCGGAAAACAATTTTCTATATCCTGATACCTCTCGCCATAATTGGGCTCATTACTTTCCTTATGTATGCCATCGCGCATCATTTCAGTGTTGGCCGGATAACACTGAATGCCATTCCATTTATCTTACTGTTCGCAGTCAGCTATTCACTTCATCGGCGGCGACCGCTTTTGTATTACCTGATTGTTATTGACGGGTTGATGCTGTTGAAGGCGATCTGCGGAATTTTTGGTAAAGTTTACTTCTAAATCGAAAGTTTATTATTCAGCGAGATAACCCCGTAGGCGGTCGAGGACCCGGTCGCCAGCGGTTAAAGACCGAATATCAATTGATCGATAAGTAAATTGGTTCACAGCAACCGTCATGTCGAACGGAGTCTCGTAGCACAGCGAAGAGAGGAAGTGAGAAATCTGGTAGTTAGCAATTAATTTGTACAAAATCAAAAGTACACATTTATGTAAAATAATTGTTTGCTAAAAGACTTATCATGTTTTAAAACAAAAAACCCGCAAACATTGCGGGTTTTTTGTTTTAAAACATGCGGAAGTTTCGAGCTATTATCTGGGGATAAACCTTTGTCCAGATGGCCCTAAGTCAGTACATGGTTGGAAATTACCACCATCCTTATTTGCACGCATTAAGAATTGGAGCCTCAAACCCCTTGTTATCTATAATAGTTGGAATTGCGGTTGGATTAACTGCACTATTGGTAACAGAGAATGAGCAAAAGAAAATAGACAAGTAACAAAATTTCGAAATAAAAAAGTATAAAAAAATTGCGCAAGTCAAACCTTGCGCATATATTTGCAAGAAATTACTTGCGCATTATGACACAAACAAGAGACGTCTTTCAGGCAATAGCAGATCCAACCCGCAGGCAAATTATAGGAATGCTGGCCCGGAAATCACTCAACGTTA
>Ga0163162_10002857_pt1 | contig 16437 bp, 12 predicted proteins | sample S55metaG_FD_115310 | JGI IMG/M metagenome (GOLD analysis project Ga0163162, IMG submission 115310) | Switchgrass rhizosphere microbial communities from Kellogg Biological Station, Michigan, USA - S5-5 metaG | ecosystem: Host-associated > Plants > Roots > Rhizosphere > Soil | place: USA...
GCCATCGCTTCAAGCGGTGGTAGACCGAAGCCCTCATACAACGAAGGAAATGCGAGTAGCGACGCGCCGGCTACGAGTCCGCGCAGCTGCGGCCGATCGACGTAGCCCAGCGGGATCACTTGATCATCGGTCAACTGCGCCGTGTCAAAGACGGGCCCCCACCCCGTCCCGCCGGCGATGACCAGTGGCGGCACGGCGATTCGATCGGCGAGGAGGAGGCGGTAGGCCGAGAGCAATACGTCAAGCCCCTTCCGCGGTTCCTGCGTACCGACCGCCAGTACATAATTTTCGGGAACTCCCGGCGGACGGGCGGCGGTAGCAGAGAACCACGCGTCGTCTACGCCCATAGGGGTGACTTTGATCCGGTCGGGCGAGATCGAGTAGGTGCCCACGAGTTCGGCCGCGACTGCCCGCGTCGGTGTGAGCACGACGGCCGCTCGCGCTAGAGCCCGCGGTACCAGCTCCCGGTATTCCAGCGAGGCCGCACTGACAAGATCGGGATACCGAACGAAGGCGAGGTCGTGCACCGTGACGACGCCGGCAGCGTCGCGCGGCGGCGGCAGGGTGAAGTTCGTGCCGTGCACAATGTCGACGCGTCCGACAACGGACTCAGCGGTAGGTCGATCCCAGCGCCGCCACGCCTGCTGCAGCAGCCGCGCCGGCAATGGGCGGTGCACGACGCTGACGCCGGCCGGGAGATCGCGCAGGCCGGATCGTCTGCGGAGGCTGAAGGCTGCCGCGCGTACCTGGACATTGGGGTCGAGGGCCAGTTCGCGCAGCAGGTGCGCCACATACTGTCCGATACCGGTTCGAGCGCCCAGCAGTGGCGTGGCGTCGACGGCAACCCGGATCGGCCGCACCGTGATCGTCAGCTCAGCCGGTCACCGGTTGCATTGCCAGACGATGAAGTGCAGGTCGGGCTCGAAACCGTACCGGCGCGCCTCCCGATCGTCGGCAACGGCAGTAAGTGAATCCGGGTCAGCTTGGCTGAGGAGGTCGACCTCGTCGATGTCCGGCGCGGTCCACCCGGTATCGAAGTCCTTGCGCCGAATCCGGTCGATCAGCGGCTGAGTCACCAGGCAGGTGACGTCGAAGCCGGCCGCCTCGAGTTGGTCACGCAGGTCCCAACCGAAACGCCAGTACACAAGGGTGTTGTCGCCGTGGTACTCGGTTTCCTTCGGCGGAGCGGTTCGCCCTTGCGGCATTGGAATCATCAGCAAGACGCAACCATTGGGCGCAACGACCCGGTGCAGCTCGCGCAAGGCTTGCTCGGTGCCGGGCACGTGTTCGAGCACATGCGGGGTCAGCACCACATCGACGCTCGAGTCCGGCAACGCGATGTCTTGTAAATCCAGCTTTATCATCGCCTTGTGCGCTGACTCGTCATAGTCACTCGCCGTGTACTGCACGAGTTCGGCCATCCGCTTGCGGTACCGGTCGTCCAGCCGTGGGCTGGTCTCCAGCACGCGTTGGCTGCGCCCGTACGGCACCCGATGGGTCCAGCACCAGTAAAGGAACCGATCACGGGCGATGCTGCCACAACACGGACAGTTCGCCATTTCGCTATGGGGCGGCCCGGCAAACGTCGCTCCGTGCCAGCCACAGATGTTGCAGACCCGCTGGAGCGAGTCACGCTCCGATGCGCGGCGCGCTGCGGCCCACGGCGTGAGGCGTGGGTCGCCCGCGCCAGCTCGGGCGAGCAACAGCCTGCGAGCTTGATTACGCGCGCTAGCGATGAGCGACATCTGGTCTCCGGGCTCGGGTCGGTGGGATGGTCACCGGCTGCCGCCGGTTCGGCGGAGCCAGAGCGCTCCGGTGTTGGTCATCATCGCAGGGAGCTGCTCGGCGATGACATCACTGTGAAACTCCTTCAGCCAGTGGTTGAACAGGAGTATCTCGTACTCGGAATTGAAGGCGAGGAACGCACGGACCATGTAGGCCTCGCCCCATGCCCGTCCTTCGAGGACCCACTCGCGGGGATACTCGAACGGATAGAAGATGTCATGGATGTGGACGATCACTCCAGCGTTCAGGCGTGGCACGATCTCGTTGTAGAGCGAGACGACATCGCTCCCTGTCTTGAGGACATGCGTCGAGTCGATGAACAGCATGTCGCCGTCCTCGAGCCCGGCGAAGGTCTCCATCGGCACGTCCTGCAGCGGTGTGGGAATGATCGTGACGTGCTTGCGATCCGACGGGCGTAGCAGCGACTCGAGCAGCTCGGGGTGCGGCTCGATGAATGTGAGCTCAGTCTGGCCATCGAGAAAGCGCTCGACGGTGTCCAGCATCATCGCGGAAGAGTAACCGCTGCCGATTTCGATCACGCGGGCCGGCGTGGTCAGGCGCAGCATGCCGTGCAACGTCAACGCATCGCCGATGCCATAGCCCACGTTGTTGCTGAAGTACCGCCATCCTTCGGTGGGCTGCTCGGGCACGTCGAGCGTTCGTGCCAGTCGAGCGATGTCAGCAAATGTCTGAAGCTGGGCCTCGGCGCGAAGATCGATGCCGGGCAGCGTCTCCGGCAGCTGGTCGGGCCATAACCTGTCTGCCCCGGCCTCGAGTTCGGGCAGGCTGGGGACCGGCGAATAGAAGTGGCCGGGCGGTCGCCAGGTAAGCCAGCGGGCGAAGGTCTCTGGTTGGTGGAGCAGTGGATCGACAAGTCCTTGTGACTTCAGCAGGTCGACGGTGTGTTCGGCAACATGCAACCGTTCTTCGATACCAACGCGATGCTGCGCCTGAACATCGAGTTCATGGCGGAGGCGGTGCACTTCGGCTGTCTCGGGGGACAAGCGGCCCAGAGCGGTGTTTATGGTCCGACGAGCGCGAGCTCGCGCTCGAGCACCGCGGGACATAACCATGCTCCTTTCTTGGTCGTCTGAGAATTGATCCCACGGTAACCTCGGGCGACCTACGATCCCACCAGCGAATACTTCGTCGCGAGGTCATCCCAACGTAGAGCGAAGGCGTCGTCGGAGAAAATATGGGCCCGCTGCACGGCGGCCGCGGACAGCCGGTTACGCAAGGCTTCATCGGTCGCGACCTGCACGGTGCGGATGCGCAACTGTTGCGGGTCCGCCCAGCGGAATCCGTCCACTCCTTCGCGCACGATCTCACGCTGGCCGGCGCGATCGATCACGACGGGCACGCAGCCGCCGGCCATGGCTTCGGCGGTCGTCATGCCGAAATGCTCATTCGTCCACGGCCGCTTGTCGGTGTTCTCGCCGTATCCAGTCGCTGACCAGAAGACGGCCGACGTCGACATCAGCGATTCAACCAGCGAACGGGGCGCATTGGCATGAATATCGACCGGCAGGCCGTCCGCGGCGGCCGTGACTGCTTCGAGGTATGGTCGCTGATTTTCCTCACAGCCACCAACGACGGCGAACCGCCAGCCCGGCAGCGCTCCGGATCGGACGAGGTCACCGAACATCTGGACCATTTCCAGTTGTCGCTTGCAATGTCCGTATCCCGGCGCGAAGAACCGGCCGACGGAGAGGATCATTCGGTCCCGGACGGGTGCAATGTGAATCGCGTCGATCTCGATGGGCGGAAAGAGGATCTCGGCATGCGTTCCCCATAGCGCCTCGATCCACGTCTGGGTATAGGCCGAATTCGCAAGAACGACGTCGTAGGAACCGAGGAAGTCAAGATTCTTCGGGTTGCGCAGCAACCACGGGTAGCGCAGTGCGACGCGATCCCGCGTCGACATCCGGCCGCCGAGAACCCGCAACCGGCTCATGGCCACACCTAGCGACCGGGGATCTGCGGGACCGGGCGAGAACGTGTCGGATGTCAACCGAAGTTCGCGACGCTTCTCTGAGGCCGGCACGTGTAGGTGCTGTCGGGTGAAAGGGATCGGCACCTCGATGTGCTGCACGTCGGCGCCGTTGGCTTCGACGATGAGAGTCGTGGGCTCAGGAGCGCCCGGACGTCCGAAGTCGGCCTGCAGCTCCAACGCTCCACCGGGGCCGAAGTCGAGCCGACCGGCCCCGTTGCTCCATGCCCATTGTCGGCGTCGGCCGCCTTCGGGCGGATACCAGCCCTTGCCGTATTGGAAGTTCACCGGCGATTGTGGGTCGGGCGGCCCCAAGTGCGGGCCAACCAGTCCGACCGCGGCTCGGTGAACCGGACCGAGGTCGTGGTCAAACGGGGTGGGAAAGAAGCAGAGGTAGGCCGACCGCCGAGCCTTCGATACGAGCCGTGACATGTATGTCGCATTGACGAGCAGGTCGTACTCGGCCGTGATGTCCGACAACTCGTCCTCGCCTCGGTCCGGTCGAACGCGGAGCCTGGTGCGGCTGAGGTCGAGCGCAACTCGATCGCTGAGGTCGCGGAGTGAGACGTCGCTGTGTCCGATCAGGTCGACGTCGTGGCCCGCCCGAGACATGATCTGTCCGATCATGCCGGCATGCCGCTCACCGCCGCCCATCGAATGCCAGAAGCGGTCGTATATGCCAACTCTCACCGGCTAGCCACCAGCCATCTCTGCAGCGCCGACCTGCTCTGCAACGCCTGTTTGCGGATGGCTCTTCGTTGGCGCAACGCGTCTGGTGCATGGCGCAGGTAGGCCAGCAGGATGTGTGCACGGAGTGCGTCGGAGCGAAATGCCGGGCGCCGATGTTGGACGACCGCGTCCCGCACAGTGTGCTCGAGCGACCCGGCTGAGCTGCGTAGGTAACCCGAGATTGCGGCGGCGGCCAGCGGCCCGGAGGCGTTCTTGGTGAGCATTAGCAGCCGATTGCGTTCAACGAAAAATCGCCACCGCGGCGACCATTCCGTGCTCGTGGCCGAATGCACGTGGCGCAGTACAGCGGTCGGAACGTACTGCACCGACCAGCCGCGTGACCGCCATCGCCACGACAGATCGGTGTCCTCGTAGTACATGAAGAACGCGTCGTCGAACCATCCCAACTCGCGCCCGACTGCTGTACGCAAGGCCATGCCGTTGCCGCAAGCGGTGAAGACCTCCGCCGGCTCGTCGTACTGCCCCTCGTCGACCTCCTGGAAGCCGCGATCGGCCCCCGATCCGTCGCGTAACACGATGCCGCCTACGTTGTTGATGACATCGACAGCGGGCGTACCTGGCTCGATTGTAAGCTTCAGCGTCGATCGCTCGGTGCCAACGGTGATGTCGCTTGTGCAACCGTCGACGCTCAGGCTGAGCGGCTTGACGGCCTCGGCCGTGAGCGTGACCTCAACGTCCACCGGTTTCGCGACCCGCTCGGTGCTATCGACAAGATGCGCAGGTATCGGTAAGAGGAATTCGCCGGTCGGCCGACTCCACCGGAAGGTGGCGTCAGGGGAGCCCTCAGGTCCGTAAGCCGCCGTTCCCCAGAGCGTCTTGCCGGCCACATCCACGCCGTCAACTCGAACCTGGTGTATCTGCACGCCGAGGTCCCGCGTGTCACTGCTGTCGGGCCGAAAGCCGCGCGTCTGTAAGGTCGCATGGACGAACTTCGGCGCGAACACGACCTTCCCGGTCGCTATCCCGATGTTGTGGCTACCTGGTTGTCGAAACGTGTCGAGAAGATTGCGCAACCACCCCGATTGAGGTACTGCGTCATTGTTCAACAGCACCGCAAACGGCGTGCTGACCTGCCGCAGAGCGAGGTTGTTACCGCCGGCAAAGCCGAGGTTCGTTGGGCTTGCGATCACCCGCACCCATGGATAGTCATGCGCGAGTAGCTCGCGCGAGTTGTCGACCGACGCGTTGTCGACCACCACGGTGTCGAACGTCGTCACGTCGTCCGCCTGTTCGGCCAACGCGTCCAGACACGCCGGAAGCAGGTGGGCTCCGTTGTAATTGACAATGATCACGGTCGCCTGGGCCGTGGAAGTCATACCGATCCTTCGAGTGTCGCTTCGGTCGCGTGGCTCGTGGGCTCTTGGGTGGACGTCGGGGACTGGGCGACGACGAAGACCTCGTTCGGTGGATAGAGCTGACTGAGCAGATTCGCGTACGCAGCGCGGGCGCTACCCAGGTCGTGTTGCAGAATCTGGATTCGCTCGTCGAGAACGTTCAAAATCTGTCCCAGCTCGGCCCACAGGCGACTTTGCGCGCTTGACCCATCCCGAGCCGCGTCCGCGATCCTTCGTTTCACTCCCCGCCCATTCGCCTCATCCGGCACGGTTGCAGCTGCGCGCTGGACCAGTTCGATGATGTGCTGGTCGACCGCCGGGCTAATGCTGTGATCAGGAGCCAGCACATGCGGTGGAGCACCGGGGTGATTCTGGGGGTTGCCGCCGCGGGCGATGACGGCAAGCCCAGCCCGCCCCGCGAAGAACTCGAGCAGAATTGGGTCGTAAAAGCGCACATGCGTCGGGTCGCGCCAGAAGTCATAGCCAAGCACGGACAGGCAGGCGGCGTTTGGCACCGCGGCCACGAATACACCGCCGGGCCGGAGTGCGCGGGCGGCTTCTCGGTAAACCTCTTGCACACTGTCGGCAGCCAAGTGTTCGAGAAAGTGGGCCGCGAAAAGCCCGTGCAACGACTGGTCGGGCACTGATCGGAGATGGGTCATGGCGTCGCCGAGGACTACGTCGTGTCCCTCGGCCAGCGCGATGTCGACCATGCCCGGATCGATGTCCACGCCTGATGCGACAATCCCCTTCTCCCGCAGGAGCGACAGGAACACCCCTGGCCCGCAGGCCAGCTCGAGCACCGGTCCCTCGGTGAAGAACGGGACGTAGTAGCTCAGCACCGATTTCGCGTTTTCGGGGTCGAACCGCATAAACGCGTAGTAGTCGCTTTCGACCGTATCGCTCATCGACCAACCTTGCTCGACGCGGCTGCATGAATGTCTGTGCCGCCCGAGGTGCTGGCCGCGGAGATAGCAGGCGCTCCGGCACTGGGCTCCGCGGACACCCGATAGTCGACATGGAGGATGCCGGCGCCGGGTTCGGCTCTCACCTCGAACGCGTGGCGCGAGCGGATCGCCGCGATCGGTTGATCGCTTGCGCTCATCAGGGACACTCCTAGGACGAAACGGCCACGGATGGGTGGGCAACTCGGAACCATGAATGTCAAGAGCCAATCCGATTCGTCGCTCGGTAAGTCCGTCCGCTTGGCGATCATCTCCCAGATCGGTATGTCGCCCACGCCCATCACGACGGCACGCACCCACTCGACGGCTGCGCGCCATTTTGCGCTGATCACGGCAGGAACCTGGATGGTCATCGGGTCACCCGCGTGGAACGTGCTCTCGGTACGTCCGTTGCCGTCAGCGAACACAATCGGGCCCAAAGAGATACCTTCGTCGGTTGCCTCGGTTTCCTCAGCCTCGATCTCGACCGGCACGTCCGTACCGAGGATCTTGCGGAGCTCTCCGGCCGCGAAATAGGGATCGCCGTCATACACCATGCGTCCGTGGTCCAGCACGACCCCTCGGGAACAGATCTGCTCGACCAGGTCGAGGCCATGGCTGACGAACAGGATCGTGCGTCCGTCGTCCTGGAACTCGGCGATCTTGTCCAGGCATTTGCGCGCGAAGTGCTCATCACCGACGGCCAGGACCTCGTCGACGAGCAGCACGTCCGGATCGACGTGCACGGCAACCGCGAAGCCTAACCGGACGTACATGCCGGAGGAGTAGTGCTTGACCGGATTATCGATGAATTCTTCGAGTTCGGCGAAGTTCACGATCGAGTCGAAGACGCGATCGGTCTCCCGGCGCGACATGCCGAGAAGGGAGGCGTTGAGATAGACGTTCTCGCGGCCGGTGAGTTCGCCATTGAATCCCGCGCCGAGCTCGAGCAAGGAGGCGATCCGGCCGCGCGTTTCGACAGTGCCCTGTGACGGACGAAGGATGCCGGCGAGCACCTTCAGTAACGTCGACTTCCCAGCTCCATTGGCGCCGATCAGCCCGACGGTGCTGCCTCGTTCGATCTCGAGGGAAATGTCGCGTAGGGCGTAGAAATCTTGGGTCAGCGCGCGGCGACGGATGACGCGCTCTTTGAAGCTGGTGGCTCGTTCGAGGTGGTTGACGAACACCTTGCTGACATCGGTCGCCCGGATGGCGTAGTCGGACAAGGACTCAGAGCTCCTCGGCGAAGTCCGCCGACATCCGGTGGTAGACGTACAGGCCCAGGACGAGAATGAGCAGGGACGGAATCGCCCCGACGGCCAGCTTCTCCACGTAGAACAGATAACCAGGATCTGGCAGCACGGGGGTGGGCGGCGAGCCGTAGGTGTGACCGGCTCCGTAGAGCGCGCGTTGCATCGAGACGGATACGCCGGCCATCGGGTTCAGGTAGTACACGTCAACCAGCCAGGGCCAGCGAACGAACGGCCCCTTGTCCGAGATCTGGGACACCGAGTAAACGATCGGGCACGCCCAAAAGCCCGCCATCAGCACGATCTCGACGAGGTGCTTCGTATCCCGGTATCGCACGTTCAGCCCCGCGACCAGATAGGACAGACCGACGGTCAGGATGATGGCGACCGCAATCGCCGGGATGGCCAGCAGCACCTGCGCGCCAAGGAAACTGGTGAATCCGGTTATCAGCATGACGGCCAGGAGCACCAACATTTGCAGTCCGAAGTGGGTCAGGTTGAAGCCCACGGCGGTCATCGGTAGCACACTGAGCGGAAATGGGACCTTCCGGACTAGACCGGCGTTACCGACAACCGAGTCGGTGGCGAAGGTGACCGATCCGCTGAGGAAGGTCCAGGGGAGCAACGCCGCCAGCAGGAAGAACCCGAACTTGGGGATTCCGGCCCGAAGAACGATCTGAAAGACGAAGGTATAGACCGCGAGGAGCACTAACGGATTGATCAGGGACCACACGAACCCGAGCGCACTGCCCTGATACTTGATCTTGAGATCCTTGCGGATGAGCCCGAGGAGTAACTCCCACCGCACCCGTCGCTGGGCGCGCGCTCGCTCGTCGGCACTGGTTGTGGCCGCCACATCCATCCCTCCGCCCGCGCCGGAACTGTCACTTTCGTCCGTCCGCGCGGAGCACATTGACCGGTCACGTAACGATACCTGGGAGGCTTTTGCGCCGGGTCGAGCCGAGCCGCCCGCGAGTCGGTCAGCGGTCAGTCCCGCAGTCGCCGGCCGAGCCAGGTTTCGATCACGGTAGTCCTCGGCACCGTCAGGCGCTTACCGATCACGCGCCGGGTCTGGATGGCCCAGCGGGCGGCGCGGGCTACCCCGAGCAATGCGCGCAGCCGCACACGGAGTCGAAAGACCGCCGCATCCGGAATCCGCTGTCCAGTCAGACGCCGAGCGGCCAACGAGAGTGTCGTCGCCCCGAACCGCCCCGCCTGGCGAATCGCGAAGCCGAGGGGCGCACACCGCAGCAGCATCAACAAGCGGTTGCGCTCCGTGAAGTAGGCAAACGATTCCGAGCGCAAATCGCTCGAGGCACCGTGCCGATGGCGAACGACGGCTCCCGGCTCGTAGCGGATTGTGTAACCCGCGAGACGCATCCGCCAAGACAAGTCGGCGTCCTCGTAGTACATGAAGAACTCGGGGGCGATTCCGCCGCTCGCTTCCACTGCGGATCGGCGCAGCAGGCATGCGCCGCCGGAGAAGCCGAAGACTTCCTGGCGCTGGTCGAAGGGCGGACCGTCGGGCTGGCCGAAGCCGCGATCGGTACCGTAGCCCCCGGCTACGAGTGCCACGCCGGTGTTGTTGAGAATGGCTCGGCCGCTGCGGTCTAGGTCCCACAACACCAGGCGTGACGTCACAGCCGCCGTATCCGGGCTGCTGTCCAGCACTGCGGCCGACGCCTCGAGCCATCTCGGATCGGCCGCCGCGTCGTTATTGAGCAGGGCGACGTAGTCCGAGCACACAACGTCAAGGGCCGCCGCGACCCCGCCGGCGAAACCGGTGTTTCGGTCGAGGGTCAACACGTCGACGTCGTACTTGGCAAGTGTCTCGGCGGTTGCATCGGTCGACGCGTTATCGACGACCAACACCCGATGCGGCATGGTCTGCGCGGCCAGCGAGTCGAGGCAGCTAGGCAGCAATTCGGCACCTTGCCACGTCACCACAACCACTGTGGGAACGGTGTGCGAGGCCGCGGCTGCCAGCGACCCCGGTGAGGAGTCATCCACGTGCGCACCGTAACCAGAGCGCGCGGACGGTCGGCGTCGAGTCGGAGATGATTCCCGTGATGCACTCCCCAGCGGATTCTGGACCCGCAAGCCAAGTGATGCTGGCCCGGAGCCATGGCCGGGCAAGGTAAGCTACCGCGGCGTGTCGCGAGCTTCGCAAACCGACCTACTTCGAAGCTCGCCACCGGTAGAGGTCGAGCAGCCGGCGGTCGAGCCGACGGCCGCCCGGAGGTTGCTCACAGTCGCCGAGCTCGTCATCTTGGCCGTAGCGGCGATCGTAGGGATCGTTTCGCTCGCTTCGCTCGCCTCGGCCCATCTCGGTCACGCCACGTTGCCGATCATCGCCGCCGCGTCCGCCGTCGCGGTGGTCGTCGTCGTCCTCGTCGTGTGGCGTCTCGACCGCCCGAGGTTGCGGTGGGATGTTCCGGGGCTGATACCCGTCGTGGCTGGTCTGGTGTTGGCCGCGATCATGATGTTTCCGGGGTTCAAGTACGGGACTGGGGATCGTGACCCCGGCTCGTACGTCGAACACGCGGTCGAGATATCGCGGACGCACTCGATCACTTTCTTCGACGACCTCGACGCCGCGCAAATAAACGGCGAAATACCAGGAGCCGGCCTCGGACTCGGCCGATCGCCGTGGCCGGCGATGTGGGATCAGCCCGGCGGCCCGCCTGGAACGATCTTTCCCCAGTTCTATCACCTCTGGCCGGCACTTCTCGCGACGGCGAAAGACGTAGGCGGCTTCGGCGGTCTGTTCAATGCGGTGTCGCTTGTCGGGGTTATTGCAGTCGGGCTGGCCGTAGCCGTCGCGCGCCGCTTGGCCGGACTACCTGCAGCGTGGCTGACCGCCGCACTCCTGCCGACGAACATGCTCGAGGTCTGGCAGGCGAAGTATCCGACCGCCGAGATCTTCGGCCAGCTGCTGTTCATGGGCACGATGCTGGGCGTCATTCTCACGATCCAAATGGGTTGGCGCACTGCGGCTGCAGCTGCTGGCGTGTTGCTTTCACTGTCCTATCTGGAACGAGCCGATGGGATTGTCCTCGTCCTCATCGGCTGGGCGACGTTGTGCGCACTGCTCGCCGCCCGCCGGTTCGATCGACGGGCCGCCTGGTTCGCCGGCGGACTACTCGTGTTGCTCCCCTACGGCTTCTATCAGGCCTATGGCCTCGCGCACGCCTACACGGTTTCGAACGCGATTCCCTCCCTCGGCGTCATTGTCGCCGCGATGTTGGCGATGGCTGTGCTAGGCGCACTGATCGCGTGGCAGCGGCGAGGCGTCGAAACGCTGCTCGCCTGGGGGGCAAAGCGACGAACGCAGGTGTGGCTCGGCTCGGCCTTTGTCGTCGTCTGTGGGGGACTCCTGCTGCTGGGCCTGCTCCGCCCGCGCCTGTTCGGCGCCGACTACGACATCATCCGGGGTGTCTCGCAACGGACCTACGACGAGGCCTCCCTGATCCGGCTCAGCTGGTTCTTCACTCTTCCGGGGCTACTGCTGATGCTCGCCGGCATCGCCTATGTTGCCGTGGGGCGATGGCGGCTCGATCGTTGGTTGATTGCGCTGCCCGCGACCACCCTGTTGGCGCTGTACTGCTATCACGTGCGCAATTCGCCGTATCTGATGTGGGCGACGCGCCGATTTGTGACGAGCGTCGTGCCCTCGATGGTGCTGCTGATCGGTTGTGGCGTGACACTCGGCTTCATCGTCGTGCGGCACTTTATGAACCGCGGCGTCGGCGTGGTCGCCGTTGCCGCGACCATTGTCGCGCTCACCGTGTTCAATCTCAGCGAGTCGTGGCCGCTGCGCAGCCATGACGAGAACGGTGGGTCGGTCGAGGTCGAAAAGCAGGTGGCGGCACTCGCTGGCGACCACCGGGGGGTGTTCCTCTGGCAGCAGTCGACCTATTGCTGCGCGGCCCCATGGATGCTTTTCGGCGGTCCGGTAATGACCATCGCGAATCAGTCGAGCGCCCTGTTACCGACGTCTCACGTCCCGCTGGCCCTCAGTAACTACGTCAAGCACTTCGCCGGCTCCGGCCGGCCGGTGTTCTACGTTGCTGATCGGGACGGTGCGCCGCCCGCCACTCCTGGGGTTACGAGCACGAAGGTCGCCCAGTTCGCCGGCGTTCTGCCGCACTGGGCCGAGACGTTCGACAGCCGGCCGAAAACCACGCGGAATTACACGTACTCGATGACCGTCTACCGGCTAACCGCGAGCTGACGATGGCCGCTGGGTGCGAACAGCTAGGATCGCGGACGTTCGTATCTCTTAGCATTCAGGCTCAACCGCGTCCCAAGGAGCCTTCCTCGCCGTGACCGCACATTCTGTGCCCTCGATCGTCTCCCACCATCCCAGCCAGTCGGTCTCGGCCGACGATGGTCATGTCAACAGCCTGGATGTCACTGTCGTCCTACCCTGCTACAACGAACAAGATCACGTTAGCGACGAGCTCGAGCGCATCGCGAAGGCACTGGACGCAAGCGATTTCAGCTACGAACTGCTCATCATCGATGACAAGTCGACCGATAACACCCTCGCCGTGCTGCGCGAGGAGTTGCCGCACTACCCACACATGCGCTTGATGCCCTTCCGTCGTAACGGTGGATCGGGGACGGCCCGGCGGATCGGTACCGCCGAGGCCCGGGGCCGGATAGTCGTGTGGACCGACGCCGACATGACCTATCCGAACGAGCGGATACCTGAGTTCGTCCAGTACCTCATCGACCATCCGGACGTCGACCAGGTGGTGGGTGCCCGGACCAGTGAGCAAGGCACGCACAAGATCTTCCGGGTGCCGGCCAAGTACTTGATCCGGAAGCTCGCCGAGACGTTGTCATCAACGAAGATTCCCGATCTGAATTCCGGATTGCGCGCGTTCCGCCGGGACGTGTCGCTGCCGTATCTCCGATTGCTCCCGCCGGGATTCTCATGCGTCACGACAATCACGATGTCGTTCCTTTCCAACCAGCACGCCATCGACTATCTGCCCATCGACTACGCCAAGCGGGCGGGAACCAGCAAGTTTCACTTCATCAAGGACGCCTACCGATACATCCTGCAGGTGCTGCGGATGGTGATGTACTTCAATCCGATCAAGGTCCTGATGCCACTGGCCTTGTGGATCTTCTTTTTCGGGTTTGTGAAGGGCGTGGTTGATATCGCTCGTTACCACTTCCGGCTGACGACGAGCACGCTGCTGCTGTTACTGACCGGACTGATTATCGGTTCGATTGCACTCCTCGCGGACCTCATCGTGAGATCCCGAGACGATCGGTGAGTCCGGACTCTCCCTGGGCCCGCGGACCGGGTCTCTCTGACGCGAAAGTCATAGGCCGAAGAGCTTTCCAGGCTACGATGTCTTGCTAGTGGATGCCCCCGAAGTACGCCGCAGCGTCGACAATGCGGCGCCTGACTCCGAACACCGAATCAATCGCACCCGCGCCGTCGTGGGCGGAGTCGTCCTCGCGATTGTGTTCGCCGGTGCCGCCATCGCCATATACAGGCAACGCGACTCGATCGCCGATACCCTCCGCGAATTAGGGCTGGGCCCGGTACTCCTCAGCGGTGTCTTCGGGCTGGTGGGCGTCGCCGCCACATTTCCGCTGTGGCGTGACGTGCTGGCCGGGCTAGGGATCCGGATGCCGTGGATCTCAGGGGCCCGAGTGTTTTTCATCAGCCAACTCGGCAAGTATGTGCCCGGCTCCATCTGGCCCGTCGTCATGCAAATGGAGGCGGGCCGCGCCCGCGGAGCCAGCCGGCGCACCATGCTCGCCGCAAACCTCATCACCGTTGTGCTCGGGTGCGCAGTGGGGCTCGTCCTCGCCTGCGCCTTCCTGCCCGCATACAACGCCGTCGCCCTCGAGCACTACTGGTGGCTGTTCCTCGCCTTGCCGCTGCTGCTCGCGCTGCTCCATCCCCGGGCGATGACAAAGATCCTCGATTGGTTGTTCGGACTGCTTCATCGGCCCCCACTCGGTGAGCGTCTGCAACCACGTTACGAAATGCGGGCCGTTGGCTGGTCATTGCTCAGCTGGGCTGCGCTCGGGGCTCAACTTCTGGTGCTCTGCGCCGCGCTCGGGCATGGTGGTCTGTCGGCGTACATCCTGTGCATCGGCGCAATTGCCTTTGCCGTCTCGGCCGGGGTACTACTCGTCCCCGTCCCGGCCGGAGCGGGGATCCGGGATGTCGTCCTCACAGTCGTGCTGACGGCGATGTTGAGTTCAGGCCAAGCGCTCGCCGTCGCGATCGCGTCGCGCGTCGTTCTGATCTTCTGCGATGTCCTGCTGGCGCTGATGGCCTCGCTCCTTCGGAACCGATGGACGCGAGACGGCACGGTCGAGCCCGCCGATTCCGGCGAGTTGTCTCGTCCGTGAACGTCGGTGTGCTGTTGGAACAACTCCTCGCACCGGTGCCGGGCGGTACCGGCCGATATACCGAAGAGCTCACCGCCGCCCTGGTCCGCACGACAGTCGGGGACGACGAGGTGCGCGGATTCATTGCTCGGCACCCCGACGTGGATGGCGTCGCCGTCTCCGGGCTGGCCGCGCCGACTCAGCTGCGGCTCCCACGACGCGCGCTGGCCGCGACCTGGGAGCTGGGCCTCGGCCCGGCGCCTCGGGGGGTGGACCTGGTCCATGCGCCGACCCAGTTGTTCCCACCCCGCCGGCGCCCGCTCGTGGTCACGATCCACGACACCGTCGCGTGGACCCATCCCGAGACCCTCACCCGTCGAGGTGCTCGCTGGCACCGGGCGACCGCAGCGCGGGCCGCCCGGGTCGCGGACGCCATCACCGTGCCGACTCGGGCGGTGGCGGACGAGCTCGGTCGCCGGCTTCGGCGGTTTCCGGCCGAGCGGGTGCATGTCCTGGGCGCAGGCGTTACACCGGCGCTGCGCCGGGAGCCGTCGGACGAGGAGATCGCGAAAGTGATCGCCCAGTTCGAGCTGCCGGAACAGTTCGTGCTGACCGTGGCCACTCTTGAGCCGCGGAAGGGGCTTGACGTCGCGCTGCAGGCACTGGCCCGGCTCGGGGGCACCGCGGTTCCGCTGTTGGTGGTCGGGCCGCCCGGATGGGGCGGCGTCGATGTCCGGGCGTCGGCGCACGCCGTCGGGTTGACCGAGCAGCAGGTGCGGGTGCTCGGACGTATTGCCGACCCGGAGCTCGCGGTCATCCTGCGGCGCGCTACGGCTTTGCTGATGCCGAGCCGGGCGGAGGGTTTCGGGCTGCCCGTCATCGAGGCCATGGCGTGCGGCACCGCGGTCATCTGCTCCGACGTCCCAGCGCTCGTCGAAGTGGCCGGGGACGCCGCGCTGGTCACGCCGGTCGGCGATGTCGCCCGGCTCGCTGAGGCGATCGAGGCTGTGGTGGGTGATGGCCAGCTCCGGGAACGGCTGGTGCGGGCCGGCCGGTTGCGAGTGCCACGGTATGACTGGAATGCGGTGGCCGAGCGGGCCTGGCGGCTCTATCACTCACTCGCCTAATCAATCGGTGGCACTTTGGCGGGTAGGCTTCGGCGGTCTGTTCGTTGCGTCCCTGTGAGGTTTCCGGTCGTGGTTCGCGTGCTGGTCGACGCGACGGCTTTGCCCACAAACCGCGGGGGAGTCGGGCGTTATCTCGATGCCTTGCTCGGGGCGCTCGCCGGCCCGGCCGGCTCAGGGGCCCAGGTCGTCGTCGTGAGCAAGCCGGCCGATCGGGTCGGCTATGAGTCGCTCGGCCTCGAGGTCGTCACCGGCCCTCGCGTGCTCGACAGTCGTCCGGTCCGGCTGGGCTGGGAACAGACCGGCCTGCTCCGCGTGGCCCGTCGCGTCCGGCCCGACGTCCTGCACAGCCCGCACTACACCCAGCCGATCTTCGCAAGAGTGCCCACGGTCGTGACGGTGCATGACGCCACGTTCTTCACCGACCCACGGCTGCACTCCGTGGTGAAGGCCCGCTTTTTCCGAACCGCGACGCGCTGGGCGGCCCGTCGCGCGACCGGGCTGGTCGTGCCGTCGGAGGCGACCCGGCAGGAGCTCGGCCAGCATGCCCACGTGGCCATTGACCGAGTCACGGTGGCGCCGCTCGGCGTGGACCGCGCCGTCTTCCATCCGCCGGCCGCCGAGGACGTGAGGCGACTGCGCCAACAGCTCGAGCTGGGCGACACCGAGTTCGTCGCTTTCCTCGGCACAGTCGAACCGCGCAAGAACGTGAGCGCGCTCGTGCGGGGTTGGGCGCTGGCGGTTCGCGATATGACTCGCCCGCCCGCACTCGTCGTGGCCGGCGGCCATGGGTGGGACGACACGGTCGACGCCGCCGTCGCCGGAATCCCGAGCCGACTGCGGGTCATCCGACCTGGTTACCTGCCCGTGGCGGATCTGCCGGCATTGCTCGGC
>Ga0163162_10002858_pt1 | contig 16436 bp, 12 predicted proteins | sample S55metaG_FD_115310 | JGI IMG/M metagenome (GOLD analysis project Ga0163162, IMG submission 115310) | Switchgrass rhizosphere microbial communities from Kellogg Biological Station, Michigan, USA - S5-5 metaG | ecosystem: Host-associated > Plants > Roots > Rhizosphere > Soil | place: USA...
ATCGCCCAACCAATCATTACGCAGAACGCGCCAGCCACGAACAGGCCTGCAGCCTTTTCGAATTGCGAACGTTCAGTTCTAAGCCAATGCCCAGTCAATATGCCGAAGAGCGCCGTAGAGATCGCCGGTATCGTGCTTAGTATTCCTTCAGGGTCATAGACCTTCGCTTGTCTCCAAACGTGTGGACCAAAGACGAGACGATCCACGTAGGATGCCAAACTTCCTTCCTTCGTCAGATCGCCGGCTGAAAAACCTGGTGCTGCGATCTTGGTCATTACAATCCAGTAGATTATGAGCAGAGCAACAGCGATGATCGCCTGTGTCCTGAGTTTTGTAGAGAGAAAGATCAGGCCGGCGATCAGGTAACAGACAGCGATGCGTTGCAGGACTCCGGGGATTCGGATCGTGGAAAGATGAAAGAGTGGAAAGCCATTCAGGAACAAACCGAGGCCAAAGATAATCAACGCCCGCTTCACGACCTTCAAGTACAAAGGCCTCGTTGGCGCTCCTTCTTCGAGACGACGTCCGAAGGCGAGGGTGATCGACACTCCAACAATGAAAAGGAAGAATGGGAATACGAGATCTGTCGGCGTCCAGCCGTTCCATTCAGCGTGTTCGAGGGGCCAATAGATCGCGCTCCATGTTCCTGGATTGTTTACTAAGGTCATCGCAGCGATCGTCATGCCGCGGAAAACGTCGAGCGATAAAAGTCGATTGGGGGTTACCGCGGACATTGGAGTAGGCCCTCGAAAAAAACCAATTATTGACAATCGCCGATGCAGGCGCGGACGCCTGCGCTCCCAAGCCATTGGCGTTCTTTGCCGGGCGGACATCTAAAGTCCCAGGATGTTACTGCACACGTTGCGCCGGCGGGGCAGTTGGAAATCTCGATCCTAAACCAAACTCTTCCGGACTAGGCAATATAGAAGTCGCATCATACGTTCTCATCGCTTCTTCTATGGCTTTACTTTTCGCCAACCATACACCAATCGCATAGTCGTATCGCGACAAAATACTATCCAACCAGTATGGACGATTCTCAGCTAACCATTGCTGACGATATTCAGCCTTCAGCTCCGACAACTCCTCCGCCATTTCACGAACCTGGTTATAAATAGGACTCGCATAACGACGCAGGCGCCGGACCTTTGTTCGATCACCAAGATTCAAATATGCGTCCCAGTATTCACGACTTAGTTTTTCAACTGTCTGAGCGCGTCGCCCAAGGTGATCGAATCGTCGCGATGCGAAAAGCATCGACGAAACCATTGAGCTGTTTCGCTTCGCGCGTTGTCCGCTTTGAAGCAACGTTTCTTGAGCAGTCTCAACGAGTAAACGCATCTGGCGTATCTTTTCAGCGTTCGCTCGTGCTGCATTTTGAAAGTTAGTCGTGAACGGTTCTCGCCAGAACGCATCATCACTGGTTCCCGGGCCGAGAACTGCGTTGACGCTGCCGAGCGCGTGAATCACGCCCACAAACTCATTGCCGTCGTTTCGAAAAAAGGACCAATCGAAATCAGCATCGAATTGTTTCTGATCGACGGCCTCGTGTTGCCACGATGCCGCTGCACCCAGGACGATTCCATACCACGTCATCTCAAAGAGCGACTCGCCATCGTCGTCCCAGGACGTATTGAGCATTCCTGTCGCACCAGCTTTTTGTCCATCGCGCACAAAGTTGATTATGTTCTTCGATGAAGCATCGACGTTAGGGAAGATTTGATTCCAGCCCCACACACCAGGACAAACAAACTGTTCGAGACCTGCATCTTTAAAAGGCTTGATACGACTTGTGTAGTCGTCCTTTGGACCGTAATCCCAATTTGCAACAATCATCTCCTTGGGAATATTGCCGATGAGGTCGGGATGATTCAGCGCAATGTCGCCCCAGAATATTAACTTGCGATCGTAAGTTTTTAGTAAGTCGCGAATGCGGTTCAGATGTTCGAAATAAACAGCGCCAACACCCTTTACCCTGGCTGCTTCGCGGCTCTGCCCCTCGCCCAACTCGAACGTTTCGTCTTCGCCTATATGAAAGAACTTTCCCGGAAACAGTTCATTAAGTTCTCGATACCAATCTGCAACCAGCTTGTATGTTCCTTCTTGTTGCGGTGAGAGCACATCACCGTACGGTGTCTCTGCAAGCGGATTGTACTTTTCATACTTCAGGGCCTTGTGCAAATGACCAAACGTCTGCTGCTCGGGAACCAACTCGATGTGATACGACTTTGCATAAGCAACTAACTCCCGAATTTCATCCGGCGTCAACGATCCGCCTTCCGGCCCAATCAATGGGTGTGCTTTGCTCGAGAACGTATGTTCCATGTAGAAGGAGTGCATGTTGAGCTTGTACATCGCAAACGTTCTCAGTTGACGTTTGATGTAAGCCAGCGTTGGTACAGGTCCACGGCTGATGTCATCAGAAACTCCGCGCCAACGCATCGCAGGCCAATCGACAATCGTTACTCCTTGAACGTATCCACCACTATCAGCGTTTCCGCGGACGAGTTGTTTGAGAGTCTGCATTCCGTAGAACACACCTGCTGCACTTGCTCCCGCTACGACAACCGCGTCGCTCTTCACAATCAATACGTAACCTTCCTCATTGAGCGAGGTCGGCAGCGTAACTCCAGCCTTTTTCAGTGCCGATGTAATTGCTGGCAAGTTTAACGACCCGATCAAGATGGTCTGCCGTCCTTTGCCCCGAGTTATCTTTAGATTGATTCCGGATGTTTGCTTGGCGTCCTCGATGAAGTCATTTGCAGCAAAGCGATCATCTACTGAAGACGGATCTGCCAGTGTGATACTTGAATTACGATCGAGTGGAAAATTCTCACTTGCAAGTTTGACCTCGCGAGGTTGGGGAATTATTTGTATCCGACTTGCGATTGCGTTCGTTTGAGTTTGAGCATGATCGGATATAACTAAAGGACCAATAAACAGCAGTAGAAGAGTCAGACGTATAGTATGTGTTCGTGTTAGAGTGTTAGACATCAGCACAGAGTTGAGTCTTGCCGTTAGCGCACGCGGGTTGGAAAGATCGGACGAGTATTTAACTGAAAACTGTTGCGAATACAAGGAGATCTCAGATTTCAGATCTAAGATCTCAGATTGGTTTCTCTATCGTTCTTTTGATCTGAAGTCTTAGATCTGAAATTCGAGTCGAATCACTCATGTCACTAATGCTATCCGAAATAGCTGAGCAACCTGCCGCACTCTCACGCACTATTACTGAAGAGCGCGGCAAGCTTGCGAAGTTGGGCAAAACATTAAAAGGTAGCAACATCGATCTGATCGTCCTGGTAGCGCGAGGCAGTTCTGACAATGCTGCTTTGTTTGGCCGTTACCTACTCGAAATCACAACGGGAATTCCTGTCTCGTTATCTGCACCTTCAGTCCACACAATCTACAAAGCGAAACTCAAGCTGGATCACGCTCTTGTCGTCGGAGTGTCACAGTCCGGAGAAGGCGAAGATATAAATCGCGTCCTGGAGAACGCGAGGCAAGGCGGCGCATACACGGTCGGCATTACTAACGAGCCCAATTCGACTATGACGAATTTGGTTGACGAAATTCTGCTGACACATGGCGGACGTGAACGATCAGTAGCGGCGACCAAAACCTTTACGGGTCAGATGCTCCTCTTCTATATGCTCGCGGCTGAACTGACCGAGAGTCAGTCCTCAATTCGGTATGAAGCTATTCCGGAGTTTGTCGAGCGTGCACTTGAGCAGAAGCCGGCGATTCTTGAACTCGTGCAACGTTACGTGTTCATGGAAAACTGTGTTGTCGTAGGGCGCGGACTTGCCTATGCAAATGCGTACGAACTGGCACTTAAGTTAATGGAGACTTGCTATGTGGTAGCTGAGCGCTTTTCGTCGGCCGATTTTTTACACGGCCCCTTGGCCATGGTTGAGCGACACTTTCCTGTGATCCTTTTTGCGCCTCCGGGCGAGATGTTGGCAGGCGTCAAAAACTTGATCGAACGTTTGCGGGAATTGCATGCAGACACTTTAGTAATTACCAGCGACATCGAGTCGGCAGGCTTGTGTACGCGGTCGATAGTTATGCCGCGCGAGATTGATGAGTTCCTCGCGCCAATTCCCTACATTGTGCCAGGACAACTATTCGCAGCATTGCTGGCAGAAGCAAAGGGTCTGGATCCTGATTCACCTAGATCGTTGTCGAAAGTAACGAGAACATTGTAGAGATTGCTGATTGCTGATTTCTGATTGCTGATTTGAACGCAGCAGCAATCAACAATCAGAAATCAGCAATCAACAATCAGAAATCTCCTTATATGCACATCGAACTCAAAGACTTGTCCCACAATCCAGTCTACGCCCAGGTTCGTGAGCAGATCGAAGCTCAGATTAAAAGCAAGGCTGTAAGTTCAGGCGACTCACTTCCCTCGCCCTCGGCGTTAGCTTCAAAGCTCTCCGTAGATAAAGGAGAGATCCAACGAGCGTATTTTGAATTGGAGCAGAGTGGACTGATTAAGAAGCAAACTGGGAAGGACATGTTCGGTAAGCCGAAAGTAACGTACAGCGTCGCCTGACACGTGAGGATTTCAGATCTCAGATTTCAAAGCTAGTGAAATATTTGCAGGTAAAGAAGGGGACCCTGTCCCCGCCGGAGCGCTCTTATTATTGTTGCGCAAGCAGTGAAACTCCGCGGTGACCCGCCAAAAACTTTTACGGCGGAGATACCAAAGAAACCGAGTAATCTCAGCACCCTCCGCAAGTCGCCTCAAGAATTGCCTCCTTGTGACTAACTTCAGTACCGCATGCTATTCTTGCCAGCGCCTAATAACCAGGCACTTTTATTTTCTAATTTTGCGAAAGTGGCGGAATTGGCAGACGCGCCAGACTTAGGATCTGGTACCGAAAGGTGTGGGGGTTCGAGTCCCCCCTTTCGCACCATACGAGTTGAGCTTGGAACTTTGTGCTTTGTTCTTCGTTCGCCGTTTTAAATGTAACTTGAAATCACAAAGCACAAAGATCAAAGTTCTAAGCTCAAAGGCTAACCTTGAAAGATGAAAACAGAATTAGTAGACGTCTCTCCAACACGCAAAGAGATCAAAATCGAAATTGAGCCGGCGCAGATTCGCACCGCCTATGACCGCATCAGTGAACGATACGCAAAAGGTGCAAGCGTTCCCGGCTTTCGTCGTGGCCATGCTCCTCGATCTGTGGTTCGCACTCGTTTCAAGAGCGAAATCAGAAGCGACGTCTTGCGAGAACTCCTGCCCGACGCCGTTAACACAGCCATCGGTGAGCATTCACTCGCAACAATCGGCGAACCCGATGTTCATCTCGACAACACTGAAGCTCTGGAAAATTTTGGCGAAGAGCCAATCACCGTAATGGTTGGTGTCGAAGTTTTTCCTGAAGTTAAGCTTGAGCAGTACAAAGGGCTCGATGCTGTTCGTCGTACGCGACCGGTTACAGATGAAGATGTCCACAAGATGATCGAAGGACTCCGGGACGCCTCGGCTTCATTGCAACCTGTCGAAGATCGCGGTGCAGAAGCAGGCGACACAGTAACGATCAATGTCCAGGGAAAATTCGTTGATGCTCCCGATGAAGAGGACATCAAAGCGGATGATATAGAAGTAGTGCTTGGCGGCGAAGGTGTTCAGCAAGAGTTCACTGATAATCTGCAGAACACAAAGCCAGACGATACGAAGAGTTTTCTCGTCACCTACCCTGAAGATTTCACTTCACAGGGACTCGCCGGAAAAAAGGTTGAGTACCAGGCCAGCGTTACTGCCGTGCGAAGGAAGGAATTACCTGAGGTCGACGATGAATGGGCGAAGAGCCTGGGTGACGACTTCGATTCCGTTGAGACGCTTCGATCGAAGATTCGCGAAGACCTCGAGAGACGATCTGCAGCTGAATCGGATCACCGCTTACGAGCCGAAGTCATGCGTAAGCTTCTTGAGGCTCACAAGTTTGAAGTGCCGCAAAGTCTAGTCGAACACCAAACAAGTCAGCGCCTTGAATCTGTTGTACGCGACATGATCGGGCGTGGGATTGATCCGCGCAGTCGCGACGTCAATTGGGAAGGCGCGCGCGAAGAGTTAAAGGTGCAAGCGGAAGAAGATGTACGGGCAAGTATGCTGCTTGAACAGATCGCCGAAGAGGAAAAAATCGAGGTCTCAAACGAAGAAGTGGAGACCGAGATCGAGGCGATCGCAACTGCTTCACGACAACCAAAAGAGCAAGTACGTGCTGCCTTGACAAAGGATGGGGGCGAACGTAGCATCGCGCACAGATTGCGCAACCGTAAAGCGCTTGATCTTTTGATTGCTAATGCAAGCGTGACTGAAGAAGAGTGGAGCGATAGTTGATGTCCGATATGCTTTAGCTTGTCGCGTTAGTGGCTTACAAATTTCAATAAGATCAAGCGACAAGCTGAAGCATATCGGACTCTTCACTCTCTTCCATGCGAAGTGAGTTTAACTCATCAACCTTCATCATTTGTTCTTGAACGAGGTTAGACTTTTATGGCTTTAGTCCCGATGGTAGTCGAGCAAACTTCGCGAGGCGAGCGCGCCTTCGATATCTACTCACGACTACTGAAAGACAACATCATTTTTCTTGGCACTCCGATCGACGATCAGATCGCAAACCTAATCGTAGCTCAGTTGTTGTTCCTCGAAGCAGAAGATCCCGAAAAAGACATTAACCTTTACATCAATTCCCCGGGTGGCTCGATCACTGCTGGTATGGCGATCTACGACACGATGCAGTTTATCCGTCCGGACGTAACCACTATCTGCGTCGGACAATGCGCCTCGATGGGCGCCCTTCTGCTCGGGGCCGGTGCCAAAGGTAAACGGTTCGCGTTGCCAAACTCTCGGATTCTGATTCACCAACCGTCAGGCGGTTCGCAAGGTCAAGCTACTGACATCCGGATCCAGGCTGAAGAAATCCTCCGCATGCGCGAACTCACGTCCCAGATCATCGCCAAACATAGCGGCCAATCGTATGACACGGTCGAGCGCGATGTTGAACGCGACAAAATTATGTCTGCCATGCAGGCTAAGGAATATGGTTTAATAGATGAGGTCATTGCGCACCGCGAGTAGACTACGAATTCTCAAGGAGCTTCTTCAGTTAGATTATGGTGAGACGAACCGATGACACTCTACGCTGCTCGTTCTGTGGCAAGTCGCAGAATGAAGTCAAGAAGCTCATTGCCGGACCAACCGTCTACATCTGCAATGAATGCATTGATATCTGCAACGAGATTATCACCGACGATCAACAGGCAGAGTCAGTTGCTACACGACCGCCGTTACCCAAGCCGGGTGAAATTAAAAACTTTTTAGACGAATATGTGATCGGCCAGGATGAAACAAAGAAGCGCCTGGCCGTTGCCGTGTATCAGCACTACAAAAGGATCGAATTGGGTCGTCGACGATCAGATGTCGAAATCCAAAAAGCGAACATCCTGCTGATCGGGCCTACCGGAACCGGCAAGACACTTCTCGCCCAAACACTCGCCCGCATGCTGAGTGTGCCTTTTACCATCGTCGATGCCACGACACTTACCGAAGCAGGCTATGTTGGCGAAGACGTCGAGAACATCATTCTCAAACTTTTGCAGGCTGCTAATGGCGACGTCGAACGTGCACAACAAGGAATCATTTACATCGACGAAGTCGACAAGATTTGCCGCAAAGATGAAAACCCATCGATTACCAGAGACGTGTCGGGCGAAGGTGTTCAGCAAGCACTCTTGAAAATCCTGGAAGGAACCGTTGCAAACGTTCCACCACAAGGCGGTCGCAAACATCCGCATCAGGAATTCTTCCCTGTCGACACAACAAACATTCTCTTTCTCTGTGGCGGCGCGTTTGTAGGTTTGGAAAAAGTTATCGAGAGGCGACTGCGGAATAAGTCCCTGGGCTTCCACGCAGAAGTGAAGTCTGGAATACATCGTCACGCGGAAGCGTTGGCACAGGTTCAACCGGAGGACCTGATTCGTTTCGGATTAATTCCGGAATTTGTTGGCCGCTTGCCGGTGGCTGGCGTACTTCATGAACTCGATGAAGGTGCTTTGATTAAGATACTGACCGAGCCCAAAAATGCTCTGGTCAAGCAATACCAGAAGAAATTTGATTTTGATAATGTTAAGTTAAAGTTCACGGAAGACGCGCTCAAGGCTGTCGCCCGACAGGCTGTTGATCGTAAGGTCGGCGCCCGTGGACTTATGATGATTCTTGAGGAACTCCTCCTCGACGCAATGTATACCCTCCCTTCGCAGAAGCGCGTAAAGGAATTTGTGATAACCAGCGAGATGGTAGAACGCCGACGCGCCGTCCCCGGCGAAGGCCTGGCTGGCATCGACGGCGCGGCCGCATAACACCTGACTTTCCTACAGCAAAGTAGCGCGCCTAGCCGGAAATGAATTACAATTAGGCATCTTTCAGATTTAAGGCGAGACGGCTTTTGAGCGGCTCGCCTTTGTTGCAAAGACCGGAAAACGCATTCAAAAACCATGGAAGAATATTCAGATAGAACCCCCGCCGATGTCGCTTGGTATCCAATGGTGCCGATTCGCGATGTCGTTATCTTTCCCTTTACAAAAGTCGCTTTCAAAATAGGCCGGTCTGGCTCTGTGCGTGCCCTTGAACAAGCGCTCGCTACGGACCGCACAATTTTCCTGGCCACTCAGCACGACGCCACCGTCGACGAGCCTTCACCGAACCAGATTTATGGTGTAGGCACCCTTGGCAAAATCCTTCAATCTCAGAAGCAAGATAACGGTCAAATTAAAGTCGTTGTCGAAGGCCGAGAGAGAGCCACCACCGTTCGCGTCGAGAACACCGACGGAGCATTCCTCGCGCTTGTTCGACGTGCTCCTGTTGTGAACGAAGAAGGAACTCGTCTCGACGCACTGATTCAGAAGGTAGGACAACTCGTCGAACAACATCTGCGGCTTGCTCCCGATACACAAACGGATGCGCTGCAAACTGCGCTGCGTAATCAGGAGCCATCACATTTGGCTGATGCGCTCGCATCCCAGCTGAAAATCTCTGTGGAGGATAAACAGGGACTTCTCGAGATCTTCTCGACTCAGGCGCGCTTACAAAGACTGATTGAGTTGTTGGAAACTGAAATCGAGAAACGACAACTGGATCGCACTATCCAAACCCGTGTGAAGCGCCAAATGGAGAAGGCTCAGAAGGAGTACTACCTGAACGAGCAGATCAAGGCTATTCACAAGGAGCTTGGACGTAAGGATGAGAAGGCCGAACTGGAAGAGCTAAAGAAGAAGATCGAAGAAGCCGGCATGACGGAAGAGGCAAAGGAAAAAGCGATGCAGGAACTGCACCGCCTTGAAGCAATGCCCCCAATGTCCGCGGAAGGCACCGTCTCACGCACCTATATTGACTGGCTGCTTAGTGTGCCGTGGAAACAGAAGTCAAAAGAGATTAAAGATCTGACCAAAGCGGAAGAGGTGCTAAACGAAGATCACTTCGGGCTCGAGAAGATCAAGGAACGAATTCTCGAATACCTTGCTGTGCGTCAGCTTGTAAAGAACCCTCGTGGTTCAATTCTCTGCTTTGTCGGACCTCCGGGTGTAGGTAAAACGAGCCTGGGTAAATCGATTGCTCGCGCGACAGGCAGAAAGTTTGTGCGACTCTCGCTGGGCGGTGTTCGCGACGAAGCCGAGATCCGAGGTCATCGTCGTACATATATCGGAGCTCTCCCCGGGCAGATCATCCAGATGATGAAGAAGGCCGGCGCAGTGAATCCTGTGCTCCTCCTGGATGAAGTGGATAAGCTTGGAGCTGACTTCCGCGGCGACCCGAGTGCCGCTTTGCTCGAAGTACTCGACCCTGAACAGAACCACACATTCCAGGATCACTATCTAGACGTCGAATACGATTTGTCGAAAGTCTTCTTCATCGCGACTGCGAATGTGCTTCACACGATTCCGCCCGCACTCCAGGATCGTTTAGAGATTCTGCGACTATCTGGATACACAGAACGGGAAAAACTCGAGATAGCCAAGCGACACCTCGTGCCGAAGCAGTCGGACGGAAACGGTTTGAAGGCGGACCAGCTTGATTTCACAGACGAAGGAATATTGGAAATCATTCGTCACTACACTCGTGAGTCCGGAGTGCGAAACCTTGAGCGTGAAATAGGATCATGCTGCCGGAAAGTCGCGCGAAAGTTTGTTTCCGAACAAAGTGGCGAAAGTATCAAAGCCACTATCGGAGCTGAAACTGTTCGTGAAATGCTAGGACCGATTAAGTTTCGCCAGCAAGGAATTGCCGCGGAGAGTGAAATCGGTCTCGCAACTGGATTGGCATGGACTGAAGTCGGAGGCGAGGTCCTCCAGATAGAGGCCACTCTGATCAAGGGCCGCGGTGGCGTGACGCTCACAGGAAAACTCGGTGAGGTCATGCAGGAGTCAGCGCAAGCGGCACTGACATGCATTAAAGCTCGCGCCGAACGGCTGGCAATGAGTGTCGACTTCATTCGAAAGCGCGACCTGCACATTCACATTCCCGAAGGTGCTATTCCAAAAGACGGCCCGTCAGCAGGAATCACAATGGCTACGGCAATGGCGTCGGCTCTGTCGCGCGTTCCAGTCAGACGAAACGTAGCAATGACTGGCGAAATCACGTTACGAGGAAGGGTCCTGCCGATCGGCGGCGTCAAAGAGAAACTACTGGCCGCCCATCGTTTTGGCATCGACACCATTATTGTGCCGAAAGATAACGAAAAGGATTTAGTAGAAGTGCCCGAAGAGGTCCGCAACGCACTGTGTGTCCATCTGGTCGAAACGATCGATGAGGTGCTGGCGATTGCACTCGAAGACGCGTGTCCGACCGATGCTGCGACCGCCGAGGCGCCTCCACTGTGGACAACAGAGCAGCCCACGCAAGGCATTCAAACCAGCTAGCAGCAACCTGACGAACTTTGTTCTTCGTTCAGGCATAATCCGGGACATCAATCTCTGCATTCTCTGAGAGTTTGATCTCCTGCTTTCTTCGTTTCACGCAGACGTAGCCAGCTATCAACACCAAGTTACTTCTCCACCTCTAAAACCAACCAATCGTACAGGAGACTTAGAATGAGCAAACAAGCAGAAGCCGATTTAATCCTTAAGCTTTATGACTTACGCCGTGAGACCGTGATGCGTGAGGCTCGCAACTGGTTCTTCATGTTTAATCCCAAGACGACCGATGACATATTGGAAGTACTTACCACCGAGAAGAGCGGTCACTATCGAATGGTGATTTCTTACTGGGATATGGCCTGCTCCCTCGTTAACAACGGTGCCATCGACGCTCAAATGTTCAATGACGCAAACGGTGAACACATTTTTGTGTACGCTAAGATGGAACCATTTATTCCAAAGTTAAGAGAAGTGATGGGCGCTCCCCAGTTTCTCGCCCACCTCGAGAAGACAGTTAAAGCTCTGCCCGATAGTGAGGCAAGGCTAGACGCTGTCAGGGCACGCATTCAGCAGTTAATTGCTAAGTTTCAAGAACGAGCTGCAGCCCAGGCCGCAGCGGCAACAAACTAGTTAATTCAATTGCCGGAGCGGGTTCCCTTGAACCCGCTCCAGACAAATAGCATCGTAAATGAAGGTTAGCAGCACGGAGTTCTTGAAGAGCGCCTTCAAGGAAAGCGATTGGCCAAGAGACGCTAAACCTGAAATTGCTTTTCTCGGGAGGTCAAATGTTGGTAAGTCGAGCCTGATTAACTCATTGCTTATGGTTCGCGGTCTCGCGCGCACGTCGTCAACCCCCGGCAGGACGCAATCCTTGAATTTCTTCTTAATTAACGAGCGTTTTCGGTTTGTGGATTTACCAGGTTTTGGTTATGCGCGCGTGCCTCAAAACATCAAGTCGACGTGGGGAGACATGGTCACAGAGTACCTTGCCAAGCGTCCGCAGCTTGTGCTATCAATTCATATCGTAGATTCGCGCCACGAACCCACAAAACAGGATTTGCAACTTCACGAATGGCTTGAACACAGTAACAAGCCGCAATTAATAGTTGCCACAAAATCCGATAAGCTTTCTAACAACGAGTTGAGAAAGAACCTGGAGCACATAGCACACGTGCTCGGAAACGACAGCGTAGTGGCCTATTCGGCCAAAAGCGGCCGCGGTCGTGATGAACTTTGGCGTGCTATAAAAAGCGCAATATCGTGACCCTTAGAATTTGTTTCATATTTGCGCTTTGCAATGTAGAGCTAGTATCCTGAAAGAAATCGGCAATCCGAAATCTCAAACGCCCCCTTTGGTCAATCTGAGTTTTTGGGCCACGCGCACTGAGTGGGTGGCATCAAAAACGGTGTTGAAGTTGCCACCCGAGCAAAGTGAATTGCATTGGATAACGTTGAGGAGAATTGCAGTACGCCTCGCGAATGAAGTGCGAGTCATCTCGCAACCGTAATCGCCATTACCGCACAATAGTCCACTTCCAAAATTGAAAGTAAATCTAAACCCGCAGAAAGTGCTGCGGCAGAGGCCTTAGAGAACACAGACATGTCACAAAGAACACGTTCACGCGCATCCAGCGCGAACAACGAAGCCAATGGTGAAGACAACGGCGGAACGGTAGCAACCGCTGAAGCTCCGGAGCGCGAAGGTCGCGAAGGTAAGACTGAGGGCTTTCACAATCTTGCCGATCTCAAAGAGATGTCGATTTCCAAGCTAACTTCCATTGCCAAGAGCATGGATGTTCCGGGCGCAACCGGTATGCGTAAGCAGGAGCTAATCTTCAAAGTGTTGGCCGCCCAGACGGAGAAGAGCGGTCTTATCTTCTCCGAGGGCGTACTCGAAACATTGCCTGACGGCTTCGGTTTTCTTCGTGCCCCGGAATATAACTATTTGCCGGGGCCGGACGACATTTATGTCTCGCCTTCACAGATTCGCAAGTTCGACTTACGCACCGGCGACACCGTCAGCGGCCAGATTCGCCCACCTAAGGAAGGTGAACGTTATTTTGCTTTGATTAAGGTCGAAGCCATTAACTTCGAATCTCCGGATCAAGCCCGCGAAAAAGTGTTCTTCGATAATCTCACTCCGCTGTATCCCGAAGAGCAGCTCAAAATGGAGGCGACGAACGAAAATCTCTCCGCTCGTGTTATCGATTTGGTAACACCTTTGGGAAAGGGACAACGCGGTTTGATCGTAGCCCCGCCGCGCACTGGTAAGACGATGTTGCTCCAAACGATCGCAAACTCGGTGACCCAGAATCATCCGGAAGTCACTTTGATTGTGCTGCTGATCGACGAGCGTCCTGAAGAAGTGACCGACATGCAGCGTTCCGTCAACGGTGAGGTTATCTCGTCAACTTTCGACGAACCACCGACTCGCCACGTGCAGGTCGCTGACATGGTTATCGAAAAGGCTAAGCGCCTGGTCGAACACAAACGCGATGTTGTCATCCTGCTCGATTCGATTACTCGATTGGCTCGAGCACACAATGCGGTCGTTCCTCCAAGTGGCAAGATTCTCTCGGGCGGTATCGATAGCAACGCTTTGCAACGACCGAAACGATTCTTCGGTGCCGCGCGCAACATTGAAGAAGGCGGTTCACTGACGATTATTGCCACAGCTTTGATCGACACTGGATCAAGAATGGACGACGTGATCTTTGAAGAGTTCAAGGGCACTGGTAACTCTGAAATTCATCTCGATCGCCGTCTGAGTGATAAGCGCCTCTTCCCCGCAATCGATCTGCAAAGGTCTGGTACGCGCAAGGAAGAACTGCTGATCAGCAAGGAAGACTTGAATCGTATCTGGGTCATGCGACGCGTACTCAACCCGCTGTCGCCGGTTGAGCAGATGGAAGTCGTGCTTGAGCGTCTCGAGAAGACGAAGTCAAATGCCGAGTTCCTCGCTTCGATGCAGAGCTAGGCGTTTTCTTTCGTTCAATAGAACTGACTGGATAGAAGGCGAAAGGATCACAACATTGCTCCTTTCGCCTTTATTGTGATTGAGGGTCTGGAACCTTTCCCTGGAACAAGCCAGTAACTTCTGTTTTTGGAAAAGCGTCCTCGAGAAGCAGTGGCAACAACGTCAGTACCACAACGCAGTAGCGTGTGGGTCGAAATCATAGTTGATGATTAACGAGGTGCTCATGAGTTGACCCACACGCTACCGCGTTGTGGTACTGACTCCGTGACCGCTACCGTTATGGGCGACGAGACTTGTAGTTTTCTAAGCAATGCGTGTAGCCATTCTTACGTCCGAAGCAATGCCCTTCGCCAAAACTGGCGGACTTGCTGACGTATCTGGCGCCCTGCCAAAAGCCCTCTTGGAACAAAATGTCGATGCCAGGTTAATCCTTCCGCTCTATGACCAAATCGATCGCGGCTTACTGACGGATAAGATCATCGACGGAATTCGAATTGAATGGCGGGGCCGCGTACTCCACTGTCGCGCACTGGAGAGCAACGCGGCTGGTGCCCCAACCTACCTTATCGAGGCACCCGAGTTCTTTGCGCGGCAAAACATCTACGGCTATAACGACGACCATGTACGATTCGCTTTCTTCTCCCGCGCTGCGCTTGCGCTGTTAAAACATCTCGACTGGCAAGCTGACATTGTGCATGGCAACGATTGGCCGTGTGGCTTCGCAGTCGCAGAACTTCGCGCACGCCGGCGTTACGATGCGTTTTTTCAACCAACTCGCACGCTGTTTTCACTCCACAATGTGGGTTATCAGGGTCTATTCGAGTCAGGCGATCTGTGGTGGCTTGGATTTGGTGACGCTCCGGACAGCAGCGACTTCATGTTGGGCCGAACAGCCTCCGCATTGAAAGCCGGGATTATCGCGGCTGACGCACTATCGACGGTCAGTCCACGTTATGCCCAGGAGATTCAGACTAGTGAGCAGGGACAAGGTCTCGATTGGCTTTTGCATTCGCGAAGGGATCGGCTCGCCGGCATCACCAACGGTGTAGACTTCGACATCTGGAATCCTGAAACCGATGAACACATCGCCGCAAATTATTCGGTTGACGATCTCTCCGGTAAGCAAGTATGTAAACTCGATCTACTGCGACGTTTTGGTCTACCCGAAGAGGCAAACCGTCCGATCATCGCAATTATCTCGCGGCTGGTTGGCCAAAAGGGTTACGATTTAATCCGACAACTTGCGGGTGCGATTGTTCAGACTGGCGCCTTCTTCATAGCCCTGGGAGCGGGTGCAAAGGAGTACGAAGATTTTTTGCAAAGCTGGCATGACCGCGCGCCTCGGCAAGTTGGTATCTACAGGGGCTACGCCGGTGAACCGTTGGCCCATCAGATCGAAGCCGGCGCCGACATGTTCCTGATGCCGTCACTCTACGAACCCTGTGGTTTGAATCAGATGTACAGTATGCGATATGGAACAGTTCCGATCGTTCGTGCCACTGGAGGCCTTGACGATACCGTCCAACAATACGACGCCGGGAGTGGCGTCGGAACCGGCTTCAAGTTTCATCCGTATGACGCCGGAGCCTTGCTTGAAAAAATACGTGAGGCCCTTTACTTTTATGGCCGCCCCTCAGATTGGGCCACGATTCAGCGCAATGGGATGCGAATGGATAATTCATGGACTGCGGCGGCGAAGAGATATGTGCAACTGTACGAGGAAGTGAAAGAGTTTTGATGATTGATTACAGAACCAGGATCGAAGTGACGGCACGCAAGAAAGCGGGGCTTTCGTTCACAATTTCAAATGTTGGTTTTCCTTCATTCGAATGAAGCCAGTACGTAAAGCCGCAATCTACAAGCAGCGCTCCGTTGAAGAGCGGCTGGCGCAACGTGTTCGGTCGCGCAAGATCTCCGAGGCTAAACTTCGCGCACGACAAGCCCAGGGAAAGATCCGTCGTTTCGTCAATACAAACTTCCGCAAACAGGAGACAATTGCGTCTCTGGCATTGCGACGCGGCGACTGCAATCGTTGCGGTGCGTGCTGTGAACTGGTCTTTAAATGTCCGTTTCTAAAGAAGAATCTCGATGGAACGTCGCTATGTGGCATTTATGAGAATCGTCCCAACTCCTGTCGACTATTTCCCATCGAGCAGCGTGACATTCGGGAAGTCAAAGGGACGTGTAGTTACTACTTTATTGAGAAGCCGATCATGCTGGGAAGAGCTAGTTAGGTATTGCCGATTGCCAATTGCCGATTGCCGATTGCCGATTTGAAGAATTGATCTAACTAACGAGTCTTAAGCACTGTTAACTTCGGAATTCGGCATTTGGCTTACTCCTCAGAAATCTTATGAACAAAGTTATCGCAGTCATCGGTGCCCAATGGGGTGACGAAGGAAAAGGCAAGATCGTCGATCTGCTTGCCGAGCAGTTCGAGATCGTTGTTCGTTACCAGGGCGGTCACAACGCCGGCCACTCAGTTCAGGTAGGCGATCAGTCTTTCGTACTTCATCTCTTGCCATCAGGCATA
>Ga0163162_10002860_pt1 | contig 16434 bp, 20 predicted proteins | sample S55metaG_FD_115310 | JGI IMG/M metagenome (GOLD analysis project Ga0163162, IMG submission 115310) | Switchgrass rhizosphere microbial communities from Kellogg Biological Station, Michigan, USA - S5-5 metaG | ecosystem: Host-associated > Plants > Roots > Rhizosphere > Soil | place: USA...
CGTGGTTCAGGACGGGGGCCTGAGTGACCTGAGGTGCGGTCACCTTCGCCAGCACGCGCTCACAGGTGGCGACGTCGGCGTGTATCTCGAAGTGCATCTCGTCCTTGCGGCCCGAGTAGTCGCCACCCCAACGGATCGCACCGTCGTACCGCTTGAGTTCGGCGCGGATCTTCGCAGCCTGGGCGGGCGTGAAGGTCCCAGCCTTGCCGAGCGGGTGACGGGGCGCGTTGATGTCGAGCGCCGTCCCCGAGGCGTGATTGGAAAGCCCGGTCGTCGAGCCGCGGATGGGCCGGTTCGCGTAGCCCCAGTCGTCGAGGATGCCGCCGTCGACCGACTCGATGTTCTTGTCGAACCACGCTGCGAACGTGACGAGCAGCTGGCCCGGTGCGCCCTTGCGAAGCGTGACCTTGCGGTCGGTTCCGGGGACGGTGAACTGCTGCATGAGCGACGCCGTGTTGGCGGTGTAGCCGTTCTGGGATGTGGCAGCCACGGGGGCCTCCGGGGGCTTGGGTGCAGGGGGCGGGGGCGTCGGCGTGGCGCCCATCGCGGAGAGGGTGACGGCGAGCCCGTCGTGGTCGAGCACGGTGGCGAACTTGGCGAGCCCGGACGAGCGGACGTCGCTGGAGACCTGGATGCGGTCGTAGCGCAGACGGCCGAACGTGGCGGGCGTGGGGAGCTCGGTGAATCCCGGGAAGGTGGCGGCGCCCTTGGCGTTCCAGTCGCCCGTCAGGACGGCCTGTGCGTGCGGGTAGCGCTTGCGGTAGGCGGCCACGAAGGCGGCGAAGTTCTTGAAGCCCTGCGACCTGAGCGGCCGGCGCCACAGGAACGACGTGTCAGCCTTGGCGATGCTGTGATGGGTCGCGATGATCCACTGTTGCCCGGTCTTCTTCTCGCGCAGGACGGCGACGAGGGCGTAGCGGTTCGGGCCGCGGCGGGCGGTGGATTTGCTGCCGAGCGGGCCATGCTTGCCGCCACCCATGACGAGCCGCGCGCCAGTCTGGATCAGGTCGAAGTCACTGCGCCGCCACGCGACGCTGAGCTCGGAGTAGATGACCGAGTCAAAGCCGGGGATCGCACGCAGGGTGGCGTGGTCCTTGTTCGCCTCGCCTGTGGTGAACACGTCACCCTTGGCTGCGGCGGCGGGGTACATGGCGCGGCGGTTGCGGTCGGTGTCGAACTGATTGCCGCTGGCGTGGATGAGTCGGAAGGACATGGCGGGCCGCCCCTCGGCGTAGAATCGTATTGGTCGCTGAGGCCAGTTGTCAGACGAGTTCGCGCAAGGCCCGGGAAGTTCGGACGGAGCGCCTGCCAACCCCTTCGGGGAAGCGCGGTATCAGCGAACCCGGGCGCTCTAGCGCCGCTGGTCAGCCAGCGTCCGGTCGACGCACGCCTTGATCTCGCGGTAGCCGCTGATCCCCGGACGGTCGGCACAGGCAGCGGCGGCAGCGGCAGCAGCGGCAGCACCCTGGTTCAGCGTGGAGATCACCGAGGCTGACCGCTTCTGTCCGTCGTCGAAGCACTTGCGGCCAGGCGTGGTGCAGTCGTTGATCCGGTCGAGCACCTTCGCGTTGTCGACCGCCAACTTGCGGTTCGTCAGCTGCGACTCGCGGATGGCTGACACGGTTGCAGCCGTCACGATGCCCATCACGACGAACCCGACCACTAGTGCGCCGATGAGCACCGAGAACAGCGCCCAACCCAGCCGGGTACGCGAGATCACAGACTGCCTCCGGTGTTCTTCACGGCACGCTCGATCGCCGCAAGAGTTCGGGCGATGGCCTTCTCGATCACGGTCAGGTGCTTGTCGGTCAGGTCCCACTTCACGATGGCCTGACGGTGGTGCTCCTCGAGCAGGTCCGTGAGAGCGACCCACTCGACCTTGCCCTGCACCATTGAGGTGAGCAGCTTGTTCTCTGCCTTGAGCTCGGCGTTCGCACCCTTGTCCTCGGCGCGTTCCTTCTCCAGGTCGGTCACGCGGCTGCGGAGGTCGTTCGCGGTGTCGCGCAGAGTTCGGAGCGAGCCGAACATGAGGCCCACGCCAGCGGTGGCGATGATGGTCGCGACCGTCATCACCGACAGGATCACTGACTTGACTGCGTCGAAGTCCATCTCAGACCTCGCGCTTCATCAGCGAGCGCGCCGAGGCAACGCAGGCGGTGGCGACCAGCAGCGGCCAGCCAGCGCCGCCCCATGAGGCGTACTCGTTGACGAACGGGGCGCCGAAGTAGATGACGGCCCACATGAGGTTCACGGCCATATAGAGGTAGAGCGCCGCGATCATCAGCGCGCGGCGTCCGGTCACTAGCGCGGATGCCATGAGTGCGGCAACGATGAGGAGGATCAGCCCCCACGCCCCCATCGACATCATCATGCGGGCGAACGCAAGGCCCGGGGCGACGAGAAGCCGGCCGCCTGGGTCGGTGACGTACAGGACTCCGAAGAACACCGCGTGCGCGATGTAGGCCGGGAGCATGATGCGTGACGCGACGGTCACGTTGGCCCGAGTCAGCAATGGTCCCCCTCTAGCGCGTCCCGGTGCGGGCGGCTACGTTTGCGCGATCCCGCCGACCCGGTTGCACCCGCAGTCGGTGGGTAGGCCCTGCCCCTCGGTGCGAGGGGTGGGGCCGCTTCCTTGCTAGGCCGTGGTGGAATCCACGATCATTCCCTTGGCCGCGAGGACCGAGAGAAGGGTCGCGAGCGCTGCGTTGCCGCCTCGCGACCCGGTGACCGAGGAGACCGAGAAGTTGGCGGTGTCGGACAGCGGGATGGAGGCCACGCTCATCACGTTGATCCCGGTCCGCACGGCGCTGCCGGTGCCGCTGGCGTGCAGGGAGATGCCGACCCCGTTGGCCGAGGTCTTCGTCGCAGTCTTCGTGTAGGACAGCAGGACGTTGCCGCCGATGTAGCCGATGTTCCCGCCGACCGAAGAGCAACTGATCGCCTTCGTCGTGACGCTCGTCGACCAAACGTCGTTGATGGTGTTGCCCTCACAGGAGAAGCCCGCATTGTCGGACACGAAGGAGATCCCGATCGGGGAGCACTCGACGAGCACGTTGCCGCTAACCACCAGGCCGCGGGTGAACTCGACCTGGATGCCGCCGGAGGGGTCCGTGGCGTTGTACCCGTGGCCGCGGATCAGGTTCCCGGTGATCGCGCCGGTCGCCTTCTGCGCCGAGTTGGCGACAACGACGATCCCCGAGTTCCGGCTGCCATCGGTGACGGTGGAGTCGATGGTGTTCCCCGTGATCGCAACGTCGAGCGGGGCGATGTCCGAAGAGCCGCCAACCGAGGTGCGCGACGACACGATCGAGATGCCCTGCGAGGTGTTGCGGATGTTGTTCCCGGTGATCGTCAGCATCGAACCGCCGTGGGTGTCGATGCCCACCCAGGTTGGGATGTCCCTGATGGTGTTGTCCGCGATCACCACGTTCGAGGTGCGGGGCTCGTCAACCAGGGTCCCGTAGTTGCGGGACGTGAAGATCCCGTAGGCGTTGTAGTTGCCAGTGGTGGCGAAGTCGCCTGGGATGTTGCTGACCCTGTTGCCCGAGGCGGTGCCGCTGATGCAGGACAGCATCCCGATGCCGGCGTAGTTGATGTCCCGGATCGCGTTGTCGTCGAACTTGAAACCCGTGACGTACGCGGCGCTGATGCCGTACTGGCCCCAAGTGTTCAGGTCGCAGTCGACCACCGAGACGCGCTGCAACGGCGCAGCGGCGCTTGCCCCGACGATGTTGATGGCCGTCTGGTTGGCGACCTGGGTGGTGTACTGGACGCCCTTGATGCCGACGCCGCGAAAGTGGACGTCGCTCGAGGTGACGTTGAACATCTTCTGCGCCACGCCCGCGCCTGCGCCGGAGTAGAAGCCGCCACGACCGGACGAGCGGATCGTCATCGCCTTGGTGATGTTGATCTGACCGTCGACCCGGATCTGGATGCCGGCGGGGATGTCGAGGGTGCCACCGGTCGGGGTCGCGTCGACAGCTGCCTGGACGTTGGTCGTCTGGCTTGACCCGCCGACCGAGGCGTAGCTCAGGATCGGAGTCGGCAGCGCCTCGGTGAGGAAGGTGTTGAGGGAGGCACCCCAGCCGGTGCTGACGCCGGGTGTGGGAAGCGCGACCATCAGGTCTCCTCAGGGGTCGGTGCGACGGCCGCTTCGATGCGGTCGACGCGCTGCTCGAGTTCGGTGACCTGCTCCTCGACGGACGGCTCGGGCGCCTGCTTCGTGGCAAGGTCCCGGATGCGTCGCTGCGATGAGGTCAGGAAGTCGCTCACGGGATCTCGTACTCACCCTTGAGGGTGATCCGGTCGCCAGTGGCCCACGCGATCGTCGTCGAGGCGAGCAGCGTGCCGCCCGACTGGTTCATCGCGATCTTGTTGCCAGACGACGACGCGTAGTAGGTGAAGAACGCATCCTGCGATGGCACCGAAACGTCGCGGATGGCGCAGGTCCCAAGCGTTTCGCCCGTGTTGGCGTAGAGCGGCGTCGAGGGCAGCGACAGGAACCACGTCCCGACACCCTTGTCTGTGGTTGACCCGAACAGGATGCTGAGCCGGAACCAGACCGTCTTGCCGACCTGCTTGTAGCGCCCATCAAGGACGCCGTTGCCGATGTCGGGGTTCGTGGTCGTGGCGGTCCACGTCGGGGCGTAGGTGTTCCACGACGCCATCAACTCGGCGAATGGGTCCCGCACGTTGGCGTTGAGCATGCCCATCGTGACGACTTCGCCGTCAGTCCAGGTCCGCGGGGTGAAGGTGAGCGCCACGATGCCCCTCTCTCAGTAGGCCGGGATGGTGGTTGAGGCGAGCACCGACAACGTCGGACTCCCCAGAACCCACTTCTGCACCCGGTCAGCGGGCGTCGTGTTGAGCGTGAGCATGTGGCTGGTCGCCGTGATCGACTCGGTGTAGCCCTCGAGGAACAGGGGCCACGGGTCGAATGGCGCCTGAGCGGGAAGCCCGGTGATGGTGAACTGGGTCCCGATGTCGGCCGCCAGGATGAGCGACTGCTGCGTGGCACCTGGGTAGACGCCGGCCCCGTAGAGGCCGTCGCCGTAGAACGGCCCGTCGCTGCCGGAGATGTTGCCGACGTCGACCCCGACCTGGCTGACGCGCACGACAGGCTCGGCGTAGCGAGTTAGGGCGTTTCGGGCGGCGCCTTCGATCTCGGTGAGCTCGGTCGACACAGCGGCGATGGTGCGCGAGTAGATGCCGTAGGCGTCGATCGAAGCCTGGTCGAGGATGATGCCGGTGGTGTCCGAGTCACCCTCACGGGACGCTTCGATCATGTTCGTCAGGTAGCGGTCGTCGAGCACGGCCTCGAGGTCGCCCTGCACCTCTTGGAGCGTGGCGCTGAGGCTGAGGGCGACGGGCGCGTTGTAGCGGTGGTTCCGCGCCTGCATGACGAGGTTGCCGGTGCGGTCGTCGTAGACGATGCCGCCTGTGGATGCCGCAACCTCGTCGATGACCTCCGAGGGTGCACGACCAGACTCGGCCTGAGCGCCCAATGGTGCGGCGATGGTCGGCTCGACGATCACCTCGCCGGCCGGGATGCCTGCGTAGCCCGCGAGACGCTTCACGCGGGCCTCCACGGACTCGCTGGCAGCCGTGGCAGCAGCGGCCCGGGTGGCGATCTCGGAGGCCGTCAGCGCCCGATCATGGATGGCGACATGCCCGATCCAAAGGTCGGTGTTCAGCGATTCGTTTCCGACGATGACCGAGGTGAAGTTGCGGCTGAACAGGTAGGGCGACCCCAGAGTCAGGGTGTGAATCAGGGCGCCGTCCATGTAGAAGCGCCCGACGTTGCCGCCTGTGAGCGTCATAGCGAAGTGGTGAATGTTCCCGTCAATGGCAGACAGGAACGCAGCCGGCGTGCCGGGGGCGTTATAGCCGGTCACATCGCTGAGCACCGCACCCGTATCTGGGTCGCGGTACATCATTTCGCCGTAGACGCCGTTGAACTCCGGGAAGCCGATGCTATTAACCGAGAAGAGCATCGCGGAGTTTGAGTCGCTGGTCTGGAGGCGCATCAGCTCGCCCAGGGAGTAAAGGTCTTCCTGGGCGCTCACGCGCGCCACGCACTCAGCGGTCAGGTTGTTGGCGACGGCGATCACCCGACCGGCACTGACGTAGTGGACGCCGGCCCCGATGAGTGCGGTGTTTGAGTACGAAGGGAACTTGAGCAGCCCGGCCTCGTCAGTGGGGCCAGGAAGCCCGTCGTTACGCAGAAGCTGATAGCCAGGTCGTGCGTACGCGCCGAGCACCTTGTCGTTAAAGAACGGCGGGGCGATGTTGCGGTAGATCGGCTGATCGTTGATGGCGACCACATCGCCGTCTTCATCGATCGGCCAGTAGCGGATCGGGTTGGTCGCCAGGTACGCCGCACGGATCGCCGACGACAGCGGCACGCCCTGCCCCAGACGCGCGCGCCGAGAGGTGGCCGAGATGGTCACCGTTGAAGCCGCGTGCGACCCGTCCGGCCACACAAGCGGCCACTCGTCGATGTAGCCCAGGAAGCGGTCGTAACGGGTGCCGGCGTAGGTCACGCTGACCCTGACCGGCTTCCCCTTCTTCACGTTCGGGAAGTACGGCGAGGCTGCGCGACCAGGCGAGAACCGCCCATCACGGTTGTCCAGGGTCACCGACATGCGCGACGGGTCAGCAGCAGCAAGCTCGTCCGCGCGACCATAGGTGATCGCCACCTCGGAGTCGCCCTCGACGTAGTCGCTGACGTCCGTCCAGGTGCGCGAGGCCGCCGGGGTCGAGTAGCCGGCATTGAAAGCGATCTCGACCTTGACGTTCGGGATCGCCATCAGGCAAGGCCGAGCGAGAGGTTGCCGCGCTGACGCTTCACCTTCAACAACCCCTGCCAGACCTGACGGCCATCCATCTGGAGAATGATCGGAGCAGCAGCAGTGAAATCGCCGCCCCCAGATGCGGCAGCCGCCGCCTTGTGGTTCGGGATGATCCGGGAGCCACGAGGGAGGTCCAGGATCTCCGGTCCGCGCTCACCGATCCAGGTCGGGCCGCCGCGCCAGTTGTTCGTTCCGCGCGCGTTGTGACCGACGTACGAAGGGCCGTAACCACCAGCCTCAAGACGACGCTTCTCCGTCGTAGTGATGGTGATCTTGATGTCCTTCTTGGTCGGGATCTTCTTGATGTGATCGCCAAGATTCCAAGCAACATTCGCCGCACGCGCCATCGCGTCGGCAGCCTTGCCCGCCCAGCCGAAGCCGGGGACGTGCGACAGTGCGCCGAGCACCTTCGACCAGATGGTCATCGTGACGGACATGGCCTTGCCGATCGCCTGAAGCGCTGGGCGGACAGCGTTGTTCCAGAGCCACGTCGCAGCCTGCCCGACCGCCTCAAAACCGCCCTTGACGATCTTGCGGAACGTCTCGGACTTCTTGTAGGCGATAACGAGGGCCGCGACCAGGGCGACGATCGCCACGATCACGATGCCGATCGGGTTCGCCGTCATCGCCGCGTTCAGCAGCCACTGGACGGCGGCCATGACCTTCGTCTGGACTGCGAGCAGCCCAAGCTGGATGCGAGTACCGAGGGCAGCCTTGCCAGCGAGTGCCATGACGGTCGTGCTGACGGTCTGGATCGTCGTCGCAGCAGCGATGGCCTTCGACATCAGCCAGAAGCCAGCGGTAAGCCCCGCGACCGAACCGACCAAGACCTTGGTGGCAGTGGAGTGCTTCGTCGACCAGTCGATCATCTTCAGTCCGGCCGTGACCGTCTGGTTCATCACCGGGAGCGACTTCTGTCCAAGCTGGGTCGTCAGGTTCTCAAACTGCGCCTTGAGGATGCGCTGCTTGTTCGCCAGACCGTCCGAGGTGCGAGCAAAGTCGCCCTGCTGGTCCTTGGTCTGCTTCATGATCGACGACTGAGCCGCAAGGGCCTTCTGCTGCATCGTCAGCGGCGGGATCGTGCCGGCTGTCGCCTTCGCCAGGGCCGACTGCGACGCGCCGAGGTGAGCCTCGGCCGTCATCGCCTCAAGGCTGTTCTTGCCGTGCTCCTTCAGCGCCTCGTTGTACTTCACCTGGTTGTTCGTCAGAGTCGAGTACGCCGACTTGATCTTGGAGGCGTCCTTGACGGGCTTCAAGATGCCCATCGACAGGGCCTCGGCTTTGAGGGTCGCGTCGTCGAGCATCACTCCATAGGCGCGGATCGGCTCAGACTCGCCACGCAGGGCAGCGCCGAGGGCTTCGACAGCCTGCTCGGGGGAGGTGTTGTTGAACGAGGCCATGTCGGAGGCGAGCGTCGACATCTTCGTGGAGAACCCAACGAGGTCGCTGCCGGTTTTGCCTGCAGCCTTGCCGAACATGCCGAAGGTGGCGACACCATCGAGGGCGGCCTGCTTCGACTGTCCGAGGTTCTTCGCAGCAGACCCCGCGAACTTGTCCAGGGCGTCGACCGAGTCCTTGCCGAAGATCTGGGCGACCTTCGACTGGGTCTCAGCGAGGTCGGACGCCTGGGTGCCAAACTTGACCATCGCCGCGCCACCAGCGAGCACGCCGCCAACGAGCATCTTGCCCGCGGCGTCGCCGACCTTCTGGAGACGGCCACCGAGCTTGCCGAACTTGGAGTCGACCTCGGTCGCGGTCTTCCCGGCAGAGACATCGCGGCCAAGGAACTCGATGACAATGCGCCTACCCGCCACTGCGCACCGCCCTCTCTTCTGCCGCTCGGTACTCGTCCATCTGGGTCAGGTACTCGTCGACCTCACGCAGGCTCATGTCCTCCACGTCGCGTGGGGTCAGCCCGTAGAAATGGGTCAAGGCGGGAAGCTGCTTGAGCAGCACCCGCCTCAGGCTTCCGGGGAGTCGTCCACCTGGTCGCCAGCGTCGGCAAGGTCGATGTCGGCCTCATAGCCGATCTCGGCCGCGACAGCCTCGTAGTCCAGCATCTTCTCGCCGTCCACCCGACGCGACAGCCACACCAGAGCAGCCACGATGTCGATGTCGGGGTCGGACTGGGCGGCGCGCATGAGGCCCATGAACGAGAACCCGGTAGCGCGACGCAGGGCCATCGTGTCGATGCTGGAGAGGTCGCCCATGCGGACGGTGTAGAGCTTGCCGTCGACCGTGACGGCGATGCCCTCATTGAGGGCCGCGTCCCGGTTCGCCTCGGTCTTGGTGGTCCGCTTGCGAGCGGTCGTGGGGCGATTGCTCATTCGGGGAACCTCTTGTCGATGATCTTGTCGACCGCGTCGGTGAACTCCTCGACGATCTGGTCAGCGTCGGCACGAATGGTCGGGTACACGAAGTAGCCAGCGTCAGGGCCGTTGCCGCGCCACGCCTTGAACTGCTTGAAACGCAGAGCGCCGAACTCAGCACCGCCGGCCATCGGGTAAGCCGCGCCACCGAAGCCGACGCCAGCGCCGGAGACACCACCAGTTGCGCTGATCGACGGGGCCACGTGGGCAGCGGTGGAGCCGAGACCCAGCGCTCGAGCGCGAGCATCGTTGGCAACGAACGTGGCGACCGACTTGGCCGCATCCTTGAGTTCCTTCTGCGCCTCGGGGCCGACTGCCTTGAGCGCGCGAGAGAGTTCCGGCAGACCCTGGACCTTGACGGTCCCGCTGCGGATCTTCTGCGAGCGGGCCATGACCTACGGGGTCACATCTGCACTTTTGTAGGTGATGCTGACCGCCGAATTGGTGCCGTCGTACGCACCAACGCCGGACAACGACTGCGAGATCCCCTCGGGACCACCGTTCGCGCCCTGCCACTCGTCGAACCGAGCAGCCGGAATGGTGACTGTGATCGTCGGGTAGATGGTCGAGCCCAGCAGGACCGGACCCTGCCAGGTCGCGGTGATCGCACCCAGGGCGCCCGCGCGGGTAGCCGAAGCCGCCTTGTTGCGCTGCGTCAGGGAGTCGAAGTCAGCCGACAGCGAGAACGACACCTCGCGGCGTCCGCCGGTCGGCTCCTTCTTGTCAGCGCCGCCCTTGATGTAACGGCGGTCAGTGTTCAGGCCGTTGTTGCACGACACGCTGAACTCGGTCACGTCGTACGGGCTGCCGTCGATCTGCACGACACCGCCAACCCACGTGAAGTTCTCCATGCCGGTCGGGTACGCCGCGGTCGCCAGGGCGGTCGCGGTCAGAACCTGCTGGAAGTCGGTCGTCAGCGTCAGGACGAGGTTGCCCTCGACCGAGTTGGCGAGCTCCCACTCGGTGATCTTGCCGCCCTCGAACGTGAAGGGCTGCACGGTGCCAGTGGGGTGCAGCGGGCGTCCCACCTGGCACGTGAACGACTTGCCGAGCAGGTCGGCCATCGTGCCCGTGTGGGTGTAGACCACGGTCTCGGTCGGGCCGGTCGTGGCGACGTTGCCGAGCATGTGCTTGAGGAAGTAGCCGAAGCCCTTCGTCATCACATCGAACTCGATCGTCCCCGACGCACCCTCGTAGTAGGGGGTGAACCTGTCCGACCGCTTGACGTAGGTGCCCACACGCAGCGGGTCGCCCTCGGTGCGGCCGTAGGAGTCGTCGATGGACTCCGAGTTGAACTCGAACGTCTTTGTCGGGACGACGGGGGTTCCGTAGGTGGACTCGTCGCCGAACATGATCTGCTGATCGAGCGCGCCCATCAGGACTCCTCAGTCTTGTCGTCGTTCTTCGCAGCAGCCTTCTTGGCCGCCGCACTGCGCTTCGGGTCCGGGATGTGCTCCCAGTCGTCGCGACCCTCGAAGCCCTCGACCAGATCGGCCGGCACCTCGACGATGGTCTGCGGGGTCACATCGGTCAGCCCCAACGCGGGGACGTCGACCGGGCCGCCGGTCCTCTTGAACTTCTGCATCGGGGCTCCTAGGTCAGACGTGCGTTGTACGAAACGGTGTAGATCAGCTGCGAGATGGCGCTGCGATCGGCAGGGCCGCCGTTCATCTCCCACGAGGAGACGGTGATCCAGTTCAGACCGGGGATGGCGAGCTCGTTCGACTTGTGGTCGGCGATGAACTCCTCGACGACCTGGCCAATCTCAAGGGCTCGGTTGTCGGCTTCCTCAACGTCAGCGCCGGCAACCTCGACGTGGATGACGACCTGAAAGCTGGCCTCTTCGTTGCGGTGGTTCCGGCCAGCACGTAGGGCCGCGGGGGAGTGGTCACCGCGCGGGCGCATTGTGAACACCTGGAGGCTGTCACGGGCCTCGGGGTCCCATGCGTACGTAACGAGTGCCTGGCGGTCGCCGTAGTCCGGGAGAAGGCCACTGAGGCCGTCCACGACCGCCCTACGCAGCGCGACGACGATGGTCGAGGCCATCAGATGAAGCCGAGCCCGAACAGGCGACGTCGCCAACCCAGGATCACGGCGTCAACGTCCGGGTATCCAGTCGGGCGTTCCATGCCTGCGAGGACGTAGGTGGTGGTGCCGCCAGCCTCGTTCGTCATCTGCGAGGTCCGGTCGTTGATCCGGGCGTTGGAGGCGGTGTCGAGGACGCGGGCACGAGTGCCCTGCATCGCTGCTTCCTTGATGTCGGCAGGTGGGGTCTCGGAGTAGCCCGCACGGTAGGTGACGCTGACGTTGCTGGTTCCGCCGAACGGGTAAGACGAACCAGTGGTGACGTCCTGCTGGTCGGTTACCTCAAGCACGAACGGAGCCGAGAGTGCCGGGCTGCCGTTCACCAGGGGCACGGTGCGCGTGAAGGTGCGGGGGACGAACGAGGTGCCGACGACTCGCTCGATCACGGCGACGATGTAGGCCGCAGCGCGCTCGATCGTGGCATCCGAATACTTGCCCTCGTCGTCCATGCCGCCGAGATCGCGGAACTCCTCGAGGGTGAAGTATTCAGGCATCGCTTCGCCCTCTCGATAGACGGTGGTGCTGGAGCAGACACCCCGGCCTGGCGCGTAGCACGGGCCGGGGTGTCTGGTGTTGCAGCTACTTGCTGGCCGAGAAGCCGGCGTCCTTGTAGACGTCAGCCTGGTCAGCAGCGACGGTCACCTTCGAGCCCCAAGGGGACTTCAGCGTGGCCGTCTTGGCAGTCTCCGGCTCGTCGTTGTCGAGCACGGTCTGAGCAACGCCCTCGGCGGGCTTCACCTTCGCCATGTCAGAACCCCGATCAGGCGTTGTTCTGGAGCTTGACGAACGACGCGGTGTCGTTCACGAGGAAGCCGTACTCGGCCTCAGCGCGGACGGCGACCAGGTTGTTCTCCCAGAGGCTGACGAGCGAGCCGTTGACGGTGACCGTCGCGGACGTCGACACGTCGTAGGAGATGCCGCCCACGGTGCCCCAGGCAGCCTGGGTCCAGTCACCGAGGTAGCCGTAGATCTTGCCGGTCGCGGCGTAGACGCCGGGACCAACGAAGGCGTCGCGGCCCATGAGGCGACCCTGGCGGATCGGCCCAGCGGTCTCGGTCAGCGGCGACTCGATGAACAGCGGTCGGTTCGAGCTGTCGAGCGCGCCGTTGAGGACGGGCTCGAAGCGGGAGTCGAGCGCCCACCCGGTGGCGTCCTTGCCGGCGTTGACGAGCAGCGACAGGCCCGAGTTCAGGTCGGGCCACACGGAGGTGAACGCCGGCGTGGTGCCGGTGAACTCGACCGAGTTGCTGGTCTGGTCGACGTAGGTCGAGAACGGCGTCGCGGTGCCGTGCAGGGCGGCGGCGTCGAAGGCCACAGCGAACGCACGCGCGACGTCGTCGCGGATGAAGTTCATGTAGTCGCCCGGGTTGGCGCGCACGACCTCGGCCGAGACGACCGCAATGACGGCGAGCTTCTTCGGGTCCATCGTCTTGAGCGACATCGTGCCCGCGGATGCAGGCTTCTGCGCGCCCTCAGCGACCCAGCCGGCCGTCAGGTTGCCGGTGACGACCGGGATCGACTGGCCGTTGATGCCCAGCGGGATCTGGCGGGCGAGGCGCTGTACGACGGACTGCTGGGCGGCCTTGTTGAAGATCGGGGCCGACTGGTCCCGGTTCAGGAAACCGGAGAAGCCCCCGGTGGTGGTGGCAGCGGTAACCGCCATGATGTGCTCCTAAAGGTTGGGCATCACTTGATGCCGAGCGAGTTGCGGAGAGCCTTTTCGAGGGGATCTCCGTTGAGCGGCATCGGTGTGCCGCCACGGGTACCGAGGTCCAGAGACGGCACCAACTCGGAGGAGTCCTCCACGGGGGCCGGCTTGAACATCTCGAGCAGGGCGTCGGCGTCTGCCTCCAGCTGCTCGCGGGTCTCTCCGACCAGGCGTTGCGCCTGAGCGGGGGTGAGTCCCTTCTCGGCCGCGACCTCGAGCCGAACGGCTCGACCTTCGACCTCTGCGGCACGCCTCTCGGCGGCCTCGGCGCGCTCAGTGAGCCTCTGCGCCTCGGTCTTGTCGCGATCCTCGAACTGCTGGAGCTTCTGCGCAGCCTCGGCGTTCGCCTTGGCTCGCGACTCCTGCTCTCGCGCCTTCTGCTTCCAGAACTCGACCGTTTCGGTCGGCTTGGGCTTGGGCGTTTCCTGCTCGCCGGCTTCCGTTGCGGGGGCCTGCGTCTCTGCTGCTGCCTCGGTCATACTGACTCCCGTTTCGGGATCGTCCGGCCCCGTTTCGGGGCCGGTGGTTCTGTTGGCGCTCGACCGCTATGGGGTCGGTAGCGCGGCGGCGACGGGCGCGGATTCGCGCCATGAGTCGTCGCGGTCACGCTCGATCTGCGACATGCCCAGGTACTTCTCCTGAGCCGTCTGCTTGGTGATGACCGGGTCGTCGCCCTGAGTGAGCTTGAGAGCCGCGTCGGCAGACTGAGCCATCGAGCGGGTCTCCATGTCGGCCCACTTGACCTCGATGTTGGCGGTGTTCCCGCGGGGGTCACCCATCGAGCGCAAAGCCAGGCGGGCAGCGCCCTCGATCGCAGGCTCGTAGCCCGTCACGCGGCGCTGGCACTTCAGGACCAGGCCCGAGATCAGCAGCGCCAGAGCGTCGCCGCCGAGGTTGGAGATGTTCGACAGGAAGTAGGTGATCGGCACCCGCGAAAGGCGTGAGATGTGGGCCGCGACCTCTTGGGCGAGGTTGATGTACGGCGCCATGTCGGAGGGGTTGAAGTCTCCGAACTTGGCGTCCGCGCCCTCAGCGACCAGGAGTTTCGCAAGGTTGGCCTCGTACGGCGCCACGGGAGAGCCGTCAGCGTTGCGGGGGACCTCGATGCCGGTCGCCCACTTCTGCCGGAAGGCGCCATACTCAGCGACCGCGTCGGTGTTGAACACGATCTGGTTCAGGCGGCGCTGAGGGATCACCAGTGGGGCAACCTCGGAGCGGATCGAGCCGGTCAGCTTGTTCTGGAGCTCGAAGAAGGGGACCTCGCCGAGCGGGTTGCGCGTCACGGCCTGGGCAGTGCGCGGCATCGGGCGAGCCATCCACCGAACGTCGGTCAGACCCGGCGTTCCCTCGCGCTGCATCTTGATAATCAGCGAGTCGGTGTAGAGCGTGCCGAAAGTGGTGCCTGTCCACTCGTCAGTGAACACCTTCAGTGCGGGTCCACGGCGGCCGTCTGGAAGGTAGGACAGCACGACCTGGCGCGGGTCCTCGTAATGCATCCTGGCGTAGCGAGATGAGCCGCTGGGAGGCTCCACGGAGATCATTGAGCGGCTGTAGACCAGAGCGCCGGTGATTGCGTCCTGACTGCCAGCGTCGAAGTCCGAACGCTGCCAAACGTTGTCCCAGAAATCACGGTCCGAGTCGGGCTCGTCGCCGATGCGAATGCCCTCGACGGACATGCGCTCAGCCGTGGCCTCGACAGCCAGGCCGGTCAGGTTCGTGGTCGCCAAGCCTGCGATCCGCTGGAACTTGCGCGAGGTCTCGACCGAGTCCGGGAGTGCGTGATCGTCGTCGACAAGCTCCCGGTACGCCTGCATGTCCGGCAAACGGGCCATCAGCTCGTCCTCGAGCCGCTTCAGCCACCACTTCGCGCTCTGAGGATCGGGAGTTTCGTCGACCACGAGACCCCCTTAGAAGGCGAAAGACTGCTTGCTCTTGGCGAGACTGGAGACACGAAAGGCAGCAGCCGAGGCAGCCACGAGGGGAGAAATGTCGATCGCGCGGTTGCGGCGGTCCCACAGCTCGGCCTCACGAGAGAAACGAGTCCGGGCATTGCCGACAGCGGCGTCGAGTTCGTGCTGTCCGACGTGAACGAACCTCTTCTGCTTGACGCCCTCGATGAACGAGGCGCATGCCTGGCCCATCTGGGTCGAAGTCAGCGCTTCAAACTCCACGCCAGCCTTGACCATGTCGGGAATCAGTGAGCCGGCCTGAGAAGTGGGCTGGAGTGCGATCTCGACGATGTCGCGCTTCTCGCGCAACCGGACGAGTTCAGGGACGATCCACGCGACACCTGGCCCGGTGGTCACCATGACAAGGACTCGGCCATCTCGAGCCTCCGCGGCGACCCCGATCGAGGCCCGCTTGCGGTCTGGAGAGACGTCTACGACCAAAGTGGCGCGCTCGGGTGGCTCAGCGTCGCCCTTTAGTGCCGCCCACTGAGCAAGGTCGATCACGCCGGCCGTCTCGGTGTCTGGGTCACCCCACCAGCCGAGTCGTTCTCGAGCAAAACCCTCAAGATCCGACCGCATTAGGGCGATTTCACGCTCAACCTCGGCGATATTCAGCCGACCGAACAGCGCGGGGTTCACTGCGGCCCAAACAGTGCGGTCTTCGCAGTCGGGGAGGGGGCCATCAGCGACCCCGAAGTCAGTCCAGGCCAGTCTTGCGTCGCGATTGGCCTCGCCGTCCTCGCGAACCGACCGGAACACCTCGCCTTGGCTGCCAGTCGGCTTCGGGGGGGTGCCAGTCAGAATCACCTGAGGGTTGCCAGTCGGGGACGCCGAAATCGTCGGCAGCAGCGCCGCCAACTCCTCCGAAGTCAGGTCCTGAGCCTCATCGCAGACCAGAACGTCGACCGTGAAGCCACGACCAGAGCCCTTAGAGCGAGCGATGAACTCGCACGATCCGCCATTGGTCAAGACGATGGCCTCCTGGCCGTTCGTCTTGCGGATCTCCTTCACCAGCGCACGGAGCTCCGGATACTCGCGCTCGTTCTCGAAGAACGACGCGATCCGCAGGAACGCCTTACGGGCCGTCTTGACCTCGTGCGCGGTGTGCAGGAACTTCTCGCCGAGCGCCACCATGCCGAACAGCTCGCGGATCTCCAGCAAAGCGTTCTTGCCGTTCTGCCGAGGGACGGCCAGGCCGCAGGTCGCAGCAGACCAGCGATCGTTGCTCTTGCGGCCTAGCCACGACTCGAGCACGTCCTCTTGCCAGTCATCCGGCACGAGCCCGTAGTTCGACGCCAAGAACGTGGCGTCGTCAACGTCGTTGCTACTTGACCGCGGAGCCCTTCGCACCCGGGGCTTGCTTCTCAGAACGGCGGCGCTGGAGCTCATCGAGGGCCGTCCCCTTCTTCGCCGGCTGCAACTTCTCGATCTCCGAGATCTGAGCCAGCACATCCATGAGTCGCTGGGACAGC
>Ga0163162_10002861_pt1 | contig 16429 bp, 13 predicted proteins | sample S55metaG_FD_115310 | JGI IMG/M metagenome (GOLD analysis project Ga0163162, IMG submission 115310) | Switchgrass rhizosphere microbial communities from Kellogg Biological Station, Michigan, USA - S5-5 metaG | ecosystem: Host-associated > Plants > Roots > Rhizosphere > Soil | place: USA...
AACGACGGCGTGGCTGACCCAAGCACTACCGTGGCGGCAGCATTCTGCGCGCGCACAATCGCGCTGTCCCGCGCGTTGTAGAATGGCGACTCCTCCTGGCGATATGAAGCGTCCTGTTCTTCGTCGATGACGATCAGTCCCAAATGTTCTACGGGCGCAAAGACTGCGGACCGTGTGCCGAGCACGACGCGCGCTTCGCCGGATCGCAGACGCGACCATTCATCGAAACGCTCTCCGCGCGAGAGTGACGAGTGAAAAATTGCAATTTGATCGCCGAAGTGCGCGCGCAAGCGACGCGAAAGGATTGGCGTTAGGGCGATTTCGGGTACCAGCATCATCGCGCCGCGCCCTGAATTTAGTGAGGTGCGCATCGCGCGAATGTAAATTTCGGTTTTGCCGCTTCCCGTCACACCGTGCAGCAGGAACGGCGAAAACGTGTTCTCTGTGATGGAAGACTCGATGACGTCGAGGGCGGCGGCTTGGGCTGCGGTTAAGGTAAGTTCTTCGGTCTTCCGCAACTCGGCCCGCGCCAAAGGATCGCGCCGCAAGTCTTCTGCGAATTCTTCCACGACGCCCTTCTTCTTGAGCGTCGCAACTACCGACGGACTAATGTCTGCGGCGCTGATGAGTTCCCTCGGTGTCATCGGACCATTTTTCGCCGCGAGAATTGCGATCGCACGTTGTTGGGCATCGGTGCGCTTTTCGCGGTCGTCTGACCTCACGAGCTTAATAAGGCGTTGCCGTTTTGCGCGCGTGGCAGTCGTGCGGGTGCGATACGCTCGTTCGATGAGGCCGTCGGTTTCTAATTCACGAAGCCACTTCGGAATGCGCGCGGAACCCATTCGCAACGTGAAAGCCTTGACCTCGGCTTCGCCTTCGTCCGCGAGTATCTGAAGGGCGCGTGTTTTTGTCGCAGTTAGATCAAACCCATCTGCTGACGCAGATGGTACTGACACGGCGTTTCGTCCGCGCTCGGTAATTGACACGACTTGCATGATCGAGGTGTTGATTCCCGCGGGCAGCGCCGCGCGCATCACTTCGCCGAGTGGCGCCGCGTAGTAATCGGCGACCCAACGCGTCAGCTCAACGACATCAGGCGTGAGCGAGGCTTCGACGTCGAGCAGTTCTTCGACTTCTTTCAGTTCAGACTCGATCAGGCTCGTGCCTGCGCGGAGTTTCGGAAGCAGCGCAACGATGTAGCCGGTCATCGGCTTGTTTCCCAGGCGCACAACGACGCGCGAACCGACGTGCGCAGCAGATCGCATCGACCCGGGCAGACGATAAGTGAAGAGTTTTCGCAGATGCACCGGCAGGGCGACCTGGACGAATCTGGGAGTGGCGTCTTCGATTTGAGCAGAGACAGACATCGGGCGGGAGATTATCGTGGCAATAACCTCATTCAAAATCAGCTCACGCGTTGGCAGCGCCGCGCGCAGTTTGGTCGAGGTGTTCCATTACTTTCTTCAGATCCTCCCAGGTCTCGCGCTTCTTTGAGGGATCGCGCAAAAGGTAAGCCGGGTGAAAGGTGGGCATCACCGGAATACCATGGTAGTCACGAAAGCGGCCGCGGACGCTGCTAATGCCGGCTTTTATCTCAAGCAGGTTTCGTAGAGCAGTATTGCCCATCACGACGATTACCGCGGGACGCACCGTGGCAATTTCACGAAACAGAAACGGCCGGCAGATCGCTGCTTCTTCAAGCGTCGGTTGTCGATTTCCCGGCGGGCGACAGCGATTAACGTTGCCGATGATGACATCTTCACGCTTCATTCCCATCGCTTCGATCATCTTCGTGAGCAATTGACCAGCGCGGCCGACGAACGGTTTGCCCTGCAGATCTTCATCGGCGCCGGGGGCTTCACCGACAAACATCAGCCGCGCTTTGTGATTTCCATGGGTGTTCACAACCTGCGTACGACCAGAACACAAACCGCAACGTGTGCACTCGCCGATGTCGCGCCAGATATCTTCCAAAGTCTCGTTAGAGACCGGCATTGAAGTGGCACTTGTCGGCTCATCACCAAAAAGTAATTCTGACGGTATAGCTGGTTCGACGGCACGGCGCGCGAAAAGAGACTTCGGCGCGGTGGTTGGGGGCGGCAGAACTCGAGGGAGAACCGGTTCCTTCGATAATGCTTTTGCCTGTGAGACGGTTACTTGACCAACTAATGGTGTGGCCGTTTCGCTATCGATGGTCTCTACGCCAAGTTCACGAAAGTAATTGACGTACTCGCGCACTTGCTTCAGCAGATCTTGTAGCGCTTTATTTTGTTCGGAACTCATTTAGCAGGGGTTTGATGCTTGCCGCGATTTTTGATTGCGTCGCAACTTGGCGATTTCATCCAGGATGCGCTGTGCGGTTTCTGTCTTCGACATCAAAGGCAATTGAACAATCTCACGATCATCGTGGAATACGATTGCGACGGCGTTGTTTTCCGAATCAAAACCGGAGTCTAAGTTTGAAACGTCGTTCGCGACAATTGCGTCGAGCCCTTTTTTCTTTAGCTTTTCCGTCGCGTGTTGAATCAAATTCTCAGTCTCAGCCGCAAAGCCAATGATTAATTGACCGTTTCGACGCATTGCTGCGAGGTCGCCAAGAATGTCGGGTGTGCGTTCCAGCTCAAGTTGCATGGACGGTTTGGTCTTCTTGATTTTTTGATCCGCCGTGCGCGCTGGAGCGTAGTCCGCCACGGCTGCCGCGGCGATAAATATAGTAGCGTTGGCAGCGTTTTCGATGACGGCGCGGTGCATTTGGGCCGCGGTCGTCGTTTTGATCAAGCGTACGTCGGAGGGAGGATCGACGCTGGTGACGCCGGCGACCAAAGTCACTTCTGCTCCGCGAGCCCGAGCGGCCCTCGCGAGCGCAAACCCCATTCTCCCCGACGAATGGTTTGATAGAAATCTCACTGGGTCGATGGGTTCGCGTGTTGCTCCAGCAGTTATCAGAATGTGCTCGCCGGAAAGGTCTGCTTTTCCCTCTGACTTATGGAGAAGTTCTAGTGCAGCGGCGACAATCTTTTCCGGATCACTGAGACGCCCTGGTCCAATTGTGCCGCAAGCCATCTCGCCCGCGTCAGGATCGATCATGTGCACGCCGTCAGCTCGGAGCTTTTCGAGATTGCGCCGTGTCGCGGGATGTTCCAACATTGTCGTATTCATGGCGGGCGCGACCAACACTGGCGCAGTGCAAGCTAAATAAGTCGACGTCACAAAATCGTCAGCTATACCATTGGCAAACTTGGCGATTGTGTTGGCCGTCGCCGGCGCTACCACAAACAAATCAACTGTTTGAGAGAACGTGATATGTGCGATCGGATCGGGGTTATCTGGCGCGTAGTCGTCCACAACCACGTACGATCCGGAGAGCGCGCGAAAGGTGAGGGGAGTGACAAACTCACATGCGTGACGCGTCATTGCCACGCGCACTTCGCAACCTGCGCGCTGGAGTCCGCGAAGGACTTCGATCGCTTTATAGGCAGCTATGCCCCCCGTGACCGCGAGCGCAACTCGCCTCGAGCGCTTGTCGACATCTTCCGTCATGATGAAATCGAAATGTAACATTCACAAATTGTAGGTGCAATATTGCGCGATTTGTTGCGCGAGTATAATCTGCGGCTATAAACGCCGACAGAAACTGGCTTACCGCAAGTCGCCTGCGTTAAAGTAACGAGCTGCATTCCTGTTCGGGCACGGGTTTCAATCAAGGGGGTGACCTCGATGCTGCGGCTAAAACTTCATTGGGTAATAGTAGTTCTCGTTTGCGCAAACACGGTCGCTTTTGCTCAGCACCGAGTAGCGGCAGACGCGAAAAACTCGGATTTTGGCCCCGTAATGCGTGCCTACCTTGGCTACTTGAAGAACGAGCAGGAAGTCGTCGATGATCGAGTGAGCCGGCGCGAGATTTCGCCCGAGTATTATCGACGGAATTCGAATCGCATTCGGGCGTTGCGACAGACTGCCATTCGACTCGTGACGCAGAGTGGAAACGATTACGTGCCTGAACTGGAAGCCGTAACCGGGCAGGAGCTTGGCATTCTTTTCGAGGCGCCTCCAAATCCGCGGACATTACGGACAAATGAGGTTGTTAGAAACACATTTAGGTATCTCGGAGCGCTCAATACCGGCGAAGTTTTCTATATGTTTGCCAGGCTCGATCCGTACGAACAGGCTGCTTTGATGGAGTCGAATCATAGTCAAGGTTCGGCTGGTTCGCCGCCGACGGTGGAAGCAAGCGGACAGCGGGTCGGTCAGGGCGCGACGCGACCACGTAAGACCGTGCCGCACTGAATCGATGTCAGTCCCTCCCGTCTGCGCCATCCTCTTCTCGCCTTGGACGTTTTGAGCAAAAAGGACACAGAATCTTGACAGCATTTAAGGGAAAAAGCTCTTTACACCCTCCAATGGCCGTGTTATGGTGCCAAAACCTAGTGATTTAAGGGCTTAACTTTAGGTATTTCAAGGGAATTGGCTGTTGACATAGAGGCTTCAATTCGTGTACAAAAGCCAGTGATATTGTGGCTTGCTGTGCCACGAAGAGCTTCTTATTATTGAGTTTCGACAGCGGAACAAAAGTTCCGTCACGGCGTGAAGCGAGCCGAGTCAAAGTGCATTCCAGGAATCTTGTTCACTTCTACGGGAGGAAATGATGACTAGCAGAAATTGGAGCCGCAAGTCGATAGCATTCGCGTTGGCGATTGCCGTCCTTAGCGTCTACTCGATGGTGGCGCTGGCGAATCCGGGGCAAAAGAACGCCGCCGAGCTGTCGGTTTCGGGCCAGGTCACAGTGAATGGCCAAGCCGCAATCTCTGGCGCGACTGTCTTTTCCGACAGCGTGATTGCGACTGCGGCAAACAGCAGCGCGGTCGTGAGTCTCGGAAAACTCGGGCGCGTCGAGCTGATGCAGAATACCACCGTCAAACTGAGCTTTACTGACAACAACATTTCCGCTTCACTTGATGCGGGTCGTCTGAACGTCGCGACTGTGGCCGGTGTTTCGGCTATCGTCACAACTAAGGACGGTGCTGCTGTAGCGGACGCCAGCCAAGCGGCCAACTTCCTGGTTGACGTTGAGTGCGGCGACATGAGAGTCAATTCGCAAGGTGGCATGGTTGAATTGCGCGCCGGTGGTAAGACGACTGCGATTGCGGCTGGAACCACGGAGACAGCAGGCACACCGCAGCCGGGTACTCGTTGTACGCGCTTGACGCGACCGCCAATGCCGGGAATTCATGGCGGCGCTTTGGCTGCTCTGTTGTTGGCGGCCGGTGGTGCGGTAGCGGCAGCGATTCTGGCGGGACGCTCGTCGAATAACGACATCAATTTCGGCGGCAGCGTCACAGTAGTCAGCCCGACGAAGTAAATTGCGTTTCAATCTTGGCTTGTGACGTGCCCATGGCGCGGCACATAATGCTAAACTGCGGGTCACGCGCGAAATGTGCGTGACCCGTATCTTTTGAATAAGAGACTGCGAGAATTCTAGCCTGAATGCATATAGCCGTTATTGGCTCCGGGTACGTTGGGCTCGTAACCGGAGCATGTTTCGCTGAATTTGGTGTCGACGTAACCTGTGTTGATGTAGACGCTGACAAAATCGCCCAGTTAAGCCGCGGCCAAGCCACAATCTACGAGCCGGGACTTGATCAACTACTCCAGAAGAATTTACAGGCCGGTCGGCTGAGATTCACTACTGACCTCCAGTCGGCAGTCGAGCCTGCCTCGGTCATTTTTCTCGCCGTTGGCACACCTCCTAAATCGGACGGTTCAGCGGATCTTAGCTTTGTAGATAACGCCGCGCGCGGCGTAGCCGCACACATTCACAACTACAAAGTGGTCGCGATGAAATCAACTGTTCCCGTCGGGACCGGCAAACGGCTAACTGCGCTCATCCAGAATCATTTGCCAGAGCCCGTTGATTTCAGCGTCGTCTCCAATCCGGAATTTCTGCGTGAGGGGGCCGCGATCGGCGATTTCATGCGCCCCGACCGCGTCGTTATTGGAAGCAACGATGAACGCGCGACGGAATTGATGCGTGAACTGTATCGACCGCTGTATTTGATTGAAACTCCATTCGTCATAACGTCAGTTGAAGGAGCGGAACTAACTAAGTACGCAGCGAACGCTTTTCTTGCGACGAAGATTTCTTTCATAAATGAGATCGCCAACCTTTGTGAAAAAGTGGGTTGTGATGTGCACCAAGTCGCGCGCGCGGTTGGCATGGATCGACGCATAGGCAGCAAATTCCTTCACCCCGGGCCTGGGTTTGGAGGCTCGTGCTTTCCTAAAGATACGCGCGCTCTTTCCGTGATAGCTCGGCAATACGGCTCGCCGGCAACAATCGTTGACGCCGTGATCGACGTCAATGACCGGCAGCGAAAGTCGATGTTGCCAAAAATTGAAAAGATATTGGGCGGCTTGCTGGGCAAGCGCGTGGCGGTTTTTGGCCTCAGTTTCAAGCCGGAAACGGACGATATGCGCGATGCCCCCTCGGTTGATATTATTCGTGGGCTACTAGAAGCTGGGGCGAGCGTGGTCGCCTATGATCCTGTTGCGCAAGCGGAGGCTGAAAAGCACCTGCCAAAAATTGAATACGCGGACGATGAATACGCCGCGGCGACAGGGGCAGATGTCCTCGTCTTTATCACTGAATGGAATCAGTTTCGCGCCCTCGACATGGAACGTATTCACAAATTGATGCGAAAACCAAACATCGCCGACCTGCGGAATATTTATGAACCTGCCGACATGCGTGAATTAGGCTTCAACTACGTCGGCGTTGGAAGATAACGATGGCACTCTCAGGAATAGTCCTTGTTACTGGCGGTGCCGGCTTTATCGGTTCGCATATTGCAAGCGCGCTGGTCGAGAGCGGAGCCAGAGTCCGAGTTATTGATAACCTTTCGACAGGCTACGAGAAAAATGTTGAGGCAATCGGCTCAGACGTCGATTTTGTGAAGGCTGATGTCGCCGACGACCAGGCGCTGAACAAAGTTTTACGTGATGTTGAGCTGATATTTCACGAAGCCGCGATTCCTTCTGTACCTCGCTCAGTAGACAAGCCAACCGAAACTCATAAGGCCTCTGTCGATGCTACATTCAAACTCCTGCTGGCGGCGCGCGATCAAAAGGTTCGACGCGTGATCTACGCCGCGTCGAGCTCGGCCTATGGCGATCAGCCGGAATTGCCAAAGCGCGAAGACATGAGGCCCGCTCCATTGTCTCCTTATGCGGTCGCAAAGCTGGTGGGCGAATACTACTGCCAGGTATTCACTCGCGTATATGGCCTGGAAACGGTTTCATTGCGTTATTTCAATGTCTTTGGTCCGCGTCAGGATCCGACCTCGCAGTATTCCGGCGTGATTTCCCGATTCATGAGCGCACTCATCAATGGTGCCGAACCGGTGATTTATGGTGACGGTGAGCATTCGCGCGACTTCACCTATATTTCGAATGTGGTTGACGCGAACCTGCGCGCGGCAGAATCCCGCGATGCCGTCGGCGAAATTATCAACATCGCCAACGGACATCGAACAACACTAAATGAGTTGCTTGAGACTATGAAGACAGTTACTGGCAAATCTCAAGTGACAGCACGGCACGAACCTCCGCGCGCCGGTGATGTGCGTGACAGCCTGGCGGACCTCACACAGGCGCGCGCCTTGCTCGGTTACGAGCCGCGCGTCAATCTCGAAGATGGCCTAAGACTTACCTTCGACTGGTGGCAAAAGAATAATTAGGGCTTCTTAACTGATCGAAATTCTTCCTGATCAGTGACCCTGCGATAGTTTGCCGATCAGCGTGAACATTGGCAGGTACATCGCGACAACGATGCTGCCGATCGTCACTCCGAGAAATCCAATCAACGCCGGTTCAATCAGCGTCATCAAGTTCGCGATGGCTGAGTCGACTTCCTGTTCGTAAAAATCGGCAATCTTTCCAAGCATCGCATCCAACGCACCGGTTTGCTCGCCGATGCCGACCATCTGCGCAACCATGTGCGGGAAAATCTCCGATGCCCGTAGCGGCTCAACAAAGCTCTTACCTTGTTCGACAGCACCGCGAATCGCGAGAATCGCCTCTTCAATGACCACGTTGCCGGCCGTCTTAGCCGTGATGTCAAGAGATTGAAGAATCGGAACGCCGGAAGATAGCAACGTGGAAAGCGTTCGCGAGAATCGCGCCATTCCTATCTTTAAGAAGATCGGGCCAAGGATTGGAACCTTCAACAGAATTGTGTCGATCACTTTTCTGCCTTTTGGCGTCTTGTAATAGATCTTCAAGCCCACCGCCGTGGCAATGATCCCGACTAAGATGCCAAGGCCGCCCCAGCCTGCCAGGAAATTACTGATGCCGACGACGATGCGTGTCGGTAACGGCAGAGGCTCTCCTGGACCTAACAATCCAAGAAAGATATTTTGGAATTGCGGGATCACCACGATCATGATCACGGCAATTGCCGCAATTGCCAACAGGATGACCGCGGCTGGATAAATCAGGGCGGAGACCACATCGCGCTTCAACTTAACGATCTTTTCGATGAAGGTCGAAAGACGCTGCAGAATCAGATCGAGAATACCGCCGGTTTCGCCGGCCTCGACCATGTTAGCGTACAACTGATCGAAGACTTTCGGATGGCGACTCATGGCGTTGGCGAGGGTTGAACCCTCCTCGACGTCCTGGCGCACCTGGGCCAGAACTTGTTGGAAATACTTGTTCTGTTGCTGCTGCGAAAGAATATCGAGACACTGTACCAGCGGAAGACCGGCATCGATCATCACAGAAAACTGCCGCGTGAAAATAGCGAGGTCTTTCGACTTCACTTTCCTCTTGCCGGCGAGTTTGGGAATTCCGATCTCGCGACCTTTTTCCTTGACGGACATCAGCGTGATCTGCTCGCGTCGCAACGCTTGCCGCAATGCCTCGCGATTGTCGGCAACGCGTTCGCCGGAAACGATCTCATTCAGCCGGTTCTGTCCTTTGAATACGTAAGTTGGCATGTTCGTGCTCCGTTGTGCTGGTGGTGACTTCGTGGTGCGCTATGATCGCTGCATCACTCGTTGCGAGTTGTAATTTGGCGGCATCGATGGTCTCGGCATCGCGCCGTTGCCTGTGTTTAAGCCTGCGCCGCGATCGATAAGATCGCGCAACTCATTTGCGTTCGACGTGCTTTGGAAGGCCTGCTCACGCGAAATGGAGCGTTTGTGGAAGAGCGTCGCGAGACTCTGGTTGAACGTCTGCATGCCGTGCACGTCCTGACCGGTCTGCATCATTGAGTAAATCTGATGGACTTTGTCTTCGCGGATCAGGTTGCGAATTGCGGAATTGGGAATCAGGATCTCCATCGCGAGTGCGCGCCCGGCGCTGTCTGCGCGGGGAAGGAGGGACTGACAAAGAATCCCTTCGAGTGTCAAAGACAACTGCGCGCGTACCTGCGCCTGCTGCACAGCCGGGAACACGTCGATGATACGGTTAATCGTAGATGCGGCGGAGTTTGTGTGCAGCGTGGCGAAGGTTAGGTGACCAGTTTCAGCGATGCGCAAGGCTGATTCGATTGTCTCGAGGTCGCGCATTTCGCCCACCAGAACGACGTCAGGATCCTGACGCAGTGCGGTTCTTAGCGCATCCGGGAAACCTTTCGTATCAGCGTTCACCTCGCGCTGGTTCACGATGCAGTTCTTGTGATTGTGGAGAAACTCGATCGGGTCCTCGATCGTGAGAATGTGTTCATGCCGCTCGCGATTGATTTTGTCAATCATCGCGGCCAGTGTCGTCGACTTGCCTGAGCCGGTCGGACCTGTAACTAGCACCAGTCCGCGAGGCTTGGCGCAAAGGTCCTTGACAACTTTTGGCAGACCAAGGTCTTCAAAGGTCTTGATCTCGTACGGAATCGCACGAAAGACTGCACCCACGGCGCCACGTTGGTTGAAGAGGTTCGCGCGGAAACGTGACAGCCCCTTAACGCCAAAGCTGAAATCGAGCTCGAGGTTTTCTTCGAACCGATGCTTTTGCGCATCCGTGAGTACTGAGTAAGCCAGTTGCTTAGTCTCAGCCGAGCTCAGAGCGCGATATCCGTCCAGAGGACGAATGGTGCCGTGGACACGGACGAGTGGCGGGGTTCCGGTCGTAACGTGCAAGTCGGAACCACCCAGCTCTGAGAGCTTGCGCAGAAGTTCCGAGAGAGAGATTTGCGGAGGATTTTCCATGATCTTGTTTCCTTACTTAAGTATTTAAAACGTCCTTACTTTTGTTTGGGCTGGGAATCGCCCGACATCGTGCTAATGAGTTTCTCGGCATCAGACACGACGGCGGTATTGCTGCCGGCCGTGCGAGTTGTCAGTGAATAAACCCGCCCGGAAATTTCGGTGAAGTAGAAGTTCCACACCTGTTCGGGCTTGCCATTTTCTGACGGTGTTTGGGCGATCACTTCGAACACTTTGCGACCACCAATTTCACGTTGCCGATCGTTTACCACCCAACCACCGGCGCTAATCATTCGATCGATGACGGTTCGTCTTAATTCCGAAACCGACCCGCACCCAACCATGTTTCGCTTTTCGCGACAAAAGGGTTGCGGCCCGGTTGTGGGGGCAACCACGCTGAGCGTTGCGCGGCCCTCGACGCCGTTGACCGGTGCGATGCGGAACGTCGTTGCGCCGTCCGTGGAACCAGCGGACGACCATCCATTCGGCAGGCCAAGCGCATTCGACGTTTCGACAGTCATTGCCGGAGCGACGGGAGCAGTGGTGTGATTTCCGACGGTTCTTTGCGAGTACGACGGAAGCGCGCCGTTGCGGCGGGCCATCAATAGCGCACGACGTCGCGCCAGCAGAGCCTGACGGCGTCGCATCATGCGACGGTGGCGGCGCCACCACGCGCGCGAGTGCCGCCGGTGATGGGAACTCGCAGCAAAGTGTGAACGAAGGTTGTGCGCGGTCGAGTTGACCAACGGAACGATCACGACCAGCGATGCCAACAGACAAAGTGCTAATGCAAATCGACGTACCATTTTCCCTACTCCTTTCACGCCACGGTTTCGCGGAGAACTTCCTCGATCGTGGTAACCCCATTTCGAATTTTTTGAAGACCGGATTCCCGCAACGAGATCATCCCGTCCTCAATAGATTTCTTGCGCAGCTCAAGGGCTGACGCGCCGATGAGGATTAGTTCGCGGATTTCATCGGTGATTTCCATAACTTCGTACAAGCCGATGCGGCCTTTGTAGCCCGTGTCGTTGCAGCTTGGGCATCCGCGGCCCTTATAGCTTTTGAGCGTCTTGGCTTCTTCGGCCGAAAAGCCGATTTCAATCAGGGCCTCGTGGGGCGTCGGGTGTTCTTTCTTACAGTCCTTGCAGATGCGGCGAATCAAGCGCTGTGCCTGGATGAGGTTCACGCTCGTCGCCACGAGGAAGGGTTCGATGCCCATGTTCATGAGACGTGAGATGGTCGAGGGAGCATCGTTGGTGTGGAGGGTCGAAAGGACTAAGTGACCAGTAAGAGCCGCCTTGATCGCGATCTCCGCAGTTTCAAAGTCGCGGATTTCGCCGACGAGAACGATGTTTGGATCCTGACGGAGAAAAGATCGGAGCGCAGCAGCAAAGTTCAATCCAATCTGCTCTTTCATCTGCACCTGATTGATGCCGGGCAGATTGAATTCGACGGGATCCTCGGCCGTCATGATGTTCGTGTCGACCGTGTTCAACGATTGCAGCGCGGAATAAAGCGTGTTCGTTTTACCGCTGCCGGTCGGACCGGTGACGAGTACCATGCCGTAGGGTTTCGCTATGTTGCGCTGGAACTTGACGAGCGAGTCGGGCTCAAAACCGAGGTTCGTCATGTCAAGCATCAACTTCTCTTTGTCGAGCAGACGAAGCACTACTTTCTCGCCGAAAAGGGTGGGGAGAGTAGAGACACGGAAGTCGAGTTCACGGGAACGTGAATCGACTTTCACACGAATCTTAATGCGGCCGTCCTGAGGCAGACGCTTTTCCGATATGTCGAGCTTCGACAAGATCTTGATGCGAGAGATCAATGCGTCACGCATCTTCAAAGGCGGATGCATGACGTCGTACAGAACACCGTCAATGCGGAAGCGAATGCGCAATTCCTTTTCATAGGGCTCAACGTGAATATCAGAAGCGCCGCGGCGAAGGGCATCGACCAGCAAGACGTTGACGAGACGCACGACAGGTGCGTCTTCGCTCATGCGGGTGAGACTGGAAAGATCGATTTCGTCGTTGTCCTCGAACACCTCGACGTCTTCAGCATTCACGCTGTGATCGAGATCGAGGTTATCGAGCGAAACTAAATCAGCATCAGAAAAACCGTTGCCGTTGGAAACAACTTCAGGCGCAACCGATGCAAGTTCAATTTCACGGCTGGTGCTGTAGTACTTCGAGATGGCTTGTTGGACGCTGGCTTCAGCAACCACAACCGGCTCGACATTCAGCCCTGTCATGAACTTGATGTCGTCCATGGCAAAGACATTGGTCGGATCGACCATCGCCAAGGTCAGGGTTGCGCCAACACGCGACAGCGGCAGCACCGAGTATTTTTGTGCGACTTCTTGAGGAATTAGGCGAAGGACTGAGTCTTCAATATCGAATAGTTCGAGATTTACGGACGGAATACCGTATTGCCGCGACAGAATCGCGGTGATTGTATCGTCCGAGACCAGGCCCAGCTTGACCAAGTTGAAACCCAGTCGTCCGCCGTGCTCGCGCTGGTAATCGAGAGCTTGGCGAAGGTGCTGCGGGCTGATCAGATTCTCGCGGACGAGAATTTCGCCGAGTTTCGCTGACATTTTGAGCGTCTATTTCAGATGCTTCTTACCGTAAAGGTCTTGAATTTGGTGGGTTTAGCCCAATAACGGAGCACAGGCTAGGGCGGAAGTGCACTGGCGACGGTATGCCAAACACCGTTGCAACTGCAATATACTGGTTCAACCTTTGGGTGTCAACGGATATTGTGAACGGCGCTCATAACCACCACCGCCATCAGGAGATAGTATTCGCTGGACAAATATTCGCGGATATTCGACAATATTCGCGTTCATTCGGAAGGAGGCGATGCCAAATGGCAATCACCGCACGCCAGCGAAGAGTCCTTGATTACATCACAAATTACTTCGCGGCTAATCACGAGCCGCCGACTATGGCTGAGATCGGGCGGCAGTTTGGCATGACCTCACTGGCCAGCGTTCACAACGTCTTATCGATACTTGAACGGGAAGGTTTGATCCGTCGCATTCCAAATGTGAGTCGCGGAATAGAATTACTAAACGAAACACCTGATGAAAATTTTGAAATCCCTTTGCTGGGTGTGGTGGCTGCGGGCGCGCCTATCGAAGCAATTTTGAATTACGAAACCGTGTGTATTCCACGCGATATGATCCGGAAAAGTCGGTTGTTTGCCTTGCGAGTACGCGGTGACTCAATGATTGATGAACAAATTCGTGAAGACGACCTAATTATTTTGCAGTCACAGCAAACTGCGGAAAATGGCCAAACAGTGGTGGCGTTGATCGATGGCAACGAGGCTACCGTCAAGCGGTTTTATCGAGGGCGGAATCACGTGCGACTCGAGGCGGCGAATCCGCGATACAAGCCAATCATCGTCAGGCCTCCCGATCGTTTGCAAGTTCAAGGTGTGGTTGTGGGGGTGATACGCAAATACGCGTAACAGGAATTATTTGGTCTTTGAGAGAACGGTGGCGACACGCTTTAAGTCGCCAATGAACTGACGTTTTTCCAAACGGCGAGTTTCGTCGTCGGGTGCGCGCAGAATGGAAGAGGGATGAACCGTGGCCATGATGTACGGCGCTAAGCTTGACTCGATAAATTGACCGCGCTGCTTGGTGACTTTGAACTGCGCGCCAAGCAATGCCTGCGCGGCTGTCGCCCCCAGGCAAACGACGACTTTTGGTTTTACGAGAGCAATCTCAGCTTCAAGCCATGGACGGCAAGCAGTAATCTCGCGCGCATTCGGCTTTTTGTGGATGCGACGTTTGCCGCGCGGCTCCCATTTAAAATGTTTGACGACGTTCGTGACGTAAGTTTCACTGCGATCGATGCCCGCTTCGGCCAGCGCATCGTCCATTAAACGCCCCGCAGGTCCCACGAATGGGTGTCCCGACAGATCCTCTTCGTTGCCGGGTTGTTCGCCGACGAAGAGGATTTCAGCGCGCCGCGCACCTTCGCCAAACACGGTTTGCGTACTGCGTTCCCAAAGATCGCAGCCTTTGCAGTCGGCCGCGGCTTCGCGAAAAGCTTTCAAACTTTTGCGCTCAGGGAAAAAATCAGCCGCCGAGGTTTCAGGTTTGTCTTTAGCCACAAAAATGATTCTGCTGTGCGAATCTGTTTAGTACAAACATGAGCGCGCTTACAAAAAAAGAAGTCGAGTTGGCTCTTGCCGATCGTTTTGGCGCCATTTTTGAACGCCATGAGCGTCGTCCCCTGGAGGTTTTTCCGACCGGTGTTCGTGAAATCGATGAACTGTTGTTCGGCTTGCCACGCGGCGCCATCACTGAACTCCACGGACCGGCTTCCTCAGGCCGAACCAGCATCATGCTTTCCGCGTTAGCGAACGCGACGGCACATGAAGAGATCTGTGCGATTGTTGATTGTGATGACACATTCGATCTTGCTTCCGCAGCGCACGCCGGCATCGATTTTAGACGCATATTATGGGTGCGTTGTGGTCACAGCCTCGAGCGCGCTTTCAAAGCGGTCGATCTGATTTTGCACGCGGGCGGATTTGGTTTTATCGCCCTCAATCTCTGCAATGTCCCGGCACAAGTTGTGCACCGAGTAATTTCCTCATGGTGGTTTCGTTTTCGGCGTGCAATCGAAGACACGCCTACCGCTTTAGTCGTGCTCACCCCGGTGGCTGCGGTCCGCTCATGCGCTGCGCTCATTTTAGAACTGAAAAATGAAGGTTCAGTTTGGCCCAGCACTTTGTCGTTTGTTTCTGAAAACAGTAACGGTCGGTTCACATCACCCGATACCACAGCCAGATATCTTTCGTTAGTGCCACTAACTGCTGACGCAAAAGAGCATCCTGCCCAACCACACACACATTTTCTGCAGGCGATGAAGATAGTTGTTAATCGCCAAAGACCCGTCGAACTTCGACCAGGAAAAGTGAAATTCAATCCTCAGCTCCCTGTTCGCTGATTGCGATATTCGGAGATATTCGATAATATTCGCAACTAGCCGAGTAAAGACAAACTCCATCAATTCCCGGCATACGACGCAACATGTTTGCCTGTATTTACAGCCGAACTGTCCCGAAATCCCAGCAAAAGGTGGGAAATCATGATGCTGAGGCACCCTCGCCGCTGGTTGATTTGGCATTCACTTTTTCGCCGTTGGTTGAGCAAACTTCGCCAGATACAGTCGTACTTGATGTCTCTGGACAGGATCTGTTGTTTGGGCCAGTTGCTGAAGATGGGTCTTCTGCGGAAGTTGAGTGTGGGCGCAACATAGCGACAGACATCATTCGCCAGAGCAAAACCCTCGGTCTAACGGTGAACGTCGCCATCGCCGCAAACGTAGACGTTGCGATTCATGCAGCACGATCTATTAAAGGCGTCACAATAATTCCACCCGGCGACGAGCTGCTGAAAACTCGCGATTTCTCAATTAAGCACATTGATTATTCGTTGGTTGCGATTGACGAAAACCGTGCGGCTGAAATTCAGGAAACGTTTGCGCTTTGGGGCATTCGCACTTTCGGCGATCTTGCCCGCTTGCCATTGGCCGGCGTCGCCGAGCGTCTAGGCCAGGACGGGGTTCGGCTGCAAAAGCTCGCGCAAGCCAAATCAGATCGTCACCTGCATTTAGTTCGGCCGCCAATTGGTTTTGCGCAATCACTCGAGCTGGAACATGCCATCAGTGAAGTTGAACCGCTGGCTTTCATCCTGTCCCGTTTGCTCAATCAGCTTTGCGCGAATCTGAATGAGTACGCGCTGGCGACAAATGAACTCAAACTGACGCTAAAACTTCACGACAAGACAGAGCACGAGCGCGCAATCAATCTTCCCGTGCCGATGCGGAATCCAAAGACGCTTTTGCGTTTGCTTTTGTTTGACATCGAGCGTGAGCCACCGCAAGCGCCAATCATCGCAGTGGCCATCACTGCCGAACCCATAAAGCCGCGTTCATCGCAGACAGGATTGTTCATCCCGCTTGCGCCTGAGCCGGAAAGGCTGGAAATCACTTTAGCGCGAATGGCAAAGTTGGTTGGTGTACAGAATGTTGGCTCGCCAGAACTTCTCGATACACATCGTCCAGATTCCTTTCGTATGCAGCGGTTCACCGTACCGAGTTCACCCAAACAACCTCACTGCAATCCGCAATCCACAATCCGCAATCCGCAGTGCGTGATGGGTTTTCGAATTTTCCGGCCGCCATGGCGCGCGGAGGTGTGGACGAGAG
>Ga0163162_10002865_pt1 | contig 16417 bp, 6 predicted proteins | sample S55metaG_FD_115310 | JGI IMG/M metagenome (GOLD analysis project Ga0163162, IMG submission 115310) | Switchgrass rhizosphere microbial communities from Kellogg Biological Station, Michigan, USA - S5-5 metaG | ecosystem: Host-associated > Plants > Roots > Rhizosphere > Soil | place: USA: Michigan...
GAAGCGCTCATGCGTTCCGCCAGTCTTTCTGCCACAACTGGAGGAAGGCGGCGCGCGCCGGCATGGACCTTCCTGATAGCGTCCTCCAGCTCTTCGAAAAACATGTCTTTCAACAAATAGCCTTGCGCTCCCGCTTGCAGCGCACGATAAATATCTTCATCTCCGTCGTAAGTTGTGAGAACGATGATGCGCGCCTCTGGGAATTCGTGACGGATCGTAGCGATTGCCTCGACGCCGCTCTTCAATGGCATACGAAGATCCATCAAAGTAATATCAGGCTGATGCTCACGATAAAGCTCGACGGCCTGCTGTCCGTTCACTCCCTGCGCGATCACTTCCATGTCGGCAACCGTGTTGATGAGCGAGACAAATCCCTGTCTCACCACCGCCTGATCGTCAATCACCATGATGCGAATCTTGTTACTCATTCAACGGCGCCTCGACAACGATCTCTGTGCCACGTTCTTTCGCGCTCTTGATCGACAGCACGCCACCAACTTGTGCTGCACGCTCTCGCATGCCGATCAAACCGAAGTGATCATCAGCGATCTGTTCGTCCGGGTCAAAGCCACGTCCGTCATCGCGAATGCTGAGCCGCACGTTGCGCGTGTCGAAGTTTAGCGCAACATCGATGCGGTTTGCGTGCGCGTGCTTCACCGCATTGTTAATTGCCTCTTGTCCGATACGCAAGAGATTTGTCTCTATGTCCGGTGGTAATGGTCGCAAGAGACCAGCTACTTCGACGACCGCTTCGATATTGCTTTCGGCAGTCAGGCGTTTGGTTGTATCCCGCAACGCTGCCGGCAGATCCTTCTTTTGCAACTCCTGCGAACGCAGATCCCAGACGTAACGACGCGCTTCAGTCATGCTGTTGCGCACGAGAATGCGGGCGCGATCCAGATGGCCCTTCGCTGTTTCTGTAGCCACGGGCATCAATCGCGCCACCAGTTCCAACTGAACAGAAATGCCGAGGATATCCTGGGCCAGGTTGTCGTGGATCTCGCGTGCGATGCGACTACGCTCGGCGAGCACGGCTTGAAACTGTGAAGCCATGCGTCTGACGCGCATGCGATAGAGCTGCCAGGCCGTTAGCGCCAACAGCAAAAGACAAACGAGGTAGAACCAGTACGTCTGGTAAAAATGTGGTTGCAGATAAAACTCAACAGCCGCGCCGTTCTCGTTCCAAACGCCATCGTTGTTTGCCGCAATCACGCGAAACGTGTAAGTCCCGGGTCGCAGATTTGTATACGACGCAACTCGTCGCGCGCCGCCGTCGATCCAATTGTCGTCGAAGCCTTCGAGCTTGTATTTGAATCGCACGTTCTCGGGAGCAATGAAGCTCAGGGCAGTGAAGTAGAAATCCAGACGCGACGCGTCAGGCGAAATCTTTAGCTTTTGAGTTAACGGGACGGACTGGTTGTCGATGAAGATTTGTTCAATCGCGATCGGCGGCGGAGACGTATTGACTGGAATGTTTTCCGGATCGATCACGGCAAGTCCTTTGATAGTCGCAAACCACATGCGCCCGTCGTTTGTCTTCCATCCGGCTGGGTGGCCGCCGCCGCTGCACTCGCGCGTCAACATTCCATCTGCCGGGCCATAGAAAACGGGATTTACAATCTCGTTCTTATTGACGCGAAAAATTCCCTGATTCGAGCTGCACCAGAGATTCTGCTGTTTGTCTTCGAGAATGCGATAAATGACATCGGCTGCGACAGTGAAGGAAATGAATTTGTCGCCGCGTAAACGATTAAGACCACCGCCATTTGTTCCGATCCACAGATCTCCTGCCGCGTCTTCGTAAAGTGAGATGACAGTGTTGCTGGAGAGACCGTCTTTGGTAGTAAACGTCTGAAACTTTCCATCCTTTATTTTGCTCAAGCCGCCAAGAGTTCCGACCCAGAGATTGCCTTTCGAGTCTTCAAAGAGCGCGCCGATGAAGTTGTTTGCGAGACCGTCCTTCGTCGTGTAGGTCGTGAATTCGTTATCACGAAAACTGTTCAGGCCATCGCGCGTACCGACCCACAGAACACCGTTGCGATCGACTAACACCGAGCGGACGAGATCATTCGAGAGTCCGTCAGCAAACGTGAATGTCTGAAATTTTCCGTTCTGGAAACGGTTTAGACCGTCAGGCGTTCCGATCCAGATAACTCCGTAAGCATCACCGGCAAGCGAAAGGACCACATCACTCGACAGACCGTCGCGCGTGGTCCACGTCGTGAACTTGCCGTTCTTGAAGAGTGTCAGTCCACCGCCGTTTGAACCGATCCAGATTCCACCCTGCGGATCCTGATAAATAACCTTTACGAGATCGCTCGGCAGCCCGTCTTTGGTTGTGAAGGTATTGAACTTTTTACTCTTGAGCAGATTCAGCCCGCCGGCCTCCGTGCCGATCCACATACTGCCTTCACGATCTTCGAACAACGAGAGCACGAGATTGCTCGACAGGCCATCGGACGTCGTAAATGTTTCGAGCCGTTCACCGCTCAGGCGCGCGACTCCGCTGGCAGTCGCAATCCACAACGCGCCCTCGCGATCGATACGCAAAGCGCTGACGCGGCTATTCGGCAGCGTAACGGTCAACGTGCGACCTTCGCGATCAACTTGATACAGTCCGTCGAGAGTTCCGAGCCACAACGAGCCACTGCTTGTTTCCGCGACTGAGGTGATGTTCGCTGCGGGTACGTTGAGTGGAGTAAACTGATCTCCGTTGAAGATTTGAAGTCCGGCAGACGTGCCAACCACGAGAGAGCCATTCGCCCGCGCGTAGAGCACTTGAATCACGTTTCTTGCCAGGCCTTGGTCTGTCGTGAAGGTTTTAAAATTTCCGTTTTCAAAACGAGTTAGACCACCGGCAGTCCCGATCCAGACGTTACCGTAAGTATCTTCGACAACTGGTCCGACGCTGTTATCAGGCAAACCTTCGCTTTCAGTGAAGCTTGTGAACTGGCCGTTATGAAGGCAGACGAGTCCGTACGAGGTGCTAATCCAGAGTCGGCCCTGCCGGTCTTCCTGTAAAAAGCGAATGTCATTACTCTTGAACGCCGGAGTGCTTTTCTTATCGAACACAGTGAAGTTCAGCCCGTCGAATCGCGCCAAACCTTCCTGTGTTCCGATCCAGAGATAGCCGTCGCGCGTTTGGATGATCGCTTGAACTGTATTTTGGGGTAAACCGTTTTCAGTGACCCATGTTTGATGGCCAAACTGGTTGAGACTTCGATTCGGATCTAACGCGTGGATACGAGTGCCGGCGAGAAGCAGAAGAGCTACGGCAACTCGAAAGTATTTTAAACGATGCATTTGTCCGGGCGATACTTTAACATTCCGGGCATTCACTTTCAGGGTCTGGAGACGCTTTGTACGAAACATCGACATCGACCGTTTTTCTGAGCTTGCGGAGCAGGCGACAGCCTAAAGCCTGGGGCGCAAGCCCCAGGACCACGGACGATAAAGGTTTTGGAGCCCGCGATAGCGGGCGGCAGCATAAAGCCTGGGGTGCAAGCCTCAGGATCACGGACGATAAAGGTTTTGGAGCCCGCGATAGCGGGCGGCAGCATAAAGCCTGGGGCGCAAGCCCCAGGATCAACGAATCGAAAATAGATGTTGAGCCCGCGAAGCGGGCGACAGCGTGTGGCGCCTTTGGGCTGTCGCCCACTTCGCGGGCTCAATCGCGTTTTCTAATTCGGATCCTGGGGCTTGCGCCCCAGGCTTTATGCTGTCGCCTGCTTCGCAGGCTCGGGACTGTGGTGCTGGCGGTGTTGATGACCTCAACGATCTTCTACAGTAACGCTGCTCCCGCCGGTTGGCGCGTTGCTTCCGAACCGGAGTTGAGAAAAGTGATTCCGGGGCGTGCTCCAGTCATAAAAGAGAACATCGAGACCGAGTTTCGCACCGCGTCAGGTGTGACCGACGGGCGAGGGAAGTTTATCGCGGGCGTCGTGATGATTACTGCCGGCTACTCGGCGGAGGGCAAGTATTCTCATTTCTTCGTCGCGCAGGTGCCGATGAAGGTCGGCGAGTTCTCGTTGGAGCCGGGAGAGTATGTTTTTGGTTATCAGCGTAAAACTCCCGACAGCATCACTGTGACGTTTTACCGAGCTTCGAGCGGCGAAACGGTTGGCGAAGTTGAAGCGTTTCGCAACCGCAAAAGCTCGATGGTCCGCGCGCTATTGATCCAGCCTGCTACGGGTGGAAAGGGGACGATTCAGGTCGGACGATTCGTCTTCGACTACCATGTTGATTAACCTCTGCGGCTCTCTGCGTATCTCTGCGTTCTCTGCGTTGAAATTGCCATTAATCGCAGAGAACGCAGAGATACGCAGAGGGCCGCAGAGAGCAAAGCTTCTCATACTGCCGTTCTTCGCTCTTATCATTGCTGCTAGCGCAAACGGCGCAGTCCGTCTGCCGGCCATCATCAGCGACAACATGGTCTTGCAGCAGGGAATCAAGGTCCGCATCTGGGGTAGCGCAAACGCCGGCGAGCGTGTGGCTGTCACCTTTGATAAGAAGACGTCCAATATTATCGCTGACGCACAAAGCCGCTGGCAGGTGTTGCTTGGTCCATTCAAAGCTGGTGGCCCATACGAGCTCACTGTTAAAGGCGACAATGTTCTAACCGTCAAAAACGTTCTCGTCGGTGAGGTGTGGCTGTGCTCGGGCCAATCGAACATGGAATGGCCGCTCGTCAACACGACAAACGGCACCGAGACCGTCGCCCAGGCGAATAATTCCGAAATTAGACTCTTCACAGTTGAAAAGCACACCGCGTCTTCGCCGTTAACCGACGTCGAAGGACATTGGGTTGTCACAACACCGGACGAGGCCGCGCATTTCTCAGCCGTCGGTTATTTCTTCGGACGCGAGCTCTACCAGCATCTGAAAGTGCCGATCGGACTGATTCACAGCTCGTGGGGCGGCACACCAGCGGAAGCATGGACCAGCAACGAAGCACTCCGTTCATTACCGGAACTAAAACCAATACTCGATCGCTACGAAAGCAGTTTGAACGCGCTGCCGCAAACAAAAGCAGCTTACGCGCAAGCCTTGACCCAATGGGAAGAGAAGAACCTTTACCTCGACGGCGAGAACAAAGGCGAAGCATTGGGATATGCAGATCCGTCGACTTCGACGGCCGGTTGGAGCCAGATGGAGCTGCCCCAACAAATCGAAGCGGCAGGTTTATTGATTGACGGAGCTATCTGGTTTCGCAAAGTCGTTGAGTTACCGGCGTCATGGTCCGACAAGGATCTGGTTCTTAATCTGACGTCGATCGATGACTACGATATTACCTATTTCAACGGGACGAAGATCGGTTCGATTGGTAGAGAGACGCCGAACAGTTACATGGCGCCGCGGAAGTATGTCGTACCCGGTTCGCTAGTGCGTTCAGGACGAAACGTGATTGCCGTGCGTGTTTTCGATAGCGCCGGAGAAGGCGGTTTCAATCGCGGAGGATCATTTTCTATCGGACCAGCGGGCGCAGGCGAGCCAATCTCGCTTCGCGGAACCTGGGACTATAAAGTTGAGCTGGCGCTCGAGCCGAAGCATCCTGACTGGGGTACACGTCCGGAAGCCGTCGGAGTAAGCAATCAAAACAATCCGAGCGTGCTTTACAACGCGATGCTTGCGCCTCTGGTTCCTTTCCCGATTCGCGGCGTCATCTGGTATCAGGGCGAGAGCAACGCTGGACGTGCTTATCAATACCGCACGCTCTTTCCCGTCATGATTCGTGATTGGCGAAGCGCGTGGGGTCGTGACTTTCCGTTTTACTTCGTGCAGCTCGCAAACTGGCGCGCAGGCAAAGCTCAACCGGACGAAAGTGACTGGGCCGAATTGCGTGAAGCGCAAGCTATGACCTTGCGTGAGCCGCAAACCGGAATGGCGGTAGCGATCGATATCGGCGATGAGCAGGAGCTCCATCCGCGTAACAAGCTTGATGTCGGTCGCCGGTTGGCGGCATGGGCGCTGGTAGGCCAGTATGGTCAAAAGGTCATTCCATCCGGACCACTCTTTGATCGCTACACAGTTGAAGGCGACAAGGTGCGAATCTATTTCAAATACAACACCGGCTTGAGGACAAGCGACGGTGGTTCACTCAAAGGATTCGCAATCGCCGGCGAAGATCGTCGCTTTGTTTGGGCTGACGCGCGCATCGACGGCGATACAGTGATCGTCTCGAGTCCAGCAATCTCAAAGCCGGTAGCGGTTCGTTACGGATGGGCCGATAACCCAACCGTCAATCTTTACAACGCCGCCGGATTCCCAGCCTCGCCTTTCCGAACGGACGCCTGGCCCGGAATCACCGCTACGCGCCGGTAGTTGCAACGTTGAAACCTGTCTCTACAATGTGAAATTTCCTACGGTTTCGATCGTTACTTGAATTCCTGTATCGCGTCCAGGTTCTTTGGTCCATGAATTTGTTTGACAGGTAAAAATATCGGGCGTATTGTCACCTCGTTCGAAACATTGAGCTGCCTGCAACTACATTGCACGTCTCCCCTCATGCTCAGTCTGAGATATTAAAAAAGCCTTTACTCTGCGCCCATCTTAGTTGAGTCAAAACTAACTAAAACGCGAGATGATTCTCGCAATTACACCCTTGCGAGGCGCCTCATGGACCATATCATGCGTACAGTTCCTTGCCTGTTTCGTTTACCGTTTTTGCGCGTTGCCGGAATCGTCGTTCTCATGCTTGCAACAACTTATTTGGCGAGTGCACAAACGAACACGACAGACCGCGACACTGCGTCGGGCATCGCAACCGGGTCGAGCAGCTATGCTCTAGGCGGTTTCGATAACATCAATCTCTTCAATGGCAATCTTAATTTTAAACTGCCGTTGCTGGTTGTCGGAGGGCGCGGTGGCGCCGAGGTGTCGATGAACCTTGCCCTTAATACAAAAGCCTGGCGTGTCAAGCACACTTTAAAAATCATGCCGGACGGCAATGAGCTGGATCGGTGGAGTCCGCGGTTCGATTCCTGGACCGGAAACGTTGGCTATGGGCCAGGTTATCTGTCATTGAAGCACGTCGGTATTACCACCTCGACTTGTAGCGGTGTTACCAAATATTCCTTGTCCATTTCACGCCTGTACGTGACGACGCCTGACGGCGGTGAACACGAACTGCGCGACCAGCTATCTGGCGGGCAGCCTCTGTTTCGCACATCCTGCACACAAGGGGCTTCACGAGGTACCGTATTCGTGTCGAAGGATGGGTCGGCCATGACTTTCATCTCGGACACGACTATTTTTGACAGAGTCAACCTCTCAGATCCCTCCCCGCTGATCCCTTCAGGATTCTTGATGCTATCGAACGGAACGCGATATCGCTTCGACAACGGGACTGTGAGTTGGATTCGCGATAGGAATGGTAATCGTCTGAGCTATACGTACGACAATTTCGGACGTGTCTCGACGATTACTGATTCTCTGGGGAGACAAGTCACCGTAAATTACGACGTCTCGGATATTTCTCCTTACGGACTGTGTGATCAGATTGTCTTTAACGGATTCGGCGGGGCTCAACGTATTATCCGCATATCCAAGACCAACCTTGGGAATGCACTACGACCCAACTCCGGATTTTCAGTACAGACGCATGCGCAGCTTTTCCCCGAGTTGAATGCCGCAAGTACTACCACATACTTCGATCCGACCGTAGTTTCACAGGTTTGGATGCCCGACTCCAGGGCATATCAGTTTTACTACAACAGTTACGGCGAATTATCGAAGGTTGTCTTGCCCACAGGTGGCTCGGTCGAATGGGACATGACTCCCGGGTCGGGCGTGATCGGTGAATATCAGATTTATCGCAGAGTTGTGCAGCGGCGAGTTTATGTGAACGGAACAACGCTCGAAGGTAAGAGTGCGTTCTCCGTCAGTCCTGCCGGTTATCCGCCAAGCCAGCCCTGGACCACAACCGTAACAATCGACCATCTAACTCCCGGCGATGCCTTGCTGGCGCGCGAGAAACACTATTTCAAAAACAATGCCGCCGGTTCGCTGTTTCAAAGTTACCAATTTGATGTCTACCCGGAATGGGATGAAGCTCATGAGTACCGCACGGAAGCGCTCGCCGAAGACGGCTCCACCGTTCTGCGACGCGTGGACAAAGAGTTAAGACAACGTGCTCCGGTGAGCTGGTGGAGTGCGTATGCAAGCACGTATGGTCTCGGTTCGGCTCAGGAGCCACCTAACGATCCACGTATTGTCGAGACCATCACAACTCTTGTGGATACGAATCAGGTTTGTAAACGAACTTCCATTGACCCACAAACCGGAGTTGTCGGCTTCGATCAGTACAACAACCAAACGGATACGTGGGACTTTGCCTATGGCAGTGGTGCACCTGGAGCTTTATTGCGGCATTCTCGGATTGATTATCTGACAAACGGCTACGATACAAACACGAATGTCCACATCCGTAATTTGCCCAGCGCCGTAACCGTCTATGATGCTGCCGGACAGCAGGTTGCTCGTAATGAAATGCTTTACGACGAGTCGTCTTATCCGATGCTCACCTATGGAACCGTTACGGGCTGGATCGATCCTGGTAATCTCAGGGGCAACGTAACCACGACCAGACAGTGGCTCGATACCTCGGGGACATACCTGGAGACGCATGCTCAGTATGATCAGGTAGGTAACACGAGAAATGCCTGGGATGCCAAGGGTAATCTCTCACAGATTGAATACAACGATTCATTTAGCGACTCGATCAACCGCAATACGTACGCATTTCCGACACGTTTGACGTCAACGGTTCCGGATCCGACAAACACCTATGCCACAAATACTGCGCTCATAACGACCAGCATCTACGACTTTTCGATTGGTCAGGTGACGACGGCGACTGATGCCAACAATCGCAGTACCACCTACTCCTATACTGACGATCTGGGTGTGACAGATCCACTCAGTCGTCTGCGCAAGGTGACACGTCCGGACGGTGGCTGGACCAAATTGGAATATAACCAGAACTCCGCTGGATTCTATGTTTATACACAGACCCTACAGAATTCCGCGGGCACAATCATGTACGACTACCAGTTTCTTGATGGGCTGGGGCGTATCTATCGTGTCTTCAAGTATGAAAATACTGACGGAGCAAAGCCATGGTTGACTGGTGATACGCAGTATGACGCGCTCGGACGCGTCTGGAGAACATCGCTTTTGTATCGTTCAACCGGAAGCAACGCTGCGATTAATCCCAGCGGGAAGTGGACCGAGACCGCTTACGATGGTCTGGGCCGCGTAAAGACCGTTACAACCAGGCCTGACAACGCCTTTAGCCTCGTTTCCTATAGCGGAAACACAGTCACAGTTACCGACCAACTGAACAAGTCGAGACGCACTGTAAGTGACGCGTTGGGACGGCTGGTCCAAACGATCGAAGATCCGAATGGTTTAGCGTATGCAACGAATTACACCTACGACGTTCTCGGAAATTTGCGAAAGGTTGATCAGGGTGGGCAATTCAGATTTTTCATGTATGACTCACTGGGCAGATTGATTCGTTCCAGGGAAGCTGAACGAGGAGTCAACGCATCAATCACCGGCACCGACCCCGTGACCGGCAATACCCAGTGGTCCATCAGCTATGCTTACGATGCCAATGCGAACCTAATATCTCGGACAGATGCCCTGGGGACCACAACTACTTTTACGTATGACAATTTTAACCGCAGCACGACGGTTGATTATTCGTCGACTGCGACTAATCCGGATCTCGTGCGTGGTTATGACGGTGCGATCAATGGAAAAGGACGTTTTTGGTACAACTACGCCGGCGGCTCTGCGACGGCCACGGAGCACACAGCAATCGACAGTTATGATGTGAGTGGTCGTCCGCTGGTCCAACGGCAGCACTTCAGGGTTAATGGTGTGTGGAGCGCTCCGTATCAATTTTCTCACCTTTACGACTACACGGGCGCGGTCATAACACAAACTTATCCTTCAGGTCGCACAGTAAACTACCAATATGATGTGATGGGCCGCGAAATCAGCGTCAGTGGTAATCTGGGGGACGGCGTAACACGCAACTACTCGACCGGGATCATCTACGAGGAAACAGGAGGAATGCGTCAGGAGCAATTCGGTACTACCACGCCGATTTACAACAAGCGTTTCTACAACGTGCGCGGCCAGCTTTCAGAGATTCGAGTCAGTACGTATGGCGTTCAAACCCCTGGACAGGAAACAAATTGGAATCGTGGCGCTCTGATCAATCACTATTCGAATCAGACCTGGGCCGGCAGTGGCACCGACAATAATAATTTTCTGAAGAAGCAGGATGTTTATATCCCCGCGGACGATCAAATTAGCAGCTACTCGCTGACCACCTTTTTCTACGACTACGACGCGCTGAATAGACTCGATCGAGTCAGGGAAGTCCGAAACAGTGTGGACTCGTGGGTCCAGGATTATGATTATGACCGTTGGGGCAACCGTACTATCAATGCGGCGAATTCGTGGGGTGGAGTTCCTGAACCGCAGTTCACCGTTGACACGGCGACCAACCGGTTAGGCGTTCCAGGTGGCAGTACTGGAGTGATGAATTACGACGCCAACGGAAACCTCTATAACGACACTTATACTGGCTATGGGACGCGCAACTTCGACGCGGAGAATCGCGTAACCTCCGCACAGGATGTTTACGGCCAAACCAGCACATATACCTATGACGCGAATGGACATCGAGTAAGGAAACGCATCGCGGGCGGAACGGAAGAATGGGAGATATATGGAATCAGTGGCTCCTTGTTATGCGAATACTCAGCAAACGCTTCACCTTCTACACCCCTTAAGGAGTTTGCTTATCGCAATGGGGAACTAATTGTTCAAGCAACTACGCCGGTGTCCTCAGGTACTGGTTTGACCGGCCGTTACTTCGACAATATGGACTTTACCAATCTGAAGTTAACCCGCAACGATACAACGGTGAACTTCGACTGGGGAGTTGGCGCTCCACACTCTTCCGTGGGAGTAGACACATTCACAGTCAGATGGGAAGGAAAAGTAGAGCCAAGGTATTCGCAACTCTACACCTTCTACACCTCGTCTGACGATGGTGTTCGTCTCTGGGTGAACGGTCAGTTATTGATCGACAAGTGGATCGATCAGGGCCCGACAGAGTGGAGCGGCCAAATTAGTTTGACGGCGGGACAGCGTTACAACATCACGATGGAGTTCTATGAAAACGGTGGCGGGGCACTGGCTAAATTGTCATGGTCCAGCGCCAGCCAGGCGAAGGAGATCATCCCGCAAAGTCAGCTTTACCCGCCTACGTCTGGCAATGTGGCCGACTTCCAATGGCTGGTAACAGATCAAGTAGGAACTCCGCGCATGGTCCTTGATAAGAGTGGGGCTTTGAGCGACGTAAAACGACACGATTATTATCCGTTTGGTGAAGAGATCTTTGCCCCACAAGGTGGACGCACCGTTCAGCAAGGTTACGCAAACGATAACCTCAAACGGAAGTTTGCCGGCTATGAGCGCGATGATGAGACGGGCCTGGATTTTGCTCAAGCGAGATACTACGATTCAGAACTCGGACGATTCATTACTCCCGATCCGTTACTTTCAAGTGGATATACTACTAATCCGCAAAGTTGGAACCGGTACTCGTATGTCAGAAATCAGCCACTAAACCGAGTTGACCCTTCAGGTTTATATATCTGGAGTGAAGAGTTGGGAGGCCGCGCAACTGACGACGAGCTGAGAGCAAACCAATGTGCGGCAAAGCAGTGTACGGCCGATGAGGTAAAGGCGGGCAAGAGAAGCGAGCAAGAAGTAAATAGAATCATCGGCCAGCGCAACCAGGTCAGAGACGCCATCGCTTATCTCCAGACTTTAGTCAGTAGTCCACTCCTAAGTGTGGCCGAACGAAGCAAGCTTCAGACTGCGATTTCAGCATACGGAGCACAATACGAAAATAACGGCGTATACATAATGGGCTTCAACACGTCTAAAGAATTCACTACAATCCAGCTGCTGGGAATGAGTTTCGTGTACCTCGGGAATCCCACTGGCGAGCATATTATGGATAGGAGTCTTGGTATGTTGCACGAAGGGCAACATATAGCGGATTACAAATCCTTTGTTAACGGAGGCTCTGATCTCACTCAGTTCCAATATGAGGTTAATGGATTTGTAACCGAGGGTATCGGCGCAAAGGCAGCGATGAAGAGCCAGGGCTTCTATCCGCGAAATGGCCAGTTACCGGCGAATGAACAACTATGGAATCCGGGTTGGCGGCCAGCGGACGTTGAGCAATTGAGAAACTCGGGAGCGATAAATCGTGTTTCCTCGGGTTACAACGATCCGAGTGGGCGACCTTTGACTCCAACTAATCAGGGTCCAACGTTGGGAGACAATAAGCGATTGGTCGAGCGCGGAATCGTCATGGAGGCTTTCCACCCGCATTGATTTGATGATCTGGTTAGGAAGGTAGAAAAATGAAGATACGTTTCAGCTTCGGCGTGTGCTGCCTGGTGTGTGTTCTGGTTGTAACCTCTGCCGCTGCCGGACAAACGTTCAATTCATCGGCACGGTTTCCGGTGTATCTAAACAAGAAGTATGGATATATCAATGAACAGGGGCAGATGGTAATCAAGCCCAAGTTTGATCGGGTCATGAATTTTAGTGAAGGACTGGCCGCCGTTCTGGATTCGTACTGGGACTATATCGATGAATCAGGAAGGGTTGTGATTGCAGTCCGCAGCCGTGCAGTCAGAAGTTTTTCAGAAGGTTTGGCGGCTGTGATGTTGGGCGATAGGTATGGCTACATCGATCGTAAAGGTAACGTGGTAATCAAACCGCAGTTTGAGGCCGCCTTTGATTTCTCCGAAGGTCTCGCGCGGGTGAAGTTTAACGGCGATTGGGCGTTCATCGACAAGACTGGACGTGTCGTCTTTGTTGCTCCGTTTGATTATGCGGATGATTTTCGAAACGGATACGCGTTAGTGATGAAGCAGTTTCGTACCAGCGAGAGATTAGCTGCGGGCGACCTTAAGGTTTCTTTCATCGGGAAGACTGGAAAGTTGACGTCGATTGGATGGTGGAACGCCGCCAGCCCGTTCTCTGAGTCGCTGACAGTTGTTTCCAAAGACCCGAACATCATCGCGGGTTTTGCACGTGACCTACCAGTCATGGACAACCTCGACATCTCTGATCCGGTGAACTCATTCTTAAAGCCCATCAGCTACTCTTTTATCAATGCGAATTGGCAAACTGTATTCGAAGGTAGATACGAGCAAGTTTACGCGTTTGCCAATCATCGAGCTGCGGTAAGGATCCAAGGGAAATGGGGGTACGTGAATGAGCTTGGTGAGATGATCATTCAGCCCCAATTCGATAGTGTTCAAACGTTTTCACAGGGACTTGCTTTTGTAAGGTTAAATGACGAGGGATACTTCATCGATACCTCCGGTAAGATAGTTTTTAGGACCGACGCTTCGGTGATGACTCCGTTCACAAATGGGCTCGCCCAGTTGATGAGTTGCAAGTTTTCACCCTGCCGATCTTTTTACGTCGATAAGCAAGGAAGGACCGTGTGGCAAGGGGTGTTTGACATCGTGAATTAGTACCGTTCTACTCGCGACCAATTCGGTCCAATTAATTATGCATACTCGACGAAAGTTGCACGTGTGCCTTGCTTCGGTGTTGCTCGCGGCAATGATGTGGGCGCCGCTGGCCCACACACAAAACTCCTATCAGGCGACCCTCGCGATACGTTTGGATCAGCCACGTTCGACCATCAATCGCAACATCTACGGCCAGTTTGCCGAACACCTCGGCCGTCTAGTTTACGAAGGCATCTGGGTCGGAGAAAACTCGTCAATCCCGGCGGCTGCTTCGCTGACGAGTACCACTGGCTAGACGGTATTGGCCCACGCGACAAACGCCCGCGACGACCAAACTCGAGCTGGGGCGGCGTCGACACGAATGCTTTCGGCACGCACGAATTCCTCGATCTATGTGAGATGTTGAGAGCAGACGCTTACATCAACGGTAACGTCGGTAGTGGCTCGCCACAGGAGATGATGCAGTGGATCGTACATGACCTCCGATAGCGATACCGAATGGGCCAACCTGCGCCGTCGCAACGGGCGCGACAAGCCCTGGAAGATTCCTTACTTCGCGGTGGGCAATGAAACGTGGGGCTGCGGCGGGAACATGCGTCCGGAGTATTACGCCGACGTGTATCGCCGCTATGCGACCTTCATCAAGAACCACTCGGGCAATCGCATTCAGAAGCTGGCAGTCGGAGCTTATGACGAGAATTACAACTGGACCGACGTACTGATGTCGCAAGCGGCGAAGCAGATGGATGGTCTATCGCTGCACTATTACACCCTGCCGACTGGCAACTGGGATAAGAAGGGATCGGCAACGCAGTTCAGCGAAAAGGAATGGCACGCGACGCTCGTCCGAACACTGCGCATGGATGAGTTTATTCAGAAGCACAGCGCCATTATGGACAAGTACGATCCACAAAAGCGCGTTGGCCTGATGGTCGATGAATGGGGCACGTGGTACGACAAGGAGCCGGGCCGCGATCTGGGTGCACTCTATCAACAGAACATATTGCGAGACGCAGTGGCCGCGGCAATCAACCTGAACATCTTTCACAAACATGCTGATCGCGTGAAGATGGCCAACATCGCGCAGATGATCAACGTCCTCCAGGCGATGATACTGACTGACAACGAGAAGATGGTGCTGACGCCGACGTATCACGTCTTCAGGATGTACAGAGTGCATCAGGGAGCGACGCTGATCCCGGTCGATCTCACCGCGCCGGAGTATAAGTTGGGCGACGCATCTGTTCCTTCGCTGAGCGCCACGGCATCACGCGATAGTGAAGGACGGCTGCACCTCTCTGTTGTGAATCTCGATCCGAACCGTGCGGCAGAGATCACTGCGACGACTTCGATCAGAAGTGTGAGCGGAGAAGTTCTCACAGTCTCGGTGATGAACGCGATGAACACGTTCGATCATCCGAACACCGTCAAACCAGCGCCGTTCAGCGGCCATAAGCTCGAAGGATCGCGATTGAGTCTTAACATTCCGGCGAAGTCAGTCGTGGTCCTTGAGCTTAAGTGAGTTTGTTTTTTTCGATTCGATGCGTATAGCTTATTAGACACAGTGTTCAGGATTTCAAATACCAATGACTCTTAACAAACCTTAACAATTTTTCTTTGGCTGAAATTCACAAGAGCGTCTAAACTGGCCGCCATCATGCTAAACGAATTCGCCTACGCATTTCGCACGCTGCGCAAGAGTCCCATATTCACGATCACAGTCGTGGTCACGATTGCTCTCGCGATCGGCGCGAGCACTGCCATCTTCAGCGTCACAAACGGCGTGCTGCTGCGAAAACTTCCTTACAAAGATCCGGAGCGGCTGGTCTTTGTCCGCGGCGATTTGCAGAAGCGGAACGTGAAAGATTTTCCCATTTCCAATGTCGACTACCTCGACGTGCGCAACGGCGCGAAGAATAACTTTGAAGACTTCGCTGCGCTTCAGACGTTTCGTTTCACTCTTCCTGGTTTGGACGGTACGCCCGAGCGCGTCCGCTTCGCGTCGGTGTCGACGAACTTCTTTCAGATGATGGGTGGGTCGATGATCGCGGGTCGAGATTTTCAAGAATCTGATGGCGCGCCCCAGCCCGAACCACCGGCGGGTCAGGCCGGCAATGCTCCTGCCGCTAATGCTCCACCGCCGCTCCCGACGATGGTTATTCTGAGCAACGACTACTTCCAACAGCGCTTTGGTGGAGATCGATCCGTTATCGGCAAAACTCTTCCGGTAGCCGCTGCGTTTGGACCACCGCCGACGATCGTGGGCGTCCTCGCTCCGGGTTTCGAGCTGCTGTTTCCGCCGAAGGCGAACATCGAGCAGTTTCCGAGTGTCTGGATTGCGGCGCGCATTCCGTATGACGCCGCCAACCGCAACAACGTGCAGTGGCGTGTTATCGGGCGCTTGAAACCTGGCGCGACGATGACGCAGGCTCAGGCCGAAGTCGAAACGATTGTTCAGAAGATTCGTGACGAAAACACCATCTCGCGAACTGCGGGTCAATATTTTCAACTCGTGCCGATGAAGCAGCACCTCGTGGACGAAGTTCGACCGGCAATTCTCGCGCTCATGGGCGCAGTCATTTTCCTGTTACTGATCGCATGTGCGAACGTCGCGAACCTGATGCTCGTGAGAGCTTCGTCGCGCGAACGCGAGCTGGCTGTTCGTGCTGCACTCGGCGCTGGTTGGTGGCAGTTAGTTCGGCAAACACTTGCAGAAGCGTTTGTGCTGGCCGCGCTAGGGACCATCGCCGGAATCGGGCTTGCCTATTTAGGTATTCGCCAACTGCTCGCCATCGCGCCGGAGAATCTGCCGCGCTTGAATGCGATCGGGA
>Ga0163162_10002866_pt1 | contig 16414 bp, 13 predicted proteins | sample S55metaG_FD_115310 | JGI IMG/M metagenome (GOLD analysis project Ga0163162, IMG submission 115310) | Switchgrass rhizosphere microbial communities from Kellogg Biological Station, Michigan, USA - S5-5 metaG | ecosystem: Host-associated > Plants > Roots > Rhizosphere > Soil | place: USA...
CCATCGCGGCGGCGGCGTGCAGCAGACGGTCCTCTTGCCTCGCGGCGGCGATGATCTGCAGGCCGATGGGCAGACCCCTCCGATCGAAGCCGCATGGGATCGATATCGCCGGAAAGCCCAGTGCGTTCATCCCGCGAGTGAACCGCGTTGCGGCGGCGCGGACCTCTTCGGTTGCTCCACGGATTTCCAGAGTCGTCTGCCCGATCTTCGGCGCGGTCATCGGCGTAGTGGGAGTGAAGATGCAGTCGACCTCGTCAAACAGCCGTGCGAATTGGCGGCCGATGCGGCGGCGTGTGCGCTGCGCTTCGATATAGTCGATGCCGGGAATGGCTTTGCCCTGATCGAGCATCGCCAGCACGTCGGCGCCGAAGTCCGCGCGGCGATCGAGAAAGGGCCGCAGTGCCGAGGCGGCTTCCACCAGCAAGCACGTTACGGCCGCGGAGCGCAGCGCTTCCATATCCGGGACTTTAACTTCGACCACACGTGCGCCGGCGCCGACAGCGATATCGAACGCCGCGCGAACGGAAGCCTCCACCTCAGTGTCCACGCGCTCCATGAAAAAGTTCTTGGGAAAACCGATGCGGAGTCCTATGAGGTCCGAATCTGCCGGTGGGACGTAATCCGTGGGATCGTCAACCATCGCCTGAAACGCGATCGCCGCATCGCGGACCGTGCGCGTGAGCGGGCCCAAATGATCCTGCGAAAAGCCGAGCGGCAGCACTCCGCTGATATTGACCCGGCCGAACGTCGGCTTCAGCCCCACTACGCCGCAGAACGAAGCGGGCACGCGAATCGATCCGCCGGTATCGCTCCCGGTAGCGAACGGCAAGATGCCAGCCCCCACGGCCGCAGCCGACCCGCCGCTCGACCCGCCGGGAATGCGCGCGAGATCCCATGGGTTATGGATCGCGCCGAAGTGCGGGTTATTGGACGTGATCCCGTAAGCAAGTTCATGCAGCCCAGTCTTCCCGACAGACACCGCCCCAGCCTCACGCAGCTTGGTTACGATGGCGGCATCGCGCTGTGGAACATAGTTCGCGATAATCTTGGACCCGGCCGTGGTGCGGACACCTTTGGTCCGCATCAGATCTTTGTGGGCGATGGGAATGCCATGGAGAGGGCCGCGGTCGATACCACGGGCCAGTTCCTCGTCGCGCGCGGCCGCTTCCGCCAGCGCCGCCTCGCCGATCACGGTAATGAAGGCGTTTAGTTTTGCATTGAGCCGCTCGATTTCGCGCAGCGACTCCGTCACTAGCTCTCGCGATGACACCTTGCGCGCGCGGAGCGCCGCGGCCAGACCCTGAAGATCGTCCATCACTTCAGTGTAAAGCTGGGCCAGCGTAAAGCCCGCCGCTCTAAAGCCCGTTAAACTGGAGTCATGCAGCCTCTCACGCAGCTCAGCGACGAGGAGGAGCTGTTCCAATCCACAGTAGGGCAGTTCGCGCGCGACTGCCTGGCTCCACATGTTCGCCAGATGGACGAATCGGGTGTGTTCCGCGAGGAATTGCTGGATGAGCTGTTCGAGCTCGGGCTCATGGCGATCGACATCCCCGAAGAATATGGCGGGCAGAGCGGCAGCTTTTTCCAATCCATTCTCGCGATCGAAGAGCTGGCAAAAGTGGACCCGGCGGCGGCAGTGATCGTCGACGTCCAGAACACCTTATGCAACGCGGCGCTGCAGCGCTGGGGAAGCGACGAACAGAAGCGCCGCTTCCTGCCCCGTCTCGCGCGGGATACGGTGGGTTCCTATGCGCTCTCCGAAGCGGGCGCGGGCTCGGACGCGTTTGCGATGTCCGCGCGCGCCATAGAGGACCGCGACAGCTACCGGCTCACCGGCCGCAAGCTTTGGATCACTAACGCGGCCGAAGCGGGACTGTTCCTAGTTTTCGCCAATGCCGATCCCGCCGAGGGTTATCGCGGCATCACGGCTTTTCTGGTCGACCGCGAGACATCCGGCCTGGCCGTCGGTAAGAAGGAAGACAAGCTGGGCATCCGCGCGTCTTCAACTTGTGAAGTGGTTCTCGACGATTGCCTCGTATCCAAAGACAACGTCCTGGGCGAAGTCGGCAAAGGTTACAAGGTGGCGATCGAGACGCTGAACCAGGGGCGCATCGGCATCGCCGCGCAGATGACCGGTTTAGCGCAAGGCGCGCTCGATCACGCCCTGGCGTATTCCAACCAGCGCAAACAGTTCGGTAAGCGCATTGCCGAGTTTCAGGGCGTGCAATTCGACCTGGCCGAAATGGCGGTGGACGTGGAAGCCTCCCGCCTGATGACTTACAACGCTGCCCGCCTGCGGGATGCCGGCCTGCCTTTTGTCACCCAAGCCGCCATGGCTAAGTACTTCGCATCGCAGGTGGCCGAGCGCGTGGCCTCGCGGGCCGTCGAGGTGTTTGGTGGCGTGGGGTTCACCAAGGATTATCCGGTCGAGAAGCTGTACCGCGATGCTAAAATCGGCCGTATCTACGAAGGCACCAGCAACATGCAGCGGCTGACCATCGCGAAGGGGATTTTAGGCTAGCGTAACGTACATCCGGGAAACGCGAAATGGCCCAGAGAAGGATTCCCCCGCTGGGCCGTAATAGTGGAACTGTAAGACGGGTTTGCTTACTGCTCCGGGACTACCGCGACGCCGTTAATCGAACCGCTGATAGTGACCACGCTGGAGGTAGACAGGTTCCCGTCATCGTCACGGTTGAAAATCGACAGATGAGAGGTTCCATTGGCGCCATCAATCGCAGCGACTAAACCTTCGCCCGAAGCATTATCGGTCGGATTGCCTGTGAAGGTCGCGGCAACGGCGTCGTCCAGCACGATCTTCTTGCCGTGAACGACATACCGGGAGAGGTTCTGGCTCGCGGTGTTGCTGGCATAGAGAAATGGTCCGGTGAGTGTCAACCAGCACGGGGCGTTTTGCGTGCCGATGGTATCGCTGACAATCGCCTCCTTTCGCACCAGGGCGATCTCGTTGAGGTGGGCGATGGTGACGTAAGTATCGTCCCCGCTGGTAACCAATCCGAACGGTTCATTGGCATTCGGCGCTTCATTGGCATCGGAAGGGATATTCGCCACCAGCGTAGGATTCCCGCTGACCGCTCCGCCGGGAAGCAAGTCGAACGTTTCGATGACATTGCTCTTCTCAGTGACGATAATCTGCTTGCGCAGAACACCGACCTGGGCCGCTGAACCGTCCGCCACCAGCAGCGTCGAGACGCCATCGGGATTGGTATCTACATGCGAGCCGAAAATTGCGTGCGATTCAACTTGGGTAGCGCCCAGAATATATAGATGGTTTTCACCGAAAGCGACGCTGACCGGATTGGCTACTGTTGGCACCACCTGGGTCAGAGATAAGCCTTTATTCCCCAGTTGAAAAATGGACACCGATTGCGAGCCGAAGTTCACGGCCGCAACCAGGCCGTCCTGGGTTTGGACGCCGCCAGCGTTTCCGCCTGCGCCGCCCTTGCCCTGCGTAGACAGCGTCTGTAGCAATGTGCCCTCCGGGCTGTAAACCAGGAGCTGGTTTGCCGCGGCGTTTGAGGCGGTTACCACCAGGGGGCTCCCGGCCTGGACGGCAGCAGCCACTCCCAGGAAAGGAACCAATAGGGTCAGTAAGTATGAGTTCTTCATCCAAGTTCTGTTGAGTATCAAGCAAATTTCTCCTTTTCTATTTACGGCCGATTCGCGCCTTGTCCCTGATCGCCAGTACGCCGCAAACTGGGAGGTGCTCAAGGGCAAGGTATTTGTCGTCGCTAGTGGGTTCGCTTGCGGGCGGCGAGAAGTTACGGTGGTTCTCGCGAGGCAGTAGAGTAGAATTATGTAGAGAGGTGAATATGCGCCAAGTATTGGGAGTCTCCGGCTTGATCCTCCTTTTGGGCGCCGCCGCACTGGCCGCCGACAACAACAAGTACGATCTGTCGCAGGCGCAGGTCGACGACATCATTCAAAAGTTCGCAGCCAAAGAGGCCCAGTTCGCCAAAGCGCGTGAGGTCTACACCTATCGCCAGACCGCACGCGTCCAGTCGCTCGACGACGGCGGCGCGGTCACGGGCCGTTGGGAAACTGTCTCGGACATCATATTCAGCTCCGAGGGCAAACGGACGGAACGAGTGGTCCGAGCTCCAGTTTCCACGCTGGAGGCCGTTCAGCTGACGCCAGAAGATCTGGAGGACATGCGCAGCGTCCAGCCGTTTGTCTTAAGTACCCCGGATTTGCCTAAGTACCAAATCCGCTACACGGGACACCAGAATGGGGACGAGATCGGCTGCTATGTGTTCGCCGTGAAGCCCGTCAAAATTGAGGGCAACCAGCGCTACTTCTCGGGGGAGGTGGGGGTGGACGATCGGGATTTGCAGATCGTTAAGAGCTACGGGCGCGCTGTAGGCAACGCCAGCCGCAAGGGCGACAACCAGTTCCCCAAGTTTGAAACCTACCGCGAACAGATCGACGGGAAATACTGGTTCCCTACCTATACCGTCGCGAACGACACGCTGCATTTCAAGAGCGGCGACCAGCGCATCCGCCAAACCATTCGCTATGAAGATTACAAGCAGTTCGGCGCGGAGACCAAGATCATCTACGGGGACGAAGCTAAGGACGACCCCAAATCCGCCCAGCCCGCGTCTCCCAGCCCGGCGCCTCCTAAAAAGCCGTAGCTGCGACCCTCAGACGAATACCCTAATCCTCGGGCCCTACCCAACCGATGTACTAAGGGCATGGGGACAATTTCGATCACGGACACCGAGCGCGCCGAAATCGACCGCTTGAAGGGTACATTCCTCGCCAACCTTAACCACGAAGTCCGCACGCCCCTGAGCGGCATCATGGGCATGACGGATCTGCTGCTCGAAACCCCACTCGACGAGGAACAGCGCGACTATGTCTCCACCGTCCGCTTGTGCGCCGAGAATCTGTTTCACCTGCTGAACGCCACGCTGGAATATTCCGCCCTCACCGCCGGCCATCTGAAGCTCGACGAAACTGAATTCGTGCTATCGGAGATGGTGGATTCGGCGCTCTCGATGGAGCGTGAGAAGGCTGAGGCCAAGGGGCTGAAGCTGACCACGACGCTCGATGCGGCGCTGCCGCAGACGATCGTCGGCGACGCCACGCGAATTCAGGATCTGCTTGGCCATCTGTTGGATAACGCCATAAAGTTCACCCAACGCGGGAGCGTAGATCTCAAGCTTATCCGCGAGGGTGAAATCTTGAAGATCGAGGTGCGCGACACCGGCATCGGCATAGCGCCGGACCGGCAAGCACGCATCTTCGAATCCTTCCATCAGGTCGACAGCGGCTTGTCGCGAAACTACCCTGGACTGGGCTTGGGCCTGGCGCTGGTTCAAAAATTACTCGCCCTGATGGGCGGCTCGATCGCCGCGGAAAGCGAGCTGGATAAAGGCTCGACCTTCACGGTGCGTCTTCCCATCCGGCTGCCCGCGGGCTCGCGCGAGAAAGCGGCGCGCGCGTCCTCCGGCGCTCCCGCGATCTTGGCGGTGGAAGACAATCCTGTAGGCTTGAGGGTGTTGCGCCACGCGCTCAAAGGCCGCGCCGTAGACGTGGACACCGCCACCGATGGCGCCGAAGCCGTCCGGGCCGCGTCCGCGCGTCACTACGACCTGATTCTGATGGATCTGCAGATGCCCCAGATGGACGGGTTGGAAGCTACCGCTGCCGTTCGCCGGCTTCCCGGCTACGACAACGTGCCCATCCTGGCATTGACCGCCAACTACTCTGACGAAATCCGCCAGCAGTGCCAGCAACACGGCATGCAGGACTTCCTATCCAAACCCGTCACGCCGCCTGCGCTATGGAGCGCGGTTTCGCGCTGGCTGAACCTGCCCGAGTAGCGTTTCCTGCTGTTCAGCGGTGGCAAAAAGCGCACCCCGCAACTTACAATAGTCCGTACATGTCACCTCGTAGAATTGCGATCCTTACCGGGGGCGGTGATGTTCCCGGCCTTAACTCAGTCATCAAGAGCGTGGTTTACCGCAGCGCGGAGAACTGCATTGAAGTCACCGGCATCCGGCGCGGCTGGGAGGGATTGACCCACGTCAACCTGAACGATCCCGAGAGCCGCAAACGCTATATTCTTCCGCTTGACCGCGATAATACGCGCACCATAGACCGCGACGGCGGCACCATGCTGCATACCAGCCGTACCAATCCGTCGAAGATGAAAAAGCTGCCCGATTTCCTGAAGGGCGACAGCTTTCCGCAAAATGACGGCCGCTACGATATGAGCGCGCAGGTATTGTCTAACCTGGAGAGCCTGGGCATCGACGCCCTGATCGCTATCGGAGGCGACGATACCCTGAGCTTCGCCCACCGCTTGAACCAGCTAGGCATGAAAGTGATCGCCGTGCCCAAGACCATGGACAACGACGTTCATGGAACCGAATATTGCGTGGGCTTTTCCACCGCGATCACGCGGGCCTCTGACGCTATAGACCGCCAGCTCACAACCGTCGGTTCGCACGAGCGCATGGGCATTTTTCGCGTGTTCGGACGCGATGCGGGCTACACCGCGCTCTACACCGCCTGGGTCACCTCCATCCGCTGCGTGATTCCCGAGTACAAAGTAAATTTGGAAAAGCTGATCGATCTGCTGATGACCGATAAGCGCCGCAATCCCAGCAATTATGCTCTCGTGATTCTCTCCGAGGGTGCGCAGTGGGAAGGCTACAAGTTGCAGGAATACGGAGAGCCCGATGCCTACGGCCATCGCAAAAAAGCCAGCGTCGCCGAGACTCTCAGCAATGAGATTCAGGCACGAACCAAGGAAGAAACCGTGGTCAGCGATCTGACCTACGACCTGCGGGCAGGTGCGCCCGATTTCATGGACAAGCTCATCGCCTCCACGTTCGGCACGATGGCTTACGAGGCGACGCAGGCCGGCCAGAGCGGCCTGATGGCGGCCATTCACGAGGGCTGCTACGCCATGGTTCCGCTGCCCGATCCGAAGCTCGGCCCGCGGCGCCTGGATGTGGCGACCATGTATAACACCACCCGCTACCGGCCCAACTATTCAAACAAGCTCGGCCTGCCGGTCTTTCTCACGCGGGCATAACGCAGGAGGCACGCCGTGCCATATTCTCATCTGACCGTTGCGTTCCAGGGCGCGGCGGCGATCATTACGCTCGATCGTCCCGCGCAGCGTAACGCGTTGTCGCTCGCGCTGATGCGTGAAGTGATCGAGTGCCTCGGTGAGCTGGAGCGGAACAGCGGAGCCCGCGCGATTATTCTCGCCGCCTCCGGACCGGCGTTCTGCGCCGGGCACGATCTGCGCGAGATGACCGGCCTCGGTGCGGACGCGTATCGCGAAATCTTCGCGGTATGCACCGAGATGATGACCAAGATCCAATCGGTCCCGCAACCCGTGATTGCAGAAGTGCAGGGCATGGCGACCGCTGCAGGCTGCCAGTTAGTAGCCACCTGCGATCTCGCGATTGCCTCCGACCGCGCGACTTTCGCCACGCCGGGTGTCCGCATCGGATTGTTTTGTTCCACGCCCATGGTGGCAGTTAGCCGCGCCATGGGACACAAGCGCGCCCTGGAGATGCTCCTAACAGGCGACGCCATCGACGCCTGTACCGCCGCGGAGTGGGGATTGGTGAACCGCGTAGTCCCGGAAGCGGAGTTGCGCGCGGCCACACTGGCGCTCGCCGAGCGCATCGGACACGCGAGCGCGTTCACGATCAAAACCGGCAAGCAGGCTTTCTACCGCCAGGCCGATTTGCCGCAGGCCGAGGCTTACGCTTTCACGCAAGAGGTAATGACCGAGAACGCGCTGGCTGCGGACGCGCAGGAAGGTATCTGCGCCTTTCTCGAAAAGCGGCCTCCGCGCTGGCCGGGCCGCTAAGCAGTCTTACTCTGCGCGACTTTTTCCAATCCCTGCTCCTGGATCTCAATCTCGCGCATGCGGAACTTCTGAATCTTTCCGCTCAGCGTCGTCGGGAACGAATCCACAAACCGGATCGACTCGGGAATCTTGAACTTTGCAATCCGCCCGCAACAAAATTCGCGGATCTCCTCGGCGGTGGCGGTTTCGCCGGGCTTCAGGCGGATCCAAGCCAGCACCACTTCACCGAGACACTCATGAGGTAAGCCCGTGATCTGCACCTCGGCGATCTTGGCGTGCGTGTAGAGAAATTCCTCAATCTCGCGCGGGTAGATGTTCTCACCGCCGCGAATAATCATGTCCTTGGCGCGGCCGGTGATATTCAGATAGCCGTCCTCGCGCATCACGCCGAGGTCGCCGGTGCGAAACCATCCGTCTCCATCCACCACCCGCGCCGTCGCATCCGGATCGCCGTCATAGCCTTGCATCAGCATGTAGCCGCGCGCACAGATCTCGCCTTGCACGCCCCGCTCCAGCGTTTCGCGGCTCTCCAGGTCCACGACCTTGAGTTCCGTGCACGGCATCGCTTTGCCGACGGTTGAGACGCGGTGATCGAGGTCGTCGTCCACTTCCGACATGGTGACCAGCGGAGCGGTCTCCGTAAGCCCATAACCGATGATCATCTCCGCACAGTGCATATCCGCGATCACCTGCTTCATCACTTCGATGGGGCAGGGCGCACCCGCCATCACGCCCGTGCGGAGGCTCGTGAGATCGAAGCGCGAAAATTCGGGATGGCGCAGTTCCGCGATAAACATCGTGGGCACGCCGTAAATAGCCGTCGCGCGCTCCGCCTCGACGGCCGCGAGCACCGCCTTTGAGTCGAAGGTGTCGTTGGGCAAAATCAGCGCACACCCGCTCGCGAGCGCCGACATGGTGCCGATCACGTTGCCGAAGCAGTGGGCGAAGGGGACAGCCAAGCAGATGCGATCGTGTTCGGTATAGCGCAGCACACGGGCGCTGAGGAATCCATTGTTGAGGATATTGCGGTGGGTCAGCAGCACACCTTTGGGAGACCCGGTCGTTCCGGAAGTGTACTGAATGTTGGTGACATCGTCGAGATCGATGCGCTCAGCCGTCGCTCGGGGTTCCTCGGCCAGCAAACCCTCCCAGTCAGCAGTGTCAAAATAAATCGCCTTGCGAAGTGCGAAATCCCCGCCACCGCGTACTTCATCCAGTACTGCGGCGTAATCGGCTTTTGCATCGCGTTCCCGAAGAAACAGAACTTTCATCCGGGACTTCTTGAGGATAAATGCGAGTTCATGCGCGCGACAGGCAGGATTGACGTTCACCAGAATCGCACCGGCGCGGGCGCACGCCATGTGCACCACCAGCCATTCCCAACAGTTCATGGCCCACAGGCCGACGCGGTCTGTAGGTTCGACGCCGAGTTTCGCCAGGCCGTGCGCCACGCGGTCCGCCGCATGTAGCAATTGCGCCCACGTGAACCGCTTCCGCTGGTGACACGACACCACTGCCAGCTCATCCGGCCAGCGCTTGGCATTGCTCTCCACCTGTTCGCCGATGGTGCGGTCGAGCAGCGGAATTTCCGGACCTCGTGAGTAGCTAAGCAGCGTGCGCCTCCGTGTAGATCAGAACGATTCTACACCTGTGGAGGCCTGCATATTCGCTCGCGGGGGAGACTGCTATACACTGAACGCATGGAGTCTACGCCGATCCGAAAGTCGCTTCGTGAAGCCGAAGAGGAACGGATGCGGGAAGCGTATCTCGCGCAGCCCGATTCCGGGGCCGACGCAGACGAGTGGACGAACCCCGAGGAATGGAAGCCGCTACTTCCCGCTACCAAATAACCTGGCGATAGGATCGAAGAACACATCGACCACCCGTTCCTTCAGCGGAATAATGGCGTTGTCCGTGATCTTGATCTCTTCCGGACACACCTTCGTGCAGCACTTGGTGATGTTGCAGTAGCCGATGCCCAAGTCTTCCTTGAGAGCCTTGCGCCTGTCCCCCGCGTCGATCGGATTCATCTCCAGTTGCGCGGTATAGATCAGGAACCTCGGCCCGATGAACTCGTCGTGCAAATCGTGATCGCGCAAAACGTGGCACACGTCCTGGCATAGGAAACACTCGATGCACTTGCGAAATTCCTGCGGCCGGTCGACGTCGGCCTGCTGAACGCGCCACGATCCATCCGCAGCATCGGGCTTGCGCGGCTGGAACTGCGGGATCTTCATCTTCACCCGGTAATTCCAGGACACGTCCGTAACCAGATCCTTGACGAGCGGGAACGCCTTCATCGGTTCGACTGTCACGGGCTGCGTTAGATCCAGAGTGTTCAGGCGCGTCATGCACATCAGCCGCGGCTTGCCATTGATCTCAGCCGAGCACGAGCCGCACTTGCCGGCCTTGCAATTCCAGCGCACAGCGATATCGTTCGCCTGCGTTTGCTGGATGCTGTGCACGGCGTCCAGTACCACCATGCCGCTGGAGATTTCCGTAGAGTAATCGACGAACTTGCCGCCGTCGTTATCGCCGCGCCAGATGCGAAAGGTCGCTTGATCGGCCATGCTTACTTACACTCCTCGATCACCTGTTTCATTTCGTCGGTGAGTGGCACCACCGGCACGCGCTCCAGCTTGGGCCGCCCGTCCGCACCTTTACTGATTCGCAGGTTGTAGTTGCCCCACTCCGCGCTTTTATCGGGATAGTCGTCACGGAAATGTCCGCCGCGGCTTTCCTTGCGCTCGATGGCCGCCAGCGCGATCATTTCTGAAACCGCCAGCATGTTGTCAAGATCAAGCGCCGTGTGCCACCCCGTGTTGTATTCGATATTGCCGGTGATCCCGGCCTTCGCGGCGCGCGCCCGCAGCGCGTGGATCTTTTCAATGGCCATTCGCATTTCGCCTTCGATGCGCACGATCCCAACCAGATCCTGCATCACGTCCTGCAATTCGTTCTGCACGGCAAATGGATTTTCGCCCGCGGCCCCGCGCTCGAAGGGATCCAGCGCCGCCTTGGCGGCCACATCCACTTGGCCTCGATCCAGCTTCCCTGCCCCGTTTTCCTTGGCGAATTTCGCGGCGTACTCACCCGCGCGCTGCCCGAACACCAATAGGTCGGAAAGCGAATTTCCGCCCAGGCGATTCGCTCCGTGCAACCCCGCCGCGCATTCACCCGCCGCGAACAGACCCGCCACGGAACTCATCTGGGTATCGCCGTCCACTTGAATCCCGCCCATGATGTAGTGCGTCGTCGGACCCACTTCCATCGGCTCCTTGGTGATGTCCAGATCGGCAAGCTGTTTGAACTGGTGATACATGCTGGGCAGCTTTTTCTTGATGTGCTCCACCGAATTCGGCAGTTTTTCTTTGATCCAAGCGATGTCAAGGAACACGCCGCCGTGTGGACTCCCGCGTCTCGCCTTCACCTCGCGATTGATGCAACGCGCCACGTGATCGCGCGTCAATAGCTCCGGCGGACGGCGCGCGCTCTTGTCGCCCTGCGTGTAACGCCAGCCTTCGTCTTCGTTGTCCGCGGTGGAGCTACGGTAGTTCTCCGGAATCTCGTCGAACAAGAAACGCTTGCCGTCTTTGTTGCGCAGCACGCCGCCTTCGCCGCGCACGCCCTCCGTCACCAGAATGCCTTTGACGCTGGGCGGCCAGACCATGCCCGTCGGATGGAACTGTACGAATTCCATATCGAGGAGCGCGGCCCCCGCATTGTAGGCCAACGCCTGTCCGTCAGCAGTGTATTCCCAACTGTTGCTCGTGACTTTGAAAGCGCGGCCCACTCCGCCGGTCGCCAGCACCACTGCCTTCGCGGGAAATACTTTGAAGCGTCCGCGCTCGCGATCGTAGCCGAACGCGCCAGTACAGCGGTTGCCGTCCATCAGCAGCGTGAGAACCGTGTGCTCGGCATACACATCGATGCCCTGGTGAATGCCGTGATCCTGCAAAGTCCGGATCATCTCCAGGCCGGTGCGGTCGCCCACATGCGCCAGCCGAGGATAGCGGTGCCCGCCAAAATTGCGCTGCAGGATGCGACCATCTTTCGTGCGGTCGAAGATCGCTCCCCAGGCTTCGAGTTCGTGTACCCGCGCCGGCGCTTCCTTCGCATGCAGCTCCGCCATGCGGCAATTGTTCAGATACTGTCCGCCGCGCATGGTGTCGGCGAAATGCACCCGCCAGTTATCGCGATCGTCTACGTTGCCCATGGCCGCGGCCATGCCGCCTTCCGCCATGACCGTATGCGCTTTGCCCAAAAGCGACTTGGTGATGACGGCGGTCTTGCACCCGGCGGCGGATGCCTCAATCGCCGCGCGCAGCCCCGCACCGCCCGCGCCGATCACCAGGACGTCGTACTCGTGAACCGGAAACTCCGCCATCGCTAAAAAATTCTCCAATCGTGCCAGACGCCCATCGCACACAAGCGCACGTAGACATCCGCGAAGCCCACGAAGAACATGCTGACCCAGGCCCACTTCATGTGGCTGCGGTTCAAACAGCTCACGCAATCGTAAGCCTTCTTCCGTCCCGGCGATCCCGCTAGCACGTCCTTGATTCCGCCCACCAGGTGACGGAACGAGTGGCAGCCGAAGGTGTAGCCGCCCAGCAGAATCGGATTCAGGATCAGCACCAGCGATCCTAGTCCAACGCCGAAGTGCTTGACACCATCGGAGCCCGTGAACCACAGCGATTTGTAGCCGTCAAACAGCAGGATGAAAACGAATATGATCGCGAAGTAGAGAAAATAGCGATGGACGTTTTGCAGAATCAGCGGAAACGTCTTCTCGCCGAGATAGGTCTTGCGCGGCTCCCCAACTGTGCAGGAAATCGGATCGGCCCAGAATGCCTTATAGTAAGCGCCGCGATAGTAGTAACAAGTGAATCGGAACAGACCTGGAAACGGAAGGATCAACATGGCCGCCGAGAATGGCAGAAATGCTGGCCACCATGCGGGCGCCGAAGTGTAGAGCAATGGCGAGTACATCGGCGACAGATAATCCGCTCCGCCGCACTGCGTCGTGCATAGATAATTGTTGCCCTGCAACGCAGCCCAGGTCGCATAGACGATGAAGGCCATGTAGCCAAGAAACACCAGAATGGGTTCCACCCACCAATTGTCGGTACGGCGGGTGCTACCGAATCCCCCGTTTTTAAGGGGAACATCAATCGAAGACATGTGAGTCGGGCTCCTGCGGCTGGAAAAGGTGGGGCAAAATTCAAGGATAGCGCCGAGCATCGAGCTTATCAAGCGCGGTTCCCGTCACTTCAATCTCGCAATGGTTCATGATGAAAGGGTGAGCGCTTCCCCGTCCGAAACCAAGCAGCTTCGCGTGCCGGAGCTGACCGCCATGAAATCGCGCGGCGAGCCCATCTCCATGTTGACCGCCTACGATGCCACCATGGCCCGCCTGCTGGATCAAGCGGGCATCGACGTCCTGCTAGTGGGAGATTCGCTGGGCATGGTGATCCTGGGCGGTGACGATACGCTCGAGGTCACCATGGACGACATGGTCCGTCATACACGAGCCGTCCGCCGCGGAGCGCAACGCGCGCTGGTGGTCGCCGACATGCCCTTCATGAGCTATCAGGTCAGCATCGCCGACGCCGTGCGCAACGCCGGCCGCTTGATGCAGGAAGGCGGCGGGATGGCGGTGAAGCTCGAAGGCGGCCGGCCGATGATCGAAACCGTGGAACGCATGGTCTCCGTCGGCATTCCGGTCATGGGACATCTCGGACTGTTGCCGCAATCGGTGCACCAGCTAGGCGGACATAAGCGCCAGGCCACCACTAAGGAAACCGCCGACGCCCTGCTGCAAGACGCGCAGGCGCTCGAATACGCCGGCGCGTGCGCGGTAATTCTCGAGTGCATTCCCGACGACGTCGCGCGACTGGTCAGCGGCCGCCTGCGCATCCCCACCATCGGCATCGGCTCCGGCCCCTATTGCGACGGGCAAGTGCTAGTGAGTTACGATCTGCTCGGTCTCACAGCGAAGACGCCGTCCTTCGTCAAGAAATACGCCCACCTCGATACCGTGGTCACCGACGCCGCGCGCGCCTTCATGAAGGATGTCAAAGCGACCGCCGCGCTGAAAACCCGCAGCGATGGCTGAACTGGTAGCGGAAATCGCGGCGCTGCGCAAACTGCTCGCGCCCGATCGTACCGCCGGAAAAACTATCGGCCTGGTTCCCACCATGGGCGCTCTGCACGCCGGACATCGGCGGCTACTCGACATCGCGCGCGCGGAAACCGATGTGGTCATAGCCAGCATCTTCGTCAACCCCACGCAGTTCAACCGCGCCGAGGACCTCGATCATTACCCTCGAACGCTCGATCAGGATCTGGACGTTTGCCGCGCCGCCGGCGTCGATCTGGTGTTTGCGCCCAGCGCCGCCGAGATGTACCCGCAGGAACCGCTCACCTGGGTCGACGTGCCCGCGCTCAGCGAGCATCTGTGCGGTCCCCGCCGCCCCGGCCACTTCCGCGGAGTCGCCACCGTCGTCATGAAGTTGTTCCAGATCGTGCAACCGGATCGCGCCTATTTTGGCGAAAAGGACGCTCAGCAACTCGCCATCATCCGGCGCATGGTGAAGGATCTGGACGTGCCCGTCACCGTCGTGCCCGTGGCCACGGTACGCGAACCCGACGGCCTCGCGATGAGCTCGCGCAACCGGCATCTGACTCCGGAGGAGCGTCAGCGCGCCACCATCCTGGCACAAGCCCTTTTCGCCGCCCGCGATCTCGTCCATCTCGGCGAGCGCTCCGCCGAAAAGATCCGGACCGCCGTCGCCCCTCTCTTCGATGGTATTCAACTGGAATATTTTTCGATAGTCGACCCCGAAGCCCTCACCCCCGTCGAGCGTATCGAGGGTCCAGTGTTGATTGCCGGCGCGATATGGCTCGGTTCCACCCGGCTGATCGACAATGTCACGGTTGAACCCTGACATCGATTTGCAATATTCCTCTATGTCGTTGGTAACTAAGCCTTTGCCACTGTCCCCATTCAATCCCGCTAAACCCCATCCAATGCCGCTAACTGCCCTTCGCTTCAATAATCTAGCTCCCTAGTTCTCAGGGCACTATACTGAAACTTCCTTAATTCGCACTACTCTAATCCTATTGGAGATCCCCTCTTGACTAAGCCGATCAAGCACGTCGAAAAAGCAGTTGCGGTGGCCGCCAACGCGGCCTGGTTTGTTTTTGACAAGCTGAATTCGATCAACCCGAACCCTTCCTTCACGCCGAAGTGGTCCGACAAGCCCTTGCTCAAGAGCTGGGAAAAGCAGAAGCCCAAGCTGGGCTGGCCGCGCGAGACCGATTCGCTCTGCCCCAAGTGCATTCCGGACATTCGCCAGCAGATCCTCGACGGCAAACTGCCGGTCGAGATTCTGAAGAACGAAAAGCTGGGCGAGATCAAAGCCAAGATCATCGAGAAGGACGGCAAGATCGTGATGGTGAAGGAGTGCCCCATCCACGGCCACTTCGAAGACCTGATGTCGATCGATCCCGCCTTCAGCCAGCATCTCGAAGACGTGTTCCCGGGACGCGATATTCGCGCGCACAACGATGAGAAGCTACACGACCACGGATCGAGCACCATCACGCACGGCCGCGGGTCGGTTCTGACCATCGATCTCACCAACCGCTGCAACATGATGTGCGATCCGTGTTTCATGGACGCGAACCAAGTCGGCTTCGTGCACGAGCTCACGTGGGAAGACATCAAGACCCTGCTCGACAACGCGATTTCGATTAAGCCGCGCCGCCAGCTTTCGGTCCAGTTCTCCGGCGGCGAGCCGACGCTTTCGCCGTACTTCCTGGACGCCATCCGCTATTGCCGCAAGCTGGGCTATCAGAGCGTACAGGCGGCCACCAACGGCATCGAATTCGCCAAGCGTCCGGAGTTCGCCAAGGAAGCCGCTGAAGCCGGTCTGCGTTACGCTTATCTCCAATTCGACGGCATCGGCAACGAAGCGAACTCGCACCGCGCCGTCGGCAATCTGTTCGACGTGAAACTGCGCGCCATCGAGAACCTGTATAGCGCGGGCGTCGACATCGTCCCGGTAATCACGCTGATCAACGGCGTGAACAATGAGCAGGTCGGCGCCGTGGTGCGCTTCGCCCTCGACAATCCCAAGAAGATTCCGTTCCTCAGCTTCCAGCCGGTGTCCTTCACCGGACGCGATGAAGCCGTCACCCCGGAACGCCGCGCGGCGCAGCGCTACACGCTGGCCAACCTCGCGCATGACGTGAAAAATCAGACCGGTCTCGGCGAACCCGTACGCGACTGGTTCCCCATCTCCTTCATGAGCACGTTTTCCGATTTCGCCGATCTAGTTCACGGACCCAACGCCGATTGGGGCCAGTTGAGCTGCGGTTGTCATCCCAATTGCGGCATCGGCATGGCCGTGATGTGCGACAAGGAAACCAAGGAATACCGCCCGGTCACCGCGTTCCTGAACGCCGATCAGTTGGCCCGCGACGTCGCGAAGATCAACGATGGCGCGCGCAGCAAGAAGATGTCGGTGTTCGGCGTGTCGCTGGCGC